>WNFL01005078.1_pt1 | contig 15924 bp, 13 predicted proteins | sample 5400361 | NCBI WGS metagenome assembly WNFL01 (sample SAMN13153351, study PRJNA577476) | soil metagenome | isolation source: 40 cm soil on Douglas fir-dominated hillslope | place: USA:California | collected 2013-09-17
AAAATGATGCCGAGCTTGGTGGTGTGCTTGGGCTGAAGATGCGCATCATGAGACGGGCGAGGAGAACACGACGGCGAGTGAGGCGAGTGGTACACGACAAGAATGGGAGATGGTGGGGGAGATGTGCAGACTGGGCGATGGCGACGAGATGGTTTGGTCAAATGATAGTGCTCCATGATCCAAGAACGCGAACGGATGACAAGATCAGTAGTCAGGTCGGGGCGATGGAAATTGGTCTATATCCGCAGCTCCTTGAAGCCCCTCGCATCTATCCTCCCACTCCCATTCTTTTCCCATTCCTTCAACTCACCATCGACCCCCAAACTCGTCTCGCGGCTCAATGGTTGCCTCTCCGCTGCTTGTCGCACCTGCAGCCGAGCGGGATGTCGTCCTCCAGGGATGACGATCTTGACCCCACTCTTCCTCTCCTTGGGCAAGCCCAATCGCTTCCTCTGTCGTCGAGTAAGGGTTTTCTTCTTGGCTGCCTCGCGTGCGATCTCCTCCAGGTCGGGGGGTGCTGGCGATAGGGACGAATCAGAGTCAAAGTCGAGGACGCCTTTCAGATCCATGGATGGTGGCGACTGAGGCGCAGTGGGTGGTGCGGGGGAGGGTGAATCTGTCTTCCGGCGTATTCTCCGCCCATCGACCGATCCATCTGGGGTCGCGCGTTCGCCTTCGCCCTCGGACTCCTCAAAGGAACGTTTCGGGCTACGGCTGGTTCGAAGGTACGTCATGGTATCGGGTGGTGTTACTGGGGCCATGGAGGAGGGTACGGAGGAGAGTTGAGAGGGTTCGGAAGCGGAGTCAGCGGGTGAGGTGGCGCGCGACAACGGTAGGGCTATGCGTGTAGGGTCTACATTTGGCACTGGTACGGCCAGGTATTCGTCTTTGAGGTACTTGCTGGTTGGAGGTGCATTTGCTGATGGACGGGTCTTCCCCCGCATTTGCTTGAGCTGGTGCTTGGAGGGAGCAACTGTTTCTTTTTGGGGTGACATTACCTCCACAGGAGCCTCTACGACTTTTGGAAGCCCGTTGTGAGGTCCTTTGATATTACGCACAGATGAAAAGTGCTCCCAATCGTGGTAGCTTTGGGATGTCTCGGTCACACGACACACAATGACTCAACGACTACACTCACGCGACATAGAGAGTACCTTCGGTCATAGGCCCTTCCCATCGTGACGTGCTACGCCGCCGCGGCGAGGTGGTCAGCTCCTCTTCTGGTTCCTCGCCAGCGCCGTGCTCCATCAGAAATACTACGTCGGGCTGGATGATTTTGATGTTTCGGCGGTACAATCGAGCGAACGCTGATAATTCAATGTGGCCGCCGTAGGTACCTGCAAGAAAGGGTCAAGTTTGGACGCGATATCTCATTAGGAAGGAGCCGCGACTCCACCAATCCAGCGTCAATAGAATCCACAGTTGCACAGGTGACCAGCCAGAAGCTGGCGGAATCGGGTGTGGGGTGTGTGACACAGGCGGCTGACGGATGGAGACCGGGCGAACAAGGAAAGGCATGGGCATGTGGGTGGGGATGGTCGACGTACCAGACTGGCGCATGCACTTGAGGTGGACATCGAAGCCACGAGGGTCCTCTACGAATCCCGCGTAGTCGTCCTTGTGGTCCTCGATAAAGTTGCATATCTCGCGCCGGAGCTCGGCGTGTTTCTACTGGGAGCCAAAGAGCTGATCAGAGAGGGCTCGGAAGAGGCAATTTCCGTCTAGAGATGCCAGTTTTAGTGATTTGGGAATAACAACGATAAAAACGCGATGAGGAGAAATGGTAGGGGGGCTGAAACACCATAGCTACCTCCAACGGTGTCGGCTGGGTAGAGGCCGAGGGATTTGAGAAGGGCGTTGAGATTATTGGTGTTAGATATTGGGTCGACAATCTGCGGATTTTATGTGAATATTTCTGAGCTACGGCAACACACGACGCCTAGGCCCGGTCACCGCCAACGGACCAGTTGGCGCGCATTGGGACGGTCGAGGGGATGATAGGGCTACTAATACGAAGCACACATACCTTTGGATTGGTTTGTCGTGTGCGTGGGCGGGCTGGACGAGCATCAGGGTCAGCGGGAAGATTGCTTTGTTTCGCGATAGCAAAGGGGAGTGTTTCCGACGCATTTAGGGTTACGTACTTGCCATGGCTACTTGCTTCTGCTGGTGTTTGTGTGTCTTCCCCATCGTCGGCGTCGGGGAGCGCGGGAACGGCGGCGACGAGGAGGCGAGACGAGGGTGGTGGGAGGGAACAGAATAACGTGGGGCCCAAGGCGGCCGTCCCATTCAAGCTTGAGGCTGGCGCGGACTATCCATCGATGATATTGATTGATTGATGGGTGCCCGGATGCCCAAAGATCTCAAATTAGACGACGGATGGGCTCTATTAGATCAGTCCGTCCTAGCGTGAGTCTGAATCTACGCTTCGATTGCCGGCCGGAAGCGTAATCCTTTATTTGAATGCCGTTGTCACTGAGGATAAGGCTAATATGCAACGCTTTGTGCAGGTGAGCAACGTTGCATAGCAGTACACCCGGACGGCGTCATTCCACCCAATCGCCATCAACGAAAAGTCCTTCTCAGAGGTGACACCTCACTCAAATTAGTTCCTCGGAGAAGTGGTATATTTGGCCCTGTTGTCTACAAAGACAGCCACAAGATGATCACGATATCGATCTTGACGGTGTATACACTGACCTCTCCGAGCAGGCCATCGCTTATGCTAGATCCAAAGTTCACCTGCCACGAAGTGGGAATCGACAGAAACTATCGTCAATAAGGGAGAGTCCTCCCGAACGGTACGTCTGACCATATTCCTCTGTTGCCAGCAGGCAGAGAAGCACACCCCGTGATTTATCAGACTACTGTCCCTCGGGCAATGGCGATTGCAGCACTGATCAGTGGTCGGATTATATTACTATTATAATGCCAAGGTGGTGGCACTGGCGACAATCGCCATCGGTTTTCTAATCTGGAGCATGAGAAACCTTCTCGAATAGGTCCCTTGTTCTATCATAAATACTTCCTGATGTTAGTTTTTTATTGAGTGAGATCGGGAATATTTCATAATTGAGCTGGGTAACGGTCCTTCTTGGACAATGGGTGAAAGAGTGTCCATTTTTATGTAACTCAACACTCCAATATTAAATGCAACATAAATCACAACACAAAAGGAAAGGCATTCGGAGGTGTCGATTATTCACTAAGGAATGGAGTTCTCCGTTCGAAGACGGGCCGATTAAGAGTCCATCAAAATGTGCAGCAACATAGGGGAGAGTGTTGTGGGACGTCGGTCGGCGTCTGACTAGATGCCAATCGACTTCTTAATCTCGCCCTTGTCGACCGTCGGCAGCGTGACACGCCAGACAAGCGCCTGGTTATCCACGCTCATACCAGCATTATACGGCTGGCCAATCGCTACACCGTCGGTGGTCAAAAAGTCGTTATCAGCCTGCCAAAAGGTAAATCAATATTCGATTGATTGAGGCTGGGGGGTATGGTATATATCTCACGAGAGTGAATAAGAAGTAATCGTCCTTTGCGTGGTCATCGAAAGCCGGGGCGAGAGCCAATGCCTCCCACTTGGAGGCGATTAACGTCTGATCCAAGACACCGCCATTGTGCAACCCGAAGCGAGCGAGTTGAGTTGAGTTGATGTACTGGACGAATGTTTGATATGCGGTGGGGGTGATGCTGCTGTCCAATATTCCATTGGGCGACACGGGGTTGGAAGGTGAGTCGAACTTGGTTTTTGCAATGTTAGTAGCGCCCGACGTGTCGATCAGATCCGCTGATCTGAGCACAGACCCGCTTGTTAGCAACGAGCATCGGTCGATCGAACAGCGAAGAGAGAGGGTATACGAACTTGTACTTTGACTGGGTATCCGGATCACCAGCGCCATTCCCATCACGGGCCAAAACCAAGAATTGATTGTCGTTGAGCCACAGAAGCTCGCTTTGAGCGAGTGTGTTTCCCTTGCTTGACTGAGGGAGGGGGACGATGTACTCTGCCTCGAGCTTGATGTTATTCAAATTCTTCACGCTGTATTTGAGGAAACGAGTATAGCGATTTGTGGCCTTGTTTGGTCCGCCGTCCTGCACCGTTGCCGATTGCAGAAGAACGTACAAGCTTTCGCCGCAAGGGGAAGTGGTCAGCCCCTCAAAGCCTGCACGCGCGCACAAGTGCAAGCTGTCAGTATCGGACGCACAGAAGGCTGAGAATATTCTGTCACTTGCCTTGGTTAGGGCTCCTTCCGGTCTGAGGATTAACACCAGCAGTAAAGTTGGTCGTGCCGTTTTGTTTAGGAATAATCGCATCGGGAGGTACGATAGTTTGCAGCACCTCGCCCTTCGTAGACAACAGATAGACGTACGGTCCATATTCATCGCTCATCCAGAAGGTCCCGTCCTTGTTGAGGGCCAATCCCTCGGGGTCAGTAGACAAATGTGCGTAATCGACGGCGGGGACAGGAAACTCGACCTTTTTGACCACCTTGATGGCCAGGGGGTCAAGGCCGGATGTTGGAAGGCCTTTCCATGTGTAGAGCAGGGTTGACTTGTAGGTCAGGGAGAGCGTTTTCTGGGCATCAGTAAAGGTGAGTGGGACGGCAGAGTAATAGGGGTTAAGGACAAAGTCGACCTCGTGCTGGCGAGTTTGCCAGTCGATTGTTTTATCCCTGCGAAAAGGTCAGCCGGTGTTGGGAGAAGCAAGACCGTCGATAATTTAGACGTACACGTTGAATCCACGATCAGGTTGAGTGATCAGGGTGCCGGTGAAGGTGCCATCCTTTTTGGCTTTGAAAGTTCCCAGCTTAAGACGAGCAGCACTTCCAAACCCACCAAGGGTGTCGCCAGTTGAATCCTTTGCGTTTGCTGGAATGAGACCAAAGGCAACAAGACCCTATGATTGAGAAACATATGAGAATGCTGGGTAATACAAAGGAGGCAGCGCTCGCTGGTCGTGTGCAGGTAAAAAGGAAGGCCGACGCACTTTGTTAATGAATGTTTTACCGTGGAAGGAAACCTCAGTCGCCAAGGACGGATCAGGTCCAGCTGGGCCGCGCTTCTGAGTGAGAGTGTCTTGCACCGGGAGGGCAACGGCCAAGCCTGAGACGATCGACAAGAAAAGCGGCGTACGCATAGTGGACCGAAGGAGGCACATTGAAGCTTACTAGACTTCCAGAGTGACGACGAGTCTTATATATGAGGTTTTGGTGCCGATATGTACCTGCGAAAAGGTAGAATGGAAATTATTGAGACCAGGCACGGAGCACATGGGCGATGGGGGAGAGCGATCACACGTTGGTGAGATAGAGGACTGAAAGAGGCGAAGAGGGAGGAACGTTGGCTGATAGTCAGGAGCACAACAAAGCTTGATGAAGCCCGATGAAGCCTGGATGCTGGCATCTCCCCTCGAATTATTCCCGCGACTGCCAAACCTGCCTTGTGGTGACCCCGACTCCGACATATCCGCAAGGTAAGGTACACGTAACACGTGACAAGGACATCCGTACAAACAAACAATAAACGTTGAGCCCAGCCTCCACCCTCAAATCTCACCTCATCTGAGCATTTTGCCTCGACAATGGACAAACAACTTTCCCCACCTTTGCGTATCCAGGTTGTCTCGTCTAAATCCGTAAAGCCTTCGTCCGCGATTACCAAAATCGACGCCTTCCTCGACGACTATCAAGCACGGCATGGACACGAGGATAACGCCACCATTCGAGTCCAAATGCAGCGTTTATTGGAGAGTCTGAAGGATGAACAGGTCCAAGGGAAACAAGCGAGGAAATGACGACGTTGTTGCCGGGACGGGACGAGACGATAAATACGAGTGAGGTTTGCTGCTCAACGGCTTGTTACCAACTATTCAGAGGTTTCCCCTTAGGCATCCTTTGGCTTCCACTGCTCGTTTGAGACGCAAATCAAGATATGGGCAATATCCGAGATCTACACCTACACTAGCATTACATGGGCAGTCTCTAACAATACCTTACACCCACTATTACGCCGCAAGCCCTCATGAGGGCATAAGATACCAAAGCACAACAATCTAGCACGAAATGTAAATCGCACCCCCCCCCCCAAAAGATATATCACCTCATGCACAATGTAACCCTACTCACACGATGAGCGCGGCAATACCATAGTAGAAGCGCTCAGAGCAGTTTGCCCTGTTCCAGTCCGTCGAGCGCGGCGTGCGCTCTGAGAGCAATCGCGCTTTCCATACTGTACTTCCCTATTCGAGTCGTGAGCACCCCGGATTGGATCAAAGGAACTTCGACCAATGGGCCACGTACCTTTTCGCGACTGTACATTTGTCTCGAGCGGCTTGCCCGAAAGGACAAGTTCGAGGTGCCGCTTCGCTTCCGCCGGGTCACCCATTCGAGCATATAACCGTGCAAGCTCGTAGTCTAGACGATCAAAGGTGTTGGTTAGTGACGTAGTACTCAGTAGGTAAGATGGATACGAAATGACGCACGAGTTACATATACCAGGTAGTGGTCGATTTCGATCCTTTGCCCGTGTTCAAGTACAGTCTCGAAGCAGTTTTTGGCTTGCTCAACTGCGTCGGGCATCGGATTGGGTTCGTTTGCGTGGTTTGATAGAGGGTCCTGTGCGCATATTATCAGTCACCGGTTCCGCCCCGAACCCCGCCACGGCAATGGGGGAAGGAGGTTCAGGAAGATGACTTACAGGGAACGCCACAAACCGCAAACAAACGCCCTTCAAGAAATGCGCAAGGGCATAATCATCCCAGTAACCATTATTCTTCGCCCCCCTCTTCTTATATTCTTGCATGTACTCCCTTTCCTTCTCCCGACAGCGCTTCAACTCTTGAACGGCGCCCTCGATTCGCGGAAGCATGACGTTGATAAGCACATCGCGCGGCGTGTGCGGATATATGAGGCACACGTAACCCAGTTCGAACGTGGGCAGCAAGAGCCGGCCGCCTTGTGCAGCGTATTTCTGTGCCTTACGCGCGGCGAACTTCTCCATGGGGATGGACTTGCCTGCGATGCGTTGCATCAACCCGGGGACGGTAGCCATCATCTCCTTAGCCTCTTTATTCCTCTCGTCACGCACTTGGCCAACTGTCTTCATATTCGCCTTCTGGTTGGGTATCGAGGTCGCGGATGAACTCGCCGATGGAGAGTGAGAAGACTCGTTCTGAACCAACTCGACGAGGCATGTGGCCGCGGAATACGTATATACTGCTTTGCTCCATGTCGCATCAGCCACCAACGCCCGCCAGTACTCGAGTGACTCCGCGATTTGAACGACCGAGAGGTGCGCGATGGCAATTTCCCAGTTGCAGATGTGATGGAGGGAAACGTACTGTGACTGCGATTCAATGGCGCGGCGGTAGGCCTCGATTGATTCTTTTGGTTGAGCTTTGTAAAGTAGGAGACGGCCCTGACCGTACAGCCAGAAGACGCCTGGGTGGGGGATGGCGCGTGAGCGATACAAGTTTAAAGGTAAGATGGGGGGGACAGGACATACCAGTTGGATACCGCTTCAAGTTCCAGTTGAGGATGGTTTCTGCCATCTCGAGGTCGACACCGGTAAACGTGAAGGCAGAGAGTACGAGGTGAAAGATGAGGAGGGTCATGTCACACAGACTCCTCCGCAGTCCCTCCTCCGCGACAGAGACGCTTGGCTCAGAGCTATCCTTCGTCCAGCCACCCGCCCGCATGAGCAAATCCAATCCAACCTTTCGATCGCCTTTGTATCCGAACAGTTCGGCAATTGAAATGACACGTCCAGGGAGTAGGGAGAGTACCAAATTCGATACACCCGTCCCTAGCAATACCCCACTACGCCAGTGTGCGTCAAGACTGTCATCATGCCCGCCCTCGGCGTTTGCGTCCGCATCTAGCATAAACTCATACATATGCTGGTATGTGTTCATCGCACTGCGCATGTTTAGGGCCTCCTTGATGAAGTGCAACCAGTCGCCGGAGTAGACAATCCCGAGGAGAGCCTTCTGTACAAGGGCTTCGGCGTAGATGAGCTCAGCATGCCGTTCAACGGGAGTCATGCCCCTCAGATGCGAAATATGTGAGCTGATGACCAATCCAGTTAGGCGACCAGCGAGAGAGACGTGCTTCCGGTGCCGTGAGGCCAGTTGAATGCTCTTGCGCGTCAGCTCGATTCCCTTTAATAGGTCCTATATAATATTGGACGCAATAGAAGACGAATGACCGTCAACTAAGAATCAAACAGCAGTCTGTTACTGCTTACTGACCTTGTCCTCGAAGCTCATAAGCGCCTTGACGGCCTCGATGAGAGCGTAACCAGTCGTAAGATATAGCCTCTCCATCTTTGGGTCTCCCTCGCGAAGCAGCGTCTCGGACTCGATCATCTTGGAGGAGAGGAACAAATCCATTGCGAGTCTACAGTCATCCAAGTCGTCCAACGCCTTGTTGGGGTCGTAGGGACCCCTTTCCTTGTTCGCAGCACGCATGGCTTCGTACCGTTGCAGCACAGTGGGCACCGCGGCAGTCGGAGACGGAGTGGTAGAGAAAGGGACGATGGCCACACGCTCAGATTTCTCTGACGGCGTCACTGGAAAGAGAGTGGGGAACACGGAAGCCCCGAGGACCGTTGATGCCATTTCTGAGGAATTTTTAGAGGGTCGCTGAGGCTGCTCTGCCGTGCTGGCCGGCGACAAGAGTGAGTCTTGTTCGTTTCAGGTGCTTGGGTGGGTGCTTCGGTAACTACGCAAAGTCACGGATGGGCTCCAACCGACGGCTGTCGTCTGTTCGCCTGTCATGAAGCCCGAGAGTTCGTTCGGATGCCACCTGTCTCCATTGAGGCTGCATTGAGATTCGCAAGAACAGAAATAAGGTCGGGTTCAAGTGTTATATATTTATATATTCACATACTTATTAACTTGTATGTTATTTGGAGTGCAGAACCATAAAGAAAGCGTAATGCAAAGGCCCTACGTGAACATCACACTAGTCATGCGCCGATCTCGATTAATCCAGAACGTTGACGGCGAATTCAGACATTTTCTGGGCAAATATTCAGGAGGCACGTCTTGCTTGGCTTATGTACCCTATGTGTGGTGCACTCCTTGCGTTGAAAGGGAACCGCTCACAGTAATCCCTGCATGCATCTACACATTGTAATTTTTGGTGTACAACTGTAATAATCATGATAATCCCGTCGGCAACCATCAGCCTATTGAAGGGTACACCCATCCAGACCTTTGTGTGCCTTTTCTGGCGACCAAACTCGTGCCATCGCCACACCATAGTCTCTAAAACGTGATGTACCCTTTTATAATCATACTTCGCTGAGCATTCGACATACGAAGCATGTAGCTCCTCTGCCAACCTCATACCCTCCTCATAGCTGATGGTTTTGTGATCGTCAAGAAGGGAAACCACCGTAGACCATCCTGCTGTACGAGAGTAGTGTAGTCTACGGTCCGTCATTGTGCCGACAATGACCAAATGGGCTTGCAGGAAGAAATGTCGAATTTCAGGGTACCACTGGAGGTTGAGGAGTGTCAGGGACGAACTACGAAACTAACAAGTAGATCATGGTGGGCACCCCCGCCTTACTCTTGTTTTAATCATGTCGAACGTTTCTCTTTCAGCCACGGAAAAGGAAAGAGCTATCACCGTGGAGTCCAGTACACTTAGCGGAAAATAATCTTCAAGCGTGATCGTGTCACATAGCTCAAGCCTAAATGCCTGCCGGTTCGCTTCCATTCCATCGGTTCTATGTCGGATTTGACTTTCGTGCATCTCCGTGAGACCCTGAAACGTGGGTTGGTAAGACGACGGGTCAAATTCCACATCTACTGTGTGTGGGTCGTAACAGAGTGGTTGAAATGGTCCAGGGAAGTGCCCGTTCGTCATAACACCGATAAGCGACGTCTTCCCTACGCCCGATCCTCCAATTTCAGGCGTGTGAATGCCGGCTTAGGGACGCCCAGTCGGGAAGAAGGACGACAACTATGGCTCCAGCCTCACGGGGCCCTGCCAAGATGTGTTCCACGTGACATCTGTATATCGGCAGCCGCTGTGCCCTTAGATTTGGGTCCCAAGTTCTTATAATTTACGGATAGATAAGAATATATTCGCTCCTTCCCATTGGCCTGCCGGTGATCGCTCACAGCATCGCTCGAGCACCAGCAGAGAGGTGTTAACCTTCAATTACCATGGGCTGCCCGGACGTTTGAGGTGAAGGCCGGAGCCCGATTCAGTAGATTGAACGTTTATCGAGGCCGCAAAGTATCCTTCCCAATTCGTATAGAATGTAGTGAGGATTGCCGGTCCTGTCGCTTTTTGAGACCACCCAGTCAGGCGATTGTGAGGCCAAACTATCGTCTCACCTACGTTGAGTCTCAAAAGTTACAATCCTGAGGGGTCTTCATTTCTCATTTGGGCCGACCGTTGGATTCATCCACGGTGTAGAAATGAAAGTATAAATATAGCAGGTCCACGTCCACCTCTTGATTTAAAAAAAGTAAACATCGTCCTAAATACCCATCATGCACAAGTCGTCTTCTTCAACCTATATCTCTTCTAACATTCGAACAAAACTCCAGTCAGGGAGCCGCATGAGCAACGACCGTACTTGACCTTGTGCTAATTTGCTCGGAGCAGCGTTGACATTTCCTTTCTCAAAAGTCTTTGTCGCCATCAGTCAATGCCTCGATAGCAGGTCTGGAATAGTGCTCGCACTTTCTCCACCATCATCTCCTGCAGGCTCCCCGGCATTCTCTGCTGGTGTAAGGACTCGCTTGCGGCTAATTTCATTTACTATTTCATATTACCTCCCAACCCTGTCGCTTGCGAACCCTGTACGCATATATTCGATTTTACTCCTCTACCACAAATTTCGTACCACGCGCGTTCAACTAGTACACCCTTTTCTCTTTCAATATATAGGGATTCGATTGTACTCGGACGTCACCGTAAGAAACAAGGTTGAAGAAGAATCGAAACCTTACATTTCTAGCAAGGACGTGCTAAACGCTGCACTACTACCGAGCCGGTAAATTGGGGAATCCTCAGTTCGTCTTGAGAGCGAACGCATACACAGCGAGTTTACTGGCAATACCTCTATCACACCGGCATAAGTATAGCGTGCAGGTATCATCAGCGCTCTGTCTACTAACCGATAGACGGCGAGCCCTTCACACACCCGCATCATGCGCGTCCTTTGGACACATAACTACAACCCCGAGCCGCGTGTCCGTCGTACCCGCCATTCCGAGACTCTCCCTTTTGCCTTCTTCATGCCAATTGCAACAACAGCCTTGCTAAATGCCTCACGTCGCTCATCAGCTCCTTTTCAACGTCCTTGAGGGCGTCCTGAACGGCTACAACAAGCCTTCAATTGTCCCAGAATATGCGTTGTTCAAGTGCCCTGGCTGGTCCGGGGTTGAACGAGGAGTGCGGTAGACACCGCCGAAATTTGCGGGGGCGAATGTCGTCGGGAGAACAGTCAGAACACACGGAGCTGGGGCCGATATCGCCCTGGTACAAATATAGAGTGCTTCTAGCTGGGCAGGATGGAGTGGGCCCGACGTTTCGTGGGAGTAACCGCGAAGTTGGAGACACAGGGCTTGGCGTATTCTAATACATGCCATACCCTGTATAGTGGCCGAAGTCAGCGTCATGCAGGCTGTTTACGAACCCTCCGCTTGCAGTGAATTAATGTTGCACGGTAGTCCTCAATAGGCAAGTGTTTCAACGGGCGGCGCATCAAGGCACTCAATGCTCTCGAGACTTCCCAAAGTCGCGGCCGTTGTAGAGGCCAAATGAATGGGTGGGCTGAACGGCATGATGGGAAAAATAAAAAGTCAGGCCATACCAACGCTCAGACGGAATTCAGGAACCCTGTAGCAAGCGAAGAAGAGACAGGGAACTAAGCGAATTACGAGGCAGGCGCCTGCTGGGAGGGTGGCACAAATATATGCACTGCCTGCGATGGCATGACTTTGGACCTTGCAGATGACAGACGGACGGAGGAACAAAGACAAAGAATCTGCGGCCGGTGGCTATGTTTGCATCCCACACAGGGCGTGGAGCGATCGCCCCGCGGGGTTCGCCGGGCAAACCAGGCTCATTCTTCCGCGTTGCTCTAGCTCATATTGTGCCCGGTTATTGCTTCCTGCCTTTCTGATTTATTATTGCGCATTGCTTCGTCGAGCGAGCGAGCGAGTTCGGGTTCACCTGCCTACTAACAAAGAGATATTTTGGAATGTGATGAGAATAGGACGTTGAAGTACGTGAGATTCTGTCAAGGTACTCTTTGTCAGTCCACCTCAAACCAAAGAATTGGGACACAATTTGAGGAAAGAGCAATCCCGATTATGAATAGCCATGTGTCCGTCATTCATCCTTGCAAACGATCGGTCATATCGACACCCTCTGAGTGTCGCTGTTGCCAGATATCAGTGATGCGGCACTGTATCCACCCATACTACCACGCACAGGCCATAATTTACACTTGCGTAGTGTTATTCCTGCAGTATAAAACTCTTTAATCGCGTAGTGGGTATCTCCTCAGCTCCCACCTCCCTTCCTTTCAAACAACGACTTTGGCCAGGTGCCTTTTTGTGTGCGTTCTCCGTATCGTATACATCGCAGAGCCTCAACGACTAATCCTCTCCCCAATCTCCAGGTCTCTGTCTTTAGTATTACCTCCTCCTTCTCATTTATCTATCTGCCATGCTCTTCACGACCGTTCTCCTTGCCCTCGCTGCTGCCGGCCCAGTCTTCTCTGCCCCTGTGCCCTCCACGGAACTTACACGGCGACGGGAGTCAGTGGACTCGGCAGTTGGACGACGTCACGACACATTGTCCACAGGGTCTCTTCATAACCGATCTAAGCGGCTGGTGCCCAGGTGGCAAAATCCTGAAAAGGTCCAGCGAGCGAAGCGCCGAGGTGGTAGCGGTCTTATACCCAATCACGCCGCTCGCGGCCTACCCCCTGTACTCAGGCCTCCTCCTCTTCAACCTCAAAATCCTCCTGCAACCCGCCTGCCCCCTGTGCTCAGGCCTCCGGAACCCGGTTTCGGACCTCAGGCACCCCCCGCTAGTTCTGGAGAGAGCCCTAAAGAGCAGCCAGGGAACCCTGGGGGAGACGCTGCGCCCATTGTAGATGACCCTGCGTCTCGTTCAGAGGGTGTCGGGATCGGACCTGCAGCCGGCCCAGAGGATCCTCCAGAAGGCGCAGAGCCTCTAGAGAATTCTGACGTTCCTCCAGAGGGTGTGGGCGTTCCTGCGGGGGATGCACAGGCCCCTGCAGAAGGCGCAGGGGATCCTCCAGAGGATGATGGGGCTTCTTCGGAGGATGCCGGGTCTTCTTCAGAGGGCGTAGAGCCTCCTCAAGAGAATTTCGACGTTCCTCCAGAGGATGCCGGGGTTCCTGCAGATGACACAGAGGCTCCTACGGAGAATTTAGAGGCTCCTGGAGGGGATGACGGTGGCGAAGGTACGAGCACTATTCTAGACCTGCTACCGAGACTTTGACTAACGGCGATGTTGACTTTTGAGATTAGCCTCTATCTAAAATGTCAACACTGCTCCGAGGAAACCGGCTGAGGGTCAAGCATGGTCGTTGCTCATGAAGCTCCCTGAGCGGTGTTTTGTTGGGAATGGTAGAAGACGGCATTGGTAGGAGACCACTTGGATTTCGGGCATGTTTAAGGCGACGTTTACCAATTGAAATTTAAGAGGTGGCCTTATTTTATTTATTCTTCATTTTTTTTACATCGCAAGCTCTCTCAGATGAATCCAAGGCGCCGGTTGGCTAAATGAGGACTTGAGGGGTTGTACCTTTTAAACGTCAATGTGGCCCCACGGTCGTTCCGAACCCACAATCAAAGCTAGTGGATAGCAACAGAAAGCGACAGGTGGTAATACACACCGCATTCCATACGGGCGTCAATTAGATATTCTGAACGACACATGAGGCCTCGATATACTCAGACTCCCAGGTTGAGTGAGGACCTATAATAATTGAGGTTGAAGTTAGCATAACACCTCCTAGTACGCTCGAGTGGTGTTGCGAGTGAACACCGGTAGGCCACTGCGAGCAGGTCACTGGGAAGCCATCAGATTGATCCTGCGCCTAGCTGCCGCCTCGTTCAGTGGGACATTCATTCTATCTAATCTGGCCCTCACCTTCAGAAATGTGGCTGATAGAACACGCGTCTCTCCAATTCATCTTCGAACCACTTCTATATCGGCCCAGAAACGGCCTTGAAACCAAGTCCGGATCGCATCGTTTTCACTGATGGAACCCGTGTGCTGAGCGCAAGACCTTTTGGAACCTTGACCGTGGATAAGGAGATTCGCGTACTGGACTGGAGATGGTATTTTGGATAGCCATATCGTTGGCGTATTATCTGCGTGACCGAGATGTGACTTTACCACCCCATTTAGTGGAGGTGTGTCCGCCGTACTCAAACGTACCCAGGATGTTCTGGCCCCCAGCGATTGATGACTTGCGTCGTATCACCACACCCCGGCCTAGAAATGTAGGTTTTACTATGCTGAGGTTGTGAAGTTAGCCAGGCCTCTGCCAACCTGGCGTTGCCCAAAGCGGCCTATTCCTGGCTTGAACCGCGTACCATCTCTCACTTCCAGCATCCCCCACACACACCACAGCTTATTTCGGGCTTCACACCCAACACGGTGCCGTCCTTTGATCCTTTAAATCACTTCAATCGGAGCAAAACAGCACCCAGGAGGAAGTTCTCCGCCAGATTCCTGCAGGCCTCCAAGGAGACCACCCCGACTCTCACGTTTCGATCACATACGATGGGCATAAGGTTACCCACACGTGAGGCGTGTGAGAATGGGAGTGGTGGGGATGGTTGGACTTGGCACACCGCAACTACAGGACGAGCAAAATGAGGGTAAAAGGGCAGGAGGTGATAGTGCGAGTGGCACTCGTGCACGTTGCAGACGTATGTGAAGTTGGGTACTCGTTGACGTGAAGGAGGTGGTGCTGGCCAGAGATTTGGAGAAATGTCGGACAGAGAGGAGTGTATTGTCGGCGCTGATAGTCAGGACGAGAAATGAAGTGATGGAGTCGATGTAGCGTTTGACCTGGGTAGCAATACTCCTCTTGTGGGGCCCGTCTTGCTGAAACCCCGAGTTTCCTTGGCGGCGTGGCTGGTTAGAGTCGGAGGTTGGTAAAGTCGTTGGTCGTCCCGAGGCCAAAAGATGGGCATTTTCGACCTCGATTGAATGAAGAAGCCGAAGCGAATTGGTATTGAGCAAACTGATGCAAATGCGCACTCAGGTGCTGATGCGATGGAACTGCCGCATGGGGCTTGCGAGACCACGTGCATAGGTGGATGGAGGTCGAAAAGTTTGAAGTTGTGCTTGGAGGGTGCCGAGTTGGTTCAGCGCTGGGGCTGAGCGTTGGTCGTCAATCATCGAGAGGAGCGAGCTATTCATTAGGTGATCTGTACGATACTTTGCGTCCGTCAATACACATGTGAACGGCGGTACAATGCGCATCTGTACTCGCAAACTCGTTTTCTCGCCTTCCTTGCCTTTCTTTCAGCCGCAATCACGGCCTTGCGTTCCAGCTTCCGGATATCGAGAGTAACTTTGGGAGCAAGACGTTTGAAGGCGTAGGCGTAGAAGTTGAAGTTGTGGAAGATGAGAAGTGGGTCATAACAAACAACTTGTTTTTCATCTCGTTGCTCCGATCCATAAAAAACTCCCCACCTTTGGTACCCTCGGTGCATTCTGCTCTACAACATTTTTCTCATTGCATGTCTAGTAACCAAGATTATTCACAAATCTCACGGGTTGCAGAACTAGTGGACCGCCGAGTGACTCACAGCGAGCCCGAACACGCACACAAATATCCCTCAGTAATAATGGCTTGATGGCCTGTCAGTGTCGGAGATTGGGGTGCAGTGTGCAA
>WNFL01033313.1_pt1 | contig 15922 bp, 16 predicted proteins | sample 5400361 | NCBI WGS metagenome assembly WNFL01 (sample SAMN13153351, study PRJNA577476) | soil metagenome | isolation source: 40 cm soil on Douglas fir-dominated hillslope | place: USA:California | collected 2013-09-17
GAGGTATCCGACCGCACCCTCGTTCGAGCATCGCAGAGGTGCAAGCTCGTACCAAGAACAACCATCAGCAATCCCTCCAGCAGCAGCCGTATACGTACCTCAGCAAGAGCAGTGGAAAGCCACTCTCATTACTTCATCCACTCGTCAGTCACAGCGCAGCCCGAGTCATGACATTACCAGCGACGTCCGCAACACACCACGTCGCTCACCTATTTTCGATTCCTCGATGCAGGACTCCCCTTCAGAGTATCTTGCACGCTCCTCTGTGCGATCTCGCCCCTCGACACGGTCAAATGACGACGAGGACAAACAAGCCAAGAGCCCATCTCTTACGACCACACCTAATCCCATCCAACGCCCCTCAAACGACACCCAGCACACACCCGTCACAGTCGCCCAGCAGCAATATATCCCCAGGAGCACCTTGCACAACCCTCAGCAACCCGTCGGAATCAGCGGTCCCCGACACCCCCAGGCACCCCCTCGTCCTCAACCCACAACCCCCCCAAACACCCTCAGCAGCCCCAGGTCCTCCCGCCAGGTGCGGCGCCTCCGAACAGCCAACAGACCCCTATCCGCCCGGCTCCGCTCTTCAACGGTCCCTACCCAGCCATGTACTCCCAACAGCCAATGCAAAACGTGTACAGACCACAGAATGCGGCCGCGCAGGAGGAAGTTTGCATTGAGTGCATGATGCGCGATCGCGACATGGCCGACGTCGACGTGACCAGTCCAGGAGTCTGGGAACGCGAGAGCGATGCAGGGCTCCGCGAGCTTATCGAGCGCGAGGACGAAGATGAGCGGGGGTGGTACGAGGAGCATGCGACCGAACTCGCCCAGACCGGTCACGGTCTACGTCCTCCAAGGCGAAGGTCAAAGGGCCACAGGTTGACAGAACAGAATGTGAAGATTTGGTTAACGATGGTGAGTTGCGTCTATTTGGGTTTTCCGCGTTTCCCCGTTGATTTACTATCTACAAATGGGACAATTGGTTCCTTCCACAGAACCCAAAGGAAGCACACGCGCGAATTATGACGATTCAGTCATATATTAAGCAGCAGGGCCAGCTCCTTGGAGCCGAGGTCGAGGCCCGCGCAAGGGCCCGGGAGGACGCGCAGCGGATAGACGCCAAGGTGCGAGACACGTACACTCAGCTCGTCCGCCGCTCCGTGTACGACCTAGGCACACAGTTTGGCTCGGACGATGGCATGGGCGGGATCCGCATCCAACCACCCCCGCGCTCAAGCGGTGTGTGGGACCATAGCTCCCCCAAGGATGACCTCAGACACAGACGGGACGTCACACTACTCGAGAATGGCATGATCAAGGAGCGTGTTGACGTTAAACGCGAGGAACGTGAGGAGGAGAAGCGCAGGCGCAAGGACGAGAAAAGGGCGCGTAAGCCAAGTGGGACGGAGGCCGCTTTCCTTAATTCCCCATCACAATATTTTGCATCTCCGACGGTCACATCACCATATGATTCGCCATTTGCGGAATACAGCCCTGCTGCTGCTCTCCCGCTGCAGCATCTATCACCGCAACAACAGCAACAGCAACAACCCTACCCTAGTATGTCCTCACCGTCGCTTGCTTCTCTCAGCCCGAGACCGTTTTCTGTGGTCATGAATACAGCCGGTCCAATGTCCCGCGCGGTGAATCAAAGTACGATATCGGTGGATGCCCGGAGCACGCGCTTCTTTGGAATTAGGAATTGGGCGAATGCCTGGGGAAGCGGGACAAGTGTCGCTCCAAGCGGAAGCGTCATGGATATGCAGTGCGTATATTTCCGTACCAAATTGAGAGACAGTACTGATGGTGTTTGCGAATAGCCTGGCTTTGGACCAAGAACGCCGTCAGCAGCAGAATCTTCACACCCTCAGCCAATACGATTTACCCTCGTCGTTCAGCGTCCCCAATTCACCACGTCAGGGACGACCTCGCACGGCTGATGCCACAGGGACCCAGCCATTCAGTGTGACTACACGCTCACTCAGTCCTGAATCGGCGAAAGGCAAGAAAAAGAAGAAGGGCCTCGGCAGGCTGTGGAAGAAGATGCGAGGGAGCAAGGACGAAGGCCGTGGAGTACCCAACGAGTATATGCCTGCACAACCCCGACAATTGCGATTGGAGGAGGACGTTACTGCTCCCCTTGAACCACCGCCTTCCCTTTTTACCATCCGTTTCGGCGCTGGCAGTGGCGGACAGCAGCGGCAGTTCTCGACGACGTCGCTGTCGGGTAGTCACCCGCGCTCTGGGTCCCAACCAAATACTGGAACGGGTAGCAATGGTGCCATCTCGCCAACTACCGCCCCGAGCAGCACCCTCCCAAGTCCAACGTGGAGAGATTCGGGCAGTGATGATCCGAAAAATATGATTCAGAAGGACGGGTATGACCAGGTCCCGACCGTGCAGGTTGATGGAAATGGTCAGCATGACACTCAGATGATGCGCCCGTCCCAATCGCCCCCTCCGACGGACGACCCGAAGCGTATGCTGCAAGTTCCGCCTTCTGGCACTCCCACTCCGACTGGTGTGCTCAATTCAATTAATTTGCCCACCTCGCTCATCGGAACTTCAAGTCCACCCCTGACAGTAACGGCGAACCACAATAAACAACGACCTCAGTCCATGATGATGATCCACAAGAGCCTCCCTCCCCTCCCACCCGGTGAAACTCCTATCCCCCCAGCCAGGCCGATGGCCTCCGCCTCACTCCTACCAAACTTTGGGACACCCGAACCGGACATGGCCATGTTACTCAATGGAGACCAGTCTTCTATAACACTTGGCATGCCAAACTCCCCCTTCCGTACGCAAGGACACGACGGGCGACGATCATCCTTCGGTGGCCTAACGACCCGACCCGTGGTGCAGCTCGATTCACCACCACTTGGTGCGCATACGATGCAACCTCAACGAGCCTATCGGCAGACCGGAAACGGGACGGTATTTGATGATATGGGGTACCTCGTCAATGGCGCCGTTCCGAGTATGAAGGGTCAGAGGAGCTCACCGCAGCTGCGGCCCAACACCTCGCCTTCCACACCCAAGAGTGACAAAGGCAGCAAGCGCAGGAGCCGGTTTGGGCTTTCTGCGCTCTTGGGGAAGAAGGACAAGGACCGGGATTACGCTAGTTCAAGGAATGGCGAACTTAGTGTGCACTCGCAGGCGCTCTCGGCGGACTATGATTACCAAACATTGAGGAACCCGAGTTCGGACGGGACGGGATACACCAACGGGCTCACCGCGCCCAACTGGCGGTTCGGCCAGCCGAAGAGGGCCGGATCGTCGTCAAGCTTGGTGATTGTGGAGCCAGAGATGGCTATGGACGGGCCGCCGTCCATGGTTCTCAGCTCGCCCAGTGGGGAGAACGCACCGCGCAGTCTCAACGCGACAGGGCGCCAGCCTTCGCACGCCAGTTCGATGACGGGTAAGAGAGTCGAGGATCTCGTGGCGCGGGATGATGCTTTCGTTGCGTATCGGTATCCTTCCACGGACCAGCAACTCGATCTCCCTCGTCGGTAAAAAACATCCTGCATACAAATATCAATGCTACACTCTCCTATTCTTCTCCTAGTGACATTCTTCTTCCATGTACCCATGTAGCCTCGCATTTATAGCTATCACCCCTTTTTCTATGTCTCTTTGGTCCCACCCGGACTTTACCCTCCTTCTGCTTGAGGCTCTCTACCACGCATATCGTGCGTCATCACTCATTTGGTTCTGTCACAAGCGTCGTGTTTCGTCTTCATTTCCTTCCCTCTTCGGACACTGGTAGTCTCACGCACTGCGTTCATCATTCACGTTTGCGCTCCGTTGGCAAGGTTGGTGAACACCTTTGTTTGCGTTGTCTTTCCGTCTTATAGCTTTGCATCCTGCTCCGTTTATGTATACTAAGGGCGTCGAGGCCTCTTTGCTAATCCTTTGCACCGCATATCAGTTCGTACAATACAATCACCAATAGTAAATATTTTTGGTATCGAGAGCGCTGTAGCGTTCACAAACATTGTCCTAACGTTGTCCTAACGTTGTCCTAACGTTGTCCTAAAGTTGTCTAGGAGGCGTTGCATGCAGAACCCGTGTCTAAATTATCATGAAGTTAGATCGTAAGGACAACGGGTGGAGATTACACGTTCGTTTGGCACACCTTATGATGATCAAAACGATGATCAGGGGCTCCCAGCGGTCTCGAATAAATTTGCTCCATCGCCCGTCTTGGAATCATGGAATTATGGGCCTTTGAGGGTTATCAGGTAAGGTCGAAGCGGCATCATGTTCGTGAATCAGGGCAGGGAGGGTCGGCCGTGCGTTACCTGCGTGGCCACCCAAAAAAATGATCTTTGAATTCCAGACAAACCTTGAACCCCCTCATCACCCTTGAACTTGCCAGCTCAGCTACAACAACCTCCCCTCCCCACCCTCCAATCCAAAAAAAATGGCCGCTCTTAAAGCTGTACTGTCCTCGCATGCCATCTGCTCGACGATCCACTGATGTGCTTCTCTTTCTCCAGATCGTAAAATGTGCGTCTCGACCTTTCGATCTCTCGAAACGCAGCACGCGACCACTCACTGCTGTCGTTCTTTTGATACAGCCGTGATCTCTGGGGATACTCTTGTTCTTAGGAGTCGCGCTTCTGCGCCTGGCCTGCCGCCGAAAGAGAGGCACGTAAATGCACGATGATGGGCCCAGCCCCGCCCCCCCCGCCCTGTTCGTTCTGGTGTTGGTTTCTGGCTAACTTGAGCTTTTTATGAAATACAGGATTCTGCATATAGCGGATATATCCGCTCCTCGTATGGGCTCGTCTACACGTGAGGACGAGGTAAGCACCTTCGGGTGAAATTTTTTTTCAATAATTTTGTAATTTCGTCGCTGACGTGCTCCTTCCCTTGCTTGTTCAGCCTTGGGCCTACGAAAGTCGCGAGAATCTTCGTGCGCTCCTGGTTGGTAAAGAAGTTAGCTTCATCGCCACATACCAACTGCCACCTTCGACGACCGATCCTGGAGTACAAAGAGACCTTGGCAATGTTGAATTCAACGGAGTTGACCTTGCGACTGATTTACTAAGGACTGGGTGGGCCAAGGTCAAGGAAGGGAAGAAGGGAGAACTTGGCGAAGAGGATTTGAGAAAAAAAGATTTGGAGGCTGAAGCGAAAAGCGCAGGTAGGGGTATTTGGAAGGCTGAGGGACCTACCGTCAGTACATTCCCTCGACTTACAATATTGCGGTGCATCTATAACCATGCATGGCTACAGCCCTACACAGTGAACTATACAATGCCGGTTGATTCGCAAGGCTTCCTACGGGAGCACAAGGACAACACTATCGAGGGTACGCGCGCGCATTATGGTACCTTAGAGCAATTTCTGAGTGCGCCTTTTAGGAATTGTCGAACAGGTCCGGGATGGTTCAACCCTTCGAATCCGCCTTCTGCTGCCGAACAATGTACATCAGATGGTAAATACATCAATGGCCGGTATTCGATGCGCCAAAGCCGCTTTTAAGGATGGTGAATCCGCTGAACCTTGGGCCGAAGAGGTATGACATTAATATTTACCTTCCTCCGAGTCACTAAAGTGTTTAATTGGCAGGCTAAATTCTTTACTGAATCTCGCATGCTTCAACGCCAAGTTCGGGTCAGACTGCTATCAGTCCCTGCACCAGCAGCATTGCCATTCTCCTCAGCTGCAACTCAAGCACCCACACCCGCGAGCATGTTCATTGGTACTGTAATGCACCCTAATGGCAACATCGCAGAACACCTTGTTGCTAATGGCCTCGCCCGAGTCGTCGATTGGCATGCGGGCATGCTTAGCGCTGTCGGTGGAATGGAACGCCTACGGTCTGCTGAAGCGTACGTTTACACAAAGCTCGTTTGGAATACTGCGGTTGATCGTCGTTCGTCGCAGGGCAGCCAAGGAAAAGAAACTGTACTTGTACGCGCCTTCCGCTTCTGGTACCGCCGCACCTTCTGGAACACGACCCAACGGTGCTGCTGCGTATGGAGACAAACGATCGTTCGAGGGACATGTTACACGCATATGGGGTGGCGATCAGATTAGCGTCCTGGACAAGGAGACTAACAAGGAGAGAAGGGTTCAGCTAAGCAGCACTCGCGCACCAAAGTCGGTGACTAAGGTCTCTATGAAATAACTTGCAATGCTGAACCGATCCGATAGAGGCACCGACCCCAAACAGGCGTACTGGGCAGCAGAAGCCAAGGAAGTGGGTATTTGGTGTTGTTTCCGAACCTCAGTACTAAATAATATCATAGTTCCTTAGGAAAAAGATCATTGGCAAAAATGTTCGCGGTCACATCGATTTTATCCGACCAAAGGAAGGCGAATACGACGAACGGGAATGCGTCAGCATCCGATTCGGCGGCAACAACGCGTAAGCTTTGCACTCCAGTCTGGTGACAATCAACTTAGAGGAGACTTGTTTCTAGTAATCTTGCCGAACAAATTATCGAGAAAGGCCTTGCGACTGTGGTACGGCATAAGAGGGACGATGAGGATCGCTCCCCCGACTTTGACAAGCTCATGGCGGCTGAGCAAGTGTACGGGGCTTTCACAATGGTCTAGGCGTACAGCAGCTCACTTATTGTCCAGGGCCGTAAACGACAAGCGGGGTATGCATTCAGGAAAGGAAGCTGCCATTACAAAACTCGTCAATGCGTCCGAAGTTAGTCGATGGCAGTTTTGAAATGAACTTCAGCTAATTGTTTTGTAGAACCACGCCCGTGCAACACAATATCTCTCTGGTTTTAAACGGCAAAAACGAGTACCTGCTATTGTTGATTATGTTGCTGCCGGCTCGCGGTTCAAGTGCGTGAATCTTCACTCTTCTTCTGCTCCCACCGACGTATTCGACTTCCAGGATTCTCCTGCCTCGAGACAACGTGACCTTGACGCTTGTATTGGCTGGCATCCGTGCCCCCAAAACAGCTCGCAATGACAGCGAAAAGTCAGAACCATATGGACCGGAAGCTGCGGCTTTCGCCTCTCACCGGTACATGCAACGTGACGTCGAAATCGAATTTGACGCTGTGGACAAGAGCGGCGGCTTCATTGGTACCATGTTTGTGAACCGAACTGAAAATGCTGCAATCACTCTGGTCAAGGAGGGACTGGCGAGTGTGCATGCCTACAGCGCAGAGGGTCTAAGCTGGTCTACGCAGCTGCTCGATGCCGAAACTGAAGCCAAGGCTGCAAATAAGGGCGTGGGTATTCAATGTCACTCTCAGATGAGTACTGAATCCTTGGTTAGATGTGGAAGGACCACCAGGAAAAAGAAGCAGAACCCGAGCCCGTCGATGAGGTTCCCAAAAAGGTGGAATACATTGACGTCATCATCAGCGATGTCCGAACAGATGACTTTGGCTTTTCAGTACAGATTCTCAATACCGAAGGTACACCTCCTACAATGGTTCTGCGTAAGACTAACCTGATTGTATAGGCATTGACTCACTGGAAAAGCTCATGCGAGACTTCTCACTCCACCACAAGACGGCGCCACCTGTCCCAGGATTCATCCCCCGAAATGGCGACCTCGTTTCAGCACGCTTCTCCGACGGCTCATGGTATCGTGCTAAAGTTCGACGCGCCTCTCCGCAAAAGAAGGAGGCGGAGGTGACGTTTATGGATTACGGAAACAAGGACTCAGTCTCCTTTGCTAATATTCGTCCCCTGGATCCAAAATTCCGAGGCTTGTCTGGGCAGGCTCATGATGCTCGTTTGAGGTGCGTCCCCTATTGGTACTTCCATACCCATACTTCGGTCTGCTGCCGGGTCGGCCGGTCCAGATTCTACCTTGAATGGGTGGCCGACGATTCCGCAATTTCGTTCAGTCAGACTTGTAGTCAAGCTTGTTGACATCGGCTGACATCCACATGTCTGTACAGTCTCGTCAGATTCGTATCAAACAAGAGCGAGTATTATGAAGATGCGGTCCATCGTTTCCGAACCCTATGTGAAGGGCGCAAGTTGATTGCCGTGATTGATTACAAAGAGGGCCCCCTATTGCACCTGCGGCTCATCGACCCGTCGGATCCGGCCTCCTCCACCGATCCCGATGCGAGTATCAACGCCGATCTCGTTAGGGAGGGGTTCGCGACAGTCGACAAGAAGGGTACACCCGGAAAATACTTGCACAATCATCCTAGTATCCTCACGAGGCTAGCGGAAAACCTTCGACTTGCGAAGCGCGAGCGGTTGGGTCAATTCGAACTCGGCGATGTGGAAGAAGATGACGACTAGGTTCTCCGGGTGTCGTCCGTCTCAAGTTTGGTTTAGCTGTGCATTGCAATGCGAATTTGGGGGACATTCAATCCTGTTACACCTTGTGACAGCCGTAGGGGCGGTGGCGGCTTCTTTATAATATAAAACCCTCCCTTGGTTCATACCTCGCCGTGACCTTGGCCCCTCCTCTACCGTTCGACTGTTCTATACTTCGTCTCGTCTGCCCGCATGGGTCGCTGGTGAAGACTCCGCCACCCCTGCCCCTATCAATTTTAAGAGCGTGAGCTCCAGTAGTGTTCAGGGGGCGTACGTCTGCGATGGTGGCACAGGGAGTCTATATTGTCTACTATGGCCTCCATCTAGTCGCGTTGGTGACACTCCCGACCCTCACCATCACGTTGATATGGCCAAAGCGCGCGACGCCAAAGCGACACCCGATCCTTCCTGTGAATACGGGGCTATGGGCATGCTATGCTCTTAGCTCATTGCTCCTGTACGCTTTTCATATTACCCTCTTGTTCTAATTTCTGAAAGGCTGCCCTTGAGCAGACTCTTCACCAACTCCTTTTCCGGCCCACAGCCTGCTCGCCTCACGTGCTACATCCAAAGTGCCTTTGTATTGGCCTCCGGGCCGGCTGTTGCTTCAGCAGCCCTCTCGCTCGTTGTTACTGTGAGCCCCTGCTTCGCAATCTCCGTTTCCAGTCAACTTAGGAGCACATACATACACAGGTCTGGATGCACGCCTGGTTCGTTGAGAGCGAACGAACCTTTCACGTCACTCGGCGGAAAACAAAGTTGATGGTCTGTGGATGACCGGAATAATATAATCGAGCGACATATTGACGTACATGCCTTTGACAGCTCATTGTACTGCCTTTCCTCACCTTTCTTTCATTCCTCATTCCGGGACTCATCGTACGTTGTCTTAACCATCACTCCTGTGCCCACCGTCCACCAACGCTCACTAACGTCACTACATAGGTTGGTTCTCGTACCTCTGTCAGTCGCGCAATCTTCTACTGTCTACTCGATTACCCCCCTCTGGTGATCCTCTCTGGTGCTACCTCTGGGGCCCTCTTATTGAGCACGGCCGCCTTCCAAGTATGGACTATTGTCATCGTATATCGACGCTTTGTCGGATCTCGACGAATAGGAGCCACCGAAATTGGCGACATGGAGGTTGCGACATGGTTCCGCGTGCTCATTTTTGGGCTTTATGTCTTCGTGGGGTTGATGTAAGTATACGCTTCGCTCCACTTCCCCATGCAGTAAAGGCATTTCTTGACCTTTTGACCAGCATATGCTTCATTTCGATCAAATCTCCCACACAACTTGCCACAGACCTGATCACAGCTGCCATTGGACCTACTATCTTTGTTACCTTTGCAACCGAAGACAGTGTACTTCGAGCGTGGCGGCTGAAAGCACCTCTTCCGGTACAAAGTCGGAGCGACAGTACCGTCACCATGAATCAAGCTCGTCGACAATCGATTCAACCACCCCCACAAATCATTTCAAATGAATCATCGTCAAATATTGCACGAGTTCTGGCATCATTCAAGTTCCCCAATCGTCCCCCTCCGCCCACAGTTCAAGTGACTGCTTCACAATCATTCCCTCCACAACCCGTTGTCCCATTCGCCCCCTCAACTGTCCCTCTCATACGAGAATCACCAGATTCTGTTGGTTTTCTACTCACATCCGAGCTGTACATAGCATTAGAATCGCCGACGACTCCGACTGAACCGCATTACACAGCATCTAACCACTTTCCAATACCACCATCATTTGTATCATCACCCCCACTCTCGGAATCTCACTGTCATCAAGCTCACTTTAATCATCGCAACTGGGAAATCTCCAGTCCTTCCTAATGCCTTCCTTGTCTTTTCAATCTCGTAGTCCCGTTTGTCACGTTCCCTATTTGTCATGTTCTCGTCTGCTCCACCACGGTTTGAGAGGTGTCACTTGGTGGGCTGGCTAGAGGCACACATAAGACGAGGGGGGGGAAGAGATGTACACACAGTGCAGCCGATTGAACTTCAGATGTATATTATAATTTGTAGCACGTCATTTTTCAGTCCTGCAGCGACCAGTCTTGAGTTCTGAACTGTAACAGGATCAGAGGGTGTGCCTGTGCCCATGCGCGTATCCTTGATCAAAGGTTCCCATCATACATGCTCCAGAAGCCTCAATGAGCCTATCTACTCGATTGCTAACCTGGTGTATCATGAGCTTTGATAGAAGACACTGGTCCATCGTCCCTTAAGAGGACACATGTGGTGTAGCGGTTAGCATGCTTGCCTTCCATCCGGGAGCAAGCAAGCGGTAGGGGTTCGACTCCCTTCGTGTGTATTTTTAAAGGCTCGCCCACTAAAGGCTAAAGGGAGTGCGGTACGACTTCAACTTTATCTTTTCGTTAAGTTTTCCTTTGGCAAGTTTTACCAGTACAGAATAGGTTAGTTGCTCTAGATCAGCGAATCAAGTGCATTGTCCGCAGAACGCTAGTCAGTACAGGAGAGGGCGGGTAGATACAGGGCAACGAGAACGAGAAAAGGAGATTGTAAAATGTACTTTATGTTAGATGCGATTGTGCTATTCCCACCTGGGGCGTTTTCGTGGTCCAAAGTCATTTCCTGCCTGACGTGCGAGGAGTTCCCGCTCTTTGTCTAAGTCTGTCCCCTCTGGTAGGCCAAAGCTCCCGATTCCTAATCCGCCACCGTTGCCGCCACCGCCACCGCTGCCGCTGCCGCTGCCGCCGCCGCCACCTCCGCGACCTGGGCCACCGAGTCCCAGACCAAAGGGGAAGTCGTATGCGCTCGAGGCGGAGGCGTGCGATCCGCCCAAGGCGGTGGGATGGTCCCCGAGGAGGCTGATAGACATACTTGTCGACGGCATGGTGAGGAAGTCCAGCCACGAGTCGTCCCCACCGCCTGGACCGCTGCCGCCGCCTGGTCCGCCGTTGCCGCTGCCGCCACCGGTCCCACCCGTGAGAGAAGCAAGGGAACTGGAGGAGAGTGGAGGTGTGGCCGCTGAGTAGGGTGGGCCTAGTCGCCGGGCGATACTCGGACCACCCGTGGAGAGGGAATGCGCGAGCGTACTCGCACGGTGACGGGCGAAATTCGAGAGGAGTTCCTGGTGATGTCCACTGTGGTGAGTATCGAGGTTTAGGAGGGCGTTGGAGCTCAGGAGACCGCCGGTGGGTGTGTGTTGTGCGCCGTTATCGAGACGCGGAGAGGGCCAGTCGGACTTGAGGCCGCCGCGGATGAGGTTGAAGTGGGAGATGCGCCGGTAGTCGGGGTTGGAGCTGCTGGACCCTGGACGTGGGATTGTGCTTCCTTGACGAGAGGCGGTGGGGTGATCGTGGTCGTCTGACCGCGAGCGATCGAGCAGCGAGCCTGAACGGTCGTTGATCGAGAATGCAGAGGAGCGCGGGAGGGACTCGGCTGATGATACCAGTGTTTGAGGACTGTCGTTGCGGTAACCGGGAAGATTGTCCGTCTGGGTACGGGCATTTCGCGTCAGAGATTGAGAATCAAGTGTCAAGTGGAGGACTGGCTGAAATTTTACTTACGGTAGGCGTAGTACCACGTAATGGACGCGATCGAGTGCCACAAGATTTCCGTTTTGAGGGTTTTGTATCAGAAAGGTCATCGTCATCGTCTTCAGAATCGGCGATTCCCGCGGCTGCTGAACTTGCACCTTTAAGGTGACCTCCCCCGTTGATGAAGTCAACTGTGGTCCTCAGGTCACGTTCACCTTCGTACTGCGGGAGAAAAGGAGAAAGTGAGAAATAAATCGGAATTCGGGAGAGGAGAGAGGACTGACGTTGAGGCGACGGAGGACCATTTCGTCTATGTTGCCTGAGCAGAATTCAAATAGTTTGTTGCTCTGACCTGGGGCTAGATCGAGACGGAGGTGAATTCAGTGAAGGAAATATGGGGAGAGGGAAACTGGGGACGGACTGAAGATGATGACAGCGACGTCTACGGAACATAGGACGCCGAGTTCGTATGCCTTCTTGAACAGGCCATTCTTGCGCTAAGGGCGGGGACACGTTCAGTGAGTGGGTCATCCCGACAGAGGCTTGACACCCAAAATAGCGACCTATCGCAGTATCAATGAGCCAGACAGCTACTTAGGCTTTGACCAAGCCTGGCTGACCTTTTGAAACGTCACGAGACGATTGCGCTCGTTCTGGAGCGAGCGAGATGAGCGGAGTGTAGGGAATGGGTTGGAATACGACGTACAGTGAGGGGCTGGATGTCGATTTTTCTCCTACCCATGGGTGTGTGTTGTAGTGAGGAGAGAGTGGAGTGTGCGGAGAGAGGGGGAGGAGAGAGAGAGTGAGGAGAGAGATGAGAGATGAGAGATGAGAGATGAGAGACGAGAGATAAAGAGGGTGGCAAGTTGAGTCGGTTGAGCGGCTGGTGGTTATAGTATAAGTTATAAGTTATAGGTTATAAGTTATAGGTTATAGGTTATAATTTATAGACTATGAGATATGAGATATGAGATATCGTCCAGTAACTGACTCGGTCTCTCGGTTTGTCGGTAGAATCCTTTCGGCTACCGGCTGTCCGTTCCTGACCTGACAGATGGCAGATGCACGTGAGTGTGGCTGACTGGCTGCCACCGGCCACACGGCCACGGTTACGGCCACCCTATTAAGCCAAGTTCCAATATTAGACGCTCCCAGAATATCTCTCTTGGGCTTGGCAAAGGCTTGGCCCAAGTCGAGGGAGTATAAGACGCCTGTGCTCAACACCATCCTTTCTCGCTTCCCCCTCGTCTTTTTTTTCGCGCCCGCCCCATCCCGCTTTCGTCCCGGGTCGTTGGCTGGACCAGTCGCTGTGGGTTCCGGGGGGCTATGGACCCCAGACAGCCCACCACCTCGCTCAGCCAATAGTTGCTAGCCCGGGCAACCCTTTTTCAAACCCTTTGTCACCCGCTGCGGACCCAGCCAGATGCTTTGATGCTATGCTTAGATGCTCAGACTCAGACTCAGATGCTCAAGATGGCTCAAACCCACTTCTCATTCCATTCTCAAGTCTCAGTCTAATTCTCGTTCTCACTACCAAACCTCCTTGCTCTTTTGCTCATCACTCACTCTACCGCCTCAACTCTCGCCGACACCCGCCGACAGTCCACCGACGCACTCCTTTGGCGGCGCAGCAGGGCCGCAGGAACCGAGGAACCGTCTAACCGTCCCACGTCCAGAACCTCATGCACTGCCCATCAACATCAACCTCACGCTCCGGCCTCTCCAATCTCAGGTTCCCGGTTTCCGCAAGAAACGCTCCTGTCACTCTTCATTACACTTTCTTGGGGTCAGGTGAGTCGCCAATGCATTTTCCAAATCTCCCGTCACCCGCACAGGAGCTCCACGATATCCCCGAATCAATCCGCGTTTGGAGTTGAATTCATTTCACACACACACAGCGCTCGACCACCTCTCGACTTCTCTCCTTATTTTCACTCCCGAGGATTTCAAACGAGACAGCTTGTGGAGCTCTGCGCTCGATATGGGAAACGAGGCTGTCCAAGCGGCTCTCCGTTGCAACCCAACCTGAGCACACGCATGGCCACCCTTTTCCGTCCGTCACAGTATCACATACTGAGACAGATGACAGAAGACAGAGACGCGAGGCGGTTCCCCGCGGGTCCTTGGAGCATTGCGAATGTACATCGCTCAGTAATAGTAGTGTTCGAGTTGACTTTGAGACAGGTTTACTTTCCCATTTCCACCTCGTTTGCATTCTATTGTCCTCGTCTTGAGCTAGCGCACGGGCGCGTTTGTTGAACTTGAACATGGGCCGTTGGACCTCTGTCCTTGACAATCAGGGCAGTCAAGTCAAACTGGGGCTACTCTCTTTGGTCCCCTCTGCTATGCTATGGGGATTCAAGGTTTGGCCACTTATCTGAGAGAACACCGTCAAATATTGTCACGACGATTTGAGCTATCTGTTGACCGAGAGCCTAAAGATGTGACGCGGCTCGTCGTCGACGGTTGGTCGTGAGAGCGTTCTTGCCGTCCCTGAACGCAAGAGTAACGCATATCTTCCGACAGATTCATATACACACTCTTCTATCAGTCGCGATTGCCTTGGGTTTTCGGGGGCGACTACGATCAGTTCGCGTCGTTGATAGAGAGAACGGTCGAAGCCTGGCTATCCATTGGTATCCAACCCGCATTCGTCTTCGATGGTGAGGTTTGGGGTTTCCCTGTATCCAATATAACAGACTCATCCGTCCTCCCAGGCCCGTCCGAACCGGTCAAGTTTCCAACTCAGGTCTCGCGGGTTACATCCACCAACATATACAACGGTCAACTATTCTTCCGCACTTCGACCGCATCGCGAAACACTCTACGGTTCCTCGCGGAATCGCGCATCCTTCCTCCACTGTGCTACGCGACTTGCGTTCAAACGCTATTGCGCCTCCATAAACTCTATCCAACCGTCACTCTCTATTTTGCGGATCGGGAGGCCGATGCGTTTGCCGTGGCTTTGGCTGGACGACTCGGCGCGTACGTTACCGCCCAAGACTCCGATTTTGTCGTCCTCAACTCGGCTGGGTACCTCGGCTACATTCCACTGGACGACATGCAATGGAGTAGTGAACCCGCAGAAGTAATAGCGGGGCGGCAGCAGCAACAGGGCGATGATTTCGTCCCCGTGGTAAAGCGTGGCCTGAGCAGGCGATCCTTGACATCCCCCCGAGGTGTTGCTCCCCCAGCTGCGTACGTATCGCTCAGTATGGCCGTTTATACTCCTACCTCACTCGCCAAATCATTGAAAATGACTGTCACTCTCCTTCCGCTCGTCGGTGCAATTGTCGGAAATGACTACGGGACTTCACACCAGTCATATCTGTTCGATCGGAAACTCACGCCCGTACAACGAATTACGTACACCACCACTACACTCGCATCCATTTTACACAAACTCGACCGACCAACGCGTAAAGCGGGGACCAAGGCCCCCAAGAACGTGCTCGATCTCATCCGTACGGCCGTAAACCAAATGCTCGTTCGGCCCTCTGCGACCGCATCTGGGGAGATTAACCGAATCGTCAATGGTATCGTCGAATCGTCGGAAGTGACGGGCTTGTGGCCTACCCCCAACTGTCCAATTCACGATGCACCGGAGCAGTGCAGGATACCTGCCCTCGTCTACCCAGATCTCTCGGATGACGAGGGCGCCGACGAGGGAGAACGAGACGGAGACGGAGGTGGAGAAGTACCAGCGAGGGCTCAGGCGAGACATCTATACCTGCAAGAATACCGAGTCGGGATGTTCGATCCCCAGTTGTTGGGTATCGTCACGACTGCGACCGCCTGGCCCCGTGTCTTTCTCGAAGACCCCGACGCAGAAACAGCAGCGAAAGCGATTGGGAGACCATTGCGCATGTGGACATACGCCATCTTGGACGAGGCGCTTGGTATACCTCTAATAGAAGAAGAAGAAGAAGAGGCGGATCGAGAGGGTGAGGAAGGTGATGAAGCCCTGCCTAACCTTGCCGTCCGATCGACGGACGCCGGGTCGGCAACGGGTGGCTCTGTCACAGGGCGAACGGAGAGCTTGACCGGGTTGGAGGATGAAGACGAGGATGCGATCATTGATGTTATCGACGAGGATAGCGAAGGGGAGGATCCTTTGGAAGCCCTGAAAGGAGCATTGAA
>WNFL01175669.1_pt3 | contig 15910 bp, 16 predicted proteins | sample 5400361 | NCBI WGS metagenome assembly WNFL01 (sample SAMN13153351, study PRJNA577476) | soil metagenome | isolation source: 40 cm soil on Douglas fir-dominated hillslope | place: USA:California | collected 2013-09-17
TGGTCTACCAGATCACCAAGATCATGTTCGAGAAGAAGGACGAGCTGGTGAAGGTCCACAAGGACGCATCCTTCCTCGATCTTTCCAGTCAGATGACGGGCGGCTCACCCATCCCCTTCCACCCGGGGGCGGTGCGCTATTTCAAGGAGAAGGGCCTGAAGGTGCAGTAGGTAAGTGCTTGATTTGGCATGCCCTCCGGGAGGGCGGAAAATAATGCTGCAGCGCAATAAATATTTGGCCAAACCTCTTGACAGAGGATGGAATCGGCCTAAAATGGCTATTGTGCAGTGCAGCAAAACAACCCGCCGCCCTTACCCTGAATGAAAGAGGAATCCCAAATGTTCAAGATCGACCAGTTCACCGCGGCCAACGAGGCTGCCATCAACCAATTCACGCAGTTCGCCCAGCTTGGCCTCGCCAACATCGAGCGTTTCGCGACGCTCGGCCTGGATGTGGCCCGCGAGAGCGTCGAGCAGGCCGCCGCGCATGCCCAGTCGCTCGCCGGTGCGAAGGACGTCCACGAAGTCATCGCCCTCAACTCCGCCGCCCTCGAGCCGGTCATGAAGCGCGCCTATTCGTACTCGCGCACGGTTTACGAGACCTCCGCCGACACCAACAACGAAGTGAAGCGCGTGTTCGAGAAGCAGGCCGCCGAGTACAACAAAGCCGCCGTCGCCGCGCTCGAAGAGGCGTTCAAATACGCCCCCGCCGGCTCCGAGTCGATGGTCGACAACGTGAAGTCCGCGATCGCTACCGCGCAAAGCGCGTACAACAATCTCGCGACGATCAACAAGCAGATCTACGACACGGTCGAGAAGACCGTCGAGCAGAACGTGGCCACGGTGAAAGCCGCCACCACGAAGGCCAAGTCGAAGGCGAAGCGCTAGTCCTTAGCGCAGCGCAGTCATCACGGCCCGCCTCGGCGGGCCGTTTTACTTTTGCAGGCCGGCGATCGCCACGAGCCGCGCACGGCGGATTGCTCCGGGTACGTCGTCCGGATTCGCCGTAGCGATGGCGCCCGCGTCGATGGCGCGCGCCGCCGCGGCGGCCTTCAGCAGGCAGGCCCGCGGCGCGAAGCGTTCATCGCATTCGGCGACTTCCAGGACGCGATCGAGCCGTTCGGGGCGCCGGAACGCGTCCGCGCGCTCCAGCAGCGCGAGCACGGTATCGGCATCGAGCGTATTCGCGCGGGCGAGGAGCGTGCGGTCGCGGGTCGCGAGCTGCGCGAGGGAGCGGCAGTCGCCCGGGGCGTTGATCCGCTCGCCGAGCGCTTCGGCGCCGGCTGGTTCGAGGTCGAGCACCAGCAGGGCATAGCGAACCGGCAATGAATAGCCGCGCGAGGCCGCGCGGTCGATGCGCGCCGTGAGCCGGTCGGGTACGTCCGGACGATCGAAAGTGCGGTCGAGCTCGGGAAGCGCGCGCGAAAGCGCGGCGCATTCACGCAGCACGGCGATCATCCGCGAAGGCTCGCGCTCCAGGAGTCCGCGCGCGAGCTCCTGCCAGACGCGTTCGGGAACCAGCGCGTTCGCCTCGCCGTTATCCACCATGCTCCGCATGAGCGCCATGGTTTCGGGGGCGATCGCGAAGCCGAAGCGCGCGGCGAATCGCGCGACGCGTAGGATCCGCACGGGGTCCTCGGTGAATGCTTGGCTCACATGGCGAAGAATCCCGGCGCGCAAGTCCCGTTCGCCGCCGTAGGGATCGATGAGCGTGCCGTCCTCCGCGCGCGCCATCGCGTTGATGGTGAGGTCGCGGCGCCGCAAATCCTCCTCGAGCGTCACTTCGGGCGCGGCATGGAATGTGAAGCCCCTGTATCCCGGGGCGGTCTTGCGCTCGGTGCGGGCGAGCGCGTATTCCTCGTGCGTCCGGGGATGGAGGAACACCGGGAAGTCCGCTCCCACCGGTCGGAACTCGCGCCGCATCATTTCCTCGGGAGTCGCTCCGACGACGACATAGTCGCGGTCCTGCACCGGGAGCCCGAGCAGCTCATCGCGGACCGCGCCGCCGACCACAAAGACTTTCACTCGGCCGGCGCCGAGGCCGCGTACGGCTCGTCCTCCGCGACGAACTCCTTCTCATCGAGCGCGCCCTCGATCCACAGGCGCAAGCCCTTGGCCGCGCGCATGGCCTCGCAGTAGCGCTTCGCTTCCGGACCCAGGGGAACCGCGTACGTCTTCATGCGCATCACGACCGGCGCGTACATCGCGTCGGCGGCGCAGAACGCGCCGAAGAGAAAATCGCCGCCCGCACCAAAGTTCTGTCGCGCCTCGCTCCACAAGCGCTCGATGCGCTGGATGTTCGCCATCACTTCCGGGCGGGCGCCCTTGCCCGGATGCGATGCGCGAATGTTCATCGGCATGTGCGCGCGCAGGTCGCGGAATCCCGAGTGCATCTCGGCCGAGGCCGAGCGCGCGAAAGCGCGCGCTTCGCCGTCGCGCGGCCAGACGGCCTTTTCGGGGAACCATTCGGCGAGCGTCTCCATGATCGCGAGCGTGTCCCATACCGACTGCTGGCCGCGCCACAGGACCGGAACGAGCCGCGAAGGCGACCAGCGCTCGATCTTCGCGTCCCACTCGGACGTATGGAACTTGAGGATGACCTCGTCGAAGCCGATCCCGAGCTCGGTCATCAGCACCCACGGGCGCATGGACCAGGACGAGTAGTTCTTGTTGCCGATGACGAGAGTGAGGTCGGACATGCGTTCTATCTCCCTGCGCGATAGCGGAACAGGTTGTAGCGTGCGCGCGCGGTGCGGCCGGAGAGGTAAGCGGGCGCGATCGCTTCGAGCGGCGCGGGCTGGAAGCCGAAGGCCGGCGGAAACGCTCCCGTGCAAACGCTGTCGACGCTCAACGATTTGAGGTTGTCGCGCGTGATCATCTTGCCCGGCAGGTGCTCGAGGACGAAGGCCTGCAGGCTTGCGGCCCAGCCGGGTAGCGCGATCACCGCGCGGCGCTGTCCCGTCGTCGCGGCGACGAATTCCACCAGCTCCTTCAGCGTGTAGGTCCGCGGGCCGCAGAGCTCGTAGCCCTGGTTGAAGGCCTGCGAGTTGCCGAGCGCCACTGAGATCGCTCGCGCGACGTCTTCGACCCAGATCGGCTGGAAGCGCGACCCGGCGCCGGCGAGCGGCACGGCCGGAAGCAACGACAGCAGCGTCGAGAAGGTATTCAGCAAGCGGTCGTGCTCGCCGAAGATGACCGAGGGCCGCAGGATCGTGTAGGGCAGGCTCGCAGCGGCCTCGCGCACGGCGGCCTCGCCGCGGCCCTTCGATCGAAGGTATTCGCTCGGGCCCGACTCGGACGCATTGAGCGCGCTCATGTGGAGCAGGTGGCCGACGCCCGCCGCGCGGCACGCGCCCACGACCTTGCGCGGCAGCTCGACATGCACCGACTCGAACGTCTGCCCCGTGCTCGGGTGCAGGATCCCGCAGAGATTGACGACCGCATCCATGCCGTCGAACTGGGTCGCAAGCGCGACTTCGTCGTGCGGGTCGGCCACGGCGATTTCGAGGGTCGGCAGGACCCAAAGCGGACGCGAGCGCGTGGGCCCCCGCGTCACCACGCGCACGCGAATGGCGCGCGCGCAAAGGGCGTCGGCCACCGAGCGCCCCACGAAGCCCGTGCCGCCGAGGATGCAGACGCTCGCGACTTGCATTGGCGCCTCAGGGAATCGACGCAGCGACGGCCGCTTCGGCGGGCTCACCCGAACGGCCCGGGACGGTGCCGAGGATCTGCTTCATGCTCGGGACCTGGCCCTTCAAGCGGTGCGTGTAGAACCACATGTTGGTCACGACCTTCTTCACGTAGTCGCGCGTCTCGTTGAAAGGGATGGTCTCCGCGTAGATCGCCCCTTCGAGGGGGCGCTCGTCGCGCCAGCGGCGCGCGCGTCCCGGCCCGGCGTTGTAGGCCGCGGTGGCGAGGATCGGATGCCCGAGGTCCGTGAGCACGCGGCGGAAGTAATAGCTGCCCATCTGCAGGTTCACCTCGGGCTGCACGAGCATCGCCGGAGTGAAGGGCTGCACCGGGATCTGGCGCGCGACCCAGCGCGCGGTGGCGGGCATGAGCTGCATCAGTCCCATCGCGCCGACGCGCGAGCGCGCGTTCGGCATGAAGCGGCTTTCCTGGCGGATGATGGCGTAGACCAGGGCCTCGTCGAGGGCCCACTGGCGCGCCGCGGCGGCAAGCGCCTCGCGGTGCGGCGTCGGGTAGCGCTGCGCGTAATCGTGCAGCTGAGCCGTGCGATCCGCGGTATTGATCGCGCGATCGGGAATGTCGGCGAGGCGCGCCACCTCGGCGGCGGCGAGAAGGTCGCGATCGGAAAGACCGCGCATCGCCCACAACCACTCCCGCAGGGCTTCGTTGTCGAGCCCGAGGCGATAGAGGATCAGCGCTCGCTGGACGCCGGGAAGGGCGCGCACCCGATCGAGATCCTGGGCCTCCGGATGCCAGCCGTTCCACTGCGGCGGCGCGGCCATGCCGAGATCCTCGGCCGCGAGCAGGCCGTAGAAATTGGTTTCGCGGGCCAGCCCCTTCAGCAGGCCCTCGGAGGCTTCCTTTTCGCCGAGCCCGCGCAAAGCCCGCGCACGCCAGTAACGCCAGGTGGATTCGCGCGCGTCCTCGGGCGGCAGCGCCTGGATCGCGCCGAGCAGCGTCTTCCAGTCGCCCGCGCGCATCGCCGCGCGCGCCTTCCAGGCGACCTGTGCATCGGTGAGGGCGGAGTCACCGGCCAACGCGTACCAGCGCAGCGCCCGCGCGTCGTGGCTGAGCGCGCCCTGCCACGCGATGCGCCCCCACGCGTAGCGCGCGTCTTCCGCGCCCAGCTTCGAGGCCATTTGCTCGAGACGTTCGGCCGCCTCCTCGGGCTGGCGGCGCGCGAGCCGATCGAGCGCGTAGAGCGCGACCTCCCTCGCGGCCTGCGAAGTGAGCGCAGTCTTGTCCTTGGCGAGAAATCCCGCGGGATCAGCCGAAGCGCGATCGAGGGCCTTCTCGGCGAACCCGTCGCGCGCGGGCAGCATCGCGTTCGCGCGCTTCGCGTCGCGCGCGAGCCCCGCGGCGAGGACCTTGCGAACGCGCACCCAGATCTCCGCCGGGCCGAGCCGCTTCGCGGCGCCGAGGGCGGCGAACGCCGGGTCGCATGCCGTCGGCGCCTCGCGTCCTGCGAGGAACAGGGCGCGAGCTTCGATCAGCGCTTCGGCGTCGTCGCGGGCGATACGCTCATTCAGCGCGTGGCAGGTGATCTCCGGCTCGTCGCCGACGAGTTTCGGGAACTCGGCCCGGAACAGGTCCCATTGCCCCGAAGCGCCGAGCGTGCGCAGCCATTCGCGCCGCAGGCCCTCTGCCAGCGGACCTTCCGGATAGCGCGCGAAGAAAGCCTGTAGCTCCGCGGGATTGGCGCGATCGATCGTTCCGGTGAGCAGCCAGTACGCCGGATAGGCTTCCAGCGGGTGTCCCGCGACGCGCGCGCGGATCGCCTCGAGCGCCTTCCACTGAGACTTCTGCGCCGCTTCCTTCGCTGCGAGGAGCTCGGTGTCGCTCGCCGATTGCGCGAGTCCGGCGGCGGAATAGGCGAGGAGGGCGCCGCACGACGCCATCGCCACCATCGTCTTGATGCAAGTCAAGGCCATTCGCTCCAGCGATGTCTACCTTTCGCGAGTAAAATTATAGTCTTCCAACTGCATCCTTCCCCATAAAGTTGACGCTCGCGACGCGCCCTTCATGATCGACGATCCCGCTTTCCTGACGACTGCGCTTCTGAAGATCATCGGGGTCAATATCGTGCTCTCGGGCGACAACGCCGTGGTCATCGCGCTCGCCGCGCGCTCGCTCCCCCCCAAGCAGCAGAAGCAGGCGATCATCTGGGGGTCCGGGGCAGCCATCCTGTTGCGGATCATCCTCACGCTCTTTGCCGTCGCGCTGCTTTCGCTTTCGTGGCTGAAGATCATCGGTTCGGTTCTCCTCCTGTGGATCGGCGTGAAGCTGCTGATCCCCGAGGACGAGGACCCGAACATCGCGGCGAGCGACAATCTCTGGGCCGCGATCAAGACCATCCTTATCGCGGACCTGGTGATGAGCCTGGACAACGTGATCGCCGTGGCCGCGGCGGCCGGCGGCCACTGGGTGCTCATGATCATCGGCCTCGCGATTTCCATCCCGATCGTGATTTTCGGCGCCACGCTCCTGGTGAAGCTGATGGAGCGCTATCCGGTCATCATCACCATCGGCGCGGGCCTCATCGGCTTCGTCGCGGGCGAAATGGCCTGGGAGGACAACGCCATCAAGACGTGGACGAGCCCTTACCCCGAGAGCTTCAAATACATCTCGGCCGTGATCTGCGCGACTTTCGTCATCGTCCTGGGGCAATGGCTCGCTCGCAGGGCACAGGCCGGGAGGCGCGCGGCCGCAGCGCCAGCAGACAATGTCCGCTAGGGATGGCGGGCACCGAACCCCTGTCGACACTTCCGAGGAGACCGAAATGAAATCGAGGACTTCGCTACACAACCGAGCCGCGATCCTCGTTGGCCTCGCGCTCACTGCGGTCGCTCCCGCCTTCGCCTGGGAGCCCAACAAGACGGTGGAATTCATCGTGCCGGCCGGCAGCGGCGGCGGCGCCGACCAGATGGCGCGCCTCATCCAGTCGATCGTCGCCAAGCACAACCTGATGAAGCAACCGATGGTGGTGGTCAACAAGGCGGGCGGCGCCGGCGCCGAAGGCTTCCTCGACGTGAAGGGGGCCGCCAAGGATCCGCACAAGATCATCATCACGCTGTCGAACCTTTTCACGACGCCGCTCGCAACGGGTGTGCCGTTCAGCTGGAAGGACTTGACGCCGGTCGAGATGATGGCGCTCGATCAGTTCGTGCTCTGGGTGCACTCCGACACACCCTACAAGACGGCGAAGGACTACATTGGCGCGGTGAAGGCGGGCGGCGCCAACAAGTTCAAGATGGGCGGCACCGGCTCCAAGCAGGAAGACCAGATCATCACGGTCAACATCGAGAAGCAGACCGGCGCCAAGTTCACCTACATTCCCTTCAAGGGCGGCGGCGAAGTCGCGGTGCAGCTCGTCGGGAAGCACGTGGATTCCACGGTGAACAACCCCATCGAGGCGGTTGCGCAATGGCGCGCCGGGAGCCTCAGACCGCTTTGCGTCTTCGACGCGAAGCCGATGCCGTACAAGGCGAAGGTCACGAAGGACATGGCGTGGGGAGACATCCCGACATGCAAGGCATCGGGGCTCGACGTCGAGTACCTGATGCTGCGCGGCATCTTCATGCCCGGCGGCGTCACTCCCGACCAGGTGAAGTACTACGTCGACGTCCTCGACAAGGTTCGCAAGACTCCGGAGTGGAAGAAATTCCTCGAGGAAGGCGCGTACAACTCGACGTCGATGACGGGCAAGGAGTACGCCGACTGGGTGGCGAAGAACGAGCAGCTCCACTACGGGCTCATGAAGGAAGCCGGGTTCCTCGCGGCCGGCAAGTAGCGATCGGAGAAGAGAATGGATGCGCAGAATCAGGAACGCGCCGTCGGCTCGGTGCGTGCATGGGAAATCGCCGTCGGCGCGATCTTCCTGGCGTTCGGGGCGCTGGTCGTCTGGGACAGCCAGCGCCTGGGCGCGAAGTGGGCCAGCGACGGGCCGCAGGCCGGCTACTTCCCGTTCTATATCGGCTGCTTCATCATGATCGCGTCGGCGGCGAACCTGATCCAGGTGCTCATGTCGGGCGCCGCCCTGCGCAAGGCCTTCGTCGAATGGGGGCAGCTGCGCATGATCCTCGTCGTGATGGTGCCCAGCGCGATCTACGTGTTCCTGATCGCCAACCCGTGGCTGTCGCTCGGCATCTATGTCGCCTCCGCGATCTTCATCGCGTTCTTCATGCGCTACCTCGCGAAGTACTCGTGGCCGAAGATCATGGCCGTGAGCCTCGGCACCATGCTCGCGTTCTTCGTGATGTTCGAGATCTGGTTCAGCACTCCTTTGCCCAAGGGACCGCTGGAAACGCTCCTCGGGTTCAACTAGGGGCGCCGCGATGCAGGAAATCCAGTCACTGATCGGCGGGTTCGCGGTCGCGCTCTCGTGGTTCAACCTGATGCTGATGCTCGCCGGAATCATCCTCGGCGTGATCATCGGCGTGCTGCCGGGCCTCGGCGGGGCCAATGGCGTCGCGATCCTGCTGCCGCTCACCTTCACCATGGCGCAGCAGCCGGGCGGGGCGACCTCCGCGATCATCCTGCTCTCGTGCATCTATTGGGGCGCGCTCTTCGGCGGCGCGATCACCTCGATCCTCTTCAACATCCCCGGGGAGCCGTGGTCGGTGGCGACCACGTTCGACGGCTATCCCCTCGGCCAGAAGGGGCGCGCCGGTGCGGCGCTCACCGCGGCGTTCACGTCGTCCTTCGTCGGCGCGCTGGTCGCGGTCCTCCTCGTCACTTTCCTTTCGCCGGTGGTCGCGCGCTTCGCGCTGCGCTTCGGTCCGCCGGAATTCTTCTCGGTCTACCTGCTCACGTTCTGCGCGTTCGTGGGCATGAGCAAGGGCGCGCCGTGGAAGACGATCGCCTCGATGATGCTCGGCTTCGCGCTCGCCGCGGTCGGCATCGACACCGTGACCGGCCAGCTGCGCATGACCTTCGGCTTCACCGAGCTCCTCAAGGGCTTCGACTTCCTCATCGCGGTGATCGGCCTCTTCGGCATCGGCGAGATCCTGCTCACCATCGAGGAGGGCCTCGAGTTCAAGGGGGCGCACGCACGGCTCGACATGCGCGTGGTGCTGGACACCTGGAAGGAGCTCCCGAAATACTGGAAGACGTCGCTCCGCAGCTCGGCTGTCGGCTGCATGATGGGCATCGTCCCCGGCGGCGCCACGCCCGCGTCCTTCATGAGCTACGGGCTCGCGAAGAAGATGTCGCCCGACGGCGAGAAATTCGGCACTGGCATGGTCGAGGGCGTGGTGGCGCCGGAGACCGCGGCGCATGCCGCGGGCACTTCCGCGCTCCTGCCGATGTTGACCCTTGGCGTGCCCGGCTCGCCCACGGCTGCCGTGCTCCTCGGCGGCCTGATGATCTGGGGCCTGCAGCCGGGGCCGCTCCTCTTCGTCGAGAAGCCCGACTTCGTGTGGGGGCTCATCGCCTCGATGTACCTCGGCAACATCGCCGGCCTCATCATCGTCCTCACCTGCGTGCCGCTCTTCGCCGCGATCCTGCGCGTGCCGTTCGCGATCATCGCGCCGGTGATCCTGGTGATCTGCGCGATCGGCGCGTACACCGTGCACAGCTCGATGTTCGACGTGTGGCTGATGCTGGTCTTCGGCGTGATGGGCTACATCTTCAAGAAGCTCGACTATCCGCTCGCGCCGCTCGTCCTCGCGCTGGTGCTCGGCGATCGCGCGGAGGACTCGTTCCGCCAGTCGATGCTGATGTCGCAGGGCGAAGTCAGCATCTTCTTCGCCAATTCGCTCGTCGGGACGATCACCGTGCTCGCGCTGATCCTGCTGTTCTGGCCCGTCCTGTCGCGCGGCATCGACCTGCTGCGCGGCCGCACCTCCTCCGGCAAGGAGTGAGGCCAGGCGACGCTACCCCATCAGGTCCTTGCCGGTACGCTTCACGAAGGACTTGGCGTACTCGCCGCCGAGGAACCCCTCGAGCACGCGCTCGACCGTGCGCAGCGCCACGCGCAGCTGCTCCGGCGTTTCGCAGCGGGCAATCGTCACGGCGAGGGGATCGCCGGCGGGCCCGAGTCGGTCCGAGACTTCTTTCACCGCGCGCTGCTGGATCTCGCGGAAGCGTGCTTCGTCGATGAAGGGAAAGTCGCCGCCCGGCGGGCTCTCGAGCGCCGTCGCGCCGCCCGGCGGCGGCTCGACATAGCCGCGCTCGACGAGATCGCGCACCACGGGAACGAATTCGCCGGGACGAAAGCAGGCCGCGAGATCGCGCGCGGTCTTGCGGCCGTCGATGAGGATCAAGCAGCGCCGATGCTTGTGCGACAGCACGCTCCAGCGCGAGTTGAGCTCTCCGGCGCCGAGCTCCGTCTTGCGGAAGACATGTTTCTCGTCCAAAGGCGCCTCCTCAGATCTTTCCCGCCTGCTTGAGGCGGGAAAGGGTTTCGGCGGAAAGGTTGAGATACGAAGCGAGCTCCTTCTTCGGCACGCGCTCGGCGAGCTCCGGGTGCTTGCGCAGGAACCGATGCACGCGTCCCGAGGCGTCGAGCAGGTGCAGCGTGATCGTGTGCGCCATGACCTCGCTCATCAGGTACATCACCTCGTATTCGAAGTCCTCCTTGAGGTCCGGATGGCGGTCGAGGAAGGCGGCCCATGCCGGCAGCGGCATCTTCGCCACCTGCGCCTTGGTGACGGCGCGAATCGAGTAGGGGGCGGGCGTGCGCAGCCGCCAGGCCGCGTAGCTCGTGTCCATGTCGTCCTCCTTCGCGAAGCGAAGGATCATCTCCTTGCCTTCGGGGCTCGCGACGACGCGCTTGAGGATGCCGTCGAGGACGAAGTACTGCTCCATGTCGTGCGCGCCCTGAGAGAGCAACACGTCGCCCTTGCGGTAGTCGACGATGGCCAGGTGCGACTCGATCTCCTCGAACGCGCGCTTCTTGAGGCGCCTCAAGACGATGTTGCGCTGGAGGCGCTCGCGCAGCTCCTTGCGTTGTGGATGATTGAGGAGGAGGGTCATTGACCGGGAGGGTTCGGGGTTCGATTCCCGTATCGGGGCCAAACTTGACCCGCATCAAGGTGGGCTGTTCGTGCCCTTTTTTACCATTGTACGTGATCCATCGCGGCGACCTTTTCGCTAGGAGATTTCCATGGGTACCGTCACCGAACCGGCCGTCACCGCCCTCGCCAATGCGCAGCCGCAGGAAACGACCGACGGATTCCACCTGGTCATCGACGCCCTCAAGCTGAACGGAATCGACACGATCTTCGGGCTGCCCGGCATCCCGATCACCGACCTCACGCGCATGCTGCAGGCCGCGGGCCTGCGCATGATCTCCTTCCGCCACGAGCAGAGCGCGGGCTACGCCGCCTCGATCGCGGGTTACCTCACCCAGAAGCCGGGTATCTGCCTCACGGTCTCCGCGCCGGGCTTCCTGAACGGCCTCACCGCGCTCGCGCACGCCACCACCAACTGCTTCCCGATGATCCTCATCAGCGGCTCCTCGGAGCGCGAGGTCGTGGATCTCCAACAGGGCGACTACGAGGAGATGGACCAGCTCGCGGTCGCGAAGACGATGGCCAAGGCCGCTTTCCGCGTACTGCATGCCGAGGACATCGGCGTGGGCATCGCGCGCGCCATCCGCGCCGCGGTCTCGGGCCGCCCGGGCGGCGTGTACCTCGACCTGCCCGCAAAGCTCTTCGCTCAGTCCATCGACGCGGCTACGGGAAAAGCCTCCCTCATCAAGGTAGTCGATCCCGCGCCGCGCCAGATCCCCGCGCCGGACGCGGTCGCGCGGGCGCTCGATCTGCTGAAGGGCGCGAAAAAGCCGCTCATCGTCCTCGGCAAGGGCGCGGCCTACGCGCAGGCCGACGCCGACATCGCGAGCCTCGTCGAGAAGACGGGCATCCCGTATCTGTCGATGTCCATGGCCAAGGGCCTGCTGCCGGATACCCATGAGCAATCGGCCTCCGCGGCGCGCTCCTACGTGTTGCCGGAGGCGGACGTGGTGCTGCTCATCGGCGCGCGCTTGAACTGGCTGCTCTCCCACGGCAAGGGCAAGACCTGGGGCGGCAAGGACCACAAAGCCTGGGGCGGGCAGAAGTTCATCCAGGTCGATATCTCGCCACAGGAAGCCGATAGCAACGTGCGCATCGACGCGCCGGTCATCGGCGACATCGGCTCGTGTGTCGCCGCGCTCCTCGCAGGAGTCGGCTCCGGCTGGCAGAAGCCCCCGGCCGAATGGACCAGCGCGATCGCGGAACGCAAGAACAAGAACATCGCGAAGATGGCGGAGACGCTCGCCAAGGATCCTTCGCCCATGAACTTCCACAGCGCGCTCAACGTGGTGCGCGATATTGTGAGAGCGAACCCCGAGGCGATGCTCGTGAATGAGGGCGCCAACGCACTCGACTTCACCCGCAGCATCGTGGACATGTACAAGCCGCGCAAGCGCATCGACGTCGGCACCTGGGGCATCATGGGCATCGGCATGGGCTACTGCGTGGCCGCGGCCGTGGTCACCGGCCAGCAGGTGATCGCGGTCGAGGGCGACAGCGCCTTCGGCTTCTCCGGCATGGAGGTCGAGACCATCTGCCGCTACAACCTGCCGGTGTGCATCGTCATCATGAACAACAACGGCGTTTACCGCGGCACGGATGTCGACCCCACGGGCAGGGATCCCGCGCCGACGGTTTTCGTGAAGAACGCGCGCTACGACAAGATCATCGAGGCCTTCGGCGGCGTGGGCGTGAACGCGACGACGCCGGCGGAGCTGCGCCGCGCGATGGAAGAGGCGGTCAAGTCGCGCAAGCCCACCCTCATCAATGCCGTCATCGACGAGACAGCCGGAACCGAAAGCGGCCGCATCACCAGCCTCAACCCTTCGGCAAAGAAAAAGGCATAGCGATGGAAGCCCTCAAAGGAGTACGAATCCTCGACATGACCCACGTGCAGGCGGGGCCGACGTGCTCGCAGCTGCTCGCGTGGATGGGCGCGGACGTGATCAAGTTCGAGCCGCCGCAGGGCGACGCGACGCGCGGGCAGCTGCGCGACGTGCCCAATGCCGATTCGCTCTACTTCACGATGCTCAACTGCAACAAGCGCTCGATCGTCGTGAACATGAAGAGCGCCGAGGGGAAGACCGTCTTCGTCGACCTGCTCAAGAAGTGCGACATCATCATGGAGAACTTCGGCCCCGGCGTGCTCGACCGCCTCGGATTCACGTGGGAGAAGATCCACGAGGTGAACCCGAAGATCGTGATGGGCTCGATCAAGGGCTTCGGCTCGAGCGGGCCGTACGCCGACTTCAAGGCGTACGAAAACGTCGCGCAAGCGATGGGCGGCTCCATGAGCACCACCGGCGTTCCCGATGGGCCTCCCTTCGTGACCGGCGCCCAGATCGGCGATTCGGGCACGGGGCTGCACCTCGCGGTCGGGCTTCTCGCCGCCCTCAACCAGGCGAACCGGACGGGACAGGGACAGTACGTGGAAGTCGCGATGATGGACGGGGTGATGAACCTCTGCCGCGTGAAATTCCGCGACCACCAGCGCCTCAACCGGCAAGAGCTCGCCGAATACTCCGTGCCGACCTACCAGGGAATGGGCGACGTGCCGCGCGCTGGCAACGACTCGGGCGGCGGGCAGCTCGGCAACGCGATCCACTGCAAGCCCCACGGCGCGAACGACTGGCTGTACATCGTCGTGCAGGAAGCGGTGTGGACCGCGCTCGCGAACCGGGTCGGCCCCGATATCGGCGTGCCCGACCTGGCGAACGATCCGCGCGTGGCGACGATCGCCGAGCGCCGCAAGAACCAGAGCCTCGTGTGGGCGCTCCTCAGCAAGTTCGCGGCGAAGCACACCAAGCGCGAGCTCATGGCGATCCTGAACCCCCTCGACGTGCCGTGCGGGCCGATCATGTCCACCGAGGACCTCGCTACCGACGAGCACGTGAAGGGACGCGACATGTGGGTCGAGCTCGACCATCCGCAGCGCGGCAAGTGGTACAACGTCGGCATGCCGATCAAGCTCTCGGCTTCACCGGCGGTCATCAAGCGCAGCCCGACGCTCGGCGAGCACACCGAGGAGGTCCTCAAGGAGGTCCTCGAATACGACGAGGCCAAGATCGCCGGCCTCAAGGGAGCCGGCGCCTTCTCCGCGCCGCCGAAGAAAGTCGCCGCATAACGATATGAAAATCGCCATCATCGGGCAGCAGGACTTCGGCAAAGCCGTCCTCGAGGCATTCCTCGCGCGCGGCGACACCGTGGCGGGCGTCTTCTGCGCGCCGGAGAAGGAGGGCGCGAAGCCCGACCCGCTGAAGGTCGCCGCCAGCGAGAAGGGACTGGAGGTCTTCCAGTTCGCGTCGCTGAAGAACGCGGAAGCGGCGGAGGCGATGAAGGGCCTTGCAGCGGACATCGGCATCATGGCTTTCGTGCTTCAGTTCGCGCCGCAGGAGTTCGTGAAGATCCCGAAACACGGCACGATTCAGTACCACCCGTCACTGCTGCCGAAGTATCGCGGCCCGTCGTCGATCAATTGGCCCCTCATCAAGGGCGAGACGAAGACCGGCCTCACCATCTTCCGCCCGACCGATGGCCTCGATGAAGGCCCGGTGATCCTGCAGAAGGAGACGCCCGTTTCCGGGAACGACACGCTCGGCACGGTCTACTTCGATCGCCTGTTTCCCATGGGCGTGCAGGCGATGCTCGAGGCGGCGGACCTGGTGCTCGCGGGCAAGCACCGGGAAATCGCGCAGGACGAATCGCAGGCCTCGTACGAGGGTTGGTGCCGCGCGAACGAAGCGCGCGTGAGCTGGGCGAACCACGTCGACTTCATCCACAACACGATCCGCGGTTGCGATCCGGCGCCGGGTGCGTGGACCACGATCGGCGGCAAGAAGCTGCAGCTCTTCGGCTCGCGCAAGCATCCCGTTCGCACCTTCGGCGCGGTGAAGGGCAAGATCGGCGAGATCACCGAGATCGGCCCCGAATCGATCCGCATCACCGCCCAGGGCGGCCAGATCGAGCTGGCGAAAGTGAAAGCGGAAGATACGAAGAAGGTTTCGGGCGCGGAGTGGGCGAAGCTCGCGGGCGTCGCGGTCGGTACTATTCTCGGTTCCTAGGAGTGAACGACATGACCCACGCAATCCGTATCCACAAGACCGGCGGCCCCGAAGTCCTGCAATGGGAAGAGGTGAGCCTCGGCGAGCCCGGCGCGGGCGAGGTGCGCGTCGCGAACAAGGCGGTCGGCCTCAACTTCATCGACACTTATCACCGTTCGGGCCTGTATCCCGTGCCCTTTCCGTCGGGAATCGGCCTGGAGGCCGCCGGCGTGGTGGAGGCGGTCGGCGCGGGCGTGACCGAATTCAAGGCGGGTGACCGCGTCGCCTATTGCAACGGTCCGCTCGGCGCGTATTCCGAAGCGAAGATTCATCCGGCCGATCGCCTCGTGAAGATCCCCGAGGGCGTCTCGTTCGAGCAAGCCGCATGCGCGATGCTGCAGGGCCTCACGACCCAGTACTTGTTGCGCCGCCTTCTGCGCGTGCCGCAGGCGGGCGAGACCGTGCTTTTCCACGCCGCCGCGGGCGGAGTGGGCCTCATCGCATGCCAGTGGGCGAAGGCGCTCGGCGTGAACGTCATCGGTACCGTGAGCTCGGAGGAGAAAGCGCAGCTCGCACGCGACCACGGCTGCGCCCACACGGTGATCTACACGAAGGAAGACTTTGTCGCGCGCGTGAAGGAAATCACCGGGGGCAAGGGAGTTCCCGTCGTGTACGACGGCGTCGGCAAGGACACGTACATGAAGTCGCTCGACTGCCTGCAGCCGCGGGGACTCCTCGCGCTCTTCGGCAACTCGTCGGGGCCGGTGGACTCCCTCAATACGGGGCTCCTCGCGGCCAAGGGGTCGCTTTATGTGACCCGCCCCACACTCATGAGCTATGTCGGCAAGCGCGAGGAGCTGGTCGCGGCGGCGAAGGAGCTCTTCGACCACGTGCTCGCCGGCCGTATCAAGATCGGGCCGCGGCAATCGTACGCGCTCAAGGATGCAACGCAGGCGCATCGCGACCTCGAGGCGCGCAAGACAACGGGCTCGACCGTCCTCGTGCCGTAGGGCTCTTTTGGGAGTAGCCTAGCGTTTGGGAGAGGGCACAAAAGGAGGCTCGCATGAGACTCAGGATGTACGTCACGCTCCCGGATGTCGCCAGCGCCCGCAAGCTGGCGGACGACCTGCTCCTCGCGCGCATCGAAGACAAGCGCATGCATTTCCTG
>WNFL01028598.1_pt1 | contig 15903 bp, 14 predicted proteins | sample 5400361 | NCBI WGS metagenome assembly WNFL01 (sample SAMN13153351, study PRJNA577476) | soil metagenome | isolation source: 40 cm soil on Douglas fir-dominated hillslope | place: USA:California | collected 2013-09-17
ATTTCGGCGGCGCGCGCCGGTCCCCTCGGCATCTCGCGCATGACGTTCAAGACCTTCGTCGACCTGTGCGGATGGATGGCGGCGCTGCTGATTCTCGGCAGCTATGCTTTGTTGTCGTTCGGGAAGATACAGTCGCGCTCGCCGATCTATCAGTTGATGAACATCGTCGGCGCGCTCGGATTCATCGTCAACTGCGCGTGGAACGGCGCGTGGCCGTCGGTGGTTCTGAATGTGGTGTGGGTGGGGATCGGCGTTTATGCCTTGCGGCGCAATAGCCGGATGAAGTCTGGTTAGCCGGCGCCGGCTTGGGCGTCGGCATGACGCGTTTCGAGTTCGTCGACGACCTGCGCCAACGACAGGCCCTTGACCTTGAGCAGGAGCAGCATGTGATACACGAAATCCGCGGCTTCGCCGATGATCTCCGGGTCGGATTGCGCGACGCCGGCCAGCGCCAACTCCAAGCCTTCCTCGCCGACTTTTTGTGCGATCCGCCGAGTGCCCTCCGCCAGAAGCTTCGCGGTGTAGCTGCCCGGCGGACGCACGGCGATTCGCTGCGCGATGACCTGTTCGAGCCGGCCCAGAAACGCGAGCTGCTGCGCCGCCGATTGGGGCGGACTCTTGCCCCAACAGGTGGGTGTGCCTTCATGGCAGGCGGGACCGGTGGGTTCGGCCAAAATCAACAACGTGTCGCGGTCGCAATCGGCGGCGATTTCGCGGACCTCGAGAAAATGACCGGAAGTCTCGCCCTTCGTCCATAGGCGTCCCTTGCTGCGGCTCCAAAAGGTGACGCGGCCGCTCGCTTGGGTCGCGGCGAGCGCCTCCCGATTCATGTATCCCAGCATGAGCACCGCGCCGCTGCCGGTGTCCTGAACGATGGCGGGCAGCAGGCCGCCGCCCTTGTCCCAATCGAGCTCCGTCAATGCGCTCACAGCCGTGCCTCCCGCGCTCAAAGCCGCGCCCGAATGAAATACGCTGGCGGCGAGCGCCGCATCCACTTGGGCTGCCTGGAATACCTCGGTGAAATGTTCCGCCGTGCCGGCGCCGCCCGAGGCGACCAGCGGCACGCGGCACACCGGGCGTATGGCGCGCAGTTGGGCGATGTCGAAGCCCCGGCGCACGCCGTCGCTCGCCATGCAATTGAGCACGATCTCGCCCGCTCCGCGCCGCTGTGCTTCGATGATCCAGTCGACGGTGCTGCGCGCGGTATCGCGGCTGCGCTCGACGTCGCCGGTGAATTGCTGCACTCGATAGCCGTGGTCGGCGGTCTGGCTGTCGACGCCCACCACCACGCATTGGGCGCCGAAGCGCTCGCTCAATTCGTCGATCAATTCCGGACGTGCGAGCGCCGGTGAATTGACCGAGATCTTTTCGGCGCCGGATGCCAATACCTCCTCCGCCTGCGCCACGGAGCTGATTCCTCCGGCAACGCAAAACGGAATATCGAGCGTGCGCGCCACTCGCGTCACCCAGGAGCGATCCACCGAACGGCCTTGGGGACTGGCGGAAATATCGTAGAACACGAGTTCATCCGCGCCCGCGTCGCGATAACGCGCCGCCAGCTCGAGGATGTCGCCGACCACTCGATGATCGCGAAAACGCACGCCTTTGACCACCTGTCCGTCGCGCACGTCCAGACAGGGAATTATGCGTTTGGCAAGAATGGCTGCAAGTCCTCTCGGGGAATGAGATCTTCGAGCAATGCCTTGCCGCTGATCGCCGCGGCCGCTCCGGCTCGGGAGAGCGAGTGCAGATCGCGCGCATCGCGAACGCCGCCCGAGGCCTGCCATTGGATTTGCGGATGGCGCCGCACGGCTTCGCGGTACAGGTCGACATTCGGCCCGGTCAACGCGCCGTCGCGTCCCACGTCCGTGCACAAGACATGCGTGAGCCCCGAGCCGGCGAAGCTCGCCACCGCATCCCACAGAGACAGTTCAGACTGCCGCTGCCATCCGTGGGTTTGGACCCGTGGAACGCCGGCGTCGTCCAGCCGCACGTCGAATGCCAGCGCCATGCGCTCCGGGCCGAAGTGCGCGAGCCAGGTGCGGACTTGTTCCACGTGGGAAATCGCCGCACTGCCGATCACGACTCGCGCGACTCCGAGGTCGAACATTTGCGCAACCGCGGCGGTATCGCGCAATCCGCCGCCCACTTGCAATTTCATGGTTTGCTGGGCGGCCAGCCGCACGATGCTCGCGTGATTGCCGAGGCTGCCCTCCTTGGCGCCGTCAAGATCGACGACGTGCAGCCAGTCGGCGCCGAGGTCGCGATACTTTGCGAGCAGGGCGTCCGGGTTCGTGGCGTAGCGCGTCTCCGCGGAGAAGTCGCCGTGCAGCAGACGCACGCAGTGTCCGGCCTTGAGATCGATGGCGGGGATGAGACGGACGTAGTTGCCCACGTTGGCGGCGGCGCAAGTCATGATGGGGCCCGGCGACGCATCAATGGATGGCCAGAAAGTTCCCGAGCAGGCGCGCGCCCACGGCGGCGGAACGCTCGGGATGGAATTGCGCGCCGTAAAAATTGCGCCACTGCACACAGGCGCTGAAGGGCGCGCCGTAGCCGGTGCTGGCGACGGTGGCGGCGCTCACGCCGAGCGCGTAGCTGTGCACGAAATACGCGTAGTCGCCGTCGGCAAGACCCTCGAGCAGCGCGCAGGGACGCCGTATCTCGAGGGTATTCCAGCCCATGTGCGGCACCGGCCGATCGGCGCTGCTTTCGAGCAGCGCGGCGCGGCCGGGGATGATGCCGAGGCAGCGGGCATCGCCTTCCTGCGACGCTTCGTACAGGAGCTGCATTCCGAGACAGATTCCGAGCACCGGCTGCTGCAGCGTGGGAATCAACGAGTCCAGCCGGTTTCCCCGCAGCCGCGACATGGCATCCGCGGCGGCGCCCACTCCGGGCAGGATGACGTGGCTTGCCGCGCGAATCTGCGCCGCGTCCGCGGACACGACCGAAGCCGCTTCGAGCCTCTGCAGCGCGAACTGCAGGGAGGCGATATTCGCGCCGCCGTTCGCCACGATCACGATTCGACGCTCGCTCACAGAGTGCCCTTGGTGCTCGGCAAGCCGCCGCCTTCGAGACGCACGGCCTGGCGCAGGCTCCTGCCCACGCCCTTGAAGCAGGACTCGATCATGTGATGCGAATTGTCGCCGCGCACGCGGATGTGCAGCGCGGCCCCCAGCGTTTCCGCGAGCGACCGGAAGAAATGCGGAACCAGTTCGGTGGGCAATTCGCCCACCCGTTCGCGATTGAAGCGTCCTTCCCACACGAAGTACGGGCGGCCCGAGAGATCGAGGGCGACCTCGGCCTCGGCCTCGTCCATGGCCAGCAGGAACCCGTAGCGCGCAATGCCGCGCTTGTCGCCCAACGCCTCGCGCAAGGCTGCCCCCAGGGCCAGCGCGCAGTCCTCGATCGTGTGATGCTCGTCGATGTGCAGATCGCCGGTGCATCGCAGGTCGAGGGCGAAGCCGCCGTGCTTCGCGACCTGTTCCAGCATGTGATCGAAGAATCCCAGCCCGGTGTGGATCGTGCTCGGGCCGTCGCGCGACAGATCGACGTCGATATGGATGTCGGTTTCCTTCGTCTTGCGGTGCACCTGCGCGCGCCGCGCCTGGCCGATGATGCGCCGGGCGATGGCTGGCCAGGTCTCGTTCGGCTCGCCGTCCAGGCGAATCCGCAAACCCTGCAGCCCCAAGTTCGCGGCGAATTCCAGGTCCGTGTCGCGGTCGCCGATCATGAAGCTGCGCGCCATGTCGACGCGGTTGGCCGCGAGAAACTCCCGCACCATCCCGATCCGGGGCTTGCGGCAGGGGCAGTCCTCGCGCTTGAAATGCGGGCAGATGCACACCGCCTCGAACTCGATCCCCTGCGAACTCAACAGGTCCAAGATGAATCGATGCGCCCGCTCGAAATTCTCCTGCGGAAAACTCGGGGTCCCGAGCCCGTCCTGATTGGTGACCATGACGAAGGCGAAGCCCGCCGCCTTGAGGTCGAGCAGCGCCGGTACCACGCCGGGCATGAGACGAACTTTCTCCAGACTGTCTATTTGTTCGTCCGGCGTCTCTTCGTTCAAGGTGCCGTCGCGATCCAGGAATAATATTCGCCGGCCGCTCGCACCGGGCCCGCGCGCGCCCATACCGGCTCCACGCCCGCTCATGTCGGCGACGCCGACGTTCGTATCGTTCCCGCCAGCATTCATGTCGGTCTCACCCATATTCACGGCAATCCCACACAATGCAGCAGCGCGTCGTTCTGCGCACGGGTGCCCACCGAGACGCGCAGCGAACGCGGCAACGAGGGATGCGCGCGCAAGTCGCGGACGATCAAGCCGCCGGCCTGAGAGTTGCTCATGAAGCGATCGGCGTCGCGGCAATCGATGAGCAGGAAATTGGCGTCGCTCGGCCAAACCCGGTCCACCCAGGGCGACGCCGCGAGTCCCCGGGCCAAGTACTCGCGCTCCGCCAACAAGCCCTCGAGCCGGACGCGCGCGGCCGCCAGTTCAGGCGGGTCCAAGGCCCGCAAGGCCGCCTCCACCGACGGCGCCGCCAGGGAGTAGGGCGGGATGACCCGCTTCGCCAGTTCGATGAGCTCCGGGTTGGCCAATAGGGCGCCGATCCGGGCGCCGGCGAGCGCATGGGCCTTGGACAGGGTGCGCAAAATCGCCAGCGTCGAGAAGCGATCCAGCCAACGCGAAGCGCTCGGGGCGCGCGACCACTCGACATAGGCCTCGTCGATCACGACGATGGCCTTGCCGTCGAGCGCCGCGCAGATTTCTTCCAGGGCGCCGGCATCGAGCAGATTCGCCGTCGGATTGTTCGGCGAACACAGATACACGAGCTTGATATTCGGCTGCCACGTTGCCAGCAGACGCGACGAATCGAGGGCCCACCCGCGCGCGCGGTCGAGCGGAATCTCGACCACCGCGCCGCCCTGGATGCGCGCCGCGACTTGGTACATCCCGAAGGTGGGCGTGCATTGCAGGATGGCATCGGCCCCGGCGCGCAAATAGATGCGCGACAAGAGATCGATGGCTTCATCGCTGCCGTGCGTCGCGAGCACGCTCGAGGCGGGCACGCCGTAGAGTTCGCTCAACTGTTTGACGAGAGCTTGCGGCTGCGGTTCCGGATAGCGGTTGAGGCCCGCCGTGGTGGTGTCGCCCGCGGGCCGCCAAGGGGCCTCATTGGCATGCAGACGCGTCAGCAACGGCCGCCAGGCCGCGTGCGCATAGGGTTTGAGCGTGACGATCTCGGGACGGGCCAGCGCAACGACGGCGTTCATCCGGCCGCCCCCCGAGCGCCGGCATCGTCCTGGCGCGAGTCTGTGTTCTGGCGCGAGGCAGTGTCGAGCGCCGCGAGGCGAATGCTCACCGCGGCCGCGTGGGCGTCGAGTCCCTCGAGACCGGCCAGGATCTGCGCCGTCGGTCCCAAACCGCCAAGGCCCGCGGGCGTCAGTTCCTGCACCGTGATGCGCTTTTGAAAATCCTCCAGCGATAGGCCGCTGTGGGCCTTGGCGTAGCCATAGGTGGGCAGGGTATGGTTGGGTCCGCTGCAGTAGTCGCCGATGGATTCCGGCGACCAGTGTCCCAGGAACACCGCGCCCGCGGCGCTCACGGACTCGAGCCAACGGCGCGGTTCGCCTACTTGGAGCAGCAGGTGCTCGGGAGCGTATTCGTTGGCGACCTCGAAGGCGGTCTCGAGGTTGTCGACGATCAGGAGCCGCATATGACCGACGGACTTCGCCAGTATCCCCGCCCGCGATAGGGTGGCGATCTGCCGCTGCACCTGCCGCGCAACTTCCTCGGCGAATGCGGCGGAGGTCGTGACCAGCAGCGACTGCGCCTCGGGCCCATGTTCCGCCTGGGCGAGCAGATCGGCGGCGACGAAGTCGGCGCGTGCGGTGTCGTCCGCGATCACCATCACCTCGGTCACACCGGCCGGGAGATCCGCCGCCGCGCCCGCGGGGTCCTGCGCCACCAGGAGCTTGGCGGCCGTCACCCAGGCATTGCCGGGGCCGAAAACCTTGTCGCACTTGGGGATGGTCGCCGTGCCGTAGGCCATGGCGGCGACGGCTTGGGCGCCGCCCGCTTTGAACACCAGTTCGATTCCCGATCTACGCGCGGCGACCAGCACCGCGGGATCCGCGCCGCCCCGGCGGCCGGGGGGCGTGCACATCACGCGCACCGGACAGGCGGCGATGGCGGCGGGAACCGCCAGCATGATGGCCGTGGACGGCAGCGGGGCGGATCCAGCCGGGACGTACAGTCCGACTGCACGAATCGGAACACTGATGCGCTCGCATACCACTCCCGGCGCCGTCTGCACGCGCAGCGGCGCCGCTCCCTGCGCGCCGTGAAACCGGCGTACATTCGCTATCGCCCGCTCGATCGCGCCGATTTGCTCGGCGCTCAAGGCGCGTTCGGCGTCGCTGAACTCCTGCTGCGACACGCGCAAGGAGTCGAGCCGTACCTCATCGAATTTTTCGGTCAGCGCCAGAACGGCAGCATCGCCTTCCCGCCGCACCGCGTCGATGATGCCCCGCGCCGCTTCCTGGATGGCCGCAGCGTCACGTTGCGCCGGTCGCCGCAAGGCGTCCTCGCGCTCCGATGCCGTGAGAGATTTCCAATCGAGAATACGCATGATCGATGGTCCCGGGCGCTAGGCGAGCATTTTCTCGACGGGGAGGACCAGCACCGAGGTCGCGCCCACTTCCTTGAGCTGTTCCAGAGTTTCCCAGAATACGTTTTCGCGGCAAACCGCGTGCACCGCCACCCGGTCCCCGCGGCCCTCGAGCGGAATGACCGTCGGCGCCTCGCTGCCCGGCAAGAGTTTCGCGATGGCCGGCAGCGCGGAGCGGGGCGCATGCAGCATGATGTACTTGCTGCCCTTGACTTGCTCGACGCCGTCGATGCGCATCAACAGGCGCCGGGTCCACTCCTGCTTCTCCGGGGCGATCGGCACCGGCGTGCGGATCAGGGCGGCCTGGCTTTCGAGCACGGTCTCGGCCTGGCGCAGATGATTCGCCGCCAGCGTCGATCCGGTCGACACGAGATCGCAGATCAAATCCGCCCGGCCCAGCCGAGGCGCGATTTCCACGGATCCGGAGAGAAGCACGACCTCCGCGACGATGGCGTGATCGGCGAGAAAGCGCCCCAGGATGTGCGGATACGTCGTTGCGATGCGTTTGCCCTGCAGCGATTGCGCACCGCGATAGTCGAATCCGTCCGGCACCGCGATGCACAGCTTGCAGCGTCCGAAATCGAGCAGCTGCACCGTGTCGAACAGCGGCGCGATGCCGCGTGCGGCGAACGCCAGGCGCTTTTCCTGGACCACGTTCATGCCCACCAACCCGAGGTCGCACACGTCCTCCTGCACCAGGTCCGGGATGTCGTCGTCGCGCACGAACAGCACGTCGAGCGGCATGTTCTCGCCATAGCACATCAGCTGATCCTTGCCGCGGCTGTACTTGAGGCCGCAGCGGGACAGGAGGTCGAGCGAGCTGTCGGTGAGCCGGCCGTTCTTTTGCACGGCAATCTTCAGGCGCATGGGGTCAGGTGAGTTCATCGTCACCCATTGAGCCTCAGCCGCTCGGTGACCGCCCGGTAGCCGCCGTTGCCGGACGTGAGATAGCGGGCGACGCGGCCGATGGTGGTGACGCTGACCCCGGTTTGCCTGTGGATCTCGCGATAGGGCAGGCCGCGCTCCAAGAGTTCGACCACCGCCCACCGATCCGCCATCGCCTGCAGTTCCGCCGGCGTGCATAGGTCGCGGAAAAAGCTGCGGCATTCCTCGACGCTGCGCAATGCCTGGATGGCGGTGCACAGCGCGCGTTCGTGTTGCTGTTCCTGCCGCAGCGTGACTGGACGATTGGTTTTCATGAGGGCCGGGGTTCTCGCTTGATCAATGTATTAACGCACTAGTACATTAATACATTACGCGGCCCGGCGCAAGCCGCCTCGAGCGCAAAATGCCTTGACGCAAACTTGGGTAATGCCTAGAATTCCCGCAGCTTATCTAGACCGGCTGAGGGAAAGGCCCTTAGAAGCCGGGGCAACCACCGGAGTTCCACTGGAACGCCGAACGGTGCCAACTCCTGCGGAGTCGAGCCAATGCTCGAATCCGATAGATGGGCGGTCGATTGCGCGTGCACTGCCGCTGCAATGGGCTACGAGCGCTGGCGCTACAGGGGTTATGTAAACCTCTATACGGAGCGAGCGGAACGTGGCCGAACATCCCCCGATTCAAGTCGACCAGACCTTGAGGTTGCCTCAAACCTTTGCCTTGCACTACGGCGATGCTCTGCCGGACGCGAAAATCGCGTTCCGTCTCGTGGGTCCCGCCGACGCGCCGGTGATTGCCGTGCTCGGCGGCATTTCCGCGCACCGCATCGTCGACGGTTCCGCAGGCGAGGGCTGGTGGCCCGAGCTGGTCGGTCCGGGTCTCGGCGTCGACACGCGGAGCTACCGGATTCTCGGCATCGATTATCTGGGCGGCCGCGGCGACAGTTCCACGCCGAGTACGGGCGGCAGGTTTCCGCCGCTCAGTTCCTACGACCAGGCGAATGCCCTGAGCGCCATCGTCCGTCATCTCGGCTTGAAGCCGCTGCACGCCATCGTCGGCGCGTCGTACGGAGGAATGGTGGCGCTGTGCTTCGCCGAGCGCTATGCCGAACTGGTGAATCACATCGTGGTCTTGAGCGCCGCCGACAAGTCCCAAGTGCTGTCGACCGCCTGGCGCAGCGTACAGCGGCAGATCGTGCGCGAGGCGATCGCGCGCGGCGACGGCCCGGCGGGACTCAAGCTCGCGCGCGCGCTGGCGATGGCCACCTACCGCAGCGCCGTGGAATTTCAGCTGCGCTTCGGCGCCGCGCCCACGCGCAACGCCGATCGTTTTCGATTTCCGATCGAGGATTATCTGTTCGCCCGCGGCGACGACTACGTTCAGAAATATCGTGCCGAGTCGTTCCTCGTCTTGAGCGAGTCGATCGATCTGCACCAAATGGACGCGACGCAGGTGCACACGCCGGCGACGCTGATCGCGGTGCGCGAAGACCAGTTGGTGCCGTTCAACGACATGCAGGCCCTGTCCGCGCGCCTCAACGGCCCGCGGCAGCTCATCGAAATCAATTCCATTTTCGGGCACGACGCCTTCCTGAAGGAAGGCGCCGCCCTGACACCCATCATCAAACTAGCACTCGCGGAGCAGAGGACATGAGCAGCAACGCCCCCCCCAAAAAGAAAGCCATCGCAACGCGGTCGGTTCGCGCCGGCCTCGAGTCGGACGTACAGCACGGCTCCGTGGTGCCGCCGATTTATCTGTCGACGAATTTTGCCTTCGAGAAGTACCGCAAGCCGCGCAAGTACGACTACACACGGTCCGGCAATCCGACCCGCGATCAGCTGGCCAACGCCTTGGCGGATCTGGAGGGCGGCGCCGGCGCGGTGGTCACCTGCACGGGACTGTCGGCCATCACGTTGATTCTGGCGACTCTGCCGGGCGGCGCGCGGGTCATAGCACCCTACGACTGCTATGGCGGGACGTATCGATTGCTCGCCGCCCTGCATGCGCAGGGCAATCTCAAAGTCGAGTTCGTCGATCAGGGAGACGCCGCCGACCTGCGGCGGGCGCTCGAGCCGGGCGCGAGCCTGGTTTGGATCGAGACGCCGAGCAATCCCTTGCTGCGCGTGGTCGACATCCGCGCGATCGCCGAAGCGGCGCATGCCGTCGACGCGTTGGCGGTGGTCGACAATACGTTCCTGTCGCCGATTTGGCAGCGGCCGCTCGAGTTGGGCGCCGACCTGGTCATGCACTCCACCACCAAGTACTTGAACGGGCATAGCGATGTGGTGGGCGGCGCCGTCATTGCCGCAACCGCCAAACTGCACGAGAACCTCGCCTGGTGGGCGAATGCCATCGGCGTCACCGGCGCGCCGTTCGACAGCTTCTTGACGCTGCGCGGCGTACGCTCGCTGCACGCGCGCATGCGCGTGCACGCCGAGAACACGGCCGTGATCGTGGATTATCTCAGCAAGCACAGCGCGGTCGCGCGCGTATATTACCCGGGTCTGCCCGATCATCCGGGACATGACATTGCGCGGCGCCAGCAGAGCGGCTTCGGCGCGATGTTGAGTTTCGAGCTGCATGGGGGCGAGGCGGCGGTCGGGGAGTTCCTCTCCGGGCTCGAATGCTTCACTCTCGCCGAGTCGCTGGGCGGGGTGGAGAGCCTCATTTCGCACCCTGCGAGCATGACGCACGCGGGCATGGAGGAGTCGGCGCGATTGCGCGCGGGAATCGGCGCCGGCCTGCTGCGGGTTTCCGTCGGGATCGAAGATCCGGCGGATCTGGTGGCCGATCTTGCCGCGGGCCTGGAACGCGCCGCTAGAGTCGAGCCAGCACCGCATCTCCGGCGGCACGCGTCGTAACGCCGAGCCCTGGGGCGGCGAGGTCCGCCGGCAGCGCGCCGGATTCGACGGCGCGCGAGACGGCCGCTTCGACGGCGCGCGCCTCAGGTTGCAGCTGCAGCGAATAGCGCAGCAGCAGCGCTGCGCTCAATATGGCGCCGAACGGATTGGCGATGCCGCGGCCTGCGATGTCCGGAGCGGAGCCGTGGATGGGTTCGAACAGTCCGCCCCGCTCGGCCGAGCCGAGAGAGGCGGAGGGCAACAATCCGAGAGAACCCGCCAGCATGGAGGCTTCGTCGGTGAGAATATCGCCGAACATATTTTCGGTGACGATCACATCGAAGTCGCGAGGGCGTTTCAATAGATGCATGGCGGCCGCATCGACCAGCATGTGCTCGAAGCTCACGTCGGGAAATTCACGGGGCATGAGCCGCTCGACCGTCGTGCGCCACAGCCGCGAGGTCTCGAGCACGTTGGCCTTGTCGATCGACGTCAACTTGCGGCGGCGGGCAAGGGCCAGGCGCGCAGCCAGGCGCACGACGCGTTCGATTTCCTCGACGGTATAGCGGCAAACATCGACGGCTTCGGTCGCGGTGCGCGTCTTGTCGCCGAAGTAGATGCCGCCCGTCAATTCGCGCACCACCATGATGTCCACGCCGTGCAGCAGCTCGGCTTTGATCGGCGACGCGTCGAGCAGCGCCGGATGCGGCACCACGGGCCGCAGATTGGCGAACAACCCGAGCGTCCGCCGAAGCTGCAGCAAGCCCTGTTCCGGCCGGACTTTGGCGTCGGGAGCCGACCATTTCGGGCCGCCGACGGCGCCCAGCAAGATCGCATCCGCGCGCTGCGCCAACGCGAGCGTCGCCGGCGGCAGCGCCTCTCCGCTGGCGTCGATGGCGGCGCCGCCCAGCAGCGCCGGCTCGAATTCGAAGGCATGCCCGAATCGCGCCGCCACCGCGGTGAGCACCCGCGCCGCCTCGGCGGTGACTTCGCCGCCGATGCCGTCGCCGGCGAGAACTGCAATCAGCGCCTTCACCAGGAGCGCGCCGCTTCGTAACGTTCGATATCGCTCAACCGGCCGCGCAGATAGCCGAGCTCGTCGATGCCGTTCAAGAGGCAGTGCCGGGCAAAAGCCTCCAAAGGAAATGCGACCGACACCCCGGTCGGCAGCGTCAAACGCGCGGCGTTGAGGTCGACGTCGACTTCGGCGCCCGGATTGTCGAGCAGCCAGCGCGCCGTGGCGTCGTCCACGACGACGGGCAACAGCCCGTTCTTCAAGGCATTGCCGCGGAAGATGTCGGCGATTTCCGTGCTGATGACGGCGCGAAATCCGAAGTCGAGCAGCGCCCAGGGCGCATGTTCACGGGAGGAACCGCAGCCGAAATTCCGGCCGGCCACCAGAATCTCCGCGCCGCGCGCTTCGGGCCGGTTCAGCGCGAAATCCGGATTGGGCGAGCCGTCGGCTCGATAGCGCCAATCGGCGAACAATTGCCGGCCCAGGCCATCCTTGGTCGTGGTCGTCAAGAATCTTGCCGGGATGATTTGGTCCGTGTCGATATTGCTCGACGGGATCACCACCGTCCGGGAGTGAACACGGCTCACCGGTTCCACTACAGCAGTTCCCGCGGATCCGTGATCCGGCCCTGCACCGCACTCGCCGCCGCCGTGAAGGGACTGACCAGCAAGGTTCGGGCGCCGACGCCCTGACGGCCCTCGAAATTGCGGTTGCTGGTGCTGACCGAATACTGGCCGGCGGCGACGGTATCGCCGTTCATCCCCAAGCACATCGAGCAGCCGGACTCGCGCCAATCCGCGCCGGCCGCCTTGAAAATATCGGCCAAACCCTCCGCTTCGGCCGCACGCTTGATCTCTTGGGAACCGGGCACGATGAGCAGCCGCACTCCGGGGGCGACCTTGCGGCCCTTGAGTATGCGCGCGGCCGCCTGCAAATCGGCGAGCCGTCCGTTGGTGCAGCTGCCGATGAACACCACGTCGACCGGCTTGCCGAGCATGGCATCGCCGCCATGAAACCCCATGTAACGCAGCGCCTTGTCGAAAGCCGCATCCCCGGCCTTGTCGGGGATGGATGCGCCGATCGGAAGCACCATGCCGGGGTTCGTGCCGTACGTGATCATCGGCTCGAGAGTCGACGCATCGATATCCACCGACGCGTCGAAAACGGCGCCGGGATCGGTGGCGAAAGTGCGCCATCGAGCGACCGCCGCGTCCCAGTCCGCGGCCTTCGGCGCGCGCGGCTTGCCTTCGAGATACGCGAACGTGGTGTCGTCGGGCGCGATCATTCCCGCGCGCGCGCCGGCCTCGATTGACATATTGCACACCGTCATCCGTTCATCCATGGACAAGGCGCGAATGGCCGACCCACGGTATTCGAACACATGGCCGGTGCCGCCGGAGACGCCGACTTTGCCGATGACGGCGAGGATCAAATCCTTCGCGGTCACGCCGGGACGCAGTTGCCCTTCGACGTTCACCGCGAACGTCTTTGGCTTGCGCTGCAACAGCGATTGGGTCGCGAAAACATGTCCGACTTCCGTGGTGCCGATGCCGAAGGCGAGCGCGCCGAACGCGCCGTGCGTGCTGGTGTGGCTGTCGCCGCAGACGATGGTCATGCCGGGTTGCGTCGCGCCCAGTTCCGGGCTGATGACGTGCACGATGCCGCGCCGCGCGTCGCGCATTCCGAACAGCTCGACGCCGAACTCCTCCGCGTTTTGCTCGAGTTGGCGCACCTGCTTGGCCGCCGCATCGACTTTGATCGGCACGTTGCCGAACACCTGGTCGGTGCTGGTCGGCGTCGAGTGATCCATGGTCGCGAGGGTTCGATCGGGGCGGCGTACCGGCAGCCCCAGGCTCCGCAGCAAGCTGAACGCCTGCGGCGAGGTGACTTCGTGAATGAGGTGCAAATCGACGTACAGCACCGCCGGCGTGTCGGGCGTTTCCGCAACGACCTCGTGTGCCGCCCATACCTTGTCGAACAGAGTGCGCATGAGTGACTACGTCAAGCCTTGCCGGATTCCAACCAGGGCATGCGGGCGCGCAGCTGCGCGCCGACCTTTTCGATCGAGTGCGTGAGATCCGCCTTCAAGAGCTTGGAGTACTTGCGGCGGCCGGCCTTGTTCTCGGCGATCCATTGGCGCGCAAATTTGCCTTCCTGGATCTCGGTCAGAATCTTGCGCATTTCCTTCTTGGTGGCCTTGTTGACGATGCGCGGACCACGCGTCAGATCGCCGTACTTGGCCGTCTCGCTGATGAAGCGGTGCATCTTCGTGATGCCGCCCTCATGCAGCAGATCGACGATCAGCTTGAGTTCGTGCAGACATTCGTAATAGGCGACCGCGGGCTGGTAGCCGGCCTCGACCAAGGTTTCGTAGCCTTTGACCACGAGTTCGGTCGCGCCGCCGCACAGCACCGCCTGCTCGCCGAACAAATCGGTCTCGGTTTCCTCGCCGAAAGTGGTTTCCAGCACGCCGCCGCGCGTTCCGCCGATGCCGTCCGCGTACGCCAGAGCCTTGGCCTTGGCATGTTTGGAAGGATTCTGTGCGACCGCGATCAGGCAGGGCACGCCGCGCCCTTGCTGATACTGACGCCGCACCAAGTCTCCCGGACCCTTCGGCGCGATCAGCACCACGTCCAGATCCTTGCGCGGCTTGATTTGCTTGAAATGAATGTTGAAGCCGTGAGCGAACAGCAGTGTGGCGCCTTTCTCGATCACGTTCTTCAGCTCGATATACAGGGGTTTTTGCGTCAGATCGGGCACCAGCATCGCCACCAACTGCGCGCCTTCGACGGCTGCCGCGGGCTCCATCACTTTCAGGCCGTCCTTCTTGGCCTTGTTCCAGCTGTCGCCTTTGCGCACGCCGACCACCACGTCATATCCGCTGTCGCGCAAATTGAGCGCGTGCGCGCGGCCTTGGCTGCCGTAGCCCAAGACGGCGATGCGCGCTCCGCGCAGCGCTTTCTTGTCGACGTCTTTCTGCGAATACAAACGCATGCAATTCTCCTGTGACCTGAAATCCATACCTGAAAAATGCGAGACCCCGCCTTGGCGGCTTCTCAGCCTAGCGGGGTCCGTTACTTTCGCGCTATTGCCGGCAGCACAACACAGAATCTCTGCTGACATCCTCTCCTCCGTGAACGAAGGAGATTCGCGTCATCGCGAAACCTGGCAACTTGATATTATGGGGCGAATGCAATGGTAATTCAATGTAAGGAGCGGCACTTGCTACCCGGCCCGTCGCACGGGATTGCGTGCCGAATATCTGAATGAACCTCGATGGCAGTGATTCGATTCCGTTGTGGCTGTTGTACGAAAACGAAATCGAAGCGTGGCGCGCGTCGCAACCTGCGCCGGTTGCGCGCTGGCTCGCCGAACAAAATTTCAAGGCTGAGAAGCATCGCGTCGTGCTGCTGCCGGACTCCGCGGGCGGCCTCGCGGCCGCGGTGGGCGGCTTGGGAAGGCGTCAGGGCGAACTCTCGCTGTGGCACGCCGCGGGCCTCGTCGAACGCCTGCCGTGCCGCCGCTTTCGTCTCGCTCAGGAATTCACGCCCGAAGAGGCCACTCAATTGTGCTTGGGATTCGCCTATGGCGGCTATCGTTTCGACCGCTATCGCCCGGCGCGGAGCGATGCGGCGAGCATCGAGGCGGCGCCCAATGCCGACGTGCGGTATGTTGCGGTCGCGGCCGAGTCGTTGCGTATGGCGCGCGACTGGATCAATACGCCGGCGCAGGACTTGGGTCCCGCGGAGCTTGCAGCCGCGGCCCGGAGACTTGCCGAGCGTCATCAGGCTGCCTATCACGAGTGGGTGGGCGAGGGCTTGCTCGCCGCCAACTTTCCGGCGATTCACGCGGTCGGGCGCGCCAGCAGCGAGGCACCCCGTCTGGTCGAGCTGCGCTGGTCGCCGCGCACCGGCGAATCCTATCCGCGCCTGACCTTGGTGGGCAAAGGCGTGTGCTTCGACAGCGGCGGCCTGGATATCAAATCGGGGTCCGGTATGGCGCTCATGAAAAAGGACATGGGCGGCGCCGCCGTGGCGCTGGGGCTCGCGCACCTGCTCATGAGCACGGGGGTGCGCGCGGACCTGCGCGTGTTGGTGCCGGCCGTGGAAAACGCCGTCAGCGGCAATGCGTACCGGCCCGGCGACGTGCTGACCACGCGCAAGGGCCTCAACGTCGAGGTCGGCAACACCGACGCGGAGGGCAGGCTGGTGCTCTGCGACGCGTTGGCTCTCGCCGATGCCGAGCATCCGGACTTGATCATCGATTTCGCGACCCTGACGGGCGCGGCTCGGGTTGCACTGGGGCCGGAATTGCCGGCCCTGTTCGGCAACGATGATGGCATCGTGAACGACCTGGCGCGGGTGGCCGCCGCCGAGCACGACCCCCTGTGGCCGATGCCGCTTTGGGCGGGCTACGAGGATGAACTCGCCAGCAAGATTGCGGACTTGAACAACGTCGCCTCATCCAGCCTCGCCGGCGCCATTTTCGGTGCGCT
>WNFL01037270.1_pt1 | contig 15900 bp, 16 predicted proteins | sample 5400361 | NCBI WGS metagenome assembly WNFL01 (sample SAMN13153351, study PRJNA577476) | soil metagenome | isolation source: 40 cm soil on Douglas fir-dominated hillslope | place: USA:California | collected 2013-09-17
AAACCATATCGACCTCGATCAGGCCACGGACGGCGCCGACGTGGCGATCGTGCAAGAGTGGAACGCGCCGGCTTTGATCGCAGCGATCGGACGGCATCGCGTCGGCGGCGCCCGCTACACGCTTCTGTTCCACGACAGCCATCACCGCTCGGTCACCGCACCCGGCGACCTCGACTCATTCGACCTTGACGGCTACGACGGCGTTCTGGCGTTTGGCGAGGTGATCCGCCAAATCTATCTGAAGCGCGGCTGGACGCAACGCGCCTTCGCGTGGCATGAGGCGGCCGACACGACGCTGTTTCAGCCCGCCACAGCGGCGCAGCAAGACACCGACTTGATCTGGATCGGCAATTGGGGCGATGACGAGCGCAGCCGCGAACTCATCACATACCTGATCGAGCCCGCCGCTGCTCTCGGACTTCGCGCCCGCATCCATGGCGTTCGCTATCCCGATGAGGTCCGCACCATGCTGGCCGACCGTGGCATCGCCTATGCGGGCTGGTTGCCCAACCACCGCGCGCCACAAGCCTATGCCCGCGCGCGCGTGACGGTGCACGTTCCGCGCCGGCCCTATTGCGACGCATTGCGCGGCATACCGACGATCCGCGTGTTCGAGGCCATGGCGTGCGGCATCCCGCTGATCTCCTCGCCGTGGCGCGACGAGGAACGCTTGTTCCCGGAAGGCGCCTATATCGGTGTCGCGACGCGATCCGAAATGTCCGACGCCCTTTCGCGGGTGTTGCGGGACAAGGATTTGGCGCAGGATCTTATCGCCACGGGATTGCGGGCGATAACAGCGCGCCATACCTGCGCGCATCGCGTCCGGCAGCTCCTTTCGATCGTCGAGGAGCTCGGAGGAAGGACGGTGCGGAACGCGCAGCCCGATGCAGCGTCCGCAATGCAGCCGGTGCCGCAATGAACATTGCATTCTTCGGATCGAGCCTTGTCTCCTCCTATTGGAACGGCGCCGCCACCTACTATCGCGGAGTGCTGAAGGCGCTTGCGGCCCTCGGCCACCGAATTACTTTCTATGAGCCCGACGCATTCGATCGCCAACGGCACCGCGACATTCCCGATCCGCCTTGGGCAAGCGTCATCGTTTATCCGGCTACCTCCAACGGCTGGCAAGCGGCTCTCGCAGATTCGGTGCGAAATGCCGATCTTCTGGTGAAGGCAAGCGGAGTTGGCGTCTTCGACGCGGAGCTCGAACAGGCGGTCCCAGCGCTTTGCCCGACGCGTGCTATTTGCATCTATTGGGACGTCGACGCCCCGGCGACCCTCGAAGCGATCGGCGCCGATCCCGCCCATCATTTGCGACGCTCCGTTCCCCTCTACGATCTGGTTCTGACCTATGGCGGCGGTGAGTTCGTCGTTGCAGGGTACGGGAAGATCGGGGCACGCATGTGCGTCCCGATCTACAACGCTCTCGACCCGACGACCCATTATCCGGTCCCCGGCCGCAGCCGCTATCGCTGCGATCTCAGCTTTCTCGCCAACCGCCTGCCGGACCGCGAAGCCCGCGTCGATGCGTTCTTTCTCAGAGCGGCAACGATATTGCGCAATTGCAGCTTCTTACTGGGCGGCGCCGGCTGGCACGACAAACGCGTCCCAGCGAACGTTCGTTGCATCGGCCACGTCGGGACCGCCGACCACAACGTTTTCTTCGGCTCGGCATTAGCCACGTTGAATGTCAATCGCGAGAGTATGGCGCGCTGCGGCTTTTCTCCGCCGACGCGCATCTTCGAAGCTGCGGGCGCCGGCGCTTGCCTGATCACCGACGCGTGGGACGGCATCGAGCAGTTTCTGGAACCCGGCCGCGAAGTGCTGGTCGCCGCCGACGGGGAAGAGGTCGCCGAGTTGCTGGCGCAACTTGGACCTGACGACGCCCGGCGGATCGCGGCCGCCGCAAGGGCCAGGATCCTTGCCCATCACACCTACGAACGTCGCGCCCATGAGGTCGATGAGTTGCTGGGCGCGACGACACGGAAAGGCGAGGCCGCAGCATGATTCTCGACATCGTCATGTTCGGATTGTCGATTACGTCATCCTGGGGAAACGGTCATGCTGTGACCTACCGGGCTCTCGCGAAGGCATTGCACCAGCGCGGACATAAGGTGACGTTCCTCGAGCGCGACGTTCAGTGGTATCGCGACAACCGCGACTTGACCGCAGCGGAATACTGCCGAATCGAGCTGTATGACACCTTGCGCGAAGTTCCCAAGCGCTTTGGACAGCTGGTAGCGAACGCGAATCTCGTGATGATCGGGTCCTATGTGCCGGACGGGGTGAAACTCGCCGACTGGATCACGAGCCGTGCACGCGGGATCACGGCGTTCTACGATATCGATACCCCGGTCACGCTGGCGGGCCTCGATGCGGGCGAGACGCCCTACATCTCCGCTGCCCTCATTCCGCGCTTCGATCTCTATCTCTCGTTCACGGGCGGCCCGCTGCTGAAAGTCATCGAGGAGGTTTACGGCAGTCGCCGGGCGCGGGCCCTCCACTGCTCCGCCGACCTTTCTTCAAGCGCCGAGTCCGTTGCTCCATCGCGTTGGGCCCTGGGTTATCTCGGTACCTATGCTCAAGACCGCCAGGGAGCGCTGGAAGCGCTGCTCATCGAAACATCCCTTCATCTGGGCGACCTTGAGTTTGTCGTCGCCGGTCCGAAATATCCGGACGACGTTCGGTGGCCGGCAAACGTCACCCGCATCGCGCATCTGCCGCCGACCAGACACCAGGAATTCTACGCAAGCCAGCGTTTTACCCTGAACATAACGCGCCACAATATGCGGCTGGCGGGATTTTCGCCGAGCGTACGACTGTTCGAGGCGGCCGCCGCCGGTGTCCCGATCATGACCGACAAATGGGCTGGGCTCGAGACCTTCTTCGCGCCCGGACGGGAGATTCTCGTCGTTGAGGGGACGCGCCAGGTCATTGAGGTCATCAATGAGTTGCCGGAGGCGCGCCGGCGGGACATCGGCGCTGCCTGCCGGCAGCGGTTTTTGCGGAGCCATACGCCGCAAAGTCGCGCGCGGCAAATCGAAGACTATTACCTGGAAGCTATGGTGGAACGGCGGACAACCAGGCGATTGGAGGTTGTCGCATGAGCTGTCAATTGCGCGATACGGTGATTCCCATTCATCGGAGCGCCCTGGAGCGCGTTGCGATGGTGGTCAAAGCACGTTCCGCCGTGATCCCCATACCTCTCGTGGGATTCACGCTTTTTTGGCGAGATTCAGGCATTAAGGTGAATCCTCGGACAAGCCGCCATGACCCGAAAGAAAGTGCGAGTTGCTGCGTTGTCCGATCGACGACCGGAGCGTCTTGGTCCAATGGGCCCAATTCGACGCCCTGTTTTGTTTCTGTGCAAAACGCCCGCGAACACGGGGCGAACCTGTCTTCGGAGTGCTAGCTTTGCGTTTCTCTGCCGCAAAATCGAAGATGAAAGTCGACATTCAGACGCCTTCCCGTCGGTCCCGAGGCAAATCTCTGACCTTGGAGGAGCCTGTTGTGAACTCGCCCAATCGCCACGCGGACGTTTTTGGGGGAGCAATAGCCCCTGAGGTGTCGTTGTCACAATTAAGAATTCTTGTTGTCGAAGATGAGGGCCTCATCGCGCTCAATCTAGAATTGATTCTTCGTCGTTTCGGATGCCAAGTTGTGGGACTTATTTCGGAAGTCGGCGACATCATGGATGCCGTCCGCAAGCACCACCCCGACGGTATTTTTCTTGACGTCAACCTGCGAGGTCGCAAGGTCTTCGATGTGCTTCCGGAGCTGATCAGCTTCGGCATCCCGTGCGTACTTTCCTCCGGCTACGACGATCCCAATCAGTTTCCCGCGGCATTCCGCAATCTGCCAAGAATCGCCAAGCCGTTCGATGAATCGGCTCTTCGCCGCGTTTGCGTCGAATTCGGCTCGCTTGCTGAAGCCCGGCAGGCAGACCAAGGAGAGGCCAGGGTGAGAAAGGCGAGGCGCGCCAACGTCTCCGTGCGGACCCCGCTTCGCCTTGCCCCGCGGTGCTGATTAATCCGCAATTCGCGCTCTCTAGACCGGGTTATAGCTTTGTGCACCCGCGCCCTCTCCGGGGTCGTGGCCGGGCTTGTCCCGGCCACCTCGATTCTTGCTCTGTGCCTTCAAATGCGAGGTCGCCGGGACAAGCCCGGCGACGACGCGTAAGTGATTCAATGAACCGGCGAAGGCTCGGCGGCGGAGAGCGGCCGCGGCGCGTCGGTCCGCAGCTGAGGAACCGGAAAGGTCAGAGTGCAGCGAAATCCTTCGCGATCGAAGTCAAGACCCGCGGTGCCCACGAGATCGTAAGATACGACGCGCGAGATCAGTTTGCTCCCGAATCCCGCCTTGATCTCTCCCTCAACCGGGGGGCCGTCCGTTTCGATCCAAGTGAATCGCACTTTTCCGCCGTCGGTCCGCCAGGCGATATTAACCCTGCCATCTTCGACCGAAAAGGCCCCGTACTTCGCCGCATTGGTGGACAGCTCGTGCAACACCATGCTCAGCGGAACCACCATGTTGGGGGGAAGCGACAATCGCGTGCCTGACCATTGTGCCCGCTTCCCGCGGTCCCCGCCGTGATATGGCGCGAGGCTCCGCTCCACCAGCTGCTCGAAGTCGACGTGGCCCCAGCGGCCCTGGGTCAGGATATCGTGCGCGAGCGAAATGGCGCGCAACCGGCCATCGAACGCCCGCTTGAATTCCGCCGGCGACTGGTTGGCAGAAAGCGTCTGCCAGGCCACGGACTGCACGATCGCCAGAATGTTCTTCACGCGATGGTTGAGTTCCGCAATCATCATCGCCTGCTGCGTCTCGGTGCGCTTGCGATCGGTGATCTCGGTCAGCGTGAATATGGCGCCGATGCAGCCGTTGAGTTTGTCGCTAAGCGGACCGGCGCTGAGCAGGAAATACTTGTCGTAATGCGCCGGCAAACAAATTTGCGCTTCCGCGCCATGAAGTGAATGTCGTTGGAACACGAGATCCAGAATTTGCCTTGACGACATGCGGACACCGGAAAGAAGCGCTTGGGCAGGGGGCGTCACTTCCATCGGCAAGGCATCGACCAGCAGTTTCCCCTCGAGGGATTTGCCCAGCAGGCGTTCCGCCACCCAACTCACCTTGCTGACTCGCCCGTCGGCATCGCAGACGACGACCGCATCGGTCGCCTGCTCGAGAATCGAGCGCGCGAACGTCTCCGCCGCCGCAATTTCCTCGGAATTCTTCTGAGCCGTGAGATCGGTGATGATCAACAGCAGCGCCGGGTTTTCGTCGAGAGCCAGAGAACCGACCGCAACCAGCGCCGGCATCACGCTGCCGTCCCGGCGCCGGAATTTGAGTTCACGGCTGGACGGCCGTTTTGCGCCGGCATCGAGCAGACTTGCGAGGCGTGCCGCTTCTCCCGGCGCGACGAAGCTCCCCACCGGCTTGCCGACGAGTTGCCCGACCGGATAGCCCAGGAGATCAGCCAAATGGCGATTGCTGTAGAGGATCTGTCGATCTTCGTCGAGAGTGAGCGCACCCTCGTGCATCCGCTCGACGACGAGGCGATAGGGCTCCTCGGCGCCGGACAGCGTTGAAATCTGAGGCCCCGTCGGGCCTCTGACGACCAGGGCATCGATCATGCCCTTGGAGATCGCCTGCAGCGCCTCCTCGGCCTCGGTCAGGCGCAAACGAAGCGTCTCAATCTCCAACGCGTCAACTTTTTTGACCATGCTCTTCACGTTTACTCCGCCGCGAGTCGCAAGCCAGTCAGCACTCGTGGTCGCTATGCCTTCGCACTGACATCGATACCAAGCCGCGTCAGCACGCGTTTGCTGTTCGAGAGATCGCCGATGACGCGTTTGATCGGCTCGGGCATGTGCCGTACCAGGGTCGGTACTGCGATGATCTGATCCCGTTGCGCCAGGTTCGGGTCCACCATGAGATCAATCACATCGAGACGATACCGTCCTGACAGGTATTTCTCGCAGAGCCTGCGCAAGTTGTAGACCGCTGCAATCGATTTTGGCGTCTGTCCGGCGACGTACAGACGAAGGTTATAACCCAGCGAATCCTCGGCTCTTTTGCTCATGTCGCTTGCTTTCCAAATTGAAAGGCATCCGTGTTGAGGACTGCTTCCGACCGTGGCCCCTGCCGGCCCGCTCCTGCCTGAAGGCTTCCTGGGCAACGCGTGCCGAACCGATCCGGATCCCTTCGGATCCGATCGTCAGGCATGACACGTCTGTGTCGGTGGCCACGCTCTCCGGTTTGCCGTGCGTCAGGCTGCGGAACATCGCCGTGATGCCCTTCACCTTAAAAAGATTGATCAGGATCATCGCCCTCGCGCCCCCAGCCCGTCTGCCGAAAACGCTCGATGTTAGATTGATCGCGCCAGATCCGGCCTTGGTCCGTTCGACCTCACGGTCGCGCAGCGCTTCAGCGGCTCTATCGCGATCAGTCCCGCGCACGTCGCCCCCTGTCGCGGTCTCTCCTAGCACCGGACGAAAGCCTGTCAAAGCGCTTGTTGTTTGCGAGGCTATTGTTGTTCAACAAATTGGTTCGCTTCAGTCGGTTTTCCGACATAACACTCCTCATTCTCGGCAATATCCTCTTATTTATCCGCTTTCGTCAGAAATGCAGTAAAAACCGTTGTTAAGTTCGATATAGTACATATCGCTTTGAGAACCCTGACAAACTCATTTTCAAGCGGCATTTATTTGTATCCCGGCAACATTTTCGCCAAGCTGCAAATGGCCCAAGCTTGATTGCAGGCCGCCCGTTGATGTTCCAATAAGCAACTGCCGCCGCATGAGGCAGGCATTTTGGCGAGGATCGATCTGCTCGCCGATTCGGTTTGGACCGCAAATGCGGGCGCACGAGTATGACGCGGCGGGCGTTACTACAGCGGATTTCGATCATTTCGAATCGCAAGCATCCCGCTGTCGTCGCCGGGCTTGTCCCGGCGACCCCGCGCGTCAGACCACAGAGCAAGCAAATCAAGGTGGCCGGCAAGCCCGGCCGCGACCCGGAGAGAAGGCGGATGATTCAATATGACCGGGACGTGCCGTCGTGGAGCGATTCCGAAATTTGAAATCCTATCGATCAACCACGTCCTGCGGAGCCCGCGATGCGCCGTCTCGAAGGACGGCCGTGAGCAGGTGGTGTTGGCCCATGACTCCGGAAACGTGGATCAATATGATCGAAGGCAATCTGAGCTCACGGGAGAGGACCATGACCAGAATACCCGATCGGAACCAGGCCCGTTTTGGCATCAATCGGCGCGCAGTGCTGGGACGGAGCGCCGCAATGCTGGCGTTTTGCGCCGGAATCGCTGGGCGCGGCGCAGCCGCGCAGGTGCTGGCCGATCCGCTGGCGCCGCTAGCAATGCCGCCGCAGGCGCCGGCCAAGGAGGGAATTGCGCAGCTTGCCGATACCCGGCTGTGGTTCTGGGACACAGGCGGAACCGGCGAGCCCATCGTGCTCTTGCATCCGGCGTCGGGCAGCGGCCTGATCTGGGGCTACCAGCAGCCGGTCTTCGCGCAAGCGGGTTATCGCGTCATCTCCTATTCGCGACGCGGCTATTTCGGTTCGGCGCCGGCTGACCGCACCAAGCCCGGCATCGCCTCGGAAGATTTGCATCAGCTCGTGGAATTTCTCGGGCTCGGCAAGTTTCATCTCGTCGCCTCGGCGGCCGGCGGCAGCATTGCGTCCGATTACACGTTCTCCCATCCGGACCGGCTTTTGAGCCTCACAGTTTCAAGCAATCAGTTCGGCGTCGTGGACGGCGACATCTTTGCGGCGGGCTCCCGTATCCGGCCGAAAATCTGGGATGAAATCCCGGTCGAAATTCGCGAGGTCGGGCCATCCTATCGTGCCCGCAATCCGGAAGGCTTCCGGCAGTGGGTCGAGCTTGAGCGCAAATCCGGGCTCATCGACGCCTTCCGCCAGCCGCTCAAGAACCGCATCACCGAGGCGATGCTCGCGACCCTCAAGGTGCCGACGCTGGTGATCAGCGGCGCCGCCGACCTTGCCACGCCGCCGTCGATCGCCCGCCTGATCGCGGCGAAAATCCCGAATGCCGAACTGGTGGTGGCGCCGGAAGCGGGGCACTCGGTTTACTGGGAAGAGCCCGAGGTGTTCAATCGCGCGGTGCTGACATTTATCGCAAAGCACCCGGGGTAGCAGCGCACGGGCGCCTCGCCCGGTTCTGGGATTAGTGGCCAATCATGGGAGGTAGGATGATGAAATTTGCGCGTCGTCAGATCCTGCAACTCGGCGCAGCAGCCGTTGCGGCGCCTGCGCTCCCGCAATCGGCACCTGCGCTCGACTACCCGACACGGCCGCTGCGATGGATCGTCGGGTTTCCGCCGGGCGGCGGGGCCGACACCGTGTCGCGCATCATGGCCCAGTGGCTGTCGGAGCGTCTCGGCCAGTCGATCGTCGTCGAGAACAAGCCCGGCGCAGCCACCAATATCTCGATCCAGGCGGCCGTCAGTGCTCCCCCTGACGGCTACACGCTGCTGTTCATTGCGGCGTCCGCGACCGTCAACGTCACGCTGTTCGATTCGCTGCCGTTCAATCTGCTGCGCGACATCGCCCCGGCTTCCGGTCTCATCGATTTCCCACTGGTGCTGGTGGTCAATCCTTCGACTCCGGCCAGGACTGTTGCGGAATTCATTGCCTATGCGAGAGACAACCCCGGCAAGATCAGCATGGCGTCGTTCGGCACCGGCTCCACTTCCCATGTCGCCGGCGAGCTATTTCAGACCATGACCGGCATCCGCATGGTGCACGTGCCGTATCGGGGCGAAGCGCCGGCGCTGACCGACATGATCGCCGGCCAGGTGCAGGTGATGCTACCGACCTTGACCGGATCGCTCCCGCACATCCGATCGGGTGCATTGCGCCTGCTGGCAGTGGCGGGGAAAAGCCGGAGCGAATTCGTGCCCGAAGCGCCGACCATCGGCGAGATAGTGCCAGGATACGAGGCGAATTCCTGGTGCGGGGTCGGTGTGCCGCGCGGCACCCCGGCCGAGATCATCACCAGGCTCAATCGGGAGATCAATGCAGGCCTTGCCGACCCGGCCACCCGGGCGCGTCTCGCCGCCGTGGCGACGACGCCGATTTTCCACACGCCGGAAAGCTTTGGCGCCTATATGGCGAGCGAGGTCGAGAAGTGGGGCAAGGTCATCAAGGCGTCGGACGCGAGGCCGGAGTGATGATTTTCGAGACGTGTTTGCCGGGACCGCAGATTTAGACTAAAGCGCGTTCCGATGAAATCGAACCACGTCTCCAGCGTCATGCCCGCGCTTGTCGCGGGCATCCACGTCTTTCTTACGGACTTTCAGCGAGAAAGATGTGGATGGCCGGGACAAGCCCGGCCATGACTCCGAATAAATGCATCAATACTACCGGGATGCGCTTTAGCTTGCTGGGCCGAGGCAAGACTTTTCGGCCGGGGAAAGAGCGGGCGAGACGCCCGCGCTCCCAGCTCACGCCACCCCCGTGATCTCCTTCCACAACAGCCGCGCCTCGCGGCCATAGTCGTTGTCGACACGGCAGTTGCGGTCGAGCACGAGCGTCGCGCGATCGGACGCCGTGTAGGCCGGCCAGTGCGGGATCGCCGGATTGTCCGGATTGCCGGTGCGAGCGAACGCGGTCCAGGTGGCGGCGATCCGGCGCGACAGATCATGGGCGATCTCGCCGCGGTCCGTCCAGCCAACCGCATCAACGGTCTCGAACACGAACGGCACGTCGAGGGCATGGAAAGCCTTGAGACGGCCGCCGAACACAGGCGTCTCCCAGTCGAAGGAATAGAGCCACACCGGCGCCCGGGCCTGGGCCGCCTTGCGCTCGGCGAGCGTGATCGAGCGCAAGCGGTGGTTTGAATCCGTCAGGATCGAGATCAGGTGCTCCGAGGGGGTCGCTGCCGGGAACAGCTGGCGATAGATCGCAAGCACGCGGTCGGTCGCGCCATTGGCCACGTTGGCAATGCGTGCGCGCAATTCGTCCTCGGTGAGCTTGCGCTCCCAGACGCGGTCGTCGGGCGCGAGATAGATCGCCATCTCGTCTTTGACGCCGCCGACCAGCACCGGAATATCGGCGGAGAGCGCCGTCGCGGCCGGATCGAACGGATGGGTGGGCAGCACCGTGCCGTCCACCACCGGCCCGAAATCATAGCGGTCGAACAGGGTCGATGACGAGGGGCCGACCCTCTTCTGTGCCGGCCGGATGGCGGCGATCAGCTGCCGGAACGGCAGCATTTGCAATTCGCCGAGCTGGGTGCGCGACAGGCCAAGCTCCATAAGCACGGCCTCGGCGAGCTTTGCGGCGCGCTCGCGGTCGGTGAGGCGGATCGCCGAGCCGCTCATCACGATGGCGCGGTGGAAGAGGCCGCGCGCCGCCGGCATCGCCAGCAGCGTCGACACTTTACCGCCGCCGCCCGACTGGCCGAAGATCGTCACGTTGCCCGGGTCGCCACCAAATTGCGCGATGTTGTCGCGCACCCATTGCAGGGACGCGAGCATGTCGAGCGCCCCCGCATTGCCGGACTGGGCGAACTCAGGCCCTCCCAGTTCTGCGAGATGCAGGTAGCCGAGAATGTTGAGGCGGTGATTGACGGTGACCACCACGACATCGTGATGAGCCGCGAGGTTGGTCCCGTCGAGCCGCGGCGTGTTGGCCGAACCATACGCCATGCCACCGCCGTGATACCACACCATGACGGGACGCTTGCCGCCGCCAAGGCCGGGAGTGAACACATTGAGGGTCAGGCAGTCTTCGCTCTCCGGCACGGTGTCGCGCGCGCCCCCAAGGCCTGCAAACTCGGGCCGTTGCTTGAGGTCGGGTGGCGACTGCGGCGCATGTCCGGCCCACATCTCGGCGCCGCGCACCCCCGCCCACGGTTCGGGCTTGCGTGGCGCCATGAAGCGCGCGCGCCCGCCCGTCGGCGCTCCGTAGGGCACGCCTTTGAAAGCATTGACGCCGTCGACGGCAACGCCACGGATCTTGCCGGATGTCGTCTCGGCGATCGGCGCGTCGGCCGCGAGCGCGCGCGTGGCGCGGACCGCCGGCAGCAGCACCGCAGCGCAAGCCGCGACCGACGCCCTCGCGAGGAAGCTGCGACGACTGATACTCGCAAAGCGTTCGCCCGCGGAAAGGCGGTGGTCGGACCAGAAATTGCGCGGTGTCATGGCTTCCTCCCGATGTGGTTTGTCTGAATCTTAGAGCGGAATCCGGTCAGTTTGAAGCACCTCACTTCGCCTTCTTCCACGCCACCTCGGCCCGCACATAGCCCGCGGCCGACGGCGCTGGCGTGTTCCAGGTCAGGACTTCGTCGGTGATCGCCGTAACGGGACGCTTTTGCACCGTCCCGTCCCAGTTCGGGAACGAGCTTGCTGCAATGCGTAATGTGAGGGACTTGCCGGCCTCGTCGACCGTGTAGGTGCCGAAATGGGAGATCGTCCCTTGAACTGCGGCCTTGTTCTCGGCTGCGGTTCCGGCCAGCCGGTCTTTCGAGGCGAACGCGGGGCGGCCGTACCGGACGATCTGCAAGGAATAGTGCCCGTCGGCCATCAAGACAAGCAAGCCCTCTGGATTGGGACCATAGGCCGGCACATGGGTGCCGTCGTCCTTGATGTTGTCTGCGAGCAGCAGCATCCAGGTGCCGACGACCTGGTCCCTGATGGATTTCTGCTGGGCGCCCGCGCCGCCCGGAACCATCGCCAGCCCCACCACCAGTGCCGAAATGCCAACAATGTTGCGTCGATACATGGTTTTCCTCCGTCACGCCTTTTCACCCGATCCGCCGATCGGATTCACCCCAATCCCGCCGATCGGCGCCGCATTTCCTCGCGGCGCATCGAGGGATGGGATTTTCCCTATTCTGGGACAGCTTTCAACGGGGAGGTCGATTGAGACGCCCGCCGCCGCGGACCATGATATGGGTCAAGCGCTCGACCGGCCGCCTCATCGGACCCCCATCACAGTGCCATCGAGACCAAAAGGATGAACTCCGATGAAAGCCAAACGCGCGACCAGGGGTCCGGCCGTCGGCCGTTCTCCCAACTGAGGAGTCGTTTCTTTCAACTGAGGAAAAGCGGGCGCCGCAGGTGAACCGTCACGGTGCTGAAATAGTGCCACTCTAGATAGCGATCTGGGGCACCTCACCCACCACCCCAAATAATTTAAGTGGAGAATATCATGCGTTTGTTTGCAATCAGCAAGGTCAGGAGTGCCCGATGAAACGTCCCGCCCAAGCCGTCCTGCACCCCGGCGCTATTCGACCGCGCCATAAGCCTAAGCAGTCGCAAGCCCATCCCGGCGTCAGCGCGCTGCATCCCGTCAGCCACCGCAATGTCGGCTATCAGCCGCTGCCGCGGCCATTGGGATTGCCGCCTTATCATTACGATCTTGCCGAGCATTTTCCCACCATCGGCGAGGACATAACGAAAGAAAAGAAAATGGTTTTCCATGTCGTCGGCGATACGGGCGGCATCCAGGACGGAGAATTTCAGAATAATGTTGCGGCGCAAATGGTCGACCATCTGAGCAGCCACAAGGGCGGCAAGCCGCAGTTTTGCTATCATGTGGGAGATGTCGTCTATTATACAGGAATGAGGGACGATTATTACGGCCAGTTCTACGAGCCCTACTCCCAGTACGACGTGCCGATCCTTTCGATTCCCGGCAATCACGATGGCGAGGTCGATGACCCCGCTGCTCAGGTTTCGCTTGATGGCTGGGTAGACTATTTCATGCAGGCCGAGCCGGACGTCGACCCCATTTCCAAGGACGCGCCGCGCGTCCAGCTCAATCTTCCCAACGTCTATTGGACACTGGTCACTCCGCTCGCGACCATCATCGGCATGTATACGAACGTGCCCGAAGGCGGATCGATCGATTCGACGCAACAGCAGTGGGTCACTCACGAATTCTCAACCGCGCCGAAGGATCGGGCCCTTATTTTAGCGCTGCATCACCCCGTATACATCGTTCGATGTCTACCACAGCGGCAGCTCCAAAATGGCGGACGTGCTCGAAAACGCCATTTGGGACACCGGTCGCGTACCCAATCTGGTCTTGTCCGGCCACGTCCATAACTATCAACGCATCGAACAAAGCATTGCGCCGGATGGACCAACGCCGTTCATTGTCACCGGCAATGGCGGCTACCATAATCTTCATGCGGTCCATTCCAATCCGGGCGATCAGGCCGAGGATACCAAGGCCGTCCTGAAATACGTCGCCACCAAATCCTGGGGCTTCGTAACGCTGGCGATCGACAAGAAGACTATTTCCGGCACCACCACGGAGGTCGACCGCACCGGCCGAGCGACGGCGGGCGATTCTTTCAGCTACTCCGCCGAGCCGATCGTCCTCGCCGACCCGAAGTCGGTGCCGACCTTGTGACTGCTAACAAGCGAATCACGTCTCGGCGTCATGCCCGCGCAGAGACACCCCGCCGCGTAACGCGGCGGGGACCCCGTCTTCGCGGGCATCCACGTCTTTCTTGAGAGGCTCAGCGATAAGTCGTGGATGGCCGGGACAAGCCCGGCCATGACTCCGAATAAATGATCCAATATGATTGGAGGTACTCCTCGTTCTTGCCTATGGCACGACTACCCACGTTACGACTTCGAATGGATCGCCCCATGACCCGTAGATCAATCGCACTGTTCGGCCTGCTCGCCTTCGTTGTCACGCTCGCGGCAGCGCGGCCGGCAGCCGCTCAAACCACCCTGTTCGAAGGCGCGCGCATAATTCCCGGCGACGGCGGCACTGCGATTGAAAGCGGCGCGCTGCTGGTCGAGGGCGGCGTCATCGCCCGCATCGGCCGCAAGGGCGAAATCGCGCCGCCGGCAGGCGCGGGTCGGATCGCCCTCGACGGCAAAACCGTCATGCCGGCGATCGTCAGCGCCCATGTTCATCCGGGATTTCAGAAGGGGCTCAGCTATTCGGCGGCAAACTTTACGCGCGAGACTGTTTTGGACGATCTCAACCGCGCCCTCTATTTCGGCATTTCCACCGTGATGTCGCAGGGCGTCGAGAAGGGCGATGTCCTCTACGAAATTCGGGCCGACCAGGCGGCCGGCCGCCTCGGCGGCGCGCGCCTCATGCTTGCGGGACGCGGCATCGGGGCGCCGAATGCCGGCCCGGGCGCCGCGGCTTACGCGGGCATCGCGTATGAGATCACCACGAAAGGTCGACGCCATAAAGATCTGGGTCGACGATCGCGGCGGCCGCGCTCCCAGCCTGCCGATCGCGCTGTCCCGCACCGTGATCGACGAGAGCCACCGGCTCGGTTTCAAGGTCTCGGCCCACGTGTTCTATCATAAGGACGCGGTCGAGCTTGCCGACGCAGGCGTTGACAACTTCGCCCATCTGGTGCGCGACCTTGAGATGAGCGACGCCTTGATCGCCACGATGATCGCAAAAGGCATCTACGTGATGCCGAACATCGGCGCGCCCGAGCGCGGCATTCACACTGCGGTTCCGGCCTGGTTCGAGGAGCCCTACCTTGCCGCACTCCTGGCCGACACAGTGCCGGCCGATGTGATCGCGCGCATCCGCGCCTCCTTCACAAACCGGGACGCCGCCACGGCTGCGCGCAATCGGCAGAACTACGCGATCCTGCAAAAGAGCGTCGCGAAGCTCGCTGCCGCAGGCGCTCGTGTCATTCTCGGTAGCGATACCGGCCTTGAAGACCATCCTTTCGGCTTTGCGGAGCTGAAGGAGCTGCAGATGATGGCGGACGCCGGCATGACGCCGGCACAGGTGATCGTCGCAGCGACCGGCCGCTCCGCGGAGTTCCTCGGGCTTAAAGACCGTGGCGTCATCGCACCCGGCGGGCGCGCCGACCTCCTGGTGCTCGACGCCAATCCGCTCGACGATATCCGCAACACGCGCCGCATCTCAGCCATGTACCTCGCCGGCAAGGAAGTCGACCGGGGGGCGCTCAAGGCTTCGTTGATGCGGGCGGGGAATTAGGGCTAAAGGCCGTCATGCCCGCGCTTGTCGCGGGCATCCACGTCTTTCTTGCGGCAGCTAGGCGATGACAATTCACGGCAAGATGACCCGTAACAACACCTCGGGAGGACAACATGCTCGCATCACGCCGCCACGTTCTGACCGGCGCCGCTTCCCTCGCGCTCACCACCGCGGGGGGACCGGCGTTTGCCGCCATGGGACCGGACGACAAGTTCGATCTCGTGATCAAAGGCGGCGAGGTGCTCGATCCGAGCCAGTCGCTGCGCGGCCGGCGCGACATCGGCATCCGCTATGGCGTGATCGAAGCGGTCGAACCGGACATCCCGGCGGCGCGGGCGCTGCGCACGATCGATGCGGGCGGCAAGCTGGTGACGCCTGGGCTCGTCGACCTGCACTGCCACGTCTATCCGTATGGCTCCGCCATCGGGATTCCGGCCGATGAACTCATCGCGCACCAGTGCACCACCACCTGCGTGTCGGCGGGCGATGCCGGCGCCAACAATTTCGCGGGATTTCGCCGTTTCATCGTGGCGCAGACGCGCACCCGCCTCTACGCCTTCGTGCATATCGCAAATATCGGCCTCACCCCGTTTCCGCTCCCGGAACTCTACAATCTCGACTTCGCCCAGGTTGATGCCTGCGCCAAGACGGTGGCGGAAAACGCCGACATCGCCATCGGCGTCAAGGTGCGCATGTCCGAGAACGTGATCGCCAGGAACGGCGCCGAGCCGCTCCGGCGCGCCATCAAGGCGTGCGAGATGGCCGGCACCGGCGGCCGCGTCATGGCGCATATCGGCGGCGTCGAAAATGTTGCCCTGATGGTCGAGATCCTCGATCTCCTGCGCCCCGGCGACATCCTCACCCACGCCTATTCGGGCGCGCCGAACCTCGCCGGCGCCTTCACCAACATCGTGCAGGACG
>WNFL01278240.1_pt1 | contig 15899 bp, 18 predicted proteins | sample 5400361 | NCBI WGS metagenome assembly WNFL01 (sample SAMN13153351, study PRJNA577476) | soil metagenome | isolation source: 40 cm soil on Douglas fir-dominated hillslope | place: USA:California | collected 2013-09-17
GCGAGCCTGTCGAGCTGACGCGCCGATAGAGAGCCATGCGCTGGCTCGTCGCCCTCGTGCTTCTCGCGCGCGTCGCTGCGGCGGACGACCTCGCCGCCAAGGCCGAGGCGTTTCGGGCCGCGATCCACGCGCGCCATCTCTCGCGCGAAGGCGTGCTCCTCTACAACGTCGACCTGCGTCAGGTCGAGCGCGATCTCGCGCAGGGAACGTATCCGGCGCTCGCGGACGGACCGACGTTCAACGGCCTCTTCGCAGCCGCGGCCTGCGCCCGCGCGGAGGCGACGCGCGACGTGGAGCGGGAGCGCGCGCTCGGCGACGCATCGCAGGCTCTCGCGGGACTCGAGCTGCTGATGGACGTGACGGGCATTCCTGGTCTGATGGCGCGCAGCGTGCGGCGCGCCCCGCCCAACGGAGGCGACACGAGCGAGTGGCACGCCGCGGCTGGTCGCTTCGCGGGTTGGCACTGGCGCGGCGACGTCTCGCAGGACCAATACGCGAACGGCCTCGTGCCCGGCTCGCGGTCGACGCCGCGTCGCACCTGGTCGCGCACGACTACGAGCTCACGGATCCCGACGGAAAGCGCACGCGCTACGGGGATCTCTCCTGGCACAGCGGGCTCGGCTTCAACGCGATCGCGCAGCTGACGAGCTACGCCGTGATCTCGCTCGCCGCGCGCCTCGACCCCGACCCGCGCTGGTCCGCGGAGCGCGATCGCCTGCGCGACCACTACCGCGTGGTCGCGCGCGCGCGCTTCACGAATCTGCGCGTCTTCGGGATCACGGGCTACTCGAACGATCTCATGGCGTTCGACCTGTATCGCGTGCTGGTGCCGCTCGCGCGCGAGACGCGCGACCCTGCGCTCGCGGACCTGCGCGCGGGTCTGTGGCGCACGTGGCTGCGCGTGGAGCCGGATCGGAACGCCTATTTCACGCTCGTGTTCTGCCAGCTCGAGCCGGGCTCGTGCGGCGCCGAGCTTCTCGCGGGCGTGCATGACTCGCTCGCCGCGTTCCCGCTCGAGAAGCGAAAGCTCGCGCCGTCGCCACAGCTCGCCGCGCTGCCGACCCGCTGGCTGCCGGGCCGACACTGGCAGGCTCAGGCGCGCGACCTGGTGCCGATGGCGCTGCGACCCCCGAGCTCGTTCGAGTGGAAATCGAGCCCCTACCGGGTGCCGCAGGACTTCGCTCCGAACACCGAGTACACGGGGCTCGACTATCTCGTCGCGTACTGGCTCTACGCTTCCGTGTGCGCGGAGCGCGGGGACTGCCCGCCCGACTGAGCGACGGCGGCGAGCGCGAGCTCCTCCGCTGCCCGCGCCGGATCCACGCCTCGCGCCTTTGCCCGTTCGAGCACGCGCTCGAGATTCTCGGGAATCACGGCGAGGCGCCGGCGCGTGGCGGCGTCGTCGCCGCCCTGAAGCGCGACGCCGAGGTGGATCAGCCCGCCCGCGTTCGCCACGAAGTCGGGCACGTACAGGATGCCGCGCGCGTCGAGATACTGCGCCACGGCGGCCGACGCGAGCGGGTTGTTCGCGGCGCCGCACACCACGCGGCAGTCGAGCGACCGTGCGAGCGCGTCCGTCACGACCCCCGGCGGGCCACACGGCGCGAACACGTCGCAGCGCAGGCGCGCGACGTCGTCGGGCGGGACGACGCGAACCTCGCGCGGCAGGCCCGAGACCGCACGAGGCACCGGATCCGCGGCACTGACGCGCGCACCGGCGCGGCACAGGGCCTCGACCAGAACTCGACCGACGTTGCCCACGCCCTGAACCGCGACGTGGGCGCCGCCGAGCGCAACCCCGACGTGCGCGAGCGCGGCTTGGATCGCGAGCTCGACGCCGAGCGCGGTGAACGGCCCGGGATCGCCGCAGCCGCCGGCGTCCCGCGGGAGGCCGACCACATGACGCGTGCGGCGCGCGATCACCGCCATGTCGCGCTCGCCGGTGCCCATGTCGGCCGCCGCGATGTAGCGCCCGCCAAGACTCTCGACGAAGTCGCCGAACGCCAGCAGTTGGTCCTCGGTCCGCACGCGCGGGTCGCCCGCCACGACCGCCTTGCCGCCGCCGAGCGCGAGTCCGGCGAGCGCCGCCTTGCGCGTCATCGCGGCCGCGAGCTCACGTGCGTCGCGTCGAGCCGCGTCCAGATCCGGGTACGGCCTCCAGCGACAGCCGCCCAGCGCCGGCCCCCGCGCGAGCGAGTCGAGCGCGATCGTCATCTCGAGCTCGCCGCAACGGCGGGTATGCAGGACAGGCGTCATCTCAGCGAAGAAGGTCGTGGCGTGCGCCGCACGACTTGAGTGGTTACTTGGACACCGGCGCGAGCTCGAGGTCTACGCCCTCCGCGCCGGGCTGGACCGGTTCGGCGAGCTCGGCGCTCGCGTCGCTCGCTGCGCGCGTCAGCGGGTCGCCGTCACTGTCGACGCGCGCGCTGAGCGCGATCGGCCCGTCCCATGAACGACCCTTGATCATCTCGTCCGCGGGCCCGATCTCGAACTCGAGCGGAAACGGACCGACGGGCAGGCGCTTCACGGCCAGCGGCGGTCCGGGTTGTCCCGGTACGCGCGCGATCAGGAACAGCACGGCGCCGGCCGGCTCCGTGCCCGCGGCGACGCGGATCGTTCCGCGGATGGGCTTGCCGGCGACGACGCCCGTGCGTTCGCCGCTCGCGGGGTCGGGCGGGCCGAGCGGCATGCTTGCGCGCGGCACGGGGCTTTCGAGGCCGGGCACGCGTACCGGGCGATCGACCGGCGCGGGCTCGTCGCTCGGCGCGACGTATGGCTCGACCCGGCGATCGCACCCCGCGAGACACAGCGCGACGACGCAGAGGAAGGCCGAAGAGCACGCCCACGCCCTGGAGCATGGGTAGGGTGCCCATGCGACCACGGAGCATGGGTAGGGTGCCCATGCGATCACGGAGCTTGGGTAGGGTGCCCATGCGACCACAGGGCTTGAGAAATGCCGGCCGCTTCGCCGCAAACTACGCGTCATGCGCGGCACAGGGTACTCGCTCGATCGGATCGGAGACAGTCGCGCGTCGCGCGCGCGGCTCGCGCTTCTCGGTGTCTGGAGCGGAGCGATGCTGGCGTTTGGCGGCTTGTTCGTTCCTGCGGCGTTCGAGCACTTGCCGACGCAGCTCGCAGCGTCGGTGCTGGGCGATGGCTTTGCTGCACTCGATCGCTGCGGCGCAGTGATCGGTGTGATCTGCGTCGCCCTCGGCTGGTCTGACGCGCGCGCCACGAACGCCGACCGACTGCGCGCGCTGCTTCCGCTCGCGGGCGTCTTCGCGCACCTGACCAGCGCTCTCGCGGTCACGCCGCAGATCCGCGCGCTGCGCGTCGCAGCGGGCGGCGCGATCGGGACGCTCGCCGCGGGCGACCCGGAGCTCGCGCAGCGCTTCGCGTCGCTGCATTCCGTGTCGCGCGCGCTGTTCGCACTCGCCGGCGCGAGCGCGCTCCTGGCCTGCGTCTGGGACGGGTTTGCGCTGCAAGCACGCGCCGCTGCGGGGGTTTCCCGTGACGCGGAAAGCGCCGATCGCTGAGCGATTTTAACAAGAAATCCGTAGCGCGACCGAGCGCCTTCGTTATAGTCCCGTCCCCCTGCGAGGAGGTTCCCGCGGCGGAATCGCTCGGGATCGCAGGAACGCTGCGCACGGGAGGCGGGAAGCGCCCATGGCCATCGACATTACGCTGCAAATCAAGCTGTCGGTCGAGGAGTCATCCCTCGAGGACGCGCTCGCCGAGTACGATGAGCTGACCATCAGTGCACTCGTGACGCAGATTCTCGACAAGGCGATCGCGCTCGAGCACATCGAGACCGAGATCAAAGCCGGCCCGAACTCGCTCGAGGAGTACGACAAAGTCCGCGAGCTCTGAGCCCAGGGCTCAGAACAGCTCGAGCTGCCCGAGCGGCGCGGGTCGCCGCGCGGGCTCTCGCGGCAGCGCGCGCGTGATCTCGACGGGCAGTGTCTCGAACGCGGCGGCGCGGGGTGCGCTCGGCTCCGGCCCCGGCCGGTAGATCCCCTGGCGCCGCGCATACGCCAGGATGCGCCGATAGAGCCGCCAGAAGCGCTCCCCGTGGTTCAGGTGCCGCAGGTGCGCGAGCTCGTGGCACAGCGTGTCGACCATGACCGAGTACTTGAGGAGCTCCGGCGCGCGCAGCTGATGGAGCCGGATGCGGATGCGCCCGTCCGCGAAGCAGATGCCGTAGCGGCGCCGGACCCGCGCGCTCTCCGCGTCGACCGAGCGCAGCGGGAGATCGAACGCGCGCGCGAGCAGAAGCGCATGTCGCCGCAGGCGTTCGAGCGCGCGTTCGCGCGCCTCGTGGAGAACATCACTCAAGAGCCGGGCTCCCGAGGGGGGCGCGCGCAGTATAGCCTTGTGCGCATGAGCGACACCGACCCGCTCGATGAGTTCCCGACGCGCTTCGCGATCTTCCCGCTGCCGAACATCGTGCTGTTTCCCGGGACCTATTTGCCGCTCCACATCTTCGAGCCGCGCTACCGCGCGATGATCGAGGCCGCGCTCGCGAGAGACTCGGTGATCGGCATGATTCTGCTGCGACCCGATGCGGACGCGATGGCTCCCCGCGCGCCGGTGTTCTCCGTCGGCTGCGCGGGGCGCATCGTCGAGCACCGCCGCCTGCCCGACGGACGCTTCCATCTCCTGCTCTACGGCGAGCGCCGCTTCTGCGTCGCGCGCGAGCTGGAAGCGGGCGCGCCGTTTCGCGAGGTCGACGCCGAGCTGTTTCGTGACCCGAGCTTCGCGGAGGTCGCGCCCGCGGTCCAGCGGGCGCTCGAGGCCACGCGCAGCGCGCTCGAGGAGCGCATGCTCGAGCTGATGCGACTCGAGTCCGCGACGGATGGTGAGGCGCTGCGCGAGCGGATGCGCGCGCTGGATCCGATTCTGCTCGCGAATGCGATCGCTTTCGGACTCGACGGCTCGATGCTCGAGAAGCAGAGCCTGCTCGAGTGCGCGGACGCGGTCACTCGGAGCGAGCTCCTGCTGCGCCTGCTGAGCTTCCGAATCGCAGTTGCGCGGCTTCCCGAGGGCCCGAAGAGCTTGAACTGATATTTCTCGAAATCGTGTGATCGGCCCTGGAAAATGGCGATTCCGCGAGAGCGCACGACACCGCTCCGGCGCACTTCGCTGTGTGAACGCCTGTGCATTGCGCTGTGAACGCGCGGCCACTTCTTGCCGCCATCTGCGGAAGAGCGGTGCCATTCTCGCCACTTGGCCACCGTCGCGGATTGCCCGCGTGCGCGGATCTCGTCCGCAACCGTGTAGGCCCGAGACGAAAGCCACGGCGCGTGCGAATCGGCTTTGCCGAGCCGCTAGCCGCGTGGGAGAGTCGCGCTCCGCGAAGGCGGCAGGGTCGTGCTCAGGCCGGCTCTGGTTGGGGGGAATAGCTCGAAATGACCACTGGGGGGTGGGAGACTGTCCGGACCGCGGTCGGACAGCGCGTCGGAGAGGCTGCGTTCGAAGCGTGGATTCGCACGCTCGACGGCAGGCTCGAAGGCGAGACGTTGGTGCTGCGCTGCCCGGATCGCTTCACACGCGATTGGGTGCGCAGTCGGTTCGGTCGAACGATCGAGGAGTGCGCGCCCGCGGCCCGCTCGGTCGAGTATCGCGTCGATCCCGGCGCGCTGGCGCCGCCGCCCACGCGCGCCGAGCCGGTCGCGGAGCCAGCCGAGCCGTCGTGCGCACAGGAGCAGCTCTTCGAGCGCTTCGTCGTCGGACCGGGCAGCGCGCTCGCGCTCGAGGCCTCGCGCGCCGTGGCGCGGGGCGAGGCGGGGCGCTGCAGTCCGCTGTTCCTCGTCGGGGGAACGGGCTCGGGCAAGACTCACTTGTGCCGCGCGATCTCCGGCCAGGTCGGCTCGGCGGCGCTCTACCGCTCGAGCGAGGAGTTCACCACCGAAGTGACCGAGGCGCTGCGCGCGGGACAGATGCCGCGCATCCGCCAGCGCTACCGCCGCCAGGCGAACATGCTGATTCTCGAGGACGTCCAGTTTCTCGCGGGCAAGCGCGCGACGCAGGTCGAGCTGTTCCACACGCTCGACCACCTGGTGGCGCACGGGCGCACCGTCGTGTTCACGGCGGATCGCGGGCCTTCGGAGCTCGACGAGCTCGACCCGAAGCTGCGCTCGCGCATGGCGTCGGGCCTGGTCGCGCGCATCGCGCCGCCGGAGGCAGAAACCCGCCGCGCGATCCTGCGCGAGCGCGCAGCGCGCGGCGGCGTGCGCGTACCGGACGAGTGTCTCGAGCTGCTCGCGGCGCGCGAGCTGGCGTCGGTGCGCGACCTGATCGGCGGGCTGAACCAGGTGGTCGCGCGCGCCTCGCTGCTGCGCGCGCCGATCACGCCCGAGCTGGTCGCTCAGGCGCTCGACGCGGTGGAGATGCCGGGACGCGCGCGTTCGATCGAGGAGATCGTCCTCGAGACGGCGCGGGCGTACGGACTCGCGCCCGAAGCGCTGCGCAGCCGCTCGCGCAAGCAGCTCGTGGTGCGGCCGCGGCAGATCGCGATGTATCTCGCGCGGCGCTACACGGCGGCTTCGCTGGCGGACATCGGGCGCGCCTTCGCGCGCGACCACACGAGCGTCATGTACGCGATCGACGTGGTGGAGCGGCGCATCGTCGAGCGGCCGCAGCTGCGCTACGAGCTCGAGGCGCTCGCCGCGCGAGTCAGTGGCTCGCCGCCGCTCCGTAGTGCTTCCGGTAGTACTCGCGGTACTCCCCGGATTTGATCGGCTCCCACCAGTCGCGCCGCGCCGCGTACCACTCCGCGGTCTTCGCGATGCCGGCGGTGAGGTCGAGCTGCGGGCGCCAGCCGAGCGCGCGGATCTTCGCCGTGTCGACGGCATAGCGCTGATCGTGGCCCGGGCGCAGGCCGGTCACCGGGCGAATCAGTGAGTCGGGCTTGGCGAGGCAGCGCAGGATCATCGCCGTGAGCTCGCGGTTCGTGACCTCCGGCGTCTGGTTCGCGCCGACGTTGTAGACCTCGCCGGCGCGCCCTTGACGCAGCAGCAAGAGCAGCGCGCGGCAGTGGTCCTCGACGCGCAGCCAGTCGCGGATCTGCGTGCCGCCGTCGTAGAGCGGCAGCGGCTCGTCGTCGAGCGCATTCGTGATGAACACGGGAATCACCTTCTCGGGATACTGGAACGGGCCGTAGTTGTTCGTGCAGCGCGAGAGCAATACGTCCATGTCGTGCGTGCGGTGGAACGCGAGGGCGATGTGGTCACCGCCCGCCTTCGCCGCGGAATACGGGCTCGAGGGGCGCAGGAGCGCCGTCTCGGTCGGGAAGCCCGGATGGGCGACGTCGCCGTAGACTTCGTCGGTGCCGACCTGCAGGAAGCGCACGCCCTTGTTCACCTGGCGCGCGGCCTCGAGCAACACGTACACGCCGAAGACGTTGGTCTCGATGAACTCGCCGGCCTTCGCCTTGGTCGAGCGGTCGACGTGTGACTCGGCCGCGAAGTTCACGATCCAGTCCGCGTCGGCGACGAGCTCGCGCGCGGTCTTCTCGTCGCGGATGTCGCCGCGCACGAAGCGGTAGTTCGGCGAGCCCGCGACGTCGGCGAGGTTCGCGAGATTCCCGGCGTAGGTGAGACAGTCGAGGTTCACGACTCGGACCCCCGGCTCCTCGGCGAGGAGCAGGCGCACGAAGTGGGAGCCGATGAAGCCGCAGCCGCCCGTGACCAGCACTCGCCTCATGGACGGCTCATCGGCGCGTGACCGCGCGCTCAGTAGCCACTCGGGAGCGCGACGCCATGCCGCTCGCCCGCCGGGCGCGCTTGCGCCAGCTCGAGGTTCAGCGGCGCCTCGGCGCGCGCGGGACGGACCCTGCGACCGTAAGTCGTGGTGCGCTCGTAGGGCACGCGGCCGATCTCGCGGATCAGCCGCTCGATCGTGTCGGGCTCGACGTGATCGCCGTGCTCCGAGCCCGCGGCGTTCGAGATCGACTCCTCCATCAGGGTGCCGCCGAAGTCGTTGGCGCCCGACATCAGCGCGACCTGGCCGAGCTTCAGCCCCATCTTCACCCACGAGATCTGCACGTTCTTGATCCACGGGCGCAGGAAGAGGCGAGACACCGCGATCAGCCGCAGGTCTTCCGGCGTGCTGGCGCCGTGGCGCGAGCCCTGCTCGTTGAACAGCCGCGTCTTGTGGTGAATGAAGCCGAGCGGGACGAACTCCGTGAAGCCGCCGGTGCGCTTCTGGATGTCGCGCAGGCGCTCGAGGTGCGAGGAGATGTGCTGCGGCGTCTCGATGTGCCCGTACATCAAGGTCGAGCTGGAACGCAGGCCGACCTCGTGCGCCGTGGTGACGATCTCGGTCCAGCGCTCGGTCATGAGCTTGCGCGGCGACAGGATCATGCGGACCTCGTCGTCCAGTATCTCGGCCGCGGTGCCGGGGATCGTGCCGAGGCCCTCGTCGCGCAGCATCGTCAGGTAGTCGCGCAGCGACATGCCGTCGCAGCGCTGCGAGGCGAAGTGGATCTCCTCGGGCGAGAACGCGTGAATGTGCAGGTCGGGCAGCTCCGCCTTGATCGCGCGCACGATGTCGCGGTACCAGAAGCCGTCCTTGTTCGGGTGGATGCCGCCCTGGATGCAGACCTCGGACGCGTTGCGCGCGACCGCGTCGTGACAGCGCGCGAGGATGTCGTCGAGGCCGCGGTCGTAGGCGTCCTCCTCGTGCTTGTGTCTCGCGAAGCCGCAGAAGCTGCAGCCGACGTAGCAGATGTTGGTGAAGTTGATGTTGCGGCAGATGACGTAGGAGATCTCGTCGCCGACGTCGTCGAAGCGCGCCGCGTCCGCGACGGAGCAGAGCACCTGCAGGTCGCGGCCGAGCGCGCCGAGCAGGATCTCCGCATCGGCGCGGCCGAGCTCGCGGCCCTCGAGCGAGCGCTCGAGCACGGCGCGCACGGGCGCGCTGGTGCCGCGCAGAATCGTCTCAGTGAGTGGCTGTCGGGGGGTGGACATCGGCAACTGCCTTCCTCGCCGTGGGCCAGCCCTCGGCATCGGTGGCCGCGCGCAGGCGGCCGTACAACTCGGGAGCGAAAAAGTCCGGGCGATTCGCGATCAGCTCCGGGTACACGCACAGGCGGTCGCGCAGCTCGTAGCCGGCGGCCTCGGTGCGCGCACGCAGGTCGTCGAGCTCGGGCCAGGGCATCTCGGGGTTGATGAAATCGATGGTGAGCGGGGAGACGCCGCCCCAATCGTTGATGCCCGCGCGCAGCAAGAGCTCGAGCGAGGTCGGCGAGAGATTCGGCGGCGCCTGCAGGTTCATCGCGGGCCCCAGGACGAGGCGCGCGAGCGCGGTCGTGCCCGCCATCAGCTCGTCGCTGGGCATCGGCAGGTGCGCCATGGGCGTGCCCGGCTTGGGGTGGAAATTCTGCACGATCACTTCCTGGATGTGACCGCCCGCCGCGTGGAGCTCGCGGATCGCGAACAGCGTGTCGACGCGCTCCTCGGCGGTCTCGCCGATGCCGACGAGGATTCCGCTCGTGAACGGGATGCGCAGCTCGCCCGCCTCGCGGGTCATGCGCAGGCGCGCGCTCGGCTCCTTGTCGGGGGCGTGAAAGTGGGCCTGGCCGCGCTCGCGCAGCCGCGCGCTCGTGGTCTCGAGCATGAGTCCCATGCTCGCGTTCAGCGGCCGCAAGAGCGCCAGCTCCTCCGCGGACAGGATGCCGGCGTTCGAGTGCGGGAAGAGACCCTCCTCGAGTGACACGCGGCACGCGTCCACGAGATACTCGGTGGTGCGCGCGTAGCCGCGCGCGTCGAGCCACGCGCGGTAGCCGCGGTACGCGACCTCCGGCTTGTCGCCCAGACAGAAGAGCGCCTCGAGGCAGCCGTTCGCGCGCGCGCGGCGCGAAGTGTCTCGCACCTCTCCCAGCAGCCAGGTCTTGGCGCGGGGCGAGTCCGGCTGGACGGCGAAGGTGCAGTAGCCGCAGCGGTCGCGGCACAAGTTGGTGAGCGGGATGAAGACGTTGCGCGAGACGGAGATCACCCGCCCGTGCCCGCGCCGGCCCGATTCCTGCGCGGCCTCGAGCAGTGCGCCCAGGATCGTCTCGGGCGCGCGCTCGAGCCGCTCCATCGCCGCGCTCGCAGCGCGCCGCGACAGCGGCTCGCCGTCGACCGCTTTGCGGATCTGCTCCCGGAGCTCGGCGGGGGTCTGTTCGCTCACCGGGTCAGGCTAGCATCGGCTTGCGAGACGCTTCAAACTGACGTGACGTCAGGGTTTTCGGCGCGGCGAAGCGGAGCCGTTTCCGCATCACGCGCACCGCTTCCGGGTTCGAATCGACCAGGATGAAGTCGCGGTCGAGGCGCGCCGCGGCCTCGCCGGTGGTGCCGCTGCCGGCGAAGAAGTCGAGCACGAGATCGCCCGGCCGCGAGTGCACCGCGACGATGCGCGACAGGACCGCGAGCGGCTTCTGCGTGGCGTAGCCGGTGCGCTCCCGGCCGTTCGTCGGCACGATCGTCTGCCACCAGACGTCGGTCGGCGTCTTGCCCCGCGCCGCCTTCTCGGGCCCGACCAGGCCGGGTGCCGCGTACGGCATGCGATCCATCGCGGCGTAGTCGAACACGTAGCGCGCGGGATCTTTCGCGTACCACAGGATCGTGTCGTGCTTCGCGGGCCAGCGGCGCCTCGTGCGCGCGCCGTAGTCGTAGGCCCAGACGATCTCGTTCACGAACGATGCGCGCCCGAAGATGCCGTCGAGCAGCACCTTCACGTAGTGTGACTCGCGCGGGTCGAGGTGGACGAAGAGGGAGCCGTCGCTGCGCAGCACGCGGCGCGCCTCGCGCAGGCGCGGCTCGAGATATGCGGGCAGATCGGCGAAGCGATCCTCGAACTGCGAGACACCGACGACCTCGCTCTTGTAGCGCCGCCCGCCAAAGCCGGTGCGATCGCCGCCGGCCGGATCGCTGCGCGTGCGCAGTCGCGTGTGCTTGCGCGTGCGGCCCGTGTTGAACGGCGGATCGACGTAGCACAGGGCGACACGCGCGTCGGGCAGGGCGCGCAGCACGTCGAGATTCTCGCCCTTTACGATCCAACGCACCCGCGTATCCTGCGCCGCGTGCCGATCCGCGCCATCTCGCTGGACCTGTTCGACACGCTGGTCGACATCCACATGGAGCGACTGCCGCTCGTCGGGATCGGCGGGCGGCGCATTCCGTCGACCTACGGGCTCCTGCATGACGCGAGTGTGCACTGGCACGGGCTCGATTTCGAGACATTCGCCGCGGCGCTCGGCAAGGTCGACCGCGACTTCCGCGACATCCTCCGCCACGAGCACCGCGAGGTCGCCACGCTCGAGCGCTTCCGCACCTTCGCGCACAGCATCGGACAGCGCGGCGACGACCTGGCCACCGCGCTCACCGAAGTGCACATGGGCGAGCTGCGCAGACACCTGACCTTCCATCCGCACCACGCCGGCGTGCTCGAGCGCCTGCACGGTCGGGTGCGGCTGGCCGTATGCTCGAACTTCAGTCACTCGGACACGGCGCGCGCGGTGCTGGGGGACGCGGGGCTCCTGCCTCACCTGGACGGGGTCGTGATCTCGATGGACGTCGGCATCCGCAAGCCGCGGCCCGAGATCTTTCGCGCCGCGCTCGAGTCACTGGGCACAGTTCCCGAAGAGACGCTGCACGTCGGCGACAACCTCGAAGCCGACGTCGCGGGCGCGGCCACGCTCGGCATCCGCACCGCCTGGATCACGCGCCGCGTCGGCAATCCCGACGCCGCGATCGAGGCCTACACCGGCGCGCGCCCGTCCCACGCGATCGCCGACCTCGCCGAGCTGGAAAGACTCGTCGGAGACTAGGCGAGAAGGAGCCCTTCGAGCCGGTCGACCTGGCGCTCCCAGTCGTAGCGCTCGGCGATGAAGCGCGCGCCGCGCGCGCCGAGCTCGCGGCGGCGCGCGCCGTCGCACATCAGCGCGAGACTCAGGCGCGCGAACTCCGCGGCGCCGCGCGCGACACACACTCCGTCCTCTTCGCCGCGCGCGCCGAGACCCTCGAAGCCCTCGGGGCTGGTGACGACCGGCACGCCGAGCGCGAGTGCCTCGAGGATCTTGAACTGCACGCCGCCCGCCGCGCGCACGGGGCAGAGACTCACCGCCGCGCGCTCGACGTACGGCCGCACGTCGTCGACGGCGCCGGTCACCGTCACGCCCGCGCTGCCCGAGAGCGCGCGCAGCGCGCGCGGCGGGTTGACGCCCACGATGTCGACACGGGCGTCCTGCTCCTGCGCGCGAATCAGCGGGAAGATCTCGCGAACCAGAAACTGCGCCGCATCGCTGTTCGGGAAGCTGCGCAGGTTGCCCACGAACACCACGCGCCGCGGCTCGTAGCCGGAGGCGCGCGGCGCGAAGTACCCGCGGTCGACGCCCAGGTAGACCAACGCCAGGCGCTCAGCGGGCGCGCCGTTCGCGACCAGCCAGTCGCGATCGACCTCCGAGACGAGCGTGGTGCGCTCGAACTCGCGGACCAGCCGGAGCTCGTAGCGGCGCAGGCGCCCGACCTCGAGCGCGTTGAACGGCCGCAGCCAGTCGCGCCGCATGCGGCGCGCGCGCTCGTAGAGCATCGAGACCGCGTCGGTCATGTCGAGCACGCGGCACTGCCCGCGGGCGCGCTCGACGTACTGAGCCATGCGCAGCAAGTGGACGTACACGCCGTCGTAGCGCGTCTCGGCGAGCTTGCGCTCCACGAGCGCGCGCATCCGCGCCGAGCGGTAGTAGTGCACCTGCAGCGGCAGCGACGAAGCGACGCCGCGCAGCGCGAGCAGCCGCGACTGCCAGGGCGTGAGCACGACTGTCTCGACGGAGATCCCGGGATGGCGGCGCGCGAGCTCGCGCGCGTGCTCCCACTCCGCTTCGCTCTCGACGAACGAGACCAGCTGCACCTCGTGGCGCGCCGACAGTCGGGTCAACAGCTCGAGCGCGCGCAGCTTGTCGCCGCCGAGGGGCGGGTAGGGGAGGCGCGGAGTCAGCGCGAGCAGTCGCACGCGCCGAGATTGACACGCCTTTTTCGCTGCCGCATTCTGCGCGACCGGGATGGCCGTCGACTTCGACAACTCGTCGCTCAGCACCTGGCACCGCCGCGCCGGCGCGCGTCGCACCCGTACAGGGTCCCGCCGGCACGGATAGATCCGCCTCGCGATCGACGCCGGCCGCCGGGACCCACACCGCGCTCCCCGAACCCGCGTCGCACTGATCCTTCGATCAATCGCACTCCAAGAGGTGGAAGCATGTCCGAGAAGTTCGACCAGGTCGTCAGCCGAGAGAAACGAGTCTTCATGCCGGCCGTGCGCCGCTGGCCCGTCGCGCTGGAGCGCGGCAATGGCTCGCGCGTGTGGGACGTCGATGGGCGCGAGTACGTCGATCTGACCGCGGGCTGGGGAGTGACTTCGATCGGTCACTGCCATCCCGCGCTCGCCGAGGCGATCGCCGACCAGGCGCGCACGCTGATGCAGACGACGAACCTGGTCTACACGCGCCCGCAGCTCGATCTGGCCGAGCGCTTGGCGCGCGTCGCCCCCACCGGCTTGCATCGCTCGTTCTTCACCTCGAGCGGCGCGGAGGCGAACGAGGGCGCGCTGAAGCTCGCCGCGCGGAAGACCGGACGCAGTCGCTTTCTGGCTACCCAGAACAGCTTTCACGGGCGCACGCTCGGCGTGATGGGCTGCCTCGGGCAGGAGAAATACCGCGGTCCGTGGAAGGGCATCGTGCGCGAGGCGACCTTCGTTCCGTTCGGCGACGCCGCGGCGGTGAGTGCGGCGCTCTCGAGCGAGTACGCCGCGATGATCGTCGAGCCGATCCAGGGCGAGGGGGGCGTCGTGGTGCCGCCCGCCGACTATCTGCGCCGCATCGCGGACGCGTGTCACAAGGTGGGTGCGCTGTTGATCGCCGACGAGGTGCAGACCTGCGTCGGCCGCACGGGTCGCTGGTTCGCGTGCGATCACGCCGGTGTCGCTCCCGACGTCCTGACGTTCGGGAAGGGCGTGGGCGGCGGTTTCCCGCTCGCGGGCTTCATGGCGAGCGAAGAGGTGATGGCCGCGGTCCAGCCCGGCGATCACGGCGGCACCTACGCGGGAAATCCGCTCGCCTGCCGCGCAGGCGCCGCGGTACTGAAGGTGATCGAGGACGAGCGGCTGGTGGAGCGCGCCGCGATGCTCGGCAAGGAGACACTCGCGCGGCTCGGCGCGTTCGCCGAGAAGGAACGCGACAAGGTCGAGCTCGTGCGCGGGGTCGGGCTATTGATCGGCGTGGTGCTGCGCGATCCGGCGCTGGCCGCATCCGCGCACGCGGCGCTGCGCGAGCGCGGCGTGCTCGTGAACCTCACCGCCGATCGCGTGCTGCGGCTGTTCCCGGCGCTCAACATCCCGGAGGGCGACCTGGCGCAGGGCCTCGAGGCGCTCGAGGCCTGCGTGGCGGGCCGATCGTGAGCGCGCGGGTCGCGTTCGCGGGGTTCGTGGCCTGCGCGCTGGCGTGTCAGTCCGGGATGCTCGGGGGACACAGAGAAGTGTCGGGGGTCTGGCGGCTCGTGCCGGCCGAGTCGGCGATCCACTTCGTCGGCATCAAGAACGACGCCGTCGGCGTGCCTGGGTCGTTCGCGAGCCTCGAGGGTGCGTTCGACGCGGCGAAGCGCACCGGCTTCGTCGAGGTGAAGCTGGGCAGCGCCGAGACGGGCAACCCGGCGCGCGACGAGAACATCCGCGCGCACTTCTTCGAGGCGCTGAAGTTCCCGGTCGCGCGCTTCGAGGTGAGTGGGCTGCCGGCGCCCGAGACCCTGCCCGCGCCTGGCGCGAGCGGGCGCTTCGAGCTCGCGGGCACGCTGGCGCTGCACGGCGCGTCGCTGCCGCTCAAGGTGAGCGCGCGCGTCTGGCGCGACGCGCAGAACCACCTGCACGTACAGGACGCGGCGCCGATCGTGCTGTCCGCGCACGAGCTCGGCATGGACGCGCAGCTCGCCGCGCTGAAGGCGGTCTGTGGCCACGAGTCACTCTCGGGCGCGATCCCGGTCGAGGTCGACCTCGCGTTCGCACCGGTGGCGCTCGACTAGGGCTTCGGCGCTTCCAGCTTCACGCCGTGCCACGGGCAGTAATTCCAGCTCGCTTCGAGCGGCTCGCCGCCCTTCGGACACTTGCGCGAACCTGCGACCGAAGTGAGCGGAGCATGCCAGCGGAACTCGTGCACCGGGCCGGTCTCTGTGAAGCGAAACTCGAGCGCGAGCTCGCCGGGCGTCGTGGCCGAGAGCACCGGGTTCCCCTTCGGGTCGACGTTCGGAAGCGGCAGGAGGCGCAGACCCTCGCCGAGCGGTCCGAGCGACGCGCGCAGCAGATACACGAGCGTCGGGACGAGCTTCGAGACTTCCGGGTTGACCTCGCGCAGCACGTCGAGTGTCTCGCCGCCGCGCGAGAAGCGCGAGCGCTTCACGATCTCGGCGATCGGCGCGAGGATCGGCTTGCGCTTCTCCGACAAGTCGGCGTCGATCGCGGCGACGATCACATAGTCGCGAAACAGCTTCTCGACCTTCGCCTGCACCTCGGGCGGTAGCTCCATCTCCTTCGCGGACTGCACCCAGTACTCCGGCGGCAGCCACCAGAAGTTCGCGACGTGCGTCGAGCCCTCTTCGGCGTTGCGCGCGGTCTCCGCCGCGATCTCGGAGCTGCTCGTCGCGGCCGCGGTGCTGGGCAGCCACGAGACAGTCAGAAGCACGGCGAGCGCGGCAAAGGCTTTCATCGCGGCCCAGGGTAGCGGCCGGCCTCGCGGTAGGCCGCCACGCTCTGGCCCGAGCCGCCGATGCGCTCGAGCTCCGCCGCGGCGCCGCCGCGCCAGGCCCGCACCACCTCGCCCGCGTCCTCCTCGTCGGGCAGCGCCACGTAGGCGAACTCGAGGTGCCGGCGCGCGC
>WNFL01159350.1_pt1 | contig 15898 bp, 15 predicted proteins | sample 5400361 | NCBI WGS metagenome assembly WNFL01 (sample SAMN13153351, study PRJNA577476) | soil metagenome | isolation source: 40 cm soil on Douglas fir-dominated hillslope | place: USA:California | collected 2013-09-17
CGGATCGGCGAGGCGCCGATAGGCGAGTTGCTTCGCTTCATCGAACGCCAGCACCAGGCTCTCGACCACCCAGGGATGCCGCGCGACGATCTCCGCGGGGACGGTGGTGACGTGCATGATCGGAAAGAATCCGGTGCGCCGGTAGTAGTCGGCCTCGAGCTCCGGGTAGTTGGGAAAGAGCCGCGCCACACGCGGATCGCTTTCGCCGATCATGCGGGTCACGTTGGGCGCGATCATCGCGTCGACTGCGCCCTCGAGGAGCATCTCCTCCACGTTCCTGCCGCGCGGCGCTCGCTCGATCTTCAGGTCGGAGGGGGCCTGGCGCGAAGCGTCGTCGTCGCTCTCGATGACCCAGGTGACGGCGCGGTGCGGTACCGCATGGTCCTCCTCGAGGTGCCCGCGCATCCAGTAATTCGCTGCCGCGCCCAGCGTGCGGCAGCCGACGCGCCGGCCGATCAGGTCGGTCGGCTTCGCGACGCCCTTCGCCTTGTTGAGGTAGATGAACCCGAGGCGGAAACGCCGATGCAGGAACACCGGGATCGCGGTGAAGTCGTGGCGCCCACGGTGCTTCTGCACCACGTACGCGCCGCCGTTGAACTCGTTGATGTCGCAGGCGGAGCCAGCAGCCACCTTGTCGTGGATCGCGCGCGTGCCGGGGTAGTCGGCGACGACGAGCTCGATACCCTTGGGCTTCACCGTGCCGTCCTTCAGGGCGCGCACGATCTCGTAGTCGCCGATCATCATCGAGAGCTTCAGCCTTCCCGCCATGGCTATTCCGGCCTGATCCCGACCGCCTTGACGATCCGCGCCGTGTACTCGATGTCGCGGCGAATCGTGGCGGCGAGCTCCGCGGGCGTGCTGGTCGCGATCGGGAAGCCGATGTCCTCGGCCTTCGCGCGCACCTCCGGCGAGCTCAATATCCGTACGATCTCGTCGTGCAGGCGGCTTGCGACGGCCGGCGGCATCCCGGCCGGGCCGAAGTATCCGCCCCAGGTCGAGGGCGGCTCGTACCCCGGCAGCTCCTCGCTTACGGTCGGCGCGTTCGGGATGGCGTGGTAGCGCTTCGCGCCGTTCACCGCGAGGACCCGGATCTTCCCCGAGGCGAGGAACGGAGCCGCGGTGGCGAGGATGCTGAAGCCGACCTGGATCTCCCCGCCGATCAGGTCGGTGATCACCGGCGGCCCGCCCTTGTAGGGCACGTGGACCCAGTCGATTCCCGTGAGGAGCCGGATCGCTTCGCCCGAGAGATGGTGAGTGGTGCCGATGCCGGAAGTGCCGTAGGAGAGTTTTCCGGGATGGCGCCTCGCGTATTCGACGAGATCGCGCATCGACGCCGCGGGGAGCGACGGGCTCACGACGACGACCGCGATGGTCTCGAACGCCTTAGTGATGGGCGTGAAGTCCTTCAGCGGGTCGAGGCGCGCGCTCTTCGAGAGAAAGCGGTTCATCACGAGGGCGCTCGCCGAGGTGAGCATGATGGTGTAGCCGTCGGGCGCCGCGCGCGCGACCGCCTCGGCGCCGATCGCGCCACCGGCGCCGGCCAGCGACTCGACCACCACCGGCTGGCCGAGCGCTGCGGTCAGTCCTTGGGCGACCAGGCGCGCGATGATGTCTGCGCCTCCGGCCACGGTCATGATCGAACGGATCGGGCGCGCGGGATACGCCTGCGCGTGTACCGCGCCGGCGAAGGCGACGAGCGCGAGGAACAGGCTTCGTCTCATCGCCGTCTCACTCCGCCTTCGCGCCCGAATCGCGCACGACCTTGGCCCACTTCAGCGCCTCAGATTTGATGTACGCGGCGAATTCCTGCGGCGTGCTGCCCACGGGCTCCGCTCCCTGGCCGGAAAGGCGCTCCACGACCTCGGGCAAATGCAGGATCGCGACGATCTCGCGGTTGAGCCGCGCGACGATGGTCTCCGGCGTGCCCGCGGGCACCACCACCCCGTGCCAGGTGTTCGCCTCGAATCCCGGCAGGGCGATCTCATCGACCGTCGGCAGCTCGGGCGCTGCAGGCGAGCGCTTCGCGCTCGTCACCGCGAGCGCCCGGAGCTTCCCGTCCTTCACGTGCGGCAGCGCCGGCGGCATGGTCGAGAACATGAGCTGCACCTGGCCGCCGAGCAGGTCGGCGAGCGCGGGCGCCGCGCCCTTGTAAGGCACGTGAACCATTTTCACTCCCGCCATCGAGTTGAACAGCTCGCCCGCCAGGTGCGCGGGCGTGCCGTGTCCCGAAGAGGCGAAGTTGATCTCGCCCGGCCGGGCCCTCGCGAGCGCGATCAGCTCCTTCACCGTCGCCGCCTTGAGCGAGGGATGGAGGACGAGCACGTTGGGCGTGGAGGCGGCGAGCGTCACCGGCGCGAGGTCCCGGACCGGATCGAAAGGCATTTTCGCGAAGAGGCTCGCGTTGATCGCGAGCGGCCCCGCCGAGCCCATCAGCATCGTGTAGCCGTCCGGTGCCGCCTTCGCCACGATGTCCGTGCCGATGTTGCCGCCCGCGCCGGGGCGGTTGTCGACCACCACCTGCTGCGCGATGCGCTCGGCGAGCTTCTGCGCGATCGAGCGGGCGATGATGTCGGTGCCGCCGCCCGGCGGAAAGGCGACGACGAAGCGGATCGGCTTGGCGGGATAGGCGTCCGCCGCGGCTGCGTGCGGCGTCGATATCGCAAGCGTCGCCGCGAGGGACAGAGCGGCGCGGCGGCCCGTCACTTCCTTCTCTTCCTCGCCGCCGTTTTCCCGCCGCGCTTCGCGAAATATTCGCGCGCGGTCCTGAATCCCCCCAACGCCGCCGGATACCCGCAGTAGATCGCGGAGTGCAGCAGAATCTCGCCGATCTCCTTCTTCGTCACGCCGTTGCGGATCGCGCCGCCCAGATGCAGCTCCAGTTCCTCGGCCTTGCCCAGCGCGACCAGCATCGCGATATTCAGCATGCTTCGGATCCGGCGCGGCAGCCCCGGGCGGGACCACACCATGCCCCAGGCCGATTTGGTCGCCAGCATCTGCATCGGCATGGTGAACGCGTCGGCGGTCGTGAGCTGCTTCTCGACGTACGCCGCGCCCAGAACCCGCTTGCGTAATTTCAGACCCTGCTCGAATAGCTTGTCTCTCATCGAGATGCCCCCGGAATTTGTCGCCGCATGCGATGACGCGGTGCGAGTTTTCTGTCGCCGTTTGATTGAGCGCGCCGGCCGTCAAAGAATTATCGTTTTTTTATCCCCTGGACGCTACAATGGTGAGCGGGAATCCTCTGCGCCCCGCGAGGAAAGGGAAGAGAGATCCGTCCATGAATAATAAGCTGGCGAGCGGCGCCCTCTTGCTTGCTGCACTCTTTGGTACCGCCCCGCCCGTGCAGGCCCAGCAGGATCCCTCGCGGGCTACCCCGCCGCCCGGCAAGACGCTGGTGTTCGTTTTTCGCAGCGACCGTCAGCCGGTAGCCGCGCAGGTGCCGGTGTTCGTGAACCTGGTGCGCATCGGCGAGCTGGCGAACGGCACCTTCGCCGTCGCAACCGTCAATCCCGGGAGGACTTTCCTGCGCATCGGCGATCAGGTGCTGGCGGTGTTCACGCTCGAAACCGCGGCCAACCGGAGCTATTTTGTGCGCGTCGAAGCCCTCCCCGGCGTGAAGCCGGTGCGAACAGAAGTGCGTCTGGTGAGCGAAATCGACGGTCGCCGCTCGATCGCGCAAAGTCGCCCCGTCGGGACCGCGCCGGCGGCGATCGCCGCCCCACCGCGCGTCCAGCCGCCGCCGGCCCCGGTAGCCGCCGCGCCGCGCGTCCAGCCGCCGAGCCCCCCCGCCAAGCCCGCTCCGAAGCCGGTCCCACGGGAGATTGCTCGGCCGGCCGAGCCGGAAGGCGACTGGAAGTTTGCTCTGATCGCGAGCACGGGTGCGTTCAAGCTCGCCAACGGCAACCAGGTGGTCGCCGGCCTCGACACCGCCTACAACACGACTTCCAAGCCGGTGGCCAGTGTCGAGGCCGAAGTGCGCCACAAGGCGGGTTTTGCCATGGGCGCAGAGGCGTTCTACTACAAGAACGATCTGGTCGCGGCCGGAACAACCGGCCCCGGCCAGCAGCAAGTGATCGCAATCATGGCGAACGGAAAGTATTACTTCCGCGCCGCGGACTGGTTCTATCCTTTCGTGGGTGCCGGGGTCGGTCTCGCGCAAGCCGCCTATAGCGGCAGCCTCACGGGGAGCGCGGGAGGGCCGGCTTACCAGGGTGTGGTGGGCATGGAATTCCGCTTCGAACCGGTCGGTCTGTATGTGCAGTACAAACATCTCGCCTCGACAACCGGGAAAACCGGCAAGGAAGTGAAAGTGGGCGGCTCGGGCGTTCTTGCCGGAGTCAGCATCGCTTTTTGAGACGTCTCCCGCTCCGCCCGCGCAGCCACCGACCATCATTCCGGCCGGATGCCTGCGTCCCGGATTACTTTGCCCCACTTCGCGATTTCGGATCTTATGTGGGCGCCGAATTCCTCCGGCGAACTGCCGACCGGTTCGAAGCCCTGATCGGCGAGCCGCGCGCGCAGCGGCGGGTCGGCGAGTATTTTCACGATGTCTGCGTGCAAGCGGTCGATCACCGCAGGCGGCGTGTGGGCCGGGGCCAGCACTCCGTACCAAGTCGAGGCTTCATAGCCGGGGACGCCCGCCTCCGCGATCGTCGGCAGACCCGGCAATGCCTGGGAGCGCCGCGCGCTCGTGACAGCGACCGGGGCGAGCTTGCCCGATTTCACGTGCGCCATGGCCGCCGGCATGGTCGCGAAGTACAGCTGCACTTGCCCCGACAGGACGTCGACCATCGCCGGGCCCGCGCCCTTGTACGGGACGTGCACGATCTCGGCGGCCGCAAGGATGCGAAACAATTCGCCCGCGAGATGCGACGAGCTGCCCACCCCGGCCGAGGCGAAGTTGAGCGTGCCCGGCTTCGCTCTAGCGAGCGCGATCAGCTCCTTCACGGTCCGCACCGGTGTCGAAGGATGTACCACCAGGATATTGGGCGTGGAGGCGACCAGGCTCACCGGGGCGAAATCCGTGACCGCATCGAACGGGAGCTGCCTGAACAAGCTGACGTTGATCGCGTTGGGCGCGACGTTGCCCATCAGGATCGTGTAGCCGTCCGGCGTCGCGCGTGCCGCGAGCTCGGTACCGATGTTGCCGCTCGCTCCGCCGCGATTTTCCACCACCACGCTCTGCCCGAGCGATTCCCCGAGCCTCTGCGCCAGCATTCGTCCGACGATGTCGGTGCCGCCGCCGGGCGGGTAACCGACGATCATACGGATCGGCTTCGCGGGATAGACCTGGGAGTGGGCCGGCGCCGAGATCGCGAGCGCCGCGAGCAGGCACGCGTCCAGGACATGGAGACCCATGCCGGATTTTACAGCGGCCCAGGCGGCCACCAAGCGAAAGCCGGCGCTCGCTGGTAGGTGTGACGATAGTCCGTAGGGACTATCTTGTGATGCGTCGTTTTATTGCGATTGGGTTACGCTGTCCATGAAACGGAGGGGGCGGAGGGAGGCCAATCCCGAGCGACATGGCATCTTGCGGTGCACCGAAATGCTATGTGAGATTACGGTTGGGTCGGGTTATCTCAAAGCGGATCTGTTCGACCGGCAAACGGCCGAGGAGACGCGGGGGGCTCTTGCCGCCATTGCGGCCGAGGCGCGCAAGCACACGTGCCCGCAGATTCTCATATCGGTTCACACCTCAAGGCCCATATTCAGAGTCGAGCAGTACGGGCTCCCCGACTACTTCAGGGAACTCGGCAAGGTGTCGAAATGCAGAGTTGCGCTGACGGGCGATTCCGACGAGCTCAGGCTCTCCCAGCAATACATCGAGTCGCTTGCCCGACAGCACGGGGTCAACGTCCGGAGCTTTCACAACGAACAGGCGGCACTCGATTGGTTCAAGGACCGGCGATGGTCGCTGGACCGGCGCCGCCCACAGGAGCAATGGGAGGGACAGGAGCGACGCCGGCACCGGCCCCGTCGCAACTCGGAAAGTATCGGTCTGGCTTCAGCCGGTCGCGGCTGAGGGGCGGACCCTCTAGGGGAACACGGCAAACAGATCGCTCAGGTCCGTATCGGTGGCCGCGCGCCCGAGCAGCGGCGTGACGCCAAAGATCTCTTCCATGGTCCGCAGCGTGGAGCCGTGCGAATAGTGAATCGTGTTCTGATAACCCGCGCCCTTGGCAAAGGGTGAGAGCACGATCATGCCGATGGGACCGTCGCCGGTTCCTGCCTCGTCCCACGTAATGAATACTGCCCCGCCGTTTTGATATGCCGATGAGGCGAGGATGGGAGGCAGGTGCTGCGAGAGCCAGGTGTCGCCTTGCGCGATGGCATCGTTGACCGGACTGCAACTATCGTGCATGTCGTTGCACAGGTTCGGCGTGATGAAATTGTAACGAGAGACCGTATTGGCGAGGAGATCCGTCGCCAGTTCACTCAAGGGCCGCACGTGGCCGATGCAATTCGGCGAATTCGGGTTCCGGTTGTTCGTTACGTCGCTGAAGTACACGAAGGGATTGTGGCGGACGGCATACTGCCCCACGTCCGTGAGCGGACAGTCGGAGCCGGTGATGCCCTCCTGATAGGTCTTCCAAGCGATGCCGTTGGCCTGCAACAGGGTAACCAGATGCTGCGTCGAACTCTGGCTGTTCGCGCTCGGATCCTGGTCATCCAGGATCCCAAAATTGGTTCCCGCCTCGAGCCATAGATAGTTGGGCAAACTTGGGTGAATCGACGGTGGGTTGAAGTACTGCTCCGCGTGCGAGGCCATGGGCAGCAGGGTGTTGTTGATGTACGGGGCGCTGCTGCTCCCGCGGATATCCGACCAGTTGTGATTCTCCATGACTATGAGGAAAACGGTTTGGACATGCGTCGTCGTCTGCGCGGCCGTCGTGAAGCTCCAAACTCGGTTGGAGCCCAATGCGTTCCCCGCCACGTCCTTCACCCCCGTTGTGACGGTGGCCGTATACGTCATGGAAGCGGAGAGCGCGCTCGAGGGCGTGAAAGTAGCCGTGATGCCGCTGTATTGAATCGCCCCCGAGACGCCGCTGACGAAGAAGGTCGAGCTTGTAATCGTTGCCGGATCCATCGCTTCGCTGAAGGTCACTGAAACCGCGCTGGTGGTGGCCACGTTGGTGGCGCCGGCCGCGGGATTGGTACCGGTGATCGTCGGAGGCGTGGTATCGAGCGGTGTATACGTCACCGTCAGCGTTTTGCTCGCCGTATTGTTTGCCGCGTCACGGGCGGCGACGGTCAGCACATTGCTGCCCGATTGCAGCGTGACGCCACCGATGCTCCAACTCGTCGTGCCCGAGGCCGTGCCACTGCCCCCACGGCTGTTCGTCCACGTCACTTGCGTGACACCCACGTTGTCGGCGGCCGTACCACTCATCGAAAGACTGGCGCTGCCGGTGGCGTAAGACGGGCCGGAGGTGGGACTGGTGATGGCGATAGTGGGTGGGGTGGTGTCGCCGTTCATCGCCGACGGTGTCGCCGCGCCGCCGCCACAGGCCGCGAGCAAAAAAACGGCCGACAGCAGGAATGAGACTGCGGAAGGACGAGGGGCGTCCCGATCGAGGCACGCCGCGCCTCTGCCTTGGAAGTTACCGGCCGCCATACGTGAGTGCTCTCCTTCCTTGATTATGACGTATGCATATCGGAGGCAATGTGAATTTGTACCGCCAGGCCTGACGATCCCACCCGCTACGCGACGACCTGCACCTCGTGCGGGTACGCCGGGGCGCGAATCGCTATTTCGCGGGCGGCAGCGCGACCGGCTTGCGGCTTTTCGCCGACTGTTCGATCGCGAGCGTCACTTCGAGCGTGCGGCGCGCTTCGCGCGGGGTGGCGAGCGCGCAGGGCTTGCCGAGCGCCAGATGATCGAGCCAGGCGCGCGTTTCGTTGGCGATCGGTCCCCAGAACTCGCCGAGTGCCCAGTCGCCCGGCGTCCCGCTTTGCAGGAACACCATGTTGACAGAGTGATCGGGCAGGTAGACGTGCGGAACGCCCTTCTCGCTGTACATCAGCTGATCGGTGTGATCGTCGTCGAGGATCATCACGCCTTCGGTGCCGAGCACTTCCAGGCGCGCCGCGTGCCCGAGCGCCGGATATTTTTCCGGCAGCGCGTAGCTCACGCCGAGGTTGACGATCGCCCCGTCGCCGTAGGTGAGGATCGCCCAGTTCACGTCGTCGGCGTCGTGGCCCGCCGCCTTGAGCACGCCTTTCTGCCCGCGCGCGAAGACTTCCGTCACCTGCGCGCCTTCGAGCAGCCAGTTCACGAGATCCACGTAGTAGGTGAGCGCGTCCACCACCGGGGTCGCGCCCGGATTGCGCTTCAGCATCGCGAATGCCTGCGAGCGCGAGTTGAACACGCGCGCGCTAGCGCCGACGATCTTGCCGACGCGTCCCTGGGTCACTTGCTCCTTCGCGATCAGGTAGCGGTCCTTGTAGCGGCGGCTGTAGCCGACGCGCAGGCTTGCCTTGCGTTTTTCCGCCTCCGCGACGATGCGGTCGGCTTCGGCGAGCGTGAGCGCGATCGGCTTCTCCACGAGCACGGCCTTGCCGCGCTCGAGCGCCTGCATGACCGGCTGCGCGTGCTCGCCTTCGCTCGTCGCCACGACCACCGCGTCCACCTCGGGACGCGAGATCGCGGCGAGATTGTCGCCGGAATGAAACTGCGCGCCGACTTCTCTCGCGAGATCGCGCGCCCGCGCCGGGTCGGCGTCGGCGACCGCGATGAAATTGACCGCAGGATAGTCGGCGGCGAGCCGCGCGCGCAAGCTGCCGATGCGCCCGGCGCCGACCACGGCGATCCCCAGCTGCTTGCGCTCGATCATGTCCCTACTCGGGTTTGATCCCGGCCTCGCGCGCGAGGCGCCCCTTCTTCTCGAATTCGGCCCGGATGTGCCCGGTGAACTCCTCGGGCGACGCGCTCGCTTTGAGCTCGACGCCCCGCTCGATGAAACGGTTGTACAGGTCCGGAGCGCGCACGGCTTCGGCGACGGCGCGGTTCAGGCGCAGGAGAATGTCGCGGGGGGTCCCCGCCGGCGCGACCAGGCCGTTGAAGGTGATGTCCTCGTAGCCGGGAACGCCCGCCTCGTCCACGGTCGGGACGTCGGGCAGGAGCGGCGAGCGCTTCAAGCTCGTGACTGCGAGCGCACGCAGCTTCCCCGCCCTGACGTGAGGCGTCGAGGTGCTCACCTGGTCGTACATCATCGCGACCTGGCCGCTGATCACGTCGATGAGCGCCTGCGAGTTGCCCTTGTAGGGGACGTGCAGCATCGTCACCCCGGCTTGGCGGTTGAAGAGCTCGGCCGCCATGTGGCCGGTCGAGCCGTTCCCCGAGCTTGCGTAGGAGATCTTGCCCGGCTGCGATTTTGCGAGTGCGACGAGCTCCTTCACCGATTGCGCGGGAAAAGCGGGATTCACGACGAGCACCTGCGGCACAAGGCAGGTCAGCGTGACGCCGGCAAAGTCTGTCAGCGGATCGTAGCCGGGGTTCGCCACGATCGAGGGGACCGTGGCAAAGGTGTTCGCGACCGCGAGCAGGGTGTATCCGTCGGGCGCGGACTTCGCGACGAACTGCGTGCCCACGAGGCTCGACGCCCCGGCCCGGTTCTCGACGAGGACCGGCTGGCCCAGGTTTTTCGAGATCGGATCCGCGAGGGTGCGCGCGACGAGGTCGACGTTGCCGCCCGCCGCGACCGGAACGATGATCCGGATCGCGCGATGGGGATAGTCGGCCGTCGATTGCGCGAGCGCCACCGGACCGCATCCCGAAAGAACCACCGAGAGAAGAATCCGGGCAAGTCTCATATTGCCTCCGATTGTATTATGCTCGACAACCGTCATAGAGGACGACCCCATGTCGATCGCATGGAATGCATTCACCCCCGCATCGGCCCTGATCGGCGGTGCGATCATCGGCGCGGCGGCGGCCCTCTTCGTCGTGCTGAACGGCCGCATCGCGGGCGTCAGCGGCATTCTCGGCGGCCTCGCGCGTCCCCAGGCCGGCGATGTCTCGTGGCGGATCGCCTTTGTCGCGGGCCTGGTCGCCGCGCCGCTCGCCTGGGGGCTCCTCGCCGCGCTGCCCGAGATCCGGATCGACACGAGCGTCCCTGTGCTGGCAGCCGCGGGGCTGCTCGTCGGAATCGGCACGCGCTACGGCAGCGGGTGCACCAGCGGCCACGGCGTGTGCGGCGTTTCGCGTCTGTCGCCGCGCTCGATCGCCGCGACCCTCGTGTTCATGGCGGCGGGATTCGCGACCGTGTACGTCGCGCGCCACCTGATCGCGCAGTGAAGCCTTCCATGTATACGGCGGCTTCCTTCGCAGCGGGCTTTGTCTTCGGGCTGGGACTTCTGGTCGCCGGGATGGCGAACCCGGCGAAGGTGCTCGGCTTTCTCGACCTCGCGGGCGCCTGGGATCCTTCGCTCGCCCTCGTCATGGCCGGTGCGGTCGCGGTGGGCGCCGCCGCCTTTGCCTTCGTCAAGAACCGCACACACACGCTGCTCGGTGCGCCGGTACTCCTCCCGAGCTCCCGCCGCATCGACAGGCGGCTCGTCCTCGGCAGCCTCGTGTTCGGCGTCGGCTGGGGGCTCGCGGGCATCTGCCCGGGACCCGCGCTGGTTCTCACCGGCACCGGGTCGGCGAAGGGGCTCGTTTTTCTCGCCGCGATGATCGCCGGCAACGGGGTCTTCGAATTCTTCGAGAGTAGAAAACGCGCTGCGCCCGGCCCCGCGCCCATGCGGTCATCCTAGCCTCATGGCGACGCCCAAGCGCAAATCCGCTCTCAAGCGCGCCCCCGCGAAGCGCACGCCGAGGAAGGCCAAGCCGGGCACGCGCGGCCTCTTGCCCGCCGAGTGCCGGCTCGACTCGCTTCCCGCCGACGCCGAGGAGGTACGCGAGCGGATCGAAAAGGAGGGCGGCCTCGTTCTCGGCGCCTACAACGATCCGCTCGGAAAGAACGCGCTCATCCTCGCGATCCTGCCCATAGCTCGCATCGAGCCGACGCCCTTCCAGCGCGATCTTTCGCAGACCCATCATAGGAAGCTCGCCGACGCCCTCGACCGCACCGGGATGTTTCTCGACCCGGTGATCGCGGTCACCGCGCCGAAGGAAGGCTTCTGGACGCCGAACGGGCGGCACCGCCTCGAGGCGATGCGGAGGCTGGGCGCAAGGGCGATCACGGCGCTCGTCGTGCCCAAACGCGAGATCGCCTGGCAGATCCTCGCCCTCAACACCGAAAAGGCGCACAACCTGCGCGAGAAGTCGCTCGAAGTGATCCGGATCACCCGGGGCTTATTGGACAACGCCGAGGACGCGAAGCGCGCGGAAAACCAGTTCGCCTTCTACCTGGAGGAGGCCTCGCTCGTGACGCTCGGGGTGTGCTACGAGCAGAACGGCAAGTTCGCGGGCGGCGCCTACAACCCGATCGTGCGGCGGCTGGAGAAGTTCTCGGAGGAGCCGCTGTCGAAGGCGATCAAATCGCACGAGCGGCACGCCGAAATGCTCATGGACCTCGATGCGCGCGTTGCCGAGGTCATCGCGAAGCTGAAAGCGCGCGGCTTCGTCAGCCCCTACCTGCGCGCCTTCGTCGTCGCGCGCGTGAATCCCCTGCGCTGGATCCAGGGCGAGCCGCCGCCGCTGGAAGAAGTGTTGAAGACCATGCGCGAGCGCGCCGCGAAATTCAACACCGAGAAAATCAAGGAGGAAGACCTGGCGTCGGCCGGCGGCGCGCCCGACACCGAGGACTAGAAGCTTCAATGCGCGGAAATGTTGGAGGTGGCTCCCAGCGATTCTGCGAGCAGCCGGCGGGCGCGCGCGAGGCGCGACATCACCGTTCCCATCGGCACGTCGGCGATGCGAGCTATATCCTTGTACGACAGGTCCTCCAGCTCGCGCAGGATCAGCACCTCGCGGAACGGGGCGGGCAGAGTGGTGATCGCCGCGTTGAGCACCCTCCGATCGCAGTTGCGCGCCGCCTGAACCTCGGGGCCGTCATCGTCGGCGGGGAGGAGCTCGGCGATGCCGTCGTTGAAGGCTACGGTATCCGCGGGCCGGTTGGCCTGAAGCCAGGTGAAGCAGGAGTTGCGCACGATGGCGAGAAGCCACGGCCTTGGCTCGCCGCGCAAGCCGTCGAAAAAGCGATACGCCCGCAATACCGCCTCCTGCGTCACGTCCTGCGCATCGTGGTCGTTGTGCGTCAGCCAGCGTGCGAGGTTGTACGCGGCGTCGAGATGGGGAAGCACGACCTGCTCAAAATCACCATGGTGGCCCTGATTTTTCATTGGCGGCTCCGTAACGAACGCGAATCGCGTTACGCCACAGTGCGATCGAGTGGGGATGCGCGACAATGGACGGGCAATCCTTTCTTGCTGGAGCGTGGGTACCCCAACAACTCCAACAGAATCAACGACCTTCGGGAATGCATCCCCTGGTTTGCGCAGTGGCGAAGAGTCGGCTTCATCAGGCCGGCTGGTCGCAGGGCAAGCCTTAGCCTAGGATTATCTGAACCGCGCAGATATTGCGGATCAGTGGAAACAATAGCCCTAGAGGTCCTAGCCAGCTCGTGCCTGCCATGCGACAAGCCAATGACCCAGTTGGGCGGTTACGGTTTGGCGTCTTCGAGGTCGATCGTCGAGCCGGCGAACTGACAAAGCGCGGCCTGCGCATCAGGTTGCAAGAACAGCCGTTTCAAGTCCTGGCGCTGTTGCTGGAAAAGCCCGGAGAGCTGGTAACCCGGGAGGAGTTGTGCGAGAAACTCTGGAGCCAGACGGTCGTCGACTTCGATCACGGCCTCAACAAAGCCATCAACAAGATTCGTGAAGCGCTGGGCGACTCGGCGGAGAATCCGCGCTTCGTTGAGACCGTTGCCCGTCGCGGCTACCGGTTCCTCGCCGACGTCACCCCAATCGACACCGCCGCTGACAGGCGGCCGGACCCCGAAACCGCGGAACTCGTTCCGCCTGCAGATTCCCATCGTCCAGCACTCACTGACGCGGTCACGCCGCCGACACGGCCGCGCCGGACTCGAGTATTGGCGGGATTCGGCTCGGTCTTGGTGCTCGCGGCCACGCTGTCCTGGATTTTCTACTCCCAGAGCCATTCCTCACCCAAGATTCGTTCCCTCGCCGTGTTGCCATTGGAGAGCCTATCGGGCGATGCGTCGCAGGATTACTTCGCCGATGGGATGACCGACGCGTTGATCGCGGACTTGTCACAAATCAGCGCGTTGCGGGTGATCTCGCGTACCTCGGTGATGACCTATAAACGCGTTCGCAGGCCCCTGCCCGAGATCGCGCGCGAGCTCAACGTGGAAGCCGTGGTGGAAGGAACCGTTATGCGCTCCGGCGAACGCGTGCGGATCACGGCGCAGTTGATCCAGGTGCCCGATGAAAAGCACCTCTGGGCGCAGAGCTATGAAGGAGATCTGCAGGACACGCTCGCGCTGCAGAACAACGTAGCCCGCGCGATCGCCGGAGAGATCCGGGTCACCTTGAACCCACGGGAAGAGGCTGCGCTGGAAAATTCGAAGAAAGTGAACCCGGAAGCCTACGATGCCTATCTCAAGGGACGGTACTTCTGGAACAAGCGAACCGGAGAAGGCCTGAAGAAAGCCGTCGATTATTTCGACCGTGCGATCGCTGCCGATCCGGCCTTCGCTAGGGCATATAGCGGCCTGGCCGACTCCTACGCGCTGATGGGAGACTGGGAATACGGCATCCTGTCGCCACGGGATGCTTTTCCCAGAGCCAAGGCGGCCGCGACCAAGGCGCTTGCCTTGGACGATAATCTAAGCGAGGCGCACACCTCGCTCGCCTTCATCCTGGACCTCTACGAGTGGGGCTGGGCATCCGCCGAGAAGGAATACCAGCGCGCGCTCGCGCTCAATCCCGGCTATGCGACGGCTCATCACTGGTACGCCTGGCACCTGATGGTGATGGGACGAAATGCAGAGGGCATCGCCGAATTGACAAAAGCGGAGAGCCTGGATCCCCTCTCCCTCATCATCAGCGCCGACCTCGCGGATGCGTTGTGCATCGCCGGCCGTTATGATGAATCCTTGCAGCAAAGTCAGAAGACCATCGCAATGGATCCGTACTTCGCCGTCGCCCATTATCAACTGGGTCAGGCGTTGGTGCAGAAGCACAGGCACGATGAAGCCATCGCGGAATTCGGGAGAGCTATCGAACTTGCCGGCGGGAATACCACATTCGAATCCAATCTCGCCAATGCCTATGCCGTCTCGGGACGGAAGGAAGAAGCACTGAAGGTAGTCAAGGACCTGGAAAGCCGGCAGAGTCGAGACTCTTCGACCGAGTCGAACATTGCCTTGATCTATGTCGGGCTCGGCGACAACGCCCGGGCGATGATCTGGCTGAACAAGGCCTATCAAGCGCGATTCAATCCTTCCATCCTCTTCCGACCGGTATTCGACCCGCTCCGGTCCGACCCGCGGTTTCAGGATCTCCTGCGCCGTATCGGCCTCCCCCTGTGACGGCAACCCTGACGGCAGTAATACCTCAGGTTTGGATGGTTTTGTTTCCGGAATTCCCCGAAGGCGACTTCGGGGAATATTTCGGGTGCGAATCCGGTCAAGCAATAGCCCCGGCGCGACGAAGACATGGCGCGCGCCGGCGCCGATTACGCTATGTAGGCGATACGCGAGAACGCAGTCGGAGGTGTCAAATGAAACCGGCGGAAATATTGATGGAGATCGCGGTTTTCTTCGTCCGCGCGGTCTTTATTATTGCGGTGGTGTCCGTTATGATTAGCGCGCGGGCTTTGCCGAGGAAACGATTTTTCCCGGCAAGCCCGAAGCGGTTATCGACCTTGGCACCAAAGAGGGTGTGGCGCTGGTGAAAGGCGAATGGCGCTATCACGCTATCACGATACCGAGTAGTTTTCTTCACCGGGATAACCAACTCTCCCGTGTTTAAGTTTTACGTCATGGCGCTTCCTTGAGCTGAGCATGTCGCCGGCTCGGGCGGCCGGTCATCCCAGACCGCGCTCAAGCCGCATTTTTGTCCCAGGGATAAGCGAATCAATCCAGCCGCGAAGTCTGAAGGACCCGCAGGCGCGCCGCAATCCAGTGCTTGAACCTGTCCTGCAATCTGTCTTATGTTAATTTCGCTCCACCTGCGCACCCTCCGGCGGGGGTGATCGGAGCGAGTTTAGTGGTAAAGCGAGTCTAGTGGTAAAGGCACTTCCCAGCGCATCCCGCCACGCCAGTGATCACCCGAATATCCGCGCTCAGGGCGCGCTGTACTCGGCGACAAGCTGGGCAAGGTCGTTCAGCTCGTTGCGGCTGAGATCGGACACGAGCCAGTAGTCCATTCCGTTCTTCGCGAAGTGCTCGATGTTGAAGCCGTCGCGCGTCAGCGTCTCGCCTGGTTTCGGCGCCACGACGGGCCACACGAACACGTCGATCAGGTGCGCTCGCCGTTTGTAGACGAGCACCGCGACCGGTTGCGCGCCGATGTAATCCAGTCGTCCACCGATAAGCTCGAAGCCGGACGCGGAAAGATCCGCAACCGGCGGCGAGAAGGCGAGCCGAGCGCTCAGCCACGGCTTGACCGTATGCTGGTCGGATGACGCGACATCGTAAGAGCGGCTGGCGAGCACTGACCGCACGTGGCTCGCGAGCACTTCGTGCGTGATGTGCTCGTCTTCGCCCAGGCGCATGGTTCCCAGCGCCACCACCCAGGTGACAAGTGCGACTGCGGCGAACGAGGCCGCGGGGCGCACCCAATCCGCGACCGTGACAAAAGAACGAGCGGGCTTCACCCATGCTTGCCACGATGGCCGGGCGGGAGCGGCCCCGGCCTCGGCCGCAATCGCTGCTCGCACGCGTGCTTCCAGCCAGGCCGGTGCGACGTAGTAGTCGGCCTTGTCGCGGAT
>WNFL01210645.1_pt2 | contig 15896 bp, 11 predicted proteins | sample 5400361 | NCBI WGS metagenome assembly WNFL01 (sample SAMN13153351, study PRJNA577476) | soil metagenome | isolation source: 40 cm soil on Douglas fir-dominated hillslope | place: USA:California | collected 2013-09-17
GCGCACCGAGGGCGTTCCCTCGTCGAACACGACGTGGAATCCGCCGCAGCGGACGTCGGCCGCGGAAAGCCCTGCCGAGAGCAGCGAAGATTCGTCGAGCCGCATCTGGAAAGCCCCCGGGGCCACCATCGGATGTCCTAACCCCGCCGGGCGGCGCCCGCCAAGGCCCCAGGCCACGTTTCTGGCAGGCCGGGTGGTGCGCTGAAAGTTCCCAGCGGTACGATCGTCCAAGGGGTGAGGGATCCCCCAGGTGACCGCCAGACCGCGGCGGCGGTCACCGGAGGGACGGGACAGCCGGGACAGGACAGCATGGAGCCGATGCCGCAGCTCGAGTCGTGTCTGCGCCTCTCGTTCGAGGCCGGGGACGGCGGCCGGTGTCCCTCGGGAGTCCTGCTCGCATCGTACTTCGTGCGGGCACCCACCCGCGGCCGCCGGCGGACGGAGCTCAATCCCGAGGTCCTCTTCCCTCCCGCCGTGCGCGCGCGGCTGGGACCCGCTCCGGATCGCGCCATCGCGCTCGCGATGGATCCTGCGACACATCGATCCTGCGCAGGTCCCCTGCCGGCCATCCCCGTCGCCACGCGCGAATGGCTCTGCCAGTCGGCGCTCGCGCTCGGCAAGAGCGAAGGCTTCGAGTTGATGTGGTCCCTGCTCCGCGCCATCTCGGAGCTGGAGATGGTGGCACAGCGGTTGCTCGGCACGCGCACGCCTCGCGCGGTCGTTCGTCAAGTCCTGCACGGCGTGGACGTGCGCAGCTTGCGCGTGGAGCCCTTCGCGGCGCTGCTCGTCCGCGTGCTCAAGATCGCCCAGGCGGTGTACGGCGCGTTCCGGCACGCGGGCCTGCCTCACCAGGTCGCCTGGGCGGCAGTCGAGGATCGCCTCTGGGCGCCGCATCCGACGGGCGAGCGCGCGGCGTCTTCTGCGCGCGCGGTCGGTCCCTACCTGCCCAGCCTGGTGCAGGCGGCATCGGGGAACGCGCGCAGGCGGCTGCGACGCAGCGCCGAGGCCGGCCGCACGCGCGAGCACGCGCGCGCGCTGCTGGCCCGGTTCGTTTCGGGACCCGGCGCGGGACTGTGGCCCTGGTCGGACGGGTCAGGCCGGCTGCTCCCGCAGGGCAAGGACGCGCTCTCGCCCGAGGCGGCTGGCTTCTGCTTCTTCGTGCTGCTCACCCAGGGGGCGAGCGAGCGCCGCGGCCGCGGTGGCCCCTCGCGGGGCCTGTCGCCGCCGTTCGCGGACGCGGGGTTCGGCGCGGGCGAGTGGCTGCCGGACCGCACCGACGATCTGGCCGTCCGCGTGCTCGCGGCGGGAGCGGACGACTCGATCCCGCGCGGCGAGCTGCTCGATGCGCTGTCGGTCCTGTTGCGCGCCACGCTGTCGCCGGCCCCCGGGGCGGATGGAGTGGCGCTCACTCTGCAGCGACTCGGCGTCGATCTGGCGCAAGCCGAGGCCCAGGCGATGCTCGAGCGCGCTCGCGCGAGGCTTCCCGAACTGCTGCGCTGGCTCGAAGAGAACGGCCGCGACCTCCTGGAGACCGATTGACCCGCTCCTTCAGACTCGACTCGATGCGCACCGGGTTTCCCGAGCCCTCGGCGTGTCCCGACGGCGCGCAGCTCCTGGCCCGGTGGGAATCGCTCTTGCGCAAGGCTCCGCGGCTGCGCCCGTGGGTCGGAGAGATGCTGGGCCAGCAGCGCGTCCGCCTGGTGGCGCGGCTCGAAGGCGAGGCTCCCCTCGCGATCGAGCGGACGCTCTGGGAGGAGCTGGCGCGGTGGCTGCGGGAATTCGAAGCGCTGCCACAGTTCGCGGTCTCTGCGATCGCCACCACGCTGGAGGCCGGGGAGCGCGACTCCCGGGACGGACGCGCGCCGGCGGGGGCGGAGGAGGCGGTCCTCGCCGGGTCCGCGATCCCCTCGCCGGAGCGCGCGGTGAGCGAGGTGGAAGCGCTGCTCTCCGATCCGGCGTTCGCCCTCGCCTTCCACTGCGTCGAGGTGCGTGTGCGGCCGCGCCTGGCCGGCGCGCTCGAGGCGTTGCCATCGCTCTCCCGCGTGCCGGAGGCAGCCTGGTTCGGTCTTCTCCATTCGAGCGCGCCGGCCCGTCCCCTTCTCACGCCCGACGTCGCGGTCGCGCTGGTGCTGCGGGTGCTCGGCGCAGAGTGGATGTCCCTCCCGGCCGAGTCGCGCAAGGCGGCGCTGCGCCTCTTCGCTGCAAACTCTTCCGAGCTGCGCGGCGCAGCCCAGCTCGACCGGCTCTGCCGGGCGTTGCCGCCCGCCTGGGGTGTGCTGCCGGAGGGCGCGCCTGACTTCGCGGCGGTGTCGGCCCAGGCGCGGCTGGCTCTGGGCGATGCCTCGCGCCTGTGCAACCGGATCGCCGCTTCCGTCACCTCCGCCAGGAGGGGTCCGGGACGCGGCGGATTCGCGCTCCTCGAGGTGAACGACGCGGCCCCCGCAGCTCCTCAAGAGCTGGAGGAACTGTCGCAAACGGCGAGGAAATTCGTGGGAATGGCTGGTTTCAGGCGGCTGCTGGCGCTGCTCCGGTAGGGCGCGGCTTTTTTTGCTTCCCCTGGGAGGAACCCGCAGCGAGGTGATCATGGTGCCCCTCGACGTCGCAGCGACCTGGACGAGGATGCTGTCCGTGACGGCCGGAGCTCCGGCGGCGATCGGCGCCCCGGGTCCGGCCACCCGCATCCGCGGCAAGGCGGCCCTGAGCTGGATCGAGGGTCCCTGGCTGGGCATCCTCGACTTCCAGGGCGTGAAACGCTGCGAGCGTGAAGTGCTCGATCCGTGGCTGTCCGAGCACGCGGAGCCGCTGCTGCTCGTGCGCCACCTGCTGCTCTCGAAGCCACTGGTAGACGACGTGTTCATCGATCTGACTCCGCAGGCGCGGGAGGCGATGCCCGAGGGCTGGCGCGACGCGCCGCGGCCGGTGCTCATCCTCGCGCCGGCAGGGCGCAGCCGGCCGGAGCGCCGCCGGGAATACCTCGTAGCCCTGTCGCAGCTGCGCATCCCGCTGGTCGCGGGAGGCAGCGAGCTGTGGGCCATCCGCGAGTTCGACGTCGAGCTTCTCCTCGCCTTGGCCCAACTCGCGGACCCGGCCGAGCGCGCCGCCTTCCGGGCGGCCCTCGACCCGAGCCAGACGCGCCTGTTCGACCAGCAGCTCCCGGCGGCACGGGCGGCGGTGCTCGACGACCTGGTCGGCGCGCGCGACGAAGAAGGAGCCGTCGCGGCGGACCTGGACGGACTCTCGTCCCTCCACCCGAACGCGCATCCGCTCGCCCTCTACTCCGCGGTGGAACGCGCGCACAACCGGCGGCGGGCGGAGAAGGAGCGGACGCAGTTCTCCGCGCGAACCATCGAGGCACGGCTGTCCGCCCGCGGCTTCCCCGAGCCGGGAGGACCGTGCACGCCCGCTTTCGCGCAACGGGCGTGTGCGATCGAGCCGCTGCTCCCGGGCGACCTGCAGCGCCTCTTCGACGCCGACGAGCTGCTCGCATTCCGCGGCGGAGACTGACGGCCATGCTCCCGAAGACCGCCGCCGACCGGTCCGTACCGCACCAGCGGCTCGTCGTCGCCGTGCCGCTCGAGAAGGATCGCGGCGACGAGCTGGCGCCGGTCAGTTGGCCCCGCACCGTCTGGCGCCTCGCGGTTGCGCCCGGTCAGCACCCGTGGAAGCCGGCCTGGCGCCTGCGGCAAAGGGCCCGACTCGCCGTGGTGGCCGCGGCGGTGGTCCTGCTGCTGCTGCTCGCCGCCAGCGGGTGTGCCTCCGCCTCCCGCGAAAGCGGCGCGGTGCGAGACGCTGCTCGTCTCGCAAGAGCTGCAGATCCCACCCTCCGGCGAAATCTCCGACCTCCGCCTCACCATCGACGGCATCCCGGAGGTGGCGGGGAAGCTGCGCGTCCTCGTCCGCCGGCCGCGGTTCGCGAGCACGCTCCAGTTCGAGGCGGACCGCAAGCCGGAGTTCGACAAGGTGGTCGAGATCTCGCCTGGCGGCGGCCAGCGCCAGCTCACCATCGTCCTGGGTCGCCCCTCGAGCGAGCCGGACGACTGGCCCCGGCGGTCGTGCCTCGCGTGCAGGGTGGACGTCGAGCTGAGCGGCTTGTTCGACGCCCGCGAAGGACTGGACGCGTTCTTCAGCCGCGCGATGGGCGAGGCGGCGTCCATCGAGCGCGCCTTCTCTCGCCAGGCGCGGGAGCGGGCCGAGCGCCCCGGCGCCGCCCTGCGGCAGCTCGCGGACGAGCTGGCCGCCGAGTCGCATCGATGCGGCGTGCCGGCGGGTCCGGCGCTCCTCGCCGTCCTCGGCGCCCTCGAGCAGCTCGATGGCGCGCGCGCCACCTTGTACGCCGGCGAGACGCCCCAGCTGCCCGACGCGCCGGCGGTGCTGCTCTCCTGGGAGGCCGCGACGGCCGCGCTCGATGCGCTGCCGGTCGCGGCGGCCGCGGCCCGCGGAGGAGGATGGCCGGCTTCGTTGCGGCCACGCTCCGCGGGCCGGTTGCGGGCGAGTGCCCTGAATCTCGATCTCGCGGCGCAGCTCGCCGCTCTGCCTTCCGAGGACAAGCCGACCGCGGCGCAATGGGTCGCGCTGGCGATGGCTCCCGATCGCGCCGCGCTCGATCGGCGCAAGGCGGCCCTCCCGCGCATCCGCGATCTCTCCGATGCGGAGGCGCGGCTCGACTGGGTCGATCCGCGTTCGGACGTCCCCGTGCGGGTGCCCGGGCTGTCCCGCCCGGCGAAGCTGCGGGTGCGCGAGTGGCCTGCGCCACCGCAAGGACGGCGGTGCATCGGACGGCTCGGGGGAGCTCCGGTGCGCGATCCCGACGCCGAGGGGCGAGCGGTCGCGGCGCTCCTCGGCGAGGGCGCCGGCCAGCCGATGGCGAAGACCGGAGGCCAGGTCATCTCGGCCCTGCGCGGACGGCTCCGCCGCTCTCGCGAATTGCTCTGCGACCCGATCGCGGCGGACGTGGGCGCCCTGTTCGCCGGCCTCGCGGAAAAGGATCTCCGCCAGGTGTCGGAGCACCTCGAGAGCATCTACGCCGAGCTGGACCGCGAACCCGGGCACGACGAGATCGCGCGCGCCGTCTCGGCAGCGACGGGCGAGCTGTTGTGCAAGCTCTTCGACCCGGAGGCGATCCAGCGCCGGGTGAAGTCCGTGGTGGCTTACAAGATCTTCGTCGAGGGCGGCACCCACGTCCTCGACTTCTCCCCCAGACCGCTGGTCTGCGGCGGCCGGCCGCTCAGCGCTCGCGAGATAAGGCAGGGCCTGCGCGACGCCTATCGCGCGGCGCTCGACGGGCACGGCGTCACCAACCGGCTGTGCCCCGTCCGGGCCGGCAAGTGCCCCGAGGAGATCGCCGCCTCCGTGCGCAAGCTCTTCTCGCTCTCGAATCGGGAGCTTGCCGCCCCCGCCCCGCCGGAGGGCCGCGCGCTCGATTTCCCGCCGCCGTTCGGGTTCAGCGAGAGCTGGGTGCAGAAGCTGGACCGCTGCGCGCGCGACGCGTGCGAGGCGCTCGAGCGGCTGCGCGGCGATGCCCGCCCTGGCCACTTCGACGGGCCTGTCTGCCTGCCTCGAAGCGAAAGCGTCGAGCGGCCGCAGGAGGTCACCGTGGACAGGCCCGAGGCGCCCAGCAGCGTGACCCTGTCGAGCTGCGATCCGAACGTGAGCGTCCGCGTCACGCTGCGGCGCAAGCCCCAGGCGGGCACCCTGGTCGCCATCGCCAGCTCGCACCAGTTCCGCTACGGAAGCGAGAGCGTCACCCGGCAGGGACGCCATCCGCAGCTCGGCCGCATCTACGAGCGGGTCGCCGATCTGTCCGACCCGGGCGACGTCTCGCGCCGCGCCGAGGGCGAGTTCGACGTCGCGCTGACGCCCACGGTGGAGAACCAGGTCTTCTACTTCTTCAGCCTTCGACGGCGGGACTACTGAGGAGCTTCGCGTTGCGCACGGTCGTAGCCGCCCTGCTCGCGCTCGCCGGCGCCGCCGCTTCCGGTGCGGCGTACGTGCGCAGCAACGGCCGCATCCGCCCCGCCTCCGAGTGGTCGCTGGCGGAGCGCCTCGGCGCGCTGCGCGTCGAGCGCACGTTGCCGGAAGGCGTGCGCAAGCAGGCCACCTTCGCGCTGCGCGGAGATCAGGCGCTGTTCAAGGTGCGCGAGGCCACGGGTCCGGTCCTGCTCAAGTGCGGGTTGCGCGGCGGCGGCGACATGACCTTTGCGTTCCTCGGCTACGCGACGGGCGGGACGCCCCCCGGCTGCGAGATGCAGGCCGTGGACGAGGTGGGTGACCTGCTCATCTACGAAGTCAGCGGACGCGTGACGCCCCTCTGCCCCGGCCAGTACGCCACGCTGACCGAGCAGCAGTTGCACGACGCCCTCTTCCTTCCCGCGCTGCGCTCGACGCGGCGAGGCCCGCAGGGCGCCGCCGCGAGCGAGGCGCCCGCGGCGGTGCTGCAACCGGGAAGGCTCGAGGCGTGCAGCGCGGGCGAGGTCAACTGCGCCCTCAGCAAGGCGGCGAGCGCGCTGATCTACTGCGGCGTGGTCCGCACCTGCGCGGAGGGAGCCTGCTTCCAGGGGCAGACGGCGGACATCCACCCCGACGACGTGGCAACGAGCCTCGCCTATTACCAGGCCCTCGCGCAGGCGAAGACGCCCTCCTCGATCGCGCCGGCCGCGTGCGGCGCGGTGCCGATGAGCATCCACCTGAGCACGCTGGTCAGCGAGGCCGTCACCGCCACCACCGCCTCGCGCTTCATCGACGCGCAGCCGTGGAGCGCCGCCACCCTGTCCGCGGCCGGCAGCTCCGAGACGGCAAGCGATCTGCGCGCGTTCTTCGATCGGCATCCGCGCGGGCTCTGCCTCTACATCCGCGGCATCGACGTGGAGCGCCCACGCGATGCCGAGATGGCAGCGCAGAGCCTGGCCTTCCCGGTCTTCGCTCCGTTCGATCCGCGCGCACCGAAGCGCGCCACTCCGCTCTTGCGCGCGCTCCAGCGGGCCTCCTTCGACGACGAGGCGATGGCGGGCGTGTTCGGCCGCTGCGACCTGGCAAGCGAGCGCGCCTGCAGGCTGAAGCGCGAGCGCCTCGCGGCCCAGCTCCGATCCTCGCTGGGGAAGCTGGAACCGGGGCTCGCCAATCTCGCCGCGGACGAGATCCCCTACCACCTGGGCGCCTCGGCGGCGTTCCACCTCGCCGACTACGATTCGCTCCACGTTTCGCTCGAGAGCTCCGCCGAAGTGCAGAAGGCGAAGGGCGCCCGCTCGAGGCTGATGATCCGGTACCAGCCGCTGTGGCCCGAGTCGGTGGCCGACAAGCGCCTGCAGTGCCAGCAGCAGCCGGGGATCTGCCTCTTCCGCGGCTTGTGGCGCGTGGCCGGGAGCGCGAGGTCGCACCCTGCGGCCGGCGATGCCGCCGGCGAGGATGGGTTCGAGTCGCTCGTCGCCCTCTTCGCCCGGCGCGACGCCAACACGCGGTGCGTACGGCGGCTGTTCAATGCGCTGGGCACCAGCACGGCGGACCGGCTGCTCGAGCTGCAGAGGGATCTGCGCGAGCCGATCGCGGCGGGCGAGAACCGGGTGGCCTGCGATCCGCGGGCGCGCGCGATCGGAGGCCTGGTCCCACGCCGCGAGGAGGGCTCCGGCTGCCCCGAGACGCCGCAGGCAGCGCCGTTCGGCGACGTCGCCGAGAAGGGATGCCGTCCGGTCAGCCTGGTGTACGTGCAGGAAGAGCCGTGGGCGGGCGCGGCCGCCCGCATCGCAGCCATCGCCGCGAGCCAGGGCGTTCAGGTCTCCGTGTCCGGGATCAAGGCGAGCGAGGTGCATCGCGGGCCGCTCGGAAGCTGGGACGTGCTGCTCACCGTGGCGAGCAACTACTACAACCGGACCTACCCGACGCTGGTGCCGCTGCTGCACCCGGCGGGCAACCAGAACCTGAGCGGCGGGCAGGCGATCAGCGAGATCCCGGGGAGGGAATTGCTGACCGCCTACGAATCGTCGATCGTCTTTCCGCCGCCGTCCTGGCTGGGGCCTGCCGGGACCGCGCCGCCGACGCGGGCGGAAAGCCTGCGCAGGCTCGAGGAAGACGTCGCCAGGAACGGCCCCGCCCCGATCTATCCGCTCGCGTTCTTGAGACCGGGGACGCTGGTGATCCCGGAGGCGCAGGCCGAATCGGCGCAGGGCCGCTGGTATTTCGCGCAAGTGCTGCAGGCGTGGAGCGCGGAGCCGTGACGCGGCGGCTCCCCCTCATGGTGCTCGGCGCGCTCATCGCCAACCGGGCGGCGGCTGCCGACCCGGCCGACTGGTTTCGCGCCATTCAGTATACCTCCCGCCCCAACGTCGTCCTGCGCGGGTGCTCCGAGTGCCAGGGAGAGCCGGACGACGTGTGCGAAGTGCGCAAGGGCGCCCAGGTCCAGGCGCTCGAGCAGTACGCGCGCCAGCGCTGGCCGGCGCCGGGCCGGATGAAGCTCTTGCGCTCCAGGGCAGATCCGGACTGCGCGGTTCCGGCGACCGGACCCAAGGGGCTCTTCGGGCCCTCGGCCGCCATCGAGCTGGCCGCCATCCGCATCGCGAGCACTCCGCCCTCGACGGCCTTGCTCGACCGTTTCCAGCCTGCGCTCGCGGTACGCGGCTGGCCGCACGCGCCCCAGCGACGCAAGGGCGAAGAGCCGCGGCCGGCGCAGCCGCAGCGGTCGTCGCTTCGCCTCGCGCTGGTCTGCTGGCCCTCGGAGCAGGGCTGGCCGCAGCCGGCCGGAGCGGGCGTGGACGCGAGCGCCGCGCTCGATCGGAGCAATGCGTGTGAATGGTGGCTCCTGCCGGTGAAGCCGACGGGCGAGCCCGACGTGGACGCCCCATCCTTTCCCCTCGAGGGCAGGCCTTGGCCGGCGGCGTTCCGCTACGGCACCGGCCGCTGGGTCGGGGCGTTCGATCGCAGCTCGCCTCTCGAAGACGCCCTCCTCCTCGGCGATTCTCCCGCCCAGGAGGCGCCGCCGGCGCCGATGCCGGCGATGGCCCCGCCGCCGAGCGCGACCACCGTCGCCGCGGCCCGCTGTGGAGACGCGGCGCGCGCCAGGTCCGCGACTCTCGACCGCTTCGATCAATGGGACGCACGGCTTCGGGGCTCTTCCCGCCGCTCGCTCGATCGCAGCTCCTGGACCCTGAACGCCGCCGCCTGGGTCGGGCATTGCCAGGAGCTGGACGCCCTGCGCGCTGCCCTCGAGCAGCAGCTCGGATGCGCCGTGGAGCAACAGGGAGCGTGTGGCGCCTTCGAGGAGGCGCGGTGATGGAAGCCGCGCTTCGCCCTCCGACGGACGACCTGACGGCCCTGGCCAGGAGCGCCGCCGCGGCCCGCATCGCGGCATCCGCGGTGCGGTGGCTCTCCGCCTGCGCGATCGGGTTCGCCGGCCTGCTCGTGCTCGCGTTGTTCCTCGCAGGGTTCGAGCGCCAGGCGGGCGAGGAGCCCTTGGAAACGTCGGCTTCGGCGTACCTCGATTTCGACCTTGCGGTGTTGCGAGAGCTGGCTTCTCGAAGCCTGCGCAACCAGGCTTCTGCACCGGCGCACCGCGCCCTTGCGACGGCGTGGTCGCGCCGGCCCGACTGGGGGCTTCCCGAGGTCCAGGCGGGCCCCGTGCGCCTCGCCTCCGTGCGCGACGCGTGGGCGGCGGTGGTGTCGGACCGGAGCCGATTCCGTACCGCCGCGCGCGGGGCGGCCGATGCGCTGCCGTTCCTGCTCGCCGGCCTTGCGCTCGTCTTCTGCGGCGCGGGGATCGCCGGCGTCCTTGCGCACGTGGCGCGCCTTCCGGCCGCCGCTCCGTGGAGCGGGTTGGGACGAGCCGCGTTCGCGGCGGCACTCTACGGACTGGTCCTTCATCCGCTCTGGCCGCTGCTCGACCCGGCGGTGTTCTACGATCGGACCCGCTCGCTGGGATCGGGCCCGTCCGCCGCGATCTTCGTCGCCGCGTTCGCCGGCACCTTGTCGGGCGCCGCCGCGCGCGCGCTGCTCGCGCCGGGGCGACACGCGCGGCAGCTCGGCGCCTTGCGCGGCCGGCCTGCGCTGCTCACCGCGGCCCGGATCGCGGCGCTCGATGCGGCCGGGTGGCTCGTACCGCTGGTGCCTGCGCTCGCCGCGGCCGCGCTGTTCGTCTGCGCCAAGGCGGACCAGGACCTTGGCCCGCGAGCGAGCGCCAGCGGTCTCGGCGCGCTGGTCCGCGCCGCCATGCGCGAGCCGTCCGTGGCGGAGCGGCTGTCTTCGTGCGCGCTCGTCGGCGGCGCGCTCGTCGTCCTCTGTTTCATCGGACACCGCTTCGTGATCGAGACTCGCGAGGCGCTGGGCACCAGCAGGGTCGAGCCATGAAGGCACCGGTCCGTTTGCCGGAGGCGTTTCCTGCCGGGTTTCGCGTCATGTCGGGAGTCGCGGGTCTCTTGCTCGCACTCGGCGCCGCCCAGGTTTGTTCGCGCCATCCTTCTCGCCGCGGGTGGCGCCACGCTCGCCGCGTTCATCCGCCGCAACGCCTCTGCGATGGCGAAGGAGCCGTCTCGCCGATCGTCTCCTCCAGACATCCTCAACGCCGCGGCGCTGGCGATCCTGGCTGCCGAGGCGCTTTACGTCCTCTGGGCGACGGGCACGTTCTTCCCGCTCCGGATGCTCCTCTTCTGGCGCGATGCCGTCCCCGCCGACCGGCTGCTCGAGCCGCCGCTGCCGATGATGCTCGCCGGCACCTGCCTCGTCGCCCTCGGCGCGGCGGCCACCGCCGCGCTGCTGGGCGCGCTCTGGTTCCTCCTCTACGCCCGCGGCCTGCGCGCGCAGGCGCGCACGGTGGGCGCGCTCGTCGCGTTCGGCGGAGCAGTCCCTTACGTCGCAATCGCCCTGGTGGTTCGCGCTCTCCTCTGCCCGCCGGTCGCGCTTCGCGCTGCCGGGCACTACCTGGCGCTACGCCCCGACGAGCAGCTCGCATATCGTTCGCTGTTCGGACTTTCGCCCGGGCTCCTGGCAGCGTCCCTCGCGCTCGGCTTTTCCCTGGGGCGCGGCTTGTGGAGCTGGCTGGACCAGGTCCGCGCGGCGGAAGAGAGCACCGATTCGTTCCTGATGGCCACGCTCCGCGGCCAGCGGCCGTGGGAGATTCTCCTCCGCCAGGGAGTCTGGTTGCGGCGGCGGCGCGATCTGGGCGCCCTCTTCCTCGGGGGCATGGCCGCGGCCGCGCTCATCGACATCCTCTCCAACACCCTCATCGACAGCTTCCGGCCACCGGGCTTTCCACCCTATCCCTCGCTCGGCGCCGCGCTCTTCTTGCGAGGCATCGCCGGCGACGGCGTGCCGGCGCCGCTCGAGCCGGCATGGGGATCCGCGCACGTCACGGTCGTGCTGGCCTCGCTGATCCTCCTCCTGGCCCAGACCTTCCCGCGGCGGTCCGGCCACGTCGCCCTGAGAGAAGGCGCGCTGAGCGTCGGCCCGGACGTGCTCGCCCGGTCCGTTCCCACTGCTCACGGACTTTCGCCGAGGCCTTCCGTGCAGTGGGTGCTGGGCAGCTCCGGGTCGGGCAAGAGCACGCTGCTTCACGCCTGGGCAGCGCAGCTTCGCAACGCGGTGCTCGTCCCGCAGGATCCGGACGATTCGCTGCCTGGCTCGCTCTCCGGGCTCGACCTCCTGTGCGTGGCGCGCGACGCGCACGCGCGGGGCGAGCGCGTCCTGTGGGATCTCCTCGGCCGGGCAGATGACGAGCGCATCCGCCGGCGCCTGTTCGACCCCTTCACTCCCGTGTCCGCATTCTCGCGGGGAGAGCGGCAGCGCCTCCTCCTCTGCCTCGCGCTCACCCGGGCCCGCGCCGACGCCGGGTGCACGCTCCTCCTCGACGAGCCCACCTCCGCCCAGGACGCGGCCCGCACCCACGCGCTGCTCGACTGCGTGCGCGATCTCCTTCCCGCGCAGTTCGCCGGCTCCGGATCGCTCGTGCTCACCTCCCACGACCCCGAGTCCATCGAGGCCCTGCTCGGGGACCGCGCGCCGCAGGCGGTGACCGATCACGTGCTCTGGCTGGAGGGGCTTCGCGCCCATGCCTTCTCGGTGCCCGCGCCGCGCCGGTTCGAGGGCGCTACGGCACAGCCTCCCGGACTGCAGCTCTACCTCGCCGCGATGGACGAGCTGCTCGAGGCACGCGGACGCGCGCCCGGGCCAGACGAGCCGGCGATCCGGCCGCCCGCCGAGGGCATCCGGCTCTTGCGCCCGCGCGTCTCGATCGGCGGCCGCGATCATGGCGTCTCGCCCGAATCCCGGATCCGCGACGGAGAGCTCGTCGTCCTGTGCGGACCTTCGGGAAGCGGAAAATCGACCTTGCTGCGCGCGATGGCCGACCGCCGTCTCGCTTCGGTAGCCATCGGATACGTGACCCAGGATCTCGGCCGGGCGTTCCCTTCCGAGATGCCGGTGCACGAGGTGCTCGACACGTCGCGCAGGCCGCACGCGCACCGGGACTTCTTGCGACGCTGGTTCGGCCGCGGCCTCGACGAGGCCATGCTCGGGCGTTCGATGGACGCTTTGTCCGAAGGTGAGCGGCAGCGCGTTCTTCTCGCCGCGGAGGTGCTTCGCCTCGAGCAGGCGGCGCCGCACACCCGGCTGCGGCTGCTGCTTCTCGACGAGCCGTTCGGATCGGTCGACCCGCCCGCCCACCTGCGCCTGATGCAATCCCTCCTCGGGTGGCTGCGCGAGTCGGGCCGGCGCGCGGCGGTCCTCGTCTCCCATAGTCCACGGGTGGACCTCGGTCTGGCGCACGCTTCCGGCGTGCCCACCACCGAGTGGATCATCGAGGGGGGGCGCGCATGAAGGCACGGTGGCTCGCCGCGGTGGAGAAGAGGCCCTGGGCATTGGCGGTGATCGCCGGCTCGGGAACGACGCTCCTGGTCCCCAGCGCGCTCGCGCTGCTCGCGCCTCCCGAGTTGCTGGATGCCGCGGTGGCCCTCGGCGACCGGCGCCTGGCCCTGGCTCTCGTCGCGCTGTTCGCCATGTCCATCTGTTCGTTCCGACTCTCGTTCCGCCGGCGCCGCTCGGCGGAAGAGCAAGTCGATGCCGGCGTCCGGGGCAGCGCGGCGATCGAGATGAGCGGCGCCGGCGCACGGCCGGCAGGTGCGGAGGTCCTCGCGGCAGGCGAAGTCAGGAGCTACTTGCGCTGAGAGGGTGAGCAGGGTGGCCGATCCGGATCCACTTGCACTGCAGAGGGCCGCGGGAGCCGCGCTCCGCGGCGTTCGCAGGCGAGGCACGCCGCTCCATCGCATCGGGGCTGCGGCCCGCAGCGAGCTCCTCCGCCCTGCCCTGGCCATCGAAGCTCTCCTCGCCGCCATGCGCACGCGCTTCGAGCTGTCGCCGGAATCCGTCGAGCGGCTGCTGGGTCCTGCGCTGGCCGACTGGCGCGACGCGATCGGCTGCGCCGATCCCATCCTGGTTCCCGCCAATGCCCAGGGCGCGGCCGCCGAGCCGGCCCTGGTGCCCCTGCCGATCCCTTCGTGGTGCACGTGGCTCCTCGATTCCGGCGTGCTGCGGCTCGACGGTCCCCCGGCCATCCAGGGGCCGCGCGTGGTGCAAGCGGCGTGGCTCGTCGCGATCCGCGAGGTGGAGCTGTCCGCGGTCGAATGCTTTCCCGTCGTCTTCGCGGCGCGCTTCGGGTCGGGCGCCGCCTCGCTGCACGTGCACCTCGCGCTCTCGCCGCCCTTCCTCGCCCGGGACTGGCGAGGATCGATCTGCCTGCGCGCGGCTGCGCACCGGCTCGATCCCGACCGTCCGCCGGTACCCCTCTGGTTGGGGGCGCCCGCTTCTCCCGCCGCGACGGCGCCGGCCGGAAGGAGCGGCGAGACGGTGGTCACCTGGGCCTTCGATCCGTCCCCGACGGCGGCGACCGCTCCACCCGGGAGCGCGGAGTGGCCTTCGGGTTGGCCGCGCTGGGCCGTGCTCCGCGTGCTGGAGGGTCGCGAGCCGCAGGCCGTCTGGGACCTGGCGGCGCTGTGGAGGGCGCGGTTGGGGACCGCGCCCGAGGCTGCGCCGGGAGGCCCCGACTTTGGAACGCCCGGGAGCATGCGGCTGGCCGTCGACGTCGGAAGCACGTCGACCGTCGTCGTCGAGGAGGACAGCGCCGTCGCCGGCTCGGTCGGAGGCAAGCTCCTCTGCGAGTCGCCCCGGCGCGACGTGCCCTCCGGGTTCCGCCGTATCGCCGGCGATCCACGGACCGCGCACCACTACGGTTGTTCCGAACAGCTTCTCGCGCCGGACGGGCAACTTCCCACCGTCCTCGCGGCGCCTGGCCCTCGCGCCCTGGCGGAGTTGGTGGGCGGAGGTGCATCCGAAGCGGCCGACCAGGTGTGGCTGCCCCAGTCTCCACCGATGCCGACCGGCGACGCGGCGGAGGAGTACCTGCGGGCCGATCGTTTCAAGTCGCCCGAGCTGCTCGCCCTGTCCGACTGGCTGACCGACCTTCCCGGCGAGAGCGCGCTGGACCGGGCGGGCGTGAGCCGCTGCTTGCTCGAGACCTACGGTTACCTGCTGGGACGCGCCCTCGCCGCCGCGCATGGCGCTCCGCTGGTCACGCCCGACGGCGGCCGTTGGCGGCTGCGCTGGCCGAGGCTCGGCTCCGTCGAGGCAGTGATGACCTGCCCGCACAGCGCCTGGAGCACGCAGACCGCGGAACCGTTCAGCCGCGTCTTCGACGGCGTCGGCCGGGAGCTGTGCCGCGGTCTGCGGGCGGCCTGGCAAAGCGCGGAGCATCGGATGGTTCCCGATCCGGCCGCCGCGAACGCGGCGCGCGACCAACCGCGCGACGAGCGCCATCCGATCGAGGCCTTCGTCGATTTCGGCGGGTTGACGCTCCAGATCACCGTGCGCGTGCCACGCGCAAAGGGCCGCCCGGCGCCGTTCATCGGCGGCTCCTCGATGAGCTATCTCCTCGGCGGGGAGCGGCTGATCGACTCGGCCGCATACGCCGCAGCAGATCGGAACGGCCTCGCCGCTCTGCGCGAGGCTTACCGGACGAACGCCCGGCGGTGGCGCCTGCTCATCTCGCGCGGCGGACACCTCGACGAGGGCGACTCCGGCCTGGCACAGGCGGTGCGGGAGACGATCCTCGAGGCCGTCTTCGCGCTCGTGCGCAGGCAGCTCGAAGGGACGCTCCGGCGAGCGGCGCCCGATCGGACGGCGTTGCGGGGCGCCGGAGTCAGGCTGTACCTGCTCGGCGAGGGCTGGAAGCTCGCTGGCCTGGACGCTCCCGACGACCAGCGCGAGGAGGCGATGTTGCGCCATCTGGCCGCATGGCTCGCCCAGCGTCCGCTGCTGCCCGACGCGTCGTTGCAGCTCGAGAGGATGACGAAGCGCCGGCTCTGCGAGGGCGCTCTCCGCGTCCAGTCAGCCGCCGAGCCGGAGGAGGCGTCCGCCGAGCTGCAGGGTGTCGATTCGATCTCCGGCGGCGGCCTCTGGAGACGTTGGTTCGGCCTGGTCGATCCGGATGGACCGGCGCCGGCGGACCTCTTGCCCGGCCGCGACGATCCGTGGTGGCACGCGCTCACCGGTGACGCGGGCCGCGACGGCTCGCTCCTGCGGGTCGAGCAATGGTTCAGCGCGCCGGGATCCCCGTTCCGGACGGCGCTCGCTGGAGGGCGGCTGGCCTTCGACGGCCGCCGCTCCGTGCTCAAGCAGTGGCTGGACGTTTCGGGTCCGTCGCTGGTGGCGCTGCGCATCCACGCCGCGCTGTCGCGCCCTGCTTGACCAGGATGGCGAAAAGTCCGACCGGTCCGAAGCCGCGCAGGCGCGCCGCGAGACGATCGCTCGAACGCCTCACTTGGGAATCGACTTCGCGCGTCTCCGGCGCCAGACGATCACTCCTAGCGCGCACGCCAGCGCCACGGCGGTCCAAGCTACGGCGTCGTAGCGGGCGAAGAATCCGAACA
>WNFL01084675.1_pt1 | contig 15890 bp, 12 predicted proteins | sample 5400361 | NCBI WGS metagenome assembly WNFL01 (sample SAMN13153351, study PRJNA577476) | soil metagenome | isolation source: 40 cm soil on Douglas fir-dominated hillslope | place: USA:California | collected 2013-09-17
CTCGCCGCCGTTGAGGCGGTACCATTCGCCTATGCTGGGTCGCTGCAAGGTCATACGGGTACCTCAGGGCAGATGTTGCGCCCGGCGCCGGAGAGGTTCAAGGCCCTTCGCGGCTGATGCGCTGCGTCAGCGAGCGTTGGTAGGCAAGATCGTGGACCTTATGACCCAGGCCCGTGCCACGACGCTCGAAGCGGGTGGGTGTGCGGCGGGTCAGGCCGGCTGGGTCAACGCCTTCAAGCAATCGACAGGCATCGAGCATGAGGCGCATCTGCTCCGCATAAGGTTCCCAGTCGGTGGCTAACCTGAATTGCCCGCCCACCGTCAGCGCCGTCGCGACCAGCCCGACGAACTCGGCCTGAATCAGGCGCCGCTTGTGGTGGCGTTTCTTCGGCCAGGGGTCCGGGAACAGGATCTCCACTTCGTCCAGCGCCCCCGGAGCGATCTGATCGCGCAGGACTTCGACCGCGTCATGGGCGATGACGCGCACATTGTCCAGGCCGGCCTCCGCCACGACCCGCAACAGCCGGCCGATACCGGGACGGTGGACTTCGACGCCGATGAAGTTGCGCTCCGGTTCAGTCTGCGCGCGGCCGGCGAGGTGCTCGCCGTTGCCGAAGCCGATTTCCAGCGTGCAGGGCGCAGCATTGCCGAACAGGGCCACCAGCTCGAGCCTCGTGGCGCTGAAGTCCACGCCGAAGTGCAACCAGTGCTCGGCAATAGCCTTCTTCTGTGCCCCGGTCAGCCGTCCGGCACGGGTGACGAAGGAGCGCACGGTGCGGCGCCGCGTGTCTGTACTCGGGCGCGCCAGGTCCATGCTGGTGGCCTCAGGCAAGGATCAGGGACCGGATCGCCCCGATCAGGGCCGCGAGCAGCAACACCACCGTGGGCGCCGAACTGAGCAAATAGCCCACATGGCGGTCCTTCGGATCGCGTACGTAGCCGCGCAGATAGAGCACACGGCCAAGGAGGTAAACGGCGCCGACCACCGCCACATAATGGGGCGGCCAGTATTTTGCGGCCAGCCACAGGCCGGGCAGGAAGGCGATCAGCGTCTCGACGGTATTCATCTGCACGCGATAGTAGCGCTCGAACAGGGGGTGCCCGCTGGTGGCAGGCGCCGGCAGGGCATAGTCGCGCCGCGCCCGGCCCACCAGGATGCTGAATGCGATCAGCTGCAGGACCGCCGCGATGCCGACGATGTCAACCCAGGCCATCGCGGTTTCTCAGGCGCCCCTGAAGGCGAGTGCGAAGGGAGAATCGACACCGCCCACCATGCCGTGCATCAGGAACAGCAATGTTGGCTTCGGGCTGGCCGCCGGATCGACGGTACCCAGGCCCTGTATGGACACGCCATTCAGGTACGCATAGGCGTTATTGCAGTTGCTGAAGGTCATCTCGCCCGCATACACGGCGTAGCTGGCGTTGACGATGGTGACCGTGCCGGTCGCCATGCACTGGGTCGTGAGCGGGTCGGCGTAGGTCAGGTCCCCCGCGGAGCTGATGGACAGCGCGTCCGTACCGGGCGTCGTGGCGTTGGTGTAGTTGCCGGCAATCGTTGCGAGCGACGAGGCCTGGTCGTAGCTCGAATCGTAGGCCAGCGACAGCTGGCCGGAAATTGCGGTGCCCAGTGAGGTCGTGAACGCAATCGTGGCGGTGACTGAGCTGCGCTGTTGAATGGTGCCGCTGACGGTGCCGGTGCCGCGAAACGATCCATCGCTGAAAGGGAGCGCCTGATCCAGCACCGCGCCGCTGACGCTGCCAGAGAGCTGGTTGGTGGAAGCGCTGATCGTGCCCCAGTACTGGGCCCCGAATCCGCTGGCGGTGTCGTTCTCGAGCAGTGCCAGCTCACCCGTCTCGGCGCTCATGGCATAGGCGGTGTGGGCGACGCCGTTGACGGTCAGCGTGCCGGTCCATATCCCGCCCAGGGTGGAGTCCAAAGGGGGCGTATTCTTGTCGCCGCCGCAGGAGGCGAGGAGCAACAGCAGGCCGATCAGGAGGCCGCGAGTTGTCGGCTTGTATGGGCTCATGGATTTCCCGGCCGGTGGATTAGTGCAGCCACGACCTGTGCGAGATATACGCCGATGGTTCTGGCCCGGCAACTGAGGGAAACATCGTAGTCGCGCACGGGGTTCCAATGAATGCGCACACCTCGTCGCCACCCGGCGACAGCATGCCGCTCAGGCTGGCGGTCCAAAAAGGGCGCCCGCTGGACCGGCAGGCCCCCGTAAGACGAATGTAAGTTGTACGGGGGCGAAAAGACTGCAATCCTCCGGGTATGCGAAACATCATGGCGTGGGTGCTCGGTGCTCTGTTGCTGACCGCGTGCGGCGGCGGCGGCGGTTCCATGACCCCGGTGGGGTGGACGATGGGGGTCTTCCAGCCCTCCGCCTCCTTCGAGGCCAGGTGCCCTATGCCGCGCACCGGCATTGATCCGGGCACCGGCATGGCCTATCCGGATCGCACCGGGACCCTCCTGGATGAAAACAACTGGCTGCGATCGTGGACCAACGAACTGTACCTCTGGTACAGCGAGGTTCCCGACCAGAATCCCGCGCTGTTCTCAACCACGGACGCCTACTTCCAGGTGCTGAAGACGACCGCGATCACCGCCTCCGGCGCCCCCAGGGACAAATTTCACTTTCCCTACGACACGGCTCAGTGGGAGTCGCTGTCTATCAACGGCGTTCAGGCCGGCTATGGCGCGCAATGGGCGCTCGTGGCCGCCGCTCCGCCGCGCCAGATCCTCGTGGCCTATACCGAGCCCGGCTCGCCCGCCGCCACCGCGCCGGCCAGTCTGCTGCGTGGCGCCGAGGTGCTGGCGGTGGATGGGGTCGATGCGGTGAACAACAACACCCAGGCGGGCGTCGACACCTTGAATGCCGGACTGTTCCCGGCCAACCTGAATGAAACCCACACCTTCCAGATCCAGGATCCAGGCGGCGCGCAGCGCACCGTGATGATGACCTCGGCCAGCATCACTTCGCACCCGGTGCAGAATGTGGGCACGATCCCCGTGAGTGGCGGCAGCGTCGGCTACATGCTCTTCAACGATCACCTCGCCACCTCGGAGGCCGCGCTCGTGAGCGCATTCACGACCCTGCAGAATGCCGCGGTGAATGATTTGGTGCTCGATATCCGCTACAACGGCGGCGGCTACCTGGACATTGCCAGCGAGGTGGCCTACATGATCGCCGGTCCGGGTCCGACCACGGGCCAGACTTTTGAAATCGCCCAGTTCAACAGCAAGTACCCCAGCGTGGATCCGGTGACGCATCAGGCGATCACACCCGTTCCCTTCCATGCCACGACGCAGGGTTTCTCCACGACCCCCGGCATCGCGCTGCCCACGCTGAATCTGTCGCGTGTCTTCGTGCTGACCGGCCCGGACACCTGTTCCGCCAGCGAAGCGATCATTAACAGTCTGCGCGGCGTCAATGTACAGGTGATCCAGGTCGGCTCCACCACCTGCGGCAAGCCCTACGGCTTCTATCCACAGGACAATTGCGGCACCACCTATTTCTCGATCGAGTTTCGCGGCGTCAATGCCGCGAATTTCGGTGACTATACCGACGGCTTCTCGCCGATGAACGCGCCGGCTCCAGCTGGGCGATCCGGCCGAGGCGCGCCTGGCCACGGCCCTGAATTACCGAAACTCGGGCGCCGCCTCATGTCCGGCGGCGAGCGGTCTCGGCAAGGTGCTGCGCGCGCGACAGATTTCGGCCGTGGATGCGCGGTTGCCTCCCTCCCCGCTCCGCCAGCTGCGATTGCTGAGACGCTGACCCCGGCATGGAGGAGGTTGCGCCGCCCGCGCCCCCGGACACATCAGATCGAACAGGAACCAGCTGCGCCAATTGCGGCACGATCAGCGCCGGCAATTTCTGTAGCCACTGCGGTCAGCGGCTCGACATCCAGCTGCATTCGGTCGGGCACTTTCTCAGGGACGCCACTGAAGTCATGACGCACGCCGATGCGCGTGTATGGCGCACGCTGCTGCCGCTGCTGACCCGCCCGGGATTCCTGACCCGCGAATATTTCGCCGGCCGCCGCGCCCGCTACCTGCAGCCGTTCCGGCTGTACCCTGATCCTCAGCGTTGTGTTCTTTCTGCTCGGCGCCCTGCTGGGCCATCACCGCGAGATCACGCAGGCGGGTGGTGAGACGCAGCGTTCCTGCGCCAACCTGCACACCGATCTGCCCGGAGCCCGCTGGCTCCAGCCCCGCCTCGTCATCACCTGCAAGCGGATCATGGCGGATGGCGGCCGAGCCTTCAAACAGAGTGTCATCCACAACCTGGGCCGCGCCATGTTCCTGTTCCTGCCGCTGCTCGCCGGCCTGATGAAGCTGCTGTACTGGCGCCCGCGACGCTACTACCTCGAGCACCTGTTGCTGCTGATTCACAATCACGCCTTCGTGTTTCTGCTGCTGTCGATCCTCATGGTCGCGACCCACTGGGTCAGTTCGACGGGCTGGGACACCCTGTTCAACCTGCTGTTGTTCCTCTACCTCACCCAGTACCTCTATCGGTCGATGAAGGCCGTTTATGCCCAGCCGGGATGGCTGACGTCCCTAAAGTTTTTCGTGCTGGGTTTCGCCTACCTGGTCAGTGGTTTTATTATGGTGACGGCGGTGGCCCTCTTCAGTGCCGTGGCACTGTAGACCCGTCAAAGGCCCAGTGTGTCCAGGAGCCTCCCGTAGGCAACGCGCGCCGTGACACCGGCCCGCCACAGGGCGTGCAGCGCTATGTGCGGCACCGGGGTAGCCGGTAGCGCCAGCGTCTCGAGGTGCGCGCCCGCGGCGGCAGCGGCCAGTTCTGCGCCCAGGGCAACCCCGAGTGCCACGCCGCGACCGCTGTAGCCGAGTCCGATCAGGAGGTTCTCCGCCGGCGCGTGAATGCGCGGATAGAAGTCGGGTGTCAACGCAAACTGGCCGTTCCACCAGTGCGTCCATTGGATGCCGGCCAGCGCCGGCCAGAGCTTGAGCGCGTAGCGCTGCAGGTGCTCGTAGTCCTCGCGTTCCGTCAGGCGGCGCTGTCCTCCGCGACCGCCCATCAGGAGGCGTCCCTCGCGGTCGAGCCGATAGTAAACCGTGACGTTACCGCTCTCGTAGACCACGCCGCCGCCGGGAAGAATCGCTGTCCGCAGCGCGGTCGGCAGCGGCTGGCTCGCGATGATGGAACTGTAGACCGGCACGATGCTGGTGCGAAGTCCTGGCCACAGGTGGTCGCTGTAACCATCCGTGGTAAGCAATACCTTCTGGGCGTGCACGGCACCTCCCGGCGTCACAATACGCCAGCCGCTTCCCGCACGCTCCAGGCGCTGCGCGCGGCTTTCCCCGTGAATAGTGGCACCCGCCGAAATGGCCGCCGCGGCCAGGCCGCGCGCCAGCGCGAGCGGATTGACAGAGCCGCCGCGAGGGTCGAACGATGCCGCAAGATAGCGCCGCGTGCCGGTCCGGGCGGCAACCCGCTCCGCGTCCCAGATCTCGATCTCGGTGTCGCGCCGGTGCCATTGGCTGACGGAGCTGTGCAGCGCTGCGACATGGCGGGGCTGGTACGCGGCACGGAGCGTACCCTCGCGGCGCGCCTCGCAGTCGATCCCGAACCTGTCGATGAGCGCGAACAGCCGCGCCGGCGCCTCGCCCGCGAGCTGCACCAGCCGCGGTCCGTAGGTGCCGCCAAGCTGGCGTTCGATGTCGTCGGGTTCGTGCTTGAGCCCGGCATTGATCTGCCCGCCGTTGCGGCCGGCGGCACCCCAGCCCGGTTCGTGCGCCTCGAGCAGCGTTACGGCAACGCCGCGCTCGGCCAGATGCAGCGCCGCGGACAGGCCCGTGTAGCCGGCGCCGACAATGGCGACTTCCGTGCGCACATCCGCGCGCAACGGCGGCGTCGGCACGGCCGGTCGCGCGGTGGTCGTGTAAAGGCAGCGCGGCGCTTCGCGTTCCAGTGGCGTCGACAAGGTATCGGTCACCGTGTGCGCGCGGAGGCACGCGCGGCCGATCTTCTCAGAACCGGTAGGTCAGGTCTGCACCAAAGGTGCGGGGTTGACCCACGAGCCCGTAGTCAAAGCCGATCGCGCCGGTATCCGGGTCGTTCTGGTTCAGTCCGTAGGCGATGTACTTCTGGTTCGTGAGGTTCTTGACCCAGGCGCCGGCGTCGAAACCCTGCTTGGATGAACTCCTGAACGAGACTCGTGCGTTGGCAATGCCGTACGCCCCCTGCGCAATGCGTTCGGTGTTGAAGGCGTCAAAGTACTGCTTGGCGTAGTAGTTGCCCTCGACCATGAGCCGCAGGTCGCCGGCCGAAACCCGGGCGAAGCGCCAGTCGATCCCGAGGCTCGCGTTGTAGTCCGGCGCCTGGATCAGCTGGTTGCCCACGCAGCAGACGCGGGAAGCGGCGTGCAGGGAAAGTTCCACGTACTTGCTGTGCATCAGGCCGAGGGCGGCGCGGACCTCCAGATCGTCGGTCGCCTTGGCATGCAGCTCGAATTCAGCACCGTCCACGCGCGACTTTGGCGCGTTGATGGTGTGGAAGCCGCTGCCGGAGCCGCCCGGGAGCGTGAAGGCGTCGAGGAACTGCTGGTTCTTGTAGTCGTAGTGGAAGGCCGCGGCATTGAATACGCCACGGTGGTTCCACAGATCCATCTTCAGACCGATCTCGAAAGAAGTGAGTTTCTCCGGATCGGCGAAGTTCGCCTCCTCGGGGAAATTGAAGGCCTGGCCGTTGAACGCCGCACCGCGGTAACCCTGGCTGATGTTCAGGTAGGCGAGAACGCCTGCAGCGGGCTTCCAGTCGAGGCCAGCCCGGAAGCTGGTGTTGTTATTGTCCTGGCTCAGGTTCAGCAGCGGACCCTGCGGAGCGGTTCCCTGCTGGTAATTGGTAAAGGTCGCGGGCTGGGATCCAATGGTCTGCGTCCAGTAAGCCATTACCCCGCCGTCGGGCGTGTAGCCGGTCGGTCCGGGTGCCAGCGGCCCACCCTCGAGCGCGTAGAAGTTGCTGATGGTCACCTGGTCCTTGGTGTAGCGCGCACCCGCATGCAACGTGAACTGCGAATTCAGTTCGAAAGTGGTGTTGAGGAACACCGCCTTGCTGTCCTTGAGCTGGTCAAAACTGTTGAATTCGTCGAACCCGTAGAGTGGCGTGCCGTCGGGGAGGGCGAAATAGCCCAGGTCATAGGAGTCGAAGAAGTGGTATTCCACCGTCGCGTGCGTGCTCTCGCGCCCGTAATACAGACCAGCGAGCCAGCCAATGGCGCCGGTGTCACGCGAGGCGAGACGCAGCTCCTCCGAAAAATCGTTGGTGCTCGAGTAATAGGTATTCGGGTCATCGAGACGCAAAGTGACGGGCAGTCCGCCATCGTCACTCTTCGTGTACCAGCGCCCGTAGTCGAAGCCGGTCACCGACGTCAGCGTCGTGTGCTCGCTGGCGAGCCACTCGATCTTGAGCGCGACGCTGTCGTTGCGGATGTCCTTGTGCACAGCGTACTTGGCGCCGTTGTCGAACCAGTCGATGGTGCCGCTGAAATAGGCCGGATCAACGTTGAGCGCGTGCGCGCCGTAGGGAGTGCCGCCAGAGCGGGTCATCGAGAACTTGAGCGAGGCCGTGAGATTCTCGATGCCCTTGTAGAGGAAGGACAGGCGGCCGGCGAGCGCGTCGACGCCATTGAGCGGCTCGACGCCCGGCACGACGCTGTGGACCCAGCCGTCGCGCTTTTCGTACAGGACCGCGGCGCGCACGCCGAGCTGGTTGTCGAGGAAGGGGCCGCCGATGGCGGCCTTCAGGAAGTAGTCGCCATAGTTGCCGATCCCGGCGGTCGCGTAGCCCTCGGTTTCCGCAAGGTTTGGGTTCCTGGAGTAAAAGCTGACCGCACCCCCGGTCGCGTTCTTGCCGTAGAGCGTGCCCTGCGGGCCGCGCAGCACTTCCACACGATCGAGATCGTAGACCTGCAGTGCCTGCACGGCGCCGACTGCCTTGTAGACTTCATCGACATACATCGCGATCGGGCTGCTCTGGTTCTGGCTGTAGTCCTGCGTGGTCACGCCGCGCAAGGTGAAAGTCGGTTGCGCCTCGGGCCCGTAGGGCACGTTCAGCAGCATATTGGGGACGCTGAGTGTGACGTCCCCGGCCTGGCGCACGCCGAGATTGGTGAGGTCGTCCGCCGACAGCGCGGTGATGGCGAGCGGGACATCCTGCAGGCGTTCAACGCGGCGCTGCGCCGTCACGACGATCTCCTCCAGCGCCGCATCGGCCTGTGCGAGCAGCGGCAGTACTGTGCCGGCGAGCGCGGCGGCGGCCAGGCCTGCGATGCCGGCCCGGCGTAGGCGGCGCCGCGCCTGGCGAAGGCCCGGCCGCGCGGTGTGCAGGTGCCGATTTCTCATGCTGGTCTCCCCGAGTACTTTTTATCGATTATCGATTACAGAGAATCGCTGGTCGGTCGAGTCTATGCCGCGGCTGTGCGAGCGTCAATCGGACCGGGAAGGGCTCAGCGACGGCGCGAAGCGGCGACGCTGCCGGCAGCCGCACGCGCAGCTGCCTGCAGGAGCGGTGCGAACTGCGTGCGCAGCTCCTCGAGGGTCGAGCGACTGGTCGTACCGGCGATATTGATGACCGCAACCGGCCGGCCGCGCTCGCCCAGGATCGGCGCCGCGATGGTCAGGTCACCGCGGTAATACTCCTGATTGGCCCAGGCGTAACCGGATTCGCGCGCCTCGGCAATCGTGGCGAGGATGGACGGTATGTCGTGCAGGGTCGTGGGCGTGAACGCGCGCAGGGCCGAACGCTCGAGGATCTGGCGGGCCTCAGCCGGGGGCAGCGCTGAAAGATAAGCGCGGCCGGCAGCGGTGCAAAACATCGGCAGCCGGCGGCCCACGGGCATGTGGATGAAGAAGGGCTTGCGGCTCGGAAAGCGCGCGATGAACACCATGTCGACGCCGTCGGGCTCCGACAGGCTGACCGATTCGCCGCAGGCCTGGTTCAGGTCGATCAGGTAGGGGTAACCGATGTCGAGTGTCCGCGGCGTGAGCGCCCAGCCGTGGAGCCGTGTGTCGCGCCGCAGGTAGCCGAGCCGCACCAGCGTGTGCAAAGAGCGCTGCGCCGAACTGGGCGTCACGTGCGCGGCCGAGGCGATCTCGGCCAGTCCGAGCGCGCGCAACTCTGCGGTGCCGAACGCGTGCAGCACGGCGAAGGCCTTCTCGACGGATTGATTAAAGAGTGGGTCGCGCGCCGCGCGTAACGCTCGCGGGCGGGTGAGGGCCGCGCCCGCCGTGCGGCGCGCGCGGATGCGGCGCGGCTTGCGTGAGGTCGTGATGATTGTTACTCGATTAGCGATGCGGTGCGCGGGCACGCTACCGAGGCGCGCAAGGGCCTGTCAAGAAGTGCCGCCCACAGCTCCCGCTCGCCCTGGAGTACCGATCGCGAGGTATGCGGAAGACCGGGCCAAGGCGCGCATGGCGCTAGGCCCGCCGCATCAGCGTGCTCTTACCGAACAGCGAGGCCACCAGATCGACCGCCACCAGCGCCGTGCGGTTGCGCAGGTCGAGTGCCGGATTCAGCTCCATGATGTCCAGCGAAGCGAGCCGGCCCGTGTCGGCGATCATTTCCATGCACAACTGAGCCTCGCGATAGGAAGGACCGCCGGGGACGGTAGTGCCTACGCCGGGCGCGATGTCCGGATCGAGAAAATCAACGTCGAAGCTCACGTGCAGGTGCGTATCCTCGGCCATGTCCGCCAGCGTCTGCTCCAGCGTATGGCGCATGCCCATTTCATCAATGTAGCGCATGTCAAACACTTCGAGGCCGGCCTGGTGCACGAGGCGCTTCTCTCCCTGGTCGACGCTGCGAATACCGATCTGCCGGATCATCTGCGGACTGATCGCCGGCACGCAGCCGCCGATCTCTACCAGTGAGGGCGGTCCATACCCGCACAGACACGCGACCGGCATGCCATGCAGGTTGCCGCTGGGAGTGAGCACATTGGTGTTGAAATCGGCGTGCGCGTCAAGCCAGAGGACACGCAGCGGCTTGCGCCGCTCGCGACAGTAGCGGGCGACGCCACTGATCGACCCGATGCTGAGGCTGTGGTCACCACCGAGCAGAATCGGCAGGCGGCGCTGCTGCAATTCGTCGTATACGGCCGTGTGCACCAGCTGGTTCCACGCCACGACCTCGGGCAGATGCCGATACCCGTCCTGCGGGGGTAGGCCGGGATTGCCGGGCCCGCTGAGATTGCCGCCGTCACTGACCGTTAGCCCCTGTGATTCCAGCACCGCCTGCAGTTCGGCGACGCGCAGTGCCTCCGGGCCCATTGAGGCGCCGCGCATGCTGGCGCCAATATCGGTGGGCGCGCCGATCAGGCTAACCGCCGCGCTCATCGCTGCTTCAGCCAGTCAGACGCAGGCGCGCGCGCGCGCCGACGCCGAGGGTGCCGCCGAACAGATCTTTCGGGTCCCGCAGCTGCGGTACGAGGTCGATCTGCCGCGGGCTGCCCCGTTCTTCACGCAGCAGCTGGTGCAGGAAACGCAAGGCCGAATAGTCCTGCAGCGCGAAGCCGACGGAATCAAAAATCGTGATGTCGCTCGGATCCACGCGTCCGCTCGCGGTACCGCCGACCAGCGCCGCGAACTCGGTCACCGGGAAGCCGGCTTCCATCTGCTGGATCTCGCCTTCAACACGCGACTGCGGCTCATACTCAACGACGACACGCACGCCGGGCATGCGCAGGACATCGGCGTGCAGTTCCGTCTTTCCCGGACAATCTCCGCCGACGGCATTGATGTGCACTCCGGCGCCGATCATGGGTGGCGTCAGTATGACCGCGTTCTTCTTGTCCGCAGTCACAGTGGTGACGATGTCCGCGGTGCTGCAGGCCTCGGCGGTCGAGCCGGCGCGCACGATGCGCACCTGTGCCATTTCCGGCAGCCCGCGCAGGTTGCGTTCCAGCTTGGTGCTGGCCGCGGCATCGACGTCAAACAGACGCAGTTCCCGGATGCCGAGCATGTGGCAGAAGGCGAGTGCCTGAAATTCACTCTGCGCGCCGTTGCCGATCAGCGCCATCACGCTGCTGTCGGGTCGCGCCAGCCACCTGGCAGCCAGTGCCGACATGGCTGCCGTGCGCAACGCCGTTGTGACGGTGAGCTCCGAAAGCAGCAGGGGATAGCCGGTCTCCACGTCCGCCAGCACGCCGAAGGCCGTGACGGTCAGCAATCCGACGGCGGTGTTTTTCGGGTGACCATTGACGTACTTGAAGCTGTACAGGTGCCCGTCGCTGGTGGGCATCAGTTCGATCACGCCCACCCTGGAATGGCTGGCGAGGCGGGCTGACTTTTCGAACTCGCTCCAGCGCCGGTAGTCGGCCTCGATCTCGGCGCTGAGCCGTTCGATGAATACGCCCACGCCAACCGACTGGACCAGACGCTGGATGTCGCTGACACCGATGTAGTCGACCATGGGCTGTACTCCTCTCGCCGGTCGCCGCAGACCCGCGGCGACGCCAAAACCCATCATGCCCGGGGGTTTGGCTAACAAGAAGCGCACAATATGCGCATAATGGAGATACTTTTAAGCATAATGACAGAAGAAAATGGCATTCTGCTCTACAATGCCTGATGGACTTGGGGGCCCCTTGGACGAACTTGACCATCAACTGATCGCCCAGCTGCGCACCAATGCCCGCATTTCCGTGGCGGCGCTGGCCAAGGGATTGCACGTGGCCCGCGGCACGGTGCAAAACCGCCTCGCGAAACTTGAACGCGATGGCATCATCGTCGGCTACACGGTCAGGCTGCGATCGCAGCTCGACGAGCAACGCATCACGGCGCTGATGACCATCGCGGTCGAAGGCAATCGCGCTGATACGGTGTTGCGCGCGCTACGCGGGGACCCCGCGATCCAGACCCTGCACACCACGAACGGTCGCTGGGACATCATCGCCGAACTGCGCGCCGACACGCTCGAGGCATTCGATCATGTTCTGAGTCGCATCCGCACGGTCGACGGCATTGCGCGGACGGAAACCAGCCTGCTGCTGTCGACCCACAAGCTGTGAATCGCTACGCAGGGCGAGGGTAGCAGTCCCCGTCGCCGCAATGGATCCGCCATAAATAGAGTGCACCTGGCTGCGGAGATTCGACCGAGCCGGCGTTATTCGGTGGTTGCCTGACTGCCGCGGACACGAATAACATCAACGGCTCGTGCGGGTGTAGTTCAATGGTAGAACTGCAGCTTCCCAAGCTGCTAACGTGGGTTCGATTCCCATCACCCGCTCCACCTGTGCGCACCGGGGTATAACCATGAAAGCAAATCGATGGAATTTCCTTGTCACCGCTGTTCTGTGCGCCGGCGCGGCGCAGGCCGCGGAGCCCGCAGCGCCGGGCGCGGAAGACCAGCCGCTGACGGAATTTCCCTACACACCGAGCCTCGATGTGCCCTCGATGGATCGGAGCGCCGATCCCTGCGGCGATTTCTACCAGTATTCCTGCGGTGGCTGGGTGGTGCATAACCCGATTCCTGCCGACCAGGCGAGCTGGAGTGTGTACGGCAAGCTCTACCAGGACAACCAGCGCTACCTCTGGGGCATACTCGAGGGCCTGGCGCGCCAGACTGAGGGACGATCGGACAACCAGCGGAAGATCGGCGACTACTTCGCGGCCTGCATGGACGAGTCTGCGGCCCAGAAAATGGGCCGGAAGCCGCTGGATGCGATGCTCGATCAGATCGCGGCGCTGCACAGCCGCAGGGCACTGCCTGGCCTGCTCGCCCAGCTGCAGCTGAACAACGCCGATCCGGGTTTCTTCTTCAGCTTCGGCTCGAATCAGGACTACGGCGATGCCACCCAGACCATCGCCTACGCCGATGCCGGCGGCCTGGGGCTCCCCGAGCGCGACTATTACATCGACAAGGATGCGCACACCCTCATGCTCCGTACCCAGTATCGCGAGCACGTGGCGAAAGTCTTTGGCCAGCTCGGCGATGCGCCGGAAGTGGCGGCGAAAAATGCGGCGACGGTCCTGCGCCTGGAGACGCAACTGGCCCGCGCATCGCTGAAGCCGGTCGAGCGGCGCGATCCCTACAAGCTGTACCACATGTACGAACGGACCGCACTCCATGGCCTCACGCCGCACTTTGACTGGACGGGGTACTTCCAGCCGCTGGGGCTCGCGGACGTTCACGCGATGAACGTGGCGGAGCCGAAATTCTACAAGGCATTCGATGCGCTGCTTGCCAATACGAGCATGGCGGATCTCAAGACCTACCTGCGCTGGCACGCGGCGCACGCAGCGGCGCCTTACCTGTCGAAATCTTTCGAGGATGAGCGCTTCGCCTTCTTTGATCACACCCTGCGCGGGGTTCCCCAGCAGAAGCCACGCTGGAAGCATTGCGTGGCGCAGGTCGATGGGCTGCTGGGCGAGGCCCTGGGCCGAGAATTCGTCGACCGCGCCTTCGCGCCGGCGCTGAAGACCAGCACGCTGAAGATGACGACGCAGATCGAGCAGGCCATGCGCGAGGACATCGAGCAGCTGTCGTGGATGAGCGCGGAGACCAAACGCCAGGCCGTCGGCAAGCTCGACACCATCGTCAACAAGATCGGCTATCCGGATCGCTGGCGCGACTACAGCGCGGTCGAGGTGAGGCGCGAAGATCATTTCGGCAACGTGCAGCGCGCCACGGCCTTCGAAGGACGCCGGCAGCTGGCGAAGATCGGCAAGCCGCTCGATCGTGCCGAGTGGGGCATGACGCCGCCGACGGTCAATGCCTATTACAACCCGCAGATGAACGACATCAACTTCCCGGCCGGCGTATTGCAGCCGCCGCTGTACGACCCGAAGCTCGACGATGCGCCCAACTACGGCAATACCGGCGGCACTATCGGCCATGAGCTCACGCACGCCTTCGACGATGAGGGGCGACAGTTCAACGCTGCCGGCAACCTGAAGGACTGGTGGACGCCAGCCGACGCGGCAGGGTTCAAGGAGCGCTCGCAGTGCATCGTCGATCAGTATGCGCAGTACGTGGTCGTCGATGATATTCACATCAACAGCAAATTGACGCTCGGCGAGGATATTGCGGATCTGGGCGGTCTGATCCTGGCGCACATCGCCTGGCGGGCGCAGATCGCGAATGCCCACCTCGAGGATCGCGACGGCCTGACGCCGGAGCAGCGCTTTTTCGTCGGCTACGCGCAGTGGGCCTGCAACAATGAGCGCCCGGAAAACATGCGGCTGCATGCAAAGACGGATCCGCACTCGCCGGGCCGCTACCGCGTGAACGGCCTGGTCGTAAACATGCCGGAGTTCGCTCAGGCCTTCGCCTGCAAGGTTGGCCAGCCCATGGTGAGCCCGAAGCCCTGCCGGGTGTGGTGAGCGGCGGCGCTTCCGCCCGATGACGTTGCTGAGCCTGCTGTCGGCGGAGCTCGCCTACGGTCTCACTCCCCTGCTCGACCAGGCCTCCTGCGCACTGGAAGAGGGCGATCGGGTCGGGCTGATCGGCCGCAACGGCACCGGCAAATCCACGCTTCTCAATGTCTTCGCCGGCCGCTCAGCCCTCGATGACGGCGAGGTGCAGCGCCGTGACGGCCTGCGCGTCGTCACGGTGGAGCAGGAGCCCGAGCTGCCGCCTGCGGATACCCTGTTCGAGAGTCTGCGCCAGCGCGGCGGGCTTGAGGATGTCGATGACGAGCGGCAGCGCTGGCGAGGGGAGGCGCGGCTGGTCGAGTTCGCCTCGCGCTTTGGGCTCGACGGCACGATCGATCCGTCCCTGGCCTCGGGTGGCGAGCGCAAGCGTGCGGCGTTGGCCCTTGCGCTGTCGCTCGAGCCCGACCTCCTGCTGCTCGATGAACCCACGAACCACCTGGACATCGCCGGGATCGAGCAGCTCGAGGAGCTGCTGTTGAAGTCTCCGGCGCTCGTGTTCGTGACCCACGATCGCTGGTTCCTCGACCGGGTGGCGACACGCATCCTTGAGCTGGATCGTGGCTGGCTGCGCAGCTATCCGGGCAATTACGCCGCCTACGAGCGTCAGAAGGCCGCCGAGCTCGCGGCCGAGGCGGTGGGCCGGCGCAAATTCGACAAGTTCTGGGCGCAGGAGGAAGTGTGGATCCGCCGCGGCGTCGAGGCGCGGCGCACGCGCAACGAGGGCAGGGTGCGCCGCCTCGAGGCGCTGCGCGACGAGCGCGCCGTGCGGCGCGAGCGCATCGGCAACATACGGCTCGCGATCGACGCAAGCGAGCGCTCCGGGAAGCTCGTGGCGGAACTCACCAAGGTGTCGAAGCGCTACGACGAGCGGGTGCTGGTCGCGAATCTTGATCTGCGGTTGATGCGTGGCGATCGGCTGGCGCTGCTGGGCCCCAATGGCGCCGGCAAGTCCACGCTCATCAGGCTGATCCTGGGACTTCTCGCTCCCGACGCTGGGGAGGTGCGGCTCGGCACCAATCTGCAGATCGCCTACTTCGATCAGCTGCGCTCGCAGCTCGATCTGGACAAGTCGGTCGCCGATACCGTCAGCGAAGGCTCGGACTATGTCGAGGTGAACGGCGAGAAGCGCCGCATCAGCAGTTACCTCGGCGACTTCCTGTTCTCGGCCCGGCGCGCAGCCACGCCGGTGCGCGCACTCTCAGGCGGTGAGCGCAACCGGCTGCTGCTGGCACGCCTGTTCGCGCAGCCCGCCAACCTGCTGGTGCTGGACGAACCCACCAACGACCTGGATGTCGAATCGCTGGAATTGCTGGAGGCCTCGCTGCAATCGTTCGCGGGCACACTGCTGCTGGTCAGTCACGATCGCACCTTCGTCGACAATGTCGTCACACAGACGCTGGTCGCCGAAGGGGACGGTCACTGGCAGGAATATCCGGGCGGGTATCGCGACTGGCTGGCGCAGCGCCCCACCCGGGCGCCGCCCGCCGCG
>WNFL01211754.1_pt1 | contig 15890 bp, 27 predicted proteins | sample 5400361 | NCBI WGS metagenome assembly WNFL01 (sample SAMN13153351, study PRJNA577476) | soil metagenome | isolation source: 40 cm soil on Douglas fir-dominated hillslope | place: USA:California | collected 2013-09-17
ACACACATCAGCAAAGTGACACCGTAGCAGCTCCGCTGGGAGGCCACCACGCCGAGGGATAAGCTGGCGGCCTCCTCGAGCCGGTGCTACTCGAAGCGCCTAAGTCGCCTTACCGGAGATGTGAAGTAACACTTCATGTCCGATTGCGCGTTAGTCGTCCATGTGTCGCGACGGTTTGCTCGAAACTTCCTCGAACCTCTTTTTGAGGCAGTGAGCGTCGATTGTAAAAGTGAGTGACATCTTGATGAGCGACCAGAGAACGCAAGAGTCTGCTAGCTGCATCGTCGCCACGTGGGCCAACGCTGATAAACAAAATCAGAGGTAACAAGGTCGAAGCTGTCTTTCATCTCCCAAGGACGTGAGACCCATGATTTGTCTATGGGGACTGGAGCAACGCCACGCCGGAGCAATTTTCACCGGAGCAATTTTCATGTTGCAATCGTGGTCACTTGAGTCTAGTATCTCGCCACTGTCGTCCCCCAGTTAAGAGGCGGGGACCGGGTGAACGGTAGCACTCTCAGCTTCCTTACACCTATCGTTCCCAACGATTCCCGCTCGTCAAGTCCTGCGTACTTCTGCATTCCGCCATCTCTGGAAAGCCCGCAGGCGGTGGTGGCACATGTTGCAGCAAGCCGTTTTCCATTCGAGGAGGTTCACCTCCCGAGTCGAGACGCACGAGCGCGTGTGGGTCGATTGGCGGTGTATTGGACGTGAAGACATTTCACGAGTTCGTAATTTGAGCCTGGGTGGTCTGTTTGTCGAGACACCAACGTCAAGGGGCTTGGGTTCCACAGTCAAGCTTGAATTTCTTGTCCAGGAGGGACAGATCAGGGCCGACGCAGTTGTGCGGCGTGCCGAGCCTGGTCGTGGATTAGCAATGAAGTTCACGGCAGTGAGTGAGGAAGATCGCCCGCGCTTAGAAGTATTGATATGCAGGCTTCGCTATTCGTCCTGATTTCTGGGTTACCGGCAAGTTCGTCGACGCTTTTGAGCAGGCTTTCCAGAATGGCCAGCGCAACTTCCAGGGAGACCTTCAGCTTCTTGCGCAACCCAAGATCTTCGCTGCCTAGCTGCGGCCACTGTACCGGCAAGACTGGGTGGTCTACTTGAAACGTCCCTTTGGTGGTCCCGAATATGTGCTGCACTATCTGGGCCGCTACACCCATCGCGTGGCCATCTCCAATCACCGCCTGGTCTCCTTCGCTGATGGCCAAGTCACCTTTCGCTGGCGTGATTCCGCTGACCACAACAAACAGAAGTTGCTGCCTCTATCGGTCGACGAGTTCCTGTGTCGCTTCTTACTGCACATCCTTCCGCAAGGCTTCGTGCGCATCCGGCATTTCGGCTTTCTGGCCAACCGGCGGCGTACCACGCTTCTGCCGCTTTGCTTTCAGTTGCTGGGCTCAGCCCAAGAGCCGCAAGCTGGACAACACGTTGCTTCCACTGAAGACGCACTTGGTCTTTGGCGCTGTCCCAAGTGTGGCGGCCCAATGAAGGTCGTCGAGCGGCTGGCGGCTGTCGAAATCCAACTTCGATCTCCACCACGGATCAGCGTTGCGGCATGAGACTACTCTCTCCAACTCGAAAACTCTGCGTCCTTCCGGGCGCTCCGTATCTTTGTGGCTCGCCGTCAAAGCGATCCCTTCTTCCAGCTTCTTCGACGACAGTCTTCGCGATACTTTTTCGCCGTAGCCAATTTCCGCGCCCACGGTGTCATGTGTCGTGCCCTGCAGAACAGTCTCGGCACGGCTTAATACCGCTCCTTCGCACAATTGAATTTGCATAGGGCCTGCGTCCACCGCAACCACGGGCGGCCACGTCCAAACGGCTTTACCGGACGCGCGAGAGAACTCCCCGCCTCCGTTCACTCCTCACCGAGAACGCGCATCCGGTAAAGCACTAGCGTTAATCGGGACTTGACTCATTTTGGGCGAGCCTTGGCTGCGACCCAGAGCGATTTAGCAAACCGTATCGCTCCGACAATCGAGCAAACTGTGCAACCAATCCAAGCGAGGAGCGAGACAATCAAGCCCGCGAATGTTGCATACCGAAATCTATCGGCCAATGGTCCCATGATGATGGCTACGGCACAGAATCCGGCGGTTCCAATGGGCAGCCACTGCCACCATTTCAAGTCGTCTTGCACGGTCAACCTCGCTTTCACGACGTTTCTGGGCCGGACGCATTCCGTCCATAGCATGAATATATAGACTGCAACTCAGGATAAATCGAGTGAAAGCAGATTCTGAATCAGAAGTTCATTTCTCCGGTAAGCGTTTATCAGGCGCTAGAGAGGCTCAAGAGCCATTCCTCCTGAGCAAAGAATCCAGTTCGGGATTTAGCCTGCTTCGGTTAATGTAAACTCTCCCATAGAAATTGACACAAGAAACTTGTGCTGGTCAGGAGGGCCGATGTTTATCTTCACAAAATTTGTGGCCTTGACTTGCGTATTTTGTGTTGGCACCGCCGTCCTAATGGACCTCGGCTTCCTTCTGACTGTACGATTTGGCGGAGGCATGGGTTGGCATCGCATTCACTCGATGGAGTTGGCGCCTCTTGTGGGGGCTCGTTTGGCTAGGTTCATTTCTTCTGGCATGGCATCTCATCGTCCCAGTCTTAGCGCGCGCTCCGAAGGGTTGACCGACCGTGCTAAAACACAAAAACTCTTTGCGGGATTCCTGAGCAAGGTCAACTCCTGGCACGCATTACCGGACATTGGTTTCAGCTTCCGATAGTGGCGAGGCCACTTCCGGATGATTGCCTACGTGGTTTCCAGGCCGACTTCTCCCTCCTGCTTGGAACCGGGTTTGCCGACCCAGACCACGCTGCAGCGCTCGGGGCGGAGCGTCTCTTCATCGAGGATAAGTTCGACCACTTGGCCGCGCCTAAGGTGGAAACTTCCGCGCAGCCGGAAACCTTCTTTCGAGGAATCGAGCACGAGGCAGGGGAGCCTCTTCGGCTTGCGGTCCAGATTGATGACCAGGCTGGCGCGCTTCCTCGACACCACCCGCTTCGAGCGGCGACCTTGGGGGACAGAAAAGCTGAGCATTCTCTCACCCCGGTTCTAGGCTAAGATTCGTCAGGCCTCCCCGAGTCCGAGTGCCTCGATCCAATGTTTTACCGGCGCGTCGAGCCGGATGCCGACGATATAATCGTCGCTGGGGAGCTTCTTGCAATATACAACCGAGCCTTGGACGAGAAATCCAGGTGGGGATGAAACAAGCACCAGCTCGGCAGATTCCCAGAGCTTTTGCGTGACCATCTTGATCCCTTGTCTGCTGACATTCTTCACAGGCGCGAGTTCAAGAACACCCGGCTTCCGGAGGCTGGTTAGCCACAGGGGGGCACTTAAATGGGTGCGAGCTTCCGACCTTCGATTCCTTCCACTCCATCTGCCCGCGCCAAATAAGACTGCGGCCATGGGATCGACAGTTTCAGAAACCGCTGTGTTTTCTGCGAGGAGCGAATCGAAATTGCAGCCTAGCCAGACGGATGGAAAACGTAAGCACTTTCCAAGAATGCGTTCTCCGGCTACGTCTTCCGGAAACTCAAGTGAAGCTTTTTGCGTCATGTGTTCCTCTCATGGGAGGGGAGCGTGGTTGTCATCTCGCCGGGGAGACTACGGCTGCGAAAACGGGTATGGAATCCAGCGAGTTCCTGAAATCAGGGTCAGGTGAATACCTCACTAGTAGGCGGGGAAAAATCAAAAACCCGCATATATCCTGCGACTAGGTACTCAGGGAATCACCCGAGCGGCGATTACAGTCTTCTATCGATATACAGCTTAATCAATCACGAGTAGTTGTAGTTTAGGTTGAAAACGGGCGAGTGGGGACTGCAAGCCTCGGTCACCTGAGTTCCCACATCGGCGGTGATGCCATATGACTAGCTATTCTAGAAACGCTGCCAATGCTGAGCCTGCCCCAACCTCTGCGCAGGGGGAAAAGCTTCGTCAGAGCGAGCGTGTTCATCTAACCTTGCCCATTCGTATCTCCGGTGCTGGGGAATATGGAAAGGAGTTCGTTGAGGAAGGGCATACAGTAGATGTCAGCCGCCAAGGCGCGACAATCATAGTGGACTGCGAGCTGCGTCCCTGCCAAAGCATTAAGGTCGAGCGCATCGGGGTATCCAAGGAGGCGATGGCAAGAGTTGTCGGTCAAATAATCAGGGGAACCGAAGGCCTGCGGTATGGGATAGCTTTGGTCGACCCCAATGTCAATCTTTGGGGCATTTCATTCCCTGCTGTTTGCGAGGGAGATAAGGCCGTGCTCCGCGTCCTGCTCAAATGTGTTGCTTGTGGGCAGTTGGAAGTGTCGTACCTCAACGAATTTGAAGCCGGTCTCTTTCTTTACCACCGTAGCATCGCCCGAATCTGTGGACGATGCGGAGGCTGGACCACTTGGACTCCGCCCCGCAGTCCGGTAGAGGCGGATAGTCAGCGCCAGAGGTCGTGTTACGTGCTAGCCTCCGGGACGCGGAATCAGCGATTGCACGACCGTATTCCGGTAGACGCGATTGGAAGTGTTCGGCACCCCACACTTGGAACCGAGGTTGTGCTCGTCGGAAACTTGGCGCGGGGAGGTTTAAGTTTTTACAGCACCAGCAGCTATCCGGAAGGGTCAAGGGTAGAAATAGCGGTACCCTACACGTCGAAGACGCCAAATATTTATGTGCCCGCTCGGGTCGTAAGCTCACGAAAGGGATTGGACAACGGTCTCATTGAGTACGGAGTCTCTTATATGTTGTGATTGACCCCAGTGCGGTCGGACTCTTCGCGAACGAAAGGATTTTATGCGAGGAAGAATCTCAGAACGAGGAAGCGTTCTCTTGCTTGAAATGCTTATAGTCGTTTCCATTCTAGGCGTGATACTTGTCATGTCCGCCCCTTCGTTTATGCGTCTGCGAATGTCGGAGCAAGCCAATCAAGCAGTTGCGACGCTCCGCGCAATCCAGAATGCAGAAGCGTATTATCTCCAGATTTATCGCAATGGCTACGTAAACCCCGGGGTGCTTGCTGGAACCGGAATTGCCGTACCCGCAACGTGCGATGCTCCTTTACTTCTCGGGGGAGCACAGGCGCAAACTCAAACTAATGGCTACTTCTTTGCGGGTTGTACGGCTCCCGGCTCAACAACTTTTTCCCTAACTGCGAATCCGGCAAACGGACAAGGGCGGAGTTTCTTCGTAAATGAGTTTGGCATCATTCAGTACTCTGACAGCGGTCCCGCGGATAGCACAAGCGCGGCGTGGTTTTGGTAGAGGGAAAGCTCCGATGAAAATCAAAAGGCGCAAACTGGACAAATGAAACCACGTGTTCGGTAATCCGCCACAGAAATGGCAGTCTTCCAGCGCCTCTGGGAATTAGCTGCCGACCGAGACGCATCGGGCCTGTTTTGCGCCCAAGTTGCGCCCAGGTGTTCAGTTCGGTCGAGAAGCATGCAGTTCGGAGAATATCGAGTCTTTCAAAACGCCACTGAGCGAAGAATTGTGAACTCGCAATCTCTCCCCATACTCGATGTATCCGAGGTTCTTGAACTTATTCATAAAATAACAGACCCGGCTGCGGGTTGAGCCAATCAATCCCCCGAGCGTCTCCTGACTAACCTTCGGGATGACCGCAGTTGGCTTGCGTATCTTGTCGTAGCGGGCGATCAGCAATAGTGCGCGAGCCAACCGTTCCTCACAGGAGCATAAGTGTTGGTCGATTAGGTCCTCTTCAATCCGGATGTTCCGTCCAAGCAAGCAGGCGATGAAATGGTCTGAGAACTCATGGCCATTGTGGAGAGCGCGGGTCATCTCCTTCTCTTCGATGACCAGGATCCGACATCGTGTCATTGCCGTAGCGGTCGCCGTGCGGATGGCTTGATCCCTCATGCATCCTGCACCGAAGTAGTCTCCATGATGCAGAATTCCGAGGACCGTCTCCTTACCCCGCTTCGACCTAACTGTGAGTTTCACTTGCCCTTTCTCGATGTAGAACACATCCTTGCTGGCGTCGCCCTGTGAAGAGATGGCCTGCCCCTCGCGAAAAAGGGCGACAAAGCTTTTCGCGCCCATTTTCGTTAGAAATACCGCTGGTTGAAAAGACCTCTGGCGTCGACGAGTCATGGCAGCCTCAAAGACCCTGCTTTTGATCTTGGTGGAATGCCGTTGTCAAAAACCTGAACCTTCGAAAAGGAGACTTACACCCAATGCGCAGAGTAATTCCGATCACCGAGCAATATCAACACTTTGTCGCGGACCTGCAGGGCGGTTTTTGGGGTGATTGCTACAGTCAGGTTCGCCGCCTCTGCCACGAGGCCATCGAGCGCGAATCCATCCGCTTGCGAGAGGCCTATTTGCACTGCCACCGCTATGAACGCACCTCCAAACGCCGTGACCAGCGCAACGGCTTCTACTATCCCGACCTCCAGACGCGTTTTGGCTGCTTGCGTCTGAAAATCGCGCGCAGCCGCACCCGCAGTTTTCTGCCCTCCGTCATCCAACTCTTTCAGCGCCGCTCCGAGGACGTCGCCCTGCTGGTGCGCGAAGCCTTCCTCCGCGGCATCTCCACTCGCCAAGTGGGCCGGGTCATCGCCAGCCTGCAGCTCGGCCCGCTCAGCGCGCTGACCGTTTCCCGTCTGTCGCGCAGCCTGGATTCCATGGTGGCTGCCTTTCATCAATGCCCGCTCGCGGATGAATGGGCCTACGTGTTCCTCGATGGTGTCAGCTTGCGTGTGCGCCGCCCCGCGGGCCGCAAACGCGTGCAAATGCTGGTCGCTTACGGGGTACGCCGCGACGGCAGCCGGCAACTGCTCGCTTTCCTACGCAGCCAGGGCGAAAGCCAAGCCGCTTGGGAAGGCCTGCCCCAAGATCTCTACCGCCGTGGCCTGGTCGGTGAAAACCTGCAACTGATCGTTACCGACGGCTGCCCCGGACTGGCCGCCGCGATCGAAACCGTCTACCCACGCGTGCGGCATCAACGTTGCTGGGTGCACAAGATTCGCAATATTCTCGATCATGTGCGCCGCGATTTTCCGGCCGTGAAGAACAGCGCGCAGGCCCTCTACTTGGCCGCCGATCGCGCCGCCGCCGTCCGAGCGTTTCGCACCTTCCAAGCGCGCTGGCAGGAAAGTTATCCCGCCATGGTGCGCAAACTTGAACAGGATCTGCCGGACCTGCTTTCCTTCTTTCAGATGCCGCCGCACCTGTGGCGCAAACTGCGCACCACCAACGTCATCGAACTCTGCTTCGTGGAAGTGCGCCGCCGAACGCGCCCCATGGTCTGCTTCGTCAACGAACTCAGCGCCGAACGCATCATCTACGCCATTTTCCATCGCTTCAACGATCAATGGAAAAACCGCGCCTTCCGCCTTTTTACACAAGCTGCTTGACGTCACCGGCGGGCGAATCGGCTTGCCTTTCGGACGTTGTGGTTTCACGGAAAGAGTCTAACTAAAGCGACTTCAGCAAAGCGGAGAGATTTTACACCTGCATTCGGGCAAACGAGTATCGTGGCTAGGGATGGGCCATTTTCTGGGCCATGTGCAGGACGAGCTTGCGGTCAGGATGGCACATCAGGGTATTTAGCCTCCCGGCTGACACGCAGTTGTAGCGTGTTAGAAATAAATTTGAGTGGTGGGACTGCGCCGATTGAGCGTCAAGACGACGTGAGCGGTTGCCTACAGCCCTGCCGGGTGAAGTTCCCACCGCACACTGCTGCAAGACCTTAACCGACAGGCGGATACAGGATTCACCTTCGCTTTTCATTCATCTTCGGGCTTCCCTGTGTGTTTTCTGGTCTTGTCGCAGGTAATTGGTGTTTGTTTCCTCCATACTTTTTCTGCTACCCGCGCAAGAGGTCCGGCATCGCACTACACAGGAGGACCAATATATGGGTCATGAAATTCATCAAGGACACCCGCATCAGCATGGAAATAAGTGTGGCCACACGGCTCTCGTGCACGATGGGCATCAATGTTTCCTTCACGATGGCCACATGCACTATGTGCATGGCGACCATGTGGACGAACACAAGCTGGAAGTGAATTCCAATAATCCGGCGAAATGCAGTGCTGGACACTCGTGCGGCGGTCACGAAGCCACCCACCGGCACGGCCCGGGCTGCGGCCATGAAGCTGTTCCCCACGACGACCATACGGACTACCTCGTGGCTGGCCATCTTCACCATGTGCATGAGGGACATTGCGATAACCACGGCACGGTTCTGCTAGCTACTGCCGCAGCGCGGTGACGAAGTCTACGAGGCCGGGTTCGGAGGCACATTCTTTTGCTTGGAAAGTCTGACGGATCTTTGGCTCAGGAGATGTTAGCAGGGGACACGCGCCGGTGCGCGCGCAGGGCCATCCCGCATAGCTTTGAGCGATAAACCTGCGGCAGCCTACTGCGCGGGCTGCTGCCAGAAGGTGGTCTGTTCCTTCGCTACGAAGTTGGTTGGTTAAAGCAAACTCCTCGTCAAAGCGGCGCAGATTGAAGCTGGCCGGAATCGCGGTCAGCTGATGGATGATGACGTCTGGCTCCGCCCGTTGAACGGCTTCGAGTACTTCTCTTGCACTAAAGGCGTTCACCACTACGGGTGTACCTCCTGCCAATCTGATCGACTCAGCCTTGCCCGGATGTCGTGTGGTCCCCGTGACCTTGTGGCCTGCATTCACCAACAAGGGAACCAGGCACTTTCCAATGGCTCCCGTTGCTCCAGCTAAGAACACTTTCATGAGAAACCTCCTTTGTCCGAGGTCGACAACGCAGACTCTCTGTTTGGGGTGAGCAAGGCTGCAGTCAATCCAAGAACGACGGACCCACCGACGATACCGAGCGATTCGGGTAATTCCGGTTTTGCCGTCATCAGTAAGAGAATTCCGAGAAAGATCGCGGTTCTGACACCCAGCGAAATCTTGAGAAAAGGGTGCCGCAGCAGGTCCAGGAGCTTTGATTGATTCGTCATGCTGCTCGCGCCCAGGCGCCGCACGTGACGCATGCGTCTGCCCGTCGCAGCACCCAGCGGTGCCATAAGCAGAAAGGCTGCAATCGTGACCTTGAGCCACGCCAAGCCGAAACCCGACATCTGAATCGTCAAGTAGACTCCAGAAAGAAGAATGACAAGGAGTGATCCGAGGGCAACCGCCGAGAGACCGGGAACCGGCTCAATCCAAAGTTGAACCTCGGGCAAGGTGGAGGCTCGCCGCAAATGAAACAGCGAGAGTGTCTCCAAGCTTAGGCAAGCAAACAGAGCAAGCACGGCTGTGACATGTCCGAACAAAACAAGCGAATAGAGCGTCATGTTTTCCTCATTTCTGATTAGTTAGAGATTCCTACGATCTTGCCGATCGAGGAGCGATTCTCCACTGCTTGGATCATGAAGTCGGCCACATCCGCGCGCGAGATTTTGAAACCGAAAGGAGGCAGGTGTCCCTCTCGCACGCGATACTTCCCCGTGTAAGGCTTGTCGGTCAGTTCGGGTGGACGCGCGATCGTCCACTCAAGCCCACTTTCTTGAAACAACTTCTCCATAGCGGAAGCGTCTGCAACGACACTCGGGTAGAGCAACCGTCCCAACAGGTATGCAGGCGGAATAATGGAGTCTTTAAACAGGAATGCTACCGACTCGACTACAACGCGTTTGACTCCGGCTTGAGGCATGGCGCTCGTCAACGCGCCACCGAATTGGCGTAAAAGATTTGCGTCCGCCTTCGGCACAGGCAGCCGCGGTCCAAATCCTGACAAAACCGCGTCATGACCCTTAATGACCGGTCCAAGCTCCGCACTGTCCAGCAGATCTCCCTGCTTGACAGTAATGCGGTCTCGAAACGGCTTGAGCCGCTCCGGCGAGCGAACAAATGCTGTCACGGAATGACCGCGTTCAATTGCTAGCCGCACGATCTCCAGTCCCGTGCCCCCTGTGGCTCCCAGTACAATCAACTTCATGCTGCCTCCCTTTCCAGAACGCCCGACGCTCTCCGACTTAGTGTCGCTATGATCTTGCATATTCGCCTTAGATGACTATACTCAATATAGGTTACTTATGATTTTTGGGCGCCGAACATGAGAAAACGTCCGTACAAATCACTAGTTCGCCAGCGCCAGGCAAGCGATACGCGCCGGCGCATCGTCGAAGTCACCCGGCAGCTTTTGCAGAGCGAGGGCTACGATGGAATGACCATCGAAGCTATCGCGAAGCGGGCGGAGGTATCTGCCCAAAGCGTGTATGCCATCTTCAAGTCGAAGACGGGAATTCTGATCGCGCTTCTTGATCAATCCACGTTTGGACCCGATTACGTCGAGGTCGTGGGGCAGGCACTGAGTGCGAGTGATCCCGAAACCCGTTTGCGGCGCGCCGCCAGCGTTGCCAGGCAGATCCGCGGCGCGCAAAGTGCGGCGTTCGATCTGATGCGGGGTGCAGGTGTGGTGGCCCCCGAACTGGCAAAACTGGAACAACAGCGCGAGCGCCTACGCTATGAGAAGGAGGAAAGCATGATCACCTTCCTCCGCGACGCCGGAAGGCTTCGCCCCGGGCTTAGTCACAAGACCGCGCGGGATATCTTCTGGATGTTTACTGGAGGGGACGTGTACCGGATGTTGGTGCGCGAGCGTGGGTGGTCTCCTCAGAAATACCAAGACTGGCTGGCCGGCGCTCTCGTGCACTCTTTGCTGACTCCGCCAAAACCGAGTCTCGGTTCGAACTTTGGCAGCAAAGCGTGATTCATCTTAGGGGCACGTTTGAAGATAGAGTCTCGGACGTTGTCACTTTGAGTTGTGATTCTCAAACCCCGCGATAACTCCCGGATGGGCTAACCGGATTCCACGGCGGGATTAGTCCTGTGAAGTTCTATAAAGGCTTGTAGGAAGTGATCTCCGCGGTTGGCATCGATCTTGGAGCAGCTGCAAGTATCACGTATTGAGGTGTCGCGACACCCGCACGCCTCGTTCCCATGACCCTCTGCTTTTTGAGCAGAAGGTCAACGGTGAAGATCATTTCTTCTTACTCTTTTCAGTTCAATGAGATGGCGCGCCCGGCAGGACTCGAACCTGCGGCATTCTGCCGACGTGCAGCAAGCCGTCACTTCCGGAATCGGCGGCGAAATGGTGACGGAAAACATCGAAGGCCGCGAGCGTTACCCCGTCAACGTCCGCTACAGCCGCGACTTCCGCGACAACGTGGACGAGTTACGCAGAGTCCTGATCGGCACGCCTTCCGGCGCACAAATTCCCATCGAGGAAGTGGCGCGCATTTCGTTTTCACGCGGGCCCGCCACGATCCGCGATGAAGACGGCGCGCTGACCGGCTACGTCTACATGGATCTCAATTCCAGAAATTACGGCGACTTCGTGAACGCCGCGAATGACGTGCTGAAGCAGAAGCTCCATCTGCCCGCGGGTTACACGTTTAAATGGGCAGGAGAATATGAATTTGAATTGCGAGCCAAGGAACGACTGCAAGTGATCTTGCCGGTCGTCTTCTTCGTCATCTTCGTGCTCCTCTACATGGTTTTCCGTTCCGTCGCGGAATCGGCAGTGCTCATTTTCCCGACACTCTATGCACTAACCGGCGGCCTCATCCTGCAAAAGCTGCTGGGCTACAACTTCAGCGTGGCGGTGTGGGTCGGCTATATCGCCCTGTTTGGCATTGCGGTCGAGACCGGCGTCGTCATGGTCGTGTACCTCCACGAAGCGCTCAATCGGCGGCGCGCAAACGGAAAGCCACTGAAGCATGAAGACATCGAGGAGGCCATCGTCGAAGGCGCAGTGCAGCGCCTCAGGCCGAAACTCATGACCGTATGCGTTGTACTGGCGAGTCTTATTCCTATTTTGCGGGAGACCGGCGTCAGTTCCGATGTTATGAAACCGATTGCCGCGCCGCTCGTCGGCGGCATGATCACCTCCACCATTCACGTGCTGACTCTGGTGCCCGTCTTCTTTGCACTTATGAAGGAGCGCGCCTTGCGGCGCGGGACGCTGCGTCTGCAGGCGGATAATTCGACAAAAGATTGACTACCTGGTGGCCGGGAAAGTGCAGGACGCCAGGTTGTTCGATGAAGAAGCGAAATCAAAAGGAGAAGCAGAATTGAAAACCAAAACAAAACTGACCGCAGTACTCATGCTGGCGCTTGCGGGTGCGTTTGCTGCAGTTGCGCAGCAACAATCGCTCACCGGAGTCGTCACCGATTCGATGTGCGGCGCTACGCACATGGCCAAAGATAAGACTCCGGCCGAATGTACCCAAATGTGTGTGAAAGACGGCATGAAGTACGCACTGGCCGCGGAGAAAAAGGTCTATGCCTTGGAAGGACACGAAGCAGAACTCGCCAAGCTCGCTGGCCAGAAAGTCACCGTCAAGGGAACGGTGAAGGGCGACACGCTTTCCGTTCAGGAAGTCACCGCGTCGAAATAAGTATCAGATTCGACTTGAGCCTGGAATCCGTTCCAGGGTTTAGACTCTTCTCGCGGAGGACAGCCCATGCGTTCGGGACAATTGGCGCGTCAATCGGGCGTAAGTACCGATACGTTAAGGCACTACGAGCGTCTTGGACTCTTGCCTCGACCCCAGCGCACGGCAGGAAATTACCGCGAGTATCGTCCGACATCTCCGCAGAGGGTGGAACTGAATCAAAGGGCTTTGACGATTGGCTTTTCGCTCGCCGAATTGAAAACCATTCTGACCGTGCGCGACAAGGGCGGTGCACCCTGCCGCCACGTCCGCGACTTGCTACGTTCGAAGATCCTCGACCTCGACCAGCAAATCAGCAATCTGGTTTTCTTGCGCGCTGAAATGAATCGATTGTCGAGGGAGTGGGACAAGCGATTGCAGCGGACAAAACCGGGTCAAGTCGCACGGTTGCTCGAGAGCGTGCCACCAAGAGCAAGCGGCAGGGTTGATTCCGCTGCCCCAACTCTGCGAAAGAAGAAAGGACTCTAAATCATGCGCAAGATGCCGCTTCTTTTCTTGCTGGCCATCCTTCCAGGTATGGCGACCGCTCAACAAAATCCATCACCGGGCCAGGACAAGCGTTCGGAGGACGTCGTCAAACGTGGAGAGCATGTGATGGGCTTCTCCCACGAAGCAACGACACATCACTTCCGGCTATTCCAGGACGGAGGAGAAATCGCCGTCAGCGCAAGAGACCCGAACGACAAAGCCAGCATCGAACAGATCCGCACGCACCTTGGACATATCCCCAAGATGTTTCCGCCGGGAATTTCAAAGCGCCCATGCTCATTCACGACACGAACCCACCAGGCACCGCGACGATGACCAGGCTCAAGGAACAGATTCGCTACGAATTTGTGGAAACAGAACGCGGCGCACGAATTCGGCTTGTCGCGGCCGGTCCGGAGACGACGGACGCCGTGCACGCCTTCCTGCTCTTTCAAATCGTCGATCATCAGACGGGAGATGGTCCCACCATAGCCGACGATCTTTCGAAGAAGTGATTACCCTGGGCAGCAATCCTCACAGGTCTTGCCATGTAAGCCATCCACTCCCTCTTTCGCGATGAGGGGAACCATGATCAGGCCCGCCACCGGGTCGGCCCACCACAGGCCGAAGGCCGCGTTCAGAAGAAGACCGGCCAGGAGTATGGCGGAAAGATAGGTACAGAACTCGGTTTGCCTCGCGTCCGCGTTCATCGCCGCACTGCTGAGGGCGTGCCCCACTCGTCGCTTCGCACGCGAAAGGAGTGGCATCACAACAAGGGAAACGCAGGCGAGAATGATGCCCGGAATGCTGTGCTCGGACGGTCGCTTGGCCCACAAGTCCGTCGCGGATTCGTAGGCGATGTAGGCAGCGAGCCCCAGGAAACAGATTCCGACTACTTTCAGTGCTCGCTTTTCATTCCGTTCGCGTTCCCGCACCTTGGCGTCAACCGACATCCGCCACAGCAAGACCGATCCCGATGTCACTTCAATGAAACTATCAATTCCGAAGCCGACGAGCGAAATGCTGCCGGCAATCAAGCCAGTGACGACCGCCACTAAACCCTCGATGGCGTTCCAGACGATGGTGAAGTATTCCAGCCGTCGTCCATGACGAACCAGTGTCGTGCGATCGAGAACTGCGATTTCGCCCATATCTTAGAGGTCTGCAAGGTGGATAGTTCATTCGACGCGACAGAGAGAATGGAGAAACTGCTGCGTCGTGCCGAACGGCGTATTGTGCAATTCCTTGATGCTATCCAGCAGGCGAAAGCGCACGCCGAATTCTGCATGCAGAGACTCAGCGTCGTAACGAATAACCTCAAGCCCGCTGCATTTCGTGGGACCCTGTGGTCCAAACGTGCTGACGAGCACATGGCCACCCGGCTTCACCGCGCGCGCCACTTGGCGAACGTAGGCAACACGCTGGTCCATCGCCGTAAGGAAATGAAACACGGCGCGGTCGTGCCACACATCGTAGGCGTTGGGCGCGAGTTCGCCGTTGACAATGTCCGCCGTGACCCACTGAACTCCTTCAGAGGCGGGACCCAGACGCTTTTTGGTTACGTCGATGGCAGTTTGCGAAACATCAAGGACGGTGATGTTCTGATACCCGTGGGCAAGGAGGTCATCGACTAATGTTGACTCACCGCCACCAACGTCAACGATGGAAACGCTGCGCTCGGGAGCTGCTTTTTCGATCAGTGCAAGGGATGTCTCCAGGTGCGGACGGTACCAACTAACCGCATCCGGGGCTTTCTCGCGGTAAATTTTCTCCCAATGCGTCTCTACATTCATGGCGGGCGACGCCCTCTGCCTTGATTAGACTCTGTTACTAATCATAAGCCAGCTAGAAGGCAGCGGGCATCAATTCTGTTTGGTCCGTTTGCTGGGAAGCGAGGCGATTATGTCCTTCTACAGAAACAGGGTTTATCCACACATCGTAACGGTGCTCGGAAATCCGGAGCCCATCCAAAAGATTCGTCAGCAGATCATCCCCTTGGCGCGGGGAACGGTCCTTGAGGTTGGCGTCGGTCCCGGTGTTAACTTCCCTTACTACGATCCGACAAGAGTGAGCAAAATCTATGCGCTGGAACGCAGCACCAAAGAGCGAAACACCTCGTCGATTTGTGACGGCGTTAGCCGGGTGCGGCGGTCCATCCACCAGATCAGAACAGCAAAGAAAGCCGAAGTAAGATAGTGAACAAACAAATTAACGGGAACCTCTGAATTCGCCGTCTTCAGCTTCACAATTTCGGCCTTGCATTCTCGTCGTATCAACTCCTCCAGGACTCCCTGTAGTTGCTGCCGAACAATCGCCCCATGCCCCTGTATTCAAGAGAGCGAAGTAGACGTTGCGGTATCCATAGGCATGGTCGAATATGGCACGGCTGAACGCGATCACGTTCTCGTGACGTTTTGCGGATTTTCTTTGGTTCTCTAGCGCCGCGTGGAGCGTTCTACGGAGTTCCTAAGTGCCTGAAATGAGCAGTTCATCCATGCTTTGAAAATGCGTATAAACGGTTGAGCGGCCAACGTCCGCTCGATCGAGAAGTTCCTGGACCGTGATCGAGTCGTAGTGCTTCTCGATGGCCAGGGAAATCAGTGATTTGTGGAGCGATTCCCGCGTGCGCCGAACGCGCCGGTCTGGCTTGTGCATTCGCTTCATTCCCATCGATTCCGCACAAAAGTGGACTTCACGCCCATCGTGGAAGCGCTCAAAGAAGAAACGCGCACCGCTGGCCGGAGTATCCGGCGCATCACTCTGGCGAACGCACTTCTGGTGGGACAGGCCGCGGTTTCTCTTGTCTTGCTGGTCACCGCCGCGTTGTTTTTGCGCAGCATTCAACGCGAATACTTGATTTCACCTGGCTTCGAGACCGAGAACCTCACCATTTTCTTGCTTTATCCGGGCCAGTCGGGCTACGACCGCACGAGAACGGAACAGTTCTACAAAGACGTGCGCGATCGCCTCAGTACCC
>WNFL01082876.1_pt1 | contig 15889 bp, 17 predicted proteins | sample 5400361 | NCBI WGS metagenome assembly WNFL01 (sample SAMN13153351, study PRJNA577476) | soil metagenome | isolation source: 40 cm soil on Douglas fir-dominated hillslope | place: USA:California | collected 2013-09-17
GAGCTTCAAGTCGCCGCGCTTTCCGCCCAATAGCTCGGCCGCGCGGTTCGCGATCACCTCGTTCACGTTCATGTGGAACGACGTGCCCGCCCCCGCTTGGTAGGCGTCGACGACGAACTGGGCGTCATGCTTGCCGGCCACGATCTCCTCGGCCGCGCGGACGATCGCGTCGGCCTTCTTCGCCTCCAGCGCCCCCAGCTCGGCGTTCGCCTTGGCGGCGGCGATCTTGATGCGGGCCATGGCCCGCACCATCTCGGGGTGGAGGCGCTCGCCGCTGATGGGGAAGTTGGCGACCGCGCGCGCGGTCTGAACTCCGTAGTAGGCGGCGGCGGGCACTTCGAGAGACCCGAGCGAATCCTTCTCGGTCCGGGTCTCAGACATGGGCGAAGTCGGCGGAGGCTAGCTGGACGGGGCGCCCCCACACCTCGCTGAACGACGCCGCCAGCCGCGCCGAGACGTCGGCGCGCGATGGCGCCGCACCCAGGAGCGAAGCCAGGGAGCCCACGCCCAGGTGGCGGATGCCGCAGGGATGGATCAGATCGAAGTGGCGAAGGTTCGGATCCACGTTCAGCGCGAAGCCGTGGAACGCGACCCAGCGGCGCACGGCGACCCCGATGGCGGCCACCTTGTGGGAGCCCACCCACACGCCGGTGTAGGGCGGGCGCCGCTCGGCGGCGAGGCCGAACGTGGCGATGGCGCGGATCAGCCCCTCCTCCAGATCGCGAAGGTAGCGGTGGAGATCGCGGCCCGAGGGGAGCGCGTCCAGGGCGACGATCGGGTAGCCCACGATCTGCCCCGGGCCGTGATAGGTCACGTCGCCGCCGCGCTCCACGTCCACCACCTCGATCCCGAGCCGCGCGTAGTCGCCGGCGGGGAGGCGAAGGTTGGCTTCGCCGCCCGAGCGGCCCACGGTGAGCACCGGGTCGTGCTCGACCAGGTAGAGCACGTCGGGGGCGAGTCCCTGGGCGCGCGCCGCGACGGCGCGGCGCTGGAACGCGAGGGCCGCGCGGTACGGGACGCGACCCAGGTCGTAGGCGGGAATCGGGGGTACTGCGGCTTCGTCGGCGGGCGCGGGGGCTACCGGGATCGGCAGGGTCATCCCGTCAGATCGCGTCGAGGAGCCAGTTCTCCGGATCCTCGAGCAGCTCCTTCACGCGGCGGAGGAACTGGACCGCGGGGGTGCCGTCCACCAGCCGGTGATCGAACGAGAGCGCGAGGGTCATCATCCAGCGCACCACGATGCGGTGGTCCCGCACGACGGCCCGCTCCTCGATGAGGTGGACGCCCAGGATCCCGACCTCGGGGACGTTGATGATCGGCGCCGACGCCGTGGCCCCGAACATACCCGCGTTCGTGATCGTGAAGGTCCCGCCCTGGATGTCCTCCAGCTTCAGCTTCTCTCCCCTGGCGCGGGTGCCCAGATCCTCGATCTCCTGCGCCATCTGGAGCAGCGTCTTCCGATCGGCGTCGTGCAGCACCGGGACGATAAGCCCCTGGTCGCGGTGCACGGCGATGCCGATGTTGTAGTACTTCTTGTAATGCACCTCGGTGTCGGTCATCGAGGCGTTCAGGATCGGGTGCTCGCGCAGCCCGCGCACCACCGCCTTCACGATGAAGGGCATGTAGGTGAGCTTGATCCCGTAGTCGCGCAGCACCTTCTCCTTCATCCGGCCGCGCATCTCGACCAGCGAGGTCATGTCCACCTCGTCGAAGACGGTACAGTGCGCGGCGGTGTGCTTGGACTTGGTCATCTGCTGCGCGATCATCTTCCGCACCTGGGAGAGCGGCTCGACCGTCTCCTCGCGAGCGCCGGGCGCCGCGTAGGAGGGCACCGGGACCTGCTTCACCGGCGCGCGGGCCGCCGCGGGCGCGGGGGCTGGACTGGGCCCGCCCGGCGTACCCGCGGGCATGCGCGGCGGGGCTGCGGCCGGGGCGCGTCCCGGAGCCGAGCCCGCGACCTTCCGCGCCTCGAGATGGGTGACGACGTCCTCGCGTGTCACGCGTCCTCCCATCCCCGAGCCGCGGATCTGCGAAACGTCGACGCCGTTCTCCTTGACCAGCTTCCGGACGGCGGGGGAAAGCCGCTGGCCGTCCTCGGACGGTTCCCCTCCGTGAGGGAGCGGGCTCGGGGGAGCGCTCATGGTGGTCGCGCCGCCTCCTCCGGCCATGGGAGCCGACGGCGTCATGCGCGATCCCGCGGCCACGGCGCCGAGCGGCGCGTCGCCCTGGGGCACCTCGCTGCGCGGCGGCACGGGCGTGGAGGGCGCGGCCTTGGCGGAGCCCTGGGGAGCAGCGCCCGCCGGGGCGCCCGAGTCACGCCCAACTTCTCGCCGACCTGCGCCACCACGCCTTCCGCGGCCGTGATCTCGCCCAGGGTCCCGGCCGAGGGGGCGGGGAGCTCGATGTTGATCTTGTCGGTGATGATCTCGACGATCGGCTCGTCCTTGGCGATCGGCTCGCCGACCTTCTTCAGCCACTTGCCGATCGTCCCCTCGACGACGCTCTCGCCCAGCTGCGGCACTACGATGGTGACGGGCATCCGATCCTCCGAGCGCGGCCCGAAGCCGCCGAGTTAATAGGCAACCGTCTCGCGGATCGCCTGGGCGATCCGGTTGTCGGCCAGCACGGGTGCGAACGGCTCCTGAGGCGCGTCCGGCGGCGAGACGCGGCGGACCGGAGCGTCGAGGTCGCTGAATCCCTCCTCGGCGATCATGGCCGCGATCTCGGCCCCCACGCCCATCGTCCGCGACGATTCGTAGACGCACAGGGCGCGCGAGGTCTTGTGCACCGACTCTAGAATTGTCTCCTTGTCGTACGGGGCCAGCGTGCGGAGGTCGATCACCTCGACCTCGATTCCCTCGGCTGCCAGCTTCTCCGCCGCTTCCAGCGAGCGGTGGAGCATCAGTGCGTAGGAGATCACGGTGGCATGGCGCCCTTGCCGGACCACGTTCGCCTTGCCCAGCGGCACGGTGTAGTCGTGGGTCGGGACGGGGCCCTTCGACGTGCGATAGAGGCGTTTGTGCTCGTAATAGAGCACCGGGTTCTGGCCGCGGAACGCGGACTTCAAGAGGCCCTTCGCGTCGTACGGCGTCGACGGCGCGACGACGACGAGGCCGGGCGAGTGCATGAACCACGAGGCATTGAACTGCGAGTGGTAGATGCCGCCGCCCACCGCGCCGCCGCAGCAGCAGCGGATCACCATGGGGCAAGTCCACATGCCGCCCGAGCGGTAGCGCATCTTGGCGGCGTGCTCCACGATCCCGTCCACCGCGAGCGAGATGAAGTCGTCGAACTGGATCTCGGGCGACGGGATCAGCCCCGCCAGCGCGGCGCCCACGGCGCCCTGCACCAGGAAGTTCTCCGAGATGGGGCTGTCGATCACGCGCATGGGGCCGAACTTCTCGTAGAGCCCCTTCGTCGCCTTGAAGACGCCCCCATAGCTCGCGATGTCTTCCCCGATCAAAAAGATCCGCGGGTCCCGCTCCATCTCCTCATGGAGCGCCTGCGTGATCGCCTCGATCATGTTGATCGTCTTCACGTCGGCCGGAGCGGCCGCCGGTGGTTGCGTCTCGAACGTCTTCATTGATGAATGCTCTCCCTTGTCGGCGGCGTGCCTTGCCGGGCTTTCAGGCGCGCGGCGCGGCGACCCTCGGCCTCGCGCCATTCGCGGCGGTCTTCATCGGTCTCCAAGAGCAGCGGCGGCACCGTGGCCGGCCGGCCCTGCTTGTCGATGGCGACGAACGTCAGGTACGCCGTCGACGTCTGCCGCCGCTCCCCGGTCAACAGGTCCTCCGCCTGGACGTCCACGCGGATCTCCATCGAGGTGCGGCCGGTGAACGTCATGCGCGCGGCGATCAGGGCCAGCTGGCCGATCTTGATCGGCGCGAGAAACGACATCTGGTCCAGCGACACGGTCACCGTCTCGGTCCGGCAGTGCCGGTGCGCGACGATGGCCGCGGCAAGATCGATCCAGTGCAGCACGCGCCCGCCCAGCACGTTGCCCTGCGTGTTCGCGTCGTTCGGCAGGACCAGCTCCACCATCTCGACCTGCGACGAGCGGGGGGAGCGACCCTCCCGATCAGCTGAGGGGGGCGTAGACGTCCTCCAGGACTTCCTTGGGATCGGGGTGCGGGCTCTTCTCGGCGAAGTCGATCGCCTCCTCGATCTCGCGCTCGATCCGCTGGAGGGTGTGCTGCTTGTGCGCCTCGTCGATCACCCCGCGCTCCAGGAGCAGCCGCTCGAAGCGCGGCACGGGGTCGCGACGCTTCCACGACTCCAGCTCTTCCTGGGTCCGGTAATTGGCCGGATCGATCTCCGAGTGGCCGTACCACCGGTACGTCTTCATCTCGATCAGCGTCGGGCCCTCGCCGCGGCGCGCCTTCTTGACCGCCTCGCGCGTCGTCTCGTAGGTCGCCATCAGGTCGTTCCCGTCGATGGTGACCCCCGGGAAGCCGTAGGCCTTGGCGCGCTCGGACAGGTTGTCCACCGGCACGCCCAGGCTCTTCGGCACCGATTCGGCCCAGAGATTGTCCTGCACGACGAAGACGCAGGCGAGCTTGTGAATGCCCGCGAAGTTCAGCGCCTCGTGCCACACCCCGTTCGACGTGGCGCCCTCGCCCACGAAGGCGACCGCCACGTTGTCCTTCTTCTGGATCTTCCACGCGAGCGCCGAGCCCGTCACGATCGGCGTCTGCGCCGCGATGGTCGAGGCGGGCGTGACGATGCCCATCGGCTTCCAGCCGTAGTGGCATGGGTGCGATTTGCCGCGGTCGGGGCTGTCCTTTCGCGCGAAGAGCTGCGCCATGAGGTACTTGATCGGCATCCCCTTCGTGATGACGGCGCCGATCTCCCGGTGCTGGATGCCGATGAAGTCGTCGGGGCGGAGCCCATAGCAGGAGCCGACGACCGTGGCCTCCTGGCCGACGGCGGAGAAATAGGTGCCGTGGAAGCGCCCCTGCTTGAACAGCCTGCGGCAGCGCTCGTCCACCTGGCGCACCAGGTTCATGTAGTAGTAGAGGCCCTTCAGCTCGTCGTTGGTGACCGCCATCCTTCCTCCCCTGGGTTCGCGAACCAGCATGCGACGTTACCATAGGTTGCGCGGGCGCGCCACCCGGCGGCGCGCGTCTGATATGATGTAGAGCCCGGTCCGCCGCACACCACCTAGAGGAGAGACGATGGCGCCGTCCCCGATTGCCGAAGCCCAAGTCCTGGATGCCCTTCGATCCGTCATGGATCCCGATCTCCACAAGGATATCGTTTCCCTGGGATTCATCCGGAACATGACGATCGAGGAGGGCGTCGTGAGCTTCGACGTCAACCTGACCACCCCCGCTTGCCCGGTCAAGGAGCGGCTCCGCGAGCAGTCGCGCCGGGCGGTGATGGCGGTCCCCGGCGTCACCGACGCGCGCGTCAACATGACGGCCGAAGTCCGCCGCCCGCAGACGCCGAGCACGTCGGCGCTCCAGAACGTGCGGAACATCGTGGCGGTGGGAAGCGGGAAGGGGGGCGTCGGCAAGTCCACGATCGCGGCCAACATCGCGGCCTCACTCGCCAAGAGCGGCGCGCGCGTCGGCCTTCTGGACGCGGACATCTACGGTCCCTCCATTCCCATCATGATGCGCTCGGCCCGTCCCGCCGAGCCCCGGCCCGACAACACCATCGAGCCGGGAGAGGCGCACGGGGTCAAGGTCATGTCGATGGGGTACTTCACGCCGGGCGACCAGCCCCTCATCTGGAGGGGGCCGATGGCCCACAAGGCGCTCCAGCAGGGCCTTCTCAGCGTGAACTGGGGCGAGCTGGACTACCTGATCGTGGACCTTCCGCCCGGGACCGGCGACGTGCACCTGACCCTGGTGCAGACCGTGCCCGTGACCGGCGGGGTGATCGTCTCCACGCCGCAGGACGTGGGGCTCCAGATTTCGATGAAGACGCTCCGCATGCTGCAGCAGACGAAGGTGCCGATCCTGGGCATCGTGGAGAACATGTCGTTTTACGTGTGCCCCCACTGCGGCGGCCGCGACGACCTGTTTGGACACGGTGGCGCCGAGGAGGCCGCCAAATCGCTGGACGTTCCTTTCCTGGGCGCGGTCCCGCTCGATCCCGCCATCCGCCGCGCCTCCGACGAGGGGACGCCGGTCGTCATCGCCGAGCCCGAGTCCAGCGCGGGGAAGGCGATGGCCGAGGTGGCCGGGGCGCTGGCGCGCCAGGTGAGCATCCGGGCGTTCCGCCACCTGAGCCTCTCGATCGTGGAGGAGTGACGCCGGTGCCGGCGCTCCACCCCGACCAGACCACCCCGGTCGAGCTGCGCAAGAAGGGGGGCGAGCGCTTCACCGTCCGCTGGGCGGACGGGCACGAGTCCGCGTTCGGCGCCCGCACGCTCCGCGGCCGCTGCCCCTGCGCCCAGTGCGTCAGCGAGACCACGGGCCAGCGCCTGGTCTTCGAGGAGCACGTGAGTCCGGACGTCGCGATCCTCGCCGCGCGCACCGTCGGGCACTACGCGGTCCACTTCGACTGGAGCGACGGACACACCACGGGGATCTATTCCTTCGACTACCTCCGCCGCATCTGCCCGTGCGACCTCTGCACGGGCCGGGCGGCCTGAAGCACCCCGCCATCCGCGCCCTCGAGGGCCCGCTCGGCGGCTTCCACCGGCTGGAGGAGTGGAAGCGGACGCTCTTCGCGCTCTGGACGGCGCAGTTCTTCACCATGCTCGGCATCAGCATGTACCTGCCGTTCCTCCCCCTCTACCTCCGCAGCCTGGGCGTGACCGACCCCGCGCAGCTCCACCGGGTGAGCGGACTGTTGTTCGCCGCTCCGTTCTTCGCGGCCACGGTGGCGACGCCGGTCTGGGGGCTCCTGGGGGACCGCCACGGGCGGAAGCTGATGGTGGTGCGCGCCAGCCTGGGCCTCTCGGTGGCGACGCTGATCATGGGGTTTGCCCGCACCGTGCCGCAGCTCTTCGTGCTGCGACTGGCGCAGGGGGCGGTGTCCGGGTTCATCGCCGCCGCGCTCGCGCTGATGGCGTCGCGGGCCCCGCGGGAGCGGATGGGCTATGCGCTCGGCACGCTCCAGACCGCGATCCCCACCGGCACCATTCTCGGGCCCCTGATCGGCGGCACGCTGGCCGACCTGATGGGCTACCGGCACGTCTTCTTCGTCACGTCGGCCATGACCTTCATCGCGGGCGTCCTCGTCATCCTGCTCGTGCCGCGCGATTTTCCCCCGCAGAGCGAGGCGAAGTTCTCGAGCGTGTTCGACAACTACCGCACGGTCTTCGGCTCGCGGCAGTTCCGGATCCTCTTCCTGGTGCTCTTCGGAAGCCAGTTCGCGCTGATGTCGATCCAGCCGGTGATGGCCCTCTATGTTGAATCGCTGGGAGCGAGCGGGCGGCTCCTGGCGACCACGACCGGAGTCATCTTCGCGGTGACGGGCATCGCGAGCGCCCTCGGGGCTCCGCGCTGGGGAAGGCGCGGGGACCGGAAGGGGTACCGCTCGACCCTGGCGCGCGCCCTGGCCGGGGCCGCTCTCTTCGCTCTCCCTCAGGGGCTGGTGGCCCGCACGTGGCAGCTCTTTCTGCTCCGCATCGGGTACGGCTCCTTCATCGGTGGGATCGTTCCTCCGGTGCAGGCTATGATCGGGATCAGCGCCCCGCCCGAGCGCCGCGCCGGCATCATGGGGGTCACGTCCACGGCGCTGATGCTTGGGAACTTGGCCGGGCCCCTGATCGGGGGTACGGTCGCGGGAAGCTTCGGACCCCGGTCGGTCTTTTTCCTGGCTACCGGAGTCTTCGTGGTTCTCCTGGCGGGCCTCTATCCGCGATTGGAAGAGCCGCCGCGCCCCACCTGAGAAGGAAGGAGCCGCAATGAAACGGATGATCGCGCCGGCCGCGTGGATTCTGACGTCGCTCCTCGTCGTGGGACTCGCGAGTGCCGCGCGGGCCGACACGCTCCAGGAAGAGGCGCAGATCCGAGGGGTGAACGCGCAGGAAGTGATCGCGCTCCAGGCGAACGACCGGAAGACCTTGAAGAAGATCTGGCACGATGAATTCCACGTCACCAACCCGTTCAACAAATTCGTCGACAAGAAGCAGGTGCTGGACATGCTCGACGAGGGAATGCTGGCCTTCTCCTCGCTCACCCGGAATATCGAGTACGTCCGGATTTACGACCACACCGCCGTGGTTGTCGGGAGCGAGAACGTCGTGTGGGCCGGGAAGATGCCCGGCGCGGGGAATCACTCCGTCGTGCGGTTCACCTCCGTATGGCTGGAGAAGGGGGACACGTGGCAGGAGGTGGCCCGCCACGCGAGCATGGTCCTTGGACCCTAGGAGCTCGCTCTGATAACATCGCACCCTTCCGCCACTTTCGCTGTTTCTGCCGCCCGGGAGGGGACGTGCGATTTGGGACCACTCTAGCCGGCAGCTATCCCAAGCTGCCGAGCCGCGCGGGGGACGTGAACCTTCGCGTCGTGAAGAACCGCCGTGATCAGGGAAAGGCGAGCGACCAGGACGTCACGGACGCGGTCCGCGAAACCACGCGGCGCGTGCTGGCCCTGGAGGAGCGGGCAGGGCTGGACGTCCTGATGGACGGGTGCGCCGCGTGGGACGATGCGCAGACCTACGTCGCGCGCGGGCTGGAGGGCATCCGGATCGCGGGGCTGATCCGCTACCTGGACACCAACACCTACTATCGCCAGCCGGAGATCGTCGGCCCGGTCTCGTGGAAGTCTCCGATCACGGTGGAGGATTTCCGCGCCGCGAAGGGGATGACCTCACGGCCCGTGAAGGCGTTCCTCCCCGGCCCGTATTCGCTCTACCGGTTCTCGAAGGACCTTTACTACGCCGATCCGGTGCGAGCCTGCTCCGCGCTCGGCGAGGCCCTGGCGAAGGAGGCCGCGGCGCTGGAAGCCGCGGGCGCGTCGTGGATCCACCTCGAGGAGCCGTGGCTGGGACGCGCGCGGGCCGAGGACGCCGCGGCCGTGCGCGCGGCGCTCACGCCCGTGCTCGCGGGGCGCACTCTGCGCACCGTGCTGCACGTTCCCTTCCGGGCCCCCAGCGCGATCTTCGCCTCGATCCGGGACCTCCCCTGGAACACGCTCGGTCTGGATCTGGTGGAAGCGCCCGCCGGCTGGGAGCTGATCCCCATGCTGCCGGAAGGGCGCGGCGTGGCCCTGGGCCTGATCGACGCGCGGAACACGAAGCTGGAGGATAGCGCGGAGGTCGCGCGGCAGGCCGCGCGGGCGGCGGGTCTTCGCCCCGACCTCCACTACCAGATCACTCCGACGGCGAGCCTCGAGTACCTGCCCGCCGACAAGGCAGAGGCCAAGGTCGCGCGGCTGGTCGATTCGGCCCGTCTCGCCGGAAAGGGGGACGCATGATCACCCGAGGGCTCTGGACCACCACGGTGGGGAGCTTTCCCAAGCCGCCGCATCTGGAGAAGGCCCGCCAGGCGCACGCGCGCGGCGAGCTGACCGCGGAGCGTCTTTTCGCGATGGAGCGCGAGGAGACGGTGAAGGTGATCCGCCAGCAGGAAGAGGTGGGGCTGGACATCCTGGTGGACGGCGAGCTCTACCGGGGCGACATGACCACGTACTTCGCCGAGCGCATGCCCGGCTTCGCCATCTCGAACCCGGTCCGCTCCTACGGCAACCGGTACTACCGGAAGCCGATCGCGGTCGGGCCGATCCGCCGCGACAAGGAGCAGACCGTGTCGTGGTGGCAATTCGCGCAGGCGCAGACCTCGAAGCCGATCAAGGGGATGCTCACGGGGCCGTACACGATGATGGACTGGTCGTTCAACGAGCACTACCCCACGCGCGAGGCGATGGCCATGGACCTGGCCGCCGCCGTGAACGAGGAAGCGCTCGCGCTCCAGGAGGCGGGAGCCAAGTTCATCCAGATCGACGAACCCGCCGTCTCCGTGCGGCCGGAAGAGCTGCCGCTGGCTGTGAAGGCGCTGGGACGCGCGGTCCGGGGTCTCACGGCCAAGACGATCACCCACATCTGCTACGGCGACTTCGACGTGATCTACCCCGCGCTCCTCGACCTGCCGGTGGACATGATCGATCTCGAGATGGCGAACAGCCGCTACGACCTGCTCGAGCACTTCCGCGCCCAACCCTTCACGAAGGAGATCGGATACGGCGTGCTGGACGTTCACAGCCACCGCATCGAGTCGAAGGAAGAAGTGAAGGAGGGAATCCGCCGCGGTCTTTTAGTGCTGCGCCCCGAGCAGATGTACGTGGACCCCGACTGCGGCTTGAAGACGCGCACCGTCGAGGAGGCCTTCGCGAAGCTCCGCATCATGGTGGACGCCGTTCGGGAGGTGCGGGCGGAGCTGGGAATCGCCGTGGAGCAAGGCGCCACCGCGTGACCGATTCGCGCTCGGCCGACCTCTCGGGGCTTCGCATCGACCGGGAGGCGCCGCGGCGCCCGCCCGGCCGGAAGCGGCTGGTGACGGCGGGGATTGTGGGCGCCGTGGTCCTGATCGGCGCGATCGCCATGGTCGCGAACGCGCTCCGCCCCAAGACGCTCGAAGTGCGCGTCGCCGCGGCGGAGGCCGTGGGCGGCGCCCCCGGCGCGGGCGGCTCCGAGGTGCTCACCGCCAACGGCTACGTCGTGGCGAGGCAGCGCGCATCGGTCTCGACCGAGGTCGGCGGGAGGCTCGCCGCCCTCTACGTGGCCGAAGGGAGCCGGGTCCGGAAGGGACAGGTCCTGGGCGTGCTCCGGAACGACGAGCAGCTGGCCGCCGTCGAAAGCGCGCGGGCCGCGCTCGCGTCCGCCAAGGCGTCGCGCTCGGAGGCCGAGGCCGGCGCGTACGAGGCGGAGGTGGCGCGGAAGCGGCTGAACACGCTGCTCGCGCGGGGACTGGTGAGCCAATCCGACTACGACCAGGGCGACGCGCGGGCGAAAGTGGCCGCCGCGCGCACCGAGAGCGCCGTCGCCGCGGTCGCCGACGCCCAGGCGCGGCTGTCGGCCGCCCAGGTCGAGTACGCCCGCACCTTCATTCGCGCGCCGTTTTCGGGCGCGGTCCTCCGGAAAGAAGCCGAAGTGGGAGAAATCGTGAGCCCGATCCCCTCGAGCGGCGGGCTGACGCGCGGCGCCATCGTCACGATGGCCGATCTCGGCTCCCTCGAGGTGGACGTGGACGTGAACGAAGGGTATGTTGCGCGCGCGCACGAGGGGATGCGGACCGAGATCACGCTGGACGCCTATCCCGGCGACCGCTACCCGGGCCGGGTGCGCCAGATCGTGCCCACCGCCGACCGTCAGAAGGCGACGGTGCTGGTCAAGGTCACCTTCGACAAGCTGGACGGGCGCGTCCTTCCCGAGATGGGAGCCAAGGTGACGTTCCTGGAGGACGCCGCGGGGAGCGGCGGAGCGGCCGCAGGCGCGCGCGTGGCCTCCGCGGCGGTGACGATCCCGAAAGGGGCGGTGGCCGAGCGCGACGGGCGCGCGGTGGTCTTCGTGGCGGAGGGAGGACGCGCGGCCCTGCGAAGCATCGCGCCCCGGCCCTACGGGAGCGACAAGGTGGTCGTCTCCGGCGGACTCGCGCCCGGAGAGAGCGTCGTGCTGGATCCGCCGGTTCCACTGGCGGACGGATCGCGGATTCGGACCAGGTAGGGAGATCGGGCGAATGAAGAACGGCGAGCTGGTGCGGCTCCGGAACGTGCACAAGCGTTACCGGCGCGAGCAGAACGAGATTCGCGTGCTCGAGGGGATCAACCTGGACGTGAAGGAAGGGGACTTCCTCGCATTGATGGGGCCGAGCGGGTCGGGCAAGTCCACCCTCCTGAATCTCATCGGCGGCATCGACAAGCCGACCGAGGGGGAAGTGTGGGTAGCGGGCGAATCGCTCGGCTCCCTCTCTTCGAACGCGCTCGCCGCGTGGAGGGCGCGGCACGTGGGATTCATTTTCCAGCTCTACAACCTGATCCCGGTCCTCACGGCCTACCAGAACGTGGAGCTGCCGCTGCTCTTGACCCGGCTCTCCGGGAAGGAGCGCCGCGAGCGCGTCGCCCTGGCGCTCCGGCTGGTCGGCCTTGAGGATCGCGCCAAGCATTTTCCTCGGCAGCTCTCGGGCGGGGAGGAGCAGCGGATCGCCATCGCGCGCGCGATCGTCGCCGACCCGACGCTCCTGGTGGCGGACGAGCCGACGGGAGACCTGGACGCGAAGAACGCCGACGAGATCCTCACGCTCTTGAAGCGGCTGAACGAGGAGATGGGGAAGACGATCATCATGGTCACGCACGATCCGCACGCGGCCCAGCGCGCCAAGGCCACGGTGCATCTGGAAAAGGGAGTGCTCCAGTCGTGAGCCCCCCGCCGGCCGGAGCGGCGCGCGCGTGAAATACCTCCGCTACGTCGTGGCGCATTTGGCGCGCGCCAAGCGCCGGACGTTCCTCACCGTCTCGTCGATCGCGCTCGCGCTGTTCCTCTTTTGCACGCTCCGGACCGTCATGACCTCGTTCGACGCGGCGCTCCGTGCCTCGGACGACACGCGGCTGGTCGTGCGCCACGCGGCCTCGCTCGTCTTTCCACTGCCGCTTGCCTACCGGGACCGCCTCGCGCAGATCCAGGACGTCGAGCACGTCGGGTACGGGAACTGGTTCGGCGGCTTCTACCAGGATCCCAAGAACCAGATCGCCGAGTTCGCCGTGGACGTGAAGAATTTCTTCCTGATCTACCCGGAGATTCTCCTCCCGGCCGACCAGCGCCGGGCCTTCGAGGGCGAGCGCACGGCCTGCCTCATCGGGCGGGGCCTGGCGAAGAAGTACGGATGGAAGCTGGGGGACGTGGTCCCGATCACCGGCACGATCTATCCCGGCGAATGGCGGCTGACCGTGCGGGGGATCTACGCCGGGAAGACCGAGGACATCGACGAGAACACGATCTTCTTCAACTGGGAGTACCTGAACGAGTCGATGCCCGACGTGCGGAAGAACTGGGTCGGAATCTACTGGCTCCGGCTCCATTCCGCCTCGCTAGCCCCGGCGGTCAGCGATCGGGTGGACGCGATGTTCCAGAACAGCCCGCAGCCCACGAAGACGGAGACCGAGAAGGCGTTCCAGGCCGGATTCCTCTCGATGATGGGGAACGTGAGCATGCTTCTGACGATCCTGGGTTCGGCGATCGTCTTCGCGATCATGCTGGTCACCGTGAACACGATGCTGATGGCGGCGCGCGAGCGGACCACGGAGATCGCCGTCCTGAAGACGCTCGGCTTCTCCAACCGGCTGATCCTCATGCTGGTCGGCGCGGAGGCGGTCCTCCTCTCCCTGGCCGGGGGAATCGTGGGATCCGCGGCGGCCTACGTCATCTTCCGGAACATCGACTTCACCGGGGGAGGAATGTTCGCCAATTTCCGCGTCCTGCCCGAGACGATCGGCTTCGGGCTATTGCTCGCCGTGTTCCTGGGACTCCTGAGCGGGCTGGTGCCCGCGATCCAGGCGTCGCGGCTCCAGATCGCGGGCGCGCTCCGGAAGGTGGCGTAGATGGCGCTCCGCGAGCGGGGGCGCGGCTGACATGGCCCGCATTCCGCTGATCTACAACGTACGAAACCTCGGCCAACGGCGCGTCAGCACGGCGCTCACCGCTCTGGGAATCGCGCTGGTGGCGTGGGTCTTCATCTTCACCCTGGCGCTGGCCGGCGGCTTCCAATCCGCGCTTCAGGCGACGGGCTCGCGCGACAACGCCATCATCGTCCGGAACGGATCGACCGCCGAGCTGACCAGCATCATCACCCGCGACGTCGCGGCCGCAGTGGAGAGCCAACCCGAGATCGCAAGGGCCCCCGACGGGAGGCCGCTCGCGACCGCCGAGCTGGTCGTGGTCTGGAACCTGCCCCGGAAATCGGGCACCACCACCAACGTCGTCGTGCGCGGGGTGGGCCCGAAGTCGGTCGCGCTCCGGTCCAAGGTCCATCTCGCGGCGGGGCGCATGTTCCGTCCCGGCCTGGACGAGGTCGTCGTGGGCAAGATGGTGGCCGAGCGCTTCCAGAACTGCTCCGTGGGCGACCATCTGAAGCTGTCCGGGCGGGACTGGAACGTGGTCGGCGTCTTCGACGCGGGAGGCACCGGGTACGACTCCGAGATCTGGGGCGACGTCGAGCTGTTCATGCCGGTCTTCGACCGACCCGTCTATCAGAGCGTCATCCTGCGCCTGGACGACAACTCGCACTTCGCGGCCTTGAAGAAGCGCCTGGAATCCGACCCGCGCATGAGCGTCACCGTCCACCGCGAGGACCAGTTCTACGCCGCGCAGGCCGGCGCCCTGGCCGGGCTGCTCCGCTCGCTCGGCATCTTCGTGACGCTGATCATGGCGCTCGGCGCCGTGTTCGGCGCCCTGAACACCATGTACGCGTCCGTCGGCGCTCGCACCAAGGAGATCGGCACCCTCCGCGCCATCGGCTTCAGCGGCGGCTCCGTGCTGCTCTCGATCCTCGTCGAGTCCACGCTGCTGGCGCTGCTGGGCGGCGCGATCGGCTGCCTCCTCGCGCTCCCCGTCCGGAACTTCACCACAGGGACCATGAGCTTCACCTCGTTCAGCGAGTTGGCGTTCCGCTTCGCCGTCACGCCGGGGATGCTGCTTTCAGGGATGATCTTCGCGGGAGCGATGGGGCTGGTGGGCGGGTTCTTTCCGGCTCGGAAAGCGGCTTCGATGCCTGTGGTTGAGGCGTTGCGGCAGGCTTAGCGCCGTGGTGACGGATAGCAGCCGAGCGCTACGCGGACAGAAGGCGGAAAAATCAATCCGTGGGACTCCGACTACGACGACCATTCGCCCCACGGATTGATTTTTCCGCCTCCCTCATCCCCTAGGGTTCCACCCACCCCCCTTATTTTGTGTTGAGTACATCGATGTCGAGGCTAGGAACCACGGCGCTGACTCCCTCAACACCAGAAGTGGTGGTGGTGGGTGTAAGAGTGAACGAGAACCCGTCGCCGCCGTTTGTTGGACGCGTGGGGAGGAACGCGTAGGGGGCCTTCGCAGGAACTGCTCTGCTCGCAGAGCAGTTCCGAGAACAGCCCCCGGAGCGTTGCCTCCCCACGCGCCAAACCCGCGTAGCGCCCGGTTCCCATGCAAGCCCACGCGCGAAGGGGGCGCCCCCCTAGACCCAAAGCCCCCCAAGTGCTAGCCTCGCCCTCCCATGACCGCGCACACGATACGCATCGGAGTCCGAGGTAACCGCCTCGGCCTCTCCATCGGCCAGCAGACGCTGGAAGCACTTCGCCCGCATCTGGGCGGCGCGACCACGGAGGTCGTGCCGATCGCCGATCCGGGGCTGCGCCCGTCCTCGCCGTGGCCGGGCGGCGCCCTGGAGCGCGCGCTCGCCCAGGGCGACGTGCAGATGGTGATCCAGAACGCCAAGGACGCCTCGCCGGCAGCGACCGGGATCACGATCGCCGCGGTCACCGCGCGCTTCACGCCCTTCGACGTCCTGATCGCGCCCGACAGCGCGATCCTGGACGAGCTGCCCATGGGGGCGGCGCTCTCGGCGCACACGGCTCTCCGCCGCGCCCAGCTCCTCAACTACAGGGACGATTTCCGCATCGTCGATTTCGCGGGAAGCCTGGAGGAGCGGATCCGCATGCTCGAGGAGGGCGACGTGGACGGGCTGATCGTCTCCGCCTCCGCGGTGGAGCACCTGGGTCTACAAGACCGCGTCACGGAGATCTTCACCACGGCGGTCCTGATCCCGGCTCCGGGACAGGGCTCGACCGTCATCCAGGTCCGCACCGGCGAGAAGGAGCTGATCAAGGCGGCCAAGCACGTGAACGACGCCGACGCGCGAGCCGAGTTCGACGCGGAGCGCGCCTTCTTCAAGGCGCTGGGCGCGGATTCGCGGGCACCGGGCGGCGCCCTCGCCCAGGGGGACGGCGCCTCGCTCCGCCT
>WNFL01004787.1_pt1 | contig 15888 bp, 15 predicted proteins | sample 5400361 | NCBI WGS metagenome assembly WNFL01 (sample SAMN13153351, study PRJNA577476) | soil metagenome | isolation source: 40 cm soil on Douglas fir-dominated hillslope | place: USA:California | collected 2013-09-17
GGCGAGGCCACGCTGGCCGGTTCGCAGGTGAAGCGTTTCCTGATCCTGCACAAGGAACTCGATGCCGACGACGACGAACTCACGCGCACGCGCAAGGTACGCCGCGGTTTCGTGGCGCAGAAATACGCGCCGCTGGTCGATGCGTTGTATTCCGGACAGAGCCATTGCCGCATTGCGACCGAAGTGAAGTTCGAGGACGGCCGCCGTGGCACGATCGAGGCCGATATCGTCATCCGCGACGCGAAGACCAACCTTTATCCGGCAAGGGCGGCGTGAAATCGGTGACTTGAACCATGACTGGCCAGCGCAAAACCGGTGAGGTGATGCTGTCGGTGGAGAACATTGCGCTCTCCTTCGGCGGCGTGCGCGCGTTGTCCGACGTCAGTTTCGACGTCCGCGAAGGCGAGGTCCGCGCGATCATCGGACCGAACGGCGCGGGCAAAAGCTCGATGCTCAACGTCATCAATGGCGTCTATCATCCGCAGCAGGGCAATATCAGCTTCCGCGGCGAAATGCGCCATCGGATGGACCCCCATCGCGCAGCCGCACAGGGTATCGCCCGGACTTTCCAGAACATCGCCCTGTTCAAAGGCATGACGGTGCTGGACAACATCATGACCGGGCGCAACCTGAAGATGCGTTCCAGCCTCTTCGAACAGGCTATCTATATCGGCCGCAACCGGCGCGAAGAGCTCGCGCACCGGGCCAAGGTCGAGGAGATCATCGATTTCCTGCAGATCGAACACATCCGCAAGACGCCGGTCGGGCGTCTGCCGTACGGATTGCAGAAACGCGTCGAACTCGCCCGCGCGCTCGCCGCCGAGCCGACCCTGTTGCTGCTCGACGAGCCTATGGCGGGAATGAACGTCGAAGAGAAACAGGACATGTGCCGTTTCATCCTCGATGTCAACGACGAATTCGGCACCACCATCGTGCTCATCGAACACGACATGGGCGTCGTCATGGACATCTGCGACCGCATCGTCGTGCTCGACTACGGCCGCAAAATCGGCGACGGCACCCCCGACGAAATCCGCAACAACAAGGCTGTCATCGATGCTTATCTTGGTGTTTCACACTAATGATCACACCCAACACGGAGGCACGGAGGCCACGGAGAACACGGAGAAGATCGATAACCGTAAATAGGTGGCAAGGCATACGCGCCCGGTTGTTCATCGACTCCAGAAACGGAATTAGCGGTTTTCTCCGTGTCCTCCTTTTCCTCCGTGCCTCCGTGTTGGGTTGAGGGTTCAGGATCTAGAAGATGACGTTCTTCTTTGAGGTACTGATCGGCGGGTTGCTGGCGGGGGTGATGTACTCGCTGGTGGCGCTCGGGTTCGTGCTGATCTACAAGGCGTCGGGCGTGTTCAATTTCGCGCAGGGCGCGATGGTGTTCTTTGCGGCGCTGACTTTCGTCGGCCTGCAGGAAAAGTTCGGCCTGCCGTTCTGGGGCGCCTTTGTGCTCGCGCTGGCGGCGATGGTGGTGCTGGGTATCCTGACCGAACGCATCGTGCTGCGTCCGCTCGTCAACCAGCCGCAGATCACGCTGTTCATGGCCACCATCGGCCTGTCGTTCTTCATTGAAGGCCTGGCGCAGCTCATCTGGGGGACCAACGTAAGACGGCTCGACATCGGCATCAAGGACGAACCGATTGCAGCAGTTCTCGAGCGCTTCGACATGGCGATCAGCAGTTTCGACCTGACCGCTGCGCTCGTGGCTGGCGTACTGGTCACCGCACTGGCCGTGTTCTTCCAGGTCACCCGCGTCGGCCGGGCGCTGCGTGCAGTGGCGGACGATCACCAGGCAGCTCTTGCCGTCGGCATTCCACTGAAGCAGATCTGGGCGATCGTGTGGTCGGTCGCCGGCTTCGTAGCGCTGGTCGCCGGCCTGATGTGGGGTGCGCGCAATGGCGTGCAGTACGCGCTGACTTTCGTGGCACTGAAGGCGCTGCCCGTTCTGATCCTGGGCGGCTTCGAATCCGTGCTGGGCGCGATCGTTGGCGGCCTGATCATCGGTGCGCTGGAAAAACTCGCCGAGGTGTATCTTGGCCCGTACATAGGCGGCGGCATCGAAGGCTGGTTCGCCTACATGATGGCGCTTCTGTTCCTGCTGATAAGGCCGGAAGGATTGTTTGGAGAGAAACGGATCGATCGTGTCTAAAAAAGCATTTGCCACAGAGGTCACAGAGAACACAGAGAAAGGCCAGGAAAAACTCGGCATGAAGAGCGCAGAAGATCGCGATGGCCGAGAAAAATTGCGTTCATGTTCAGCTGTCCACGCTCCCTTGGCTCATTTGATCTCCTCTGTGACCTCTGTGTCCTCTGTGGCAAAAAGGAACTAGATGTTCTACCGCGAAGCCGGACAATTCAAGACCACCTACGCCGCGGACCAGGCGCTGTTCCCGATCCGCCAGGATCGTTACGCGATGCTGGCCATCCTCGCAATCGCGTTCGTCGGCGTTCCGCTGTTCTCCAGCAATTACTGGCTGACTGCGCTGCTGATTCCGTTCCTGGTGTTTTCGCTGGCGGCGCTCGGATTGAACATCCTCACCGGCTATGCGGGACAGCTTTCGCTGGGCACGGCGGCCTTCATGGCGGTCGGTGCCGTCGCCGCCTACAACTTCCAGTTGCGTATTCCCGGCATGCCGATCCTGCTGAGCTTCGTGCTCGGCGGCATGACGGCCGCGCTGGTCGGCATCCTCTTTGGCCTGCCCAGCCTGCGCATCAAGGGTTTCTATCTTGCCGTCGCCACCCTGGCGGCCCAGTTTTTCATCCCTTGGCTGGTGACCAAGGTCGGCTGGTTCTCAAACTACTCCGCCTCGGGCGTCATCACCGCACAACGGATTGTGATCCTCGTCAAGGCATTCGATTCGCCGCAGGAGAAATACCTGCTGGTACTGGCCATCGTCGCATTGCTGGCGCTGCTGGCGAAGAACCTGGTACGCAGCCGCATCGGCCGCGCCTGGATGGCGGTGCGCGACATGGACGTCGCCGCCGAAGTCATCGGCATCCGCATTCTGCGCACGAAGCTGATCGCTTTTGCCGTGAGTTCGTTCTACTGCGGCGTCGCCGGCGCGCTGTATGCGTTCGCCTACCTCGGCAGCGTCGAGCCGGACGGATTCAACCTGGACCTGTCCTTCCGCATCCTGTTTATGGTGATCGTCGGCGGTGTGGGCAGCATTCTCGGCTCCTTCCTCGGCGCAGCCTTCATCACGCTGATGCCGATCCTGATCGAAGTACTGTTGACGGAAGGCAGCCACGCGTTCAACCTGAGCCTGGAGCCGGGCGTTACCTCCATGATGCAGTTGCTGGCGTTCGGCGCGCTGATCATTTTCTTCTTGATCGTGGAGCCGCACGGACTGGCGCGATTGTGGCAAATTACAAAAGAAAAATTACGGCTTTGGCCTTTTCCCTACTAGGAAACTAGGAACGCAGAAAACAACGATATCGGAGGACACGATGAGAACATGGAAAAAGATCCTGGTCGCGCTGCTCGCCTTCGCTGGCGGCCTGGCGATCGTGCTGCCTGTCGCGGCGCAGCAGGCCGGTACCCAGTTCATGGGCATCCTGGGATACCGGGTCGGCCCTTACGGGGCAAACGGGGCCGCCTTTTTTACCGGCATGATCGACTATCTGAACCTTGTCAATGAGCGCGATGGCGGCATCAACGGCGTCAAGCTGACCTGGGAAGAGTGCGAAACCGAGTACAACAACGCCAAGGGCGTCGAGTGCTACGAGCGCCTGAAAACCCGCAGCGAGAACGGTCCCACAGCCATCCATCCGATGTCCACCGGCATCACCTACGGCCTGATCGACAAGGCGCCGGTCGACAAGATCCCGCTGATCACGCTCGGCTATGGCCGCACCGACGCAACCGACGGCCGCGTTTTCCCGTGGGTGTTTCCGATCCTCTCCAACTATTGGGACGCCGCCACCGGAATCATCAAGTTCATCGGCGACAAGGAAGGCGGCAGCGACAAGCTCAAGGGCAAGAAAATCGTGCTGCTGTACCACGATTCGGCCTACGGCAAAGAGCCGCATCCGGTGCTGGAAGCGGAAGCCGCCAAACTCGGCTTCGAATTGAAGCTGATCCCGGTTCCGCATCCGGGCAACGAACAGCAATCGCAATGGTTGCAGATCCGCCAGTACAAGCCCGACTGGGTGATCCTGTGGGGCTGGGGCGTCATGAGCGCAACCGCGTTGTCGACCGCACAGAAGGTCGGCTTCCCGCGCGAGAAGATGGTCGGCAACTGGTGGGCCGGTTCGGAGATCGACACCGAAGCCGCCGGTCCGGCATCGGAAGGCTATTACGCCGCCAGCCTGAATCTCGCAGGCAAGGATTTCGGCGTGGTGAAGGATGTGGAGAAATTCGTCTACGCGAAAGGCAAGGGTGGCGATCCCAAACTGGTCGGCACGGTGCTATGGAATCGCGGCCTTGCGGCGGCCATGTATACGGTCGAGGCCGTGCGGACAGCACAGGGCAAGTTCGGCAAGAAACCGATGACCGGTGAGCAAACGCGCTGGGGAATCGAAAACCTGAACGTCGACCAGAAAAAACTCGACCAGCTCGGCTTCGGCAGCATGGTTCCCCCGCTGAAATTGTCTTGCCTGGACCACGGCGGCAGCGGCCTGGTGCGCTTCCAGAAATGGGAAGGCGGCAAGTGGAAACCTGCGTCCGACTGGATGAGCGGCGACAAGGACATGGTGCGCAAGATGGTGGAAGAATCCGCCGCGAAGTACGCCACCGAGAAGGGCATCACGGCGGGCTGCCTGAAGGGGTAGGCTTCGCCAGGAATGAGGGACGAGGGGCGAGGGTTGAGGGGAAAGGCGCGAAGCACAAACCCTCGTTCCTCACCCCTCGTCCTCTCTAAATGACTACTACGACTGGCGATACAACACCTGTTATGTCTGCGATATCCCCACCCCTGCTGGCCATCAACAACGTCGAGGTTATCTACGACCACGTGATCCTGGTGTTGAAGGGCGTATCGCTCGAAGTCAGGGACGGTACGATCGTGGCATTGCTGGGCGCGAACGGCGCCGGCAAGACGACCACGCTGAAAGCGATTTCGAATCTGCTATCTTCCGAGCGCGGCGACGTGACCAAGGGCTCGATCGAATTCCGTGGACAGCGCATCGACAAGCTCACGCCCTGGGAACTGGTGAAGCTCGGCGTGGTGCAGGTCATGGAAGGCCGGCACTGCTTCCAGCATCTGACGGTGGAAGAAAACCTGCTGACAGGCGCCTTTACGCGCAGCGGCAACCGCGCCGCGATCCGTCACGACCTGGAAATGGTTTACCAGTATTTTCCGCGCCTGAAGGAGCGCCGCAAAAGTCAGGCCGGCTATACCTCGGGCGGCGAACAGCAGATGACCGCCCTCGGGCGCGCGCTGATGGCCAGGCCGAGAATGATCCTGCTCGACGAACCCTCGATGGGCCTGGCGCCACAGATCGTCGAAGAGATATTCGAGATCGTGCGCGGGCTCAATGAAAAGGAAAAAGTCAGCTTCCTGCTGGCCGAGCAAAATACCAATGTCGCCTTGCGCCATGCCGATTACGGCTACATCCTGGAAAACGGGCGCGTGGTCATGAACGGCCCGGCCGCCGATCTCGCCAGCAACGAAGACGTAAAGGAGTTCTACCTCGGCCTGTCGACGGCGGGCCGCAAGAGTTTCCGCGACGCCAAACACTACCGCCGCCGCAAGCGCTGGCTGGCCTAAAGCAAATTGCCAAAGAGGTCACAGAGGACACAGAGAAAGGCAAGGTCTCCCGAAAAAATCAGCGCGTAAAGACGCCGCGGTGGTTAACTCATCGATATATCCTTTCCGTGTAACGTTAATCCTGACTTTCATTTTCCTCTGTGACCTTTGTGTCCTCTGTGGCAAAAGGTTTTTTTGATGACTGAATATTACGACGACCTCGAAACGAGAGACCCGGAACAGCGCGAACGCGCGCTGATGAGCGCGTTACCCGGACAGATCCGGCATGCGAAGGCGAACACGGTTTATTTCGCGCGGCTGCTGCGGGACGTCGACCCGAACGCGATCCACGATCGCAGGGCGCTGGCGGGACTGCCTGTCACGCGCAAATCCGATCTGATCGGATTGCAAAAACAATCCCCGCCTTTCGCCGGCATGACGGCGATCGCCACCGGCGATCTCGGCCGGGTATTTTCTTCACCCGGTCCGATCTACGATCCGCAGGGGGCGCGCGGGGATTTCTGGCGCTTCGGCCGCGCGCTGTTCGCCGCCGGCTTCCGGCGCGGCGACTTCGTGCACAACACGTACTCCTATCACTTCACGCCGGCCGGTTTCATGATGGACCTTGCCGCACAGGCTGTCGGCTGCGCGGTATTTCCCGCCGGCACCGGACAGACTGAAATGCAGGTTGCGGCCATCGCCGAGCTCAGGCCGAACGGCTATGCCGGCACGCCCTCCTTCCTGAAGATCATTCTCGACAAGGCGGACGAACTGAAGGTGGAGGTCGGCAGTCTGAAAAAGGCGAGCGTATCCGGCGAAGCCTTGCTGCCGCCCGTGCGGGAAATGCTCAAGGGTCGCGGCATCGACGTGCGGCAAAGCTATGGCACGGCGGATCTGGGATTGATCGCTTATGAAACCGAACCAATGGGCGGGCTCGTAGTGGACGAGGGGGTCATCGTCGAGATCCTGCGCCCGGGCACAGGCGATCCGGTTGCCGAGGGGGAAGTCGGCGAGGTTGTCGTTACCACCCTATGCAACGAATATCCGCTGATTCGCTTCGCCACCGGCGATCTATCGGCCATCGCCGCAGGCGTGAGCGCCTGCGGCCGCACCAACATGCGCATCAAGGGCTGGATGGGCCGCGCCGACCAGACGACGAAAGTGAAGGGCATGTTCGTGCATCCATCGCAGATAGACCAGGTCGTCAAACGGCATCCTGAAATCCTGAAGGCGCGCCTGAGCGTCGAGCACGATGCCGAACGCAACGATCGCATGCGATTGCGCTGCGAGGTTCGGAGCCGCAGCGATGCGTTGTCATCGGCCATTGCCGATAGCGTGCGCGATGTCTGCAAGCTGCGCGGCGATGTCGAATTCGCCGACCCCGGCTCCTTGCCCAACGACGGCAAGGTAATCGAAGACTTACGAAAATACGACTAGGGCAAATTTTCACCACAGAGGGCACAGATACCCTACGTGCGTAGCACGTCGGAGTACCCTTTTAGGGCACAGAGAAAATCTTTCACAGAAATTGAGAAACAGCTGTCGATGCTTATTGAGGATATCGCCCACTGTTACTTTGCGATGAATCGGTTTGTTTTTCTCTGTGCCTCTGTGGTGAGATTCTGACTTTTCCGGAGACCGAATGTCCACGCAACCAATCAGTAAATACCCAGTACCGAAACTCGAAAGCCTGCCCGCCGACATTCGCGACAAGATGCTGGAAGTGCAGAAGAAGGCCGGGTTCATTCCGAATGTGTTCGTGACGCTGGCGCACCGGCCGGACGAGTTTCGGGCGTTCTTCGCATATCACGACGCGCTGATGCTGAAGGAATCCGGCCTGTCGAAGGCCGAGAAGGAAATGATCGTGGTCGCCACCAGCGGACTCAGCCAGTGTCCGTACTGCGTGATCGCGCATGGCGCCATCCTGCGCGTCCATGCGAAGAATCCGCAGATCGCCGACCAGGTCGCGATCCATCATCGCAGGGCCGACCTTGCCGCAAGGCAGAAGGCGATGCTGGATTTCGCCTGCAAGCTATCGCGCACGCCCGAAGCGCTGACCGATGCGGATCATGAAATCCTGCGCGGCCATGGCTTCAGCGCGGAGGACATCTGGGACATCGGCGGCATCACCGCGTTTTTCGCGCTTTCCAACCGTATGGCCCACCTGATCGACATGCGCCCGAACGACGAGTTCTACCTGATGGGCCGCATCCCGCCCCCTCCCAAATGACGCACTGCAACGCCATGTCCCGGCACGGCCGTGGCGTGCCTGCGGTGCTATAATTTTTGGCAGAACGGGAACAGCGCCACAAACGCTGCAGTCCCTCGAGAAACGGCAGCAACAACCTTATCAAGGTAGAACCATGGCAGCACTTCCGGATGACGATCCGCAAGAGACAAACGAATGGCTGGATGCGCTGGACGGCGTCCTGCAACATGAAGGTCCGGAGCGCGCGCACTACATCCTCGAGCAGTTGATCCAAAAGGCACGGCGCTCGGGCGCCTACCTTCCTTACAGCGCCAATACCGCTTATATCAACACCATCCCGCCGGGACAGGAAGAGCGTTCTCCCGGCGATCACGAGCTGGAACACCGTATCCGCTCCTACGTGCGCTGGAACGCGGCGGCCATGGTGTTGCGCGCCAACAAGCAATCCTCGGAACTCGGCGGTCACATCGCCAGTTTCGCCTCCGCCGCGACGCTGTATGACGTGGGTTTCAATCATTTCTGGCACGCCCCGTCGGAAAACCACGGTGGCGACCTGATATTCGTCCAGGGGCATTCGGCTCCCGGCGTCTACGCGCGCGCTTTCATGCTCGGCCGGCTGTCGAAGGAGCAGATGGACAACTTCCGCCAGGAAGTGGATGGCGAAGGCCTGTCTTCTTATCCGCATCCCTGGCTGATGCCGGATTTCTGGCAGTTCCCGACGGTGTCGATGGGACTGGGTCCGATCATGGCGATCTACCAGGCCCGCTTCATGAAGTACCTGCAGGACCGCGGCCTCGCCAATACCGAAGGGCGCAAGGTCTGGTGCTTCCTCGGCGATGGCGAGATCGACGAACCGGAATCGATGGGCGCGATCGGCGTGGCCGCGCGCGAGAAACTCGACAACCTGATTTTCGTGGTGAACTGCAACCTGCAGCGGCTCGACGGTCCGGTGCGCGGCAACGGCAAGATCATCCAGGAACTCGAAGCGGATTTCCGCGGCGCCGGCTGGAACGTCATCAAGGTGATCTGGGGCGCCTACTGGGATCCGTTACTCGCCAAGGACAAGAACGGCACGCTGGTCAAGCGCATGGAAGAAGCGGTCGACGGCGAGTACCAGGCCTTCAAGGCCAGGGACGGCGCCTATGTGCGCAAGCACTTCTTCGGCAAGTATCCTGAATTGCTGGAAATGGTCGCCAACATGTCCGACGACGATATCTGGCGGCTGAATCGCGGCGGCCATGATCCGCACAAGATGTACGCGGCCTACGCGTCGGCGGTGAAGACCGAAGGCCAGCCAACCGTGATCCTGGCCAAGACCATCAAGGGTTACGGCATGGGTGAGGCCGGGGAAGCGCAGAACATCACTCACCAGCAGAAGAAAATGGGCACGACGTCATTGCGTGCGTTCCGCGACCGCTTCGGCCTGCCGGTGCCCGACGACAAGCTCGAGGAAATGCCCTACCTCACCTTCGAGCCGGGCTCGCCGGAACTCGACTACATGTGCAAGAGCCGCGAGGCGCTGGGCGGCTACCTGCCGGCGCGCAGGCAAAAGGGCGATACGCTGGAGATCCCGCCGCTGGCGAACTTCGAACCGCTGCTGAAAAGCTCGGAAGAACGCGAGTCGTCGACGACCATGGCGTTCGTGCGCATTCTGAATATCCTGGTCAAGGACAAGAATATCGGCAAGCGCGTGGTACCGATCGTGCCCGACGAATCGCGCACCTTCGGCATGGAAGGCATGTTCCGGCAACTGGCCATCTGGTCGTCGGTCGGACAGCTGTACACGCCGCACGATGCCGATCAGCTGATGTTCTACAAGGAGGACAAGAAAGGCCAGATCCTGCAGGAGGGCATCAACGAGCCGGGCGCGATGTCGTCGTGGATCGCCGCGGCCACGTCGTATTCGAATCATGGCGTGTCGATGATCCCGTTCTACATCTACTACTCCATGTTCGGCTTCCAGCGCGTTGGCGACCTGGCGTGGGCGGCGGGCGACCAGCGGGCACGCGGCTTCATGCTCGGCGGCACCTCCGGCCGCACCACGCTGAACGGCGAAGGCCTGCAGCACGAGGACGGCCACAGCCACATCCTGTCGTCGACGATCCCGAACTGCATTTCGTATGATCCGACCTACGCCTTTGAGGTCGCGGTCATCATCCAGGACGGCCTGCGCCGCATGTTCAAGGAGCAGGAGGACGTTTTCTTCTACATCACCTTGCTGAACGAAAATTATGTCCAGCCGGCCATGCCGAAAGGCACGGAGGAAGGCATCCTCAAGGGGATGTACAAGCTCTCCGACGGCAAGGGCAAGAAAGACGCGCCGCGCGTGCAACTGCTGGGCAGCGGCGCGATCCTGCGCGAAGTCATCGCGGCGCAAGACCTGCTGGAAAAGGATTTCGGCGTCGCGGGCGATGTCTGGAGCTGCCCCAGCTTCAACGAGCTGCGCCGCGAAGGCCTGGACGTGCAGCGCTGGAACCTGCTGCATCCGGAAGCCAAACCGCGCGAAACCTATGTCGGCCGCTGCCTCAATGCGGCGCCCGGTCCGGTGGTCGCGGCGACCGACTACATGAAGCTGTTCGCCGACCAGATCCGGCCGTTCCTCTACAAGCACTATGTCGTGCTCGGCACGGACGGCTTTGGCCGTTCGGACTATCGCCGGCAACTGCGCAAGTTCTTCGAAGTGGATCGCTTTTACGTGGCAGTGGCGGCGCTGAAGGCGCTGGCCGACGAAGGCAGCATTCCGGCCGCGACGGTCGCCAAGGCGATCAAGAAATACGGCATCGATCCGGAAAAGCCGAACCCGGTCACCGTTTGATCTTCTCCAGTCACCATTCACCAATCACCCCTCACTGAATCAAACATGGGCAGCCTCAGAGACGTCCTCGTCCCCGACATCGGCGACTTCAAGAACATTCCGGTAATCGAAGTGCTGGTAAAACCCGGCGACAGCGTGAAGGCGGAGGATTCGCTGATCACGCTCGAATCCGACAAGGCGACCATGGAAGTGCCGGCGCCGTTTGCGGGTGTGGTCAAGGAATTGAAAATCAAACCCGGCGACAAGGTTTCCGAGGGCGCGGCGATCCTCAGCATTGAAGTCAGCGAAGCTGCCCCCGCTCCGGCGGCCGCTACCGCACCTGCTGCGCCACAGAAACCGGCCGCCGCACCCGCGCCTGTTGCAGCACCGGCGCCGGTGGCAGCATCGCAGGCTGCAGCATCGGCGGCAATCAACGAGGAAGGATTCTCGCTCGCGCACGCCAGCCCGTCGGTGCGCCGCTTCGCGCGCGAACTCGGCGTCGACCTCGGCCGCGTCAAGGGCAGCGGCCCGAAGGAACGCATCCTCAAGGAGGATATCTCCGGCTTCGTCAAGACCGCGCTGGCGCAACCCTCGGGCGGCGGCGCGGGTCTTTCGCTTGGCTTGCCGGCTTGGCCACAGGTGGATTTCGCGAAGTTCGGCCCTGTGGAAAACCAGCCGTTGTCGCGCATCAAGAAAATATCCGGGCCGTTCCTGCATCGCAACTGGGTATCGATCCCGCACGTCACGCAGAACGACGAAGCGGACATCACCGAACTCGAAGCCTTCCGCAAGGGCATGGCCGACGAGGCGCAAAAGCAGGGCGTCAAGCTTACGCCGCTGGTCTTCATCATGAAGGCCGTGGTCACCGCACTGAAGGCTCATCCGGAATTCAATTCCTCGCTCGCGCCTGCCGGCGATGCGCTGATCCTGAAGCACTACTATCACATCGGTGTCGCCGTCGATACGCCGGGCGGACTGGTGGTACCCGTGGTTCGCAACGTCGACCAGAAGGGCGTGCTGCAACTGGCGAAGGAGCTTGGCGAGCTCAGCGCCAGGGCGCGCGACGGCAAGCTCGGCCCGGCCGAGATGCAGGGCGGCACCTTCTCCATTTCCAGCCTGGGTGGCATCGGCGGCACGCATTTCACGCCGATCATCAACGCGGAAAGACGGGCAGTTCGTGCCGCGACTGATAATGCCCCTGTCGCTGTCCTACGATCATCGCGCAGTGGACGGTGCGCAAGGCGCGCGCTTCATTACGCACTTGACGGCTGTCCTTTCGGACATCCGGCGCGTTCTGCTGTGATCGGTGATCAGCGAACGGTAAACGGTCAAAACCGGGCTTCGCCGTTGCGCGCTGTTAACCGTTTATGGTCGAAGACCGGTATCCCTTCAGGGGCACCGTTTATGGTCGAAGACCGGTACCCCTTCAGGGGCACCGTTCACCCGGCTTGACTTCGTCAAGCCCCATCGGCGTGCTGGGCGGGACTTTCGATCCCGTCCATTTCGCTCATTTGCGCCTGGCCGAAGAACTCGCCGATGGCATCGGCCTCTCCAAAGTACGCTTCATTCCGACCGGCGCGCCGCCGCATCGTGGAACCCCCCGGGTATCCGCGGTTCAGAGGCTGGAAATGGTCCGCCTGGCGATCGACGGCAATCCGCGCTTCGAGGCGGACGACCGGGAAGTCCGTCGCGAGGGTGTCTGCTACACCTTCGATACGCTCAATGAACTGCGGGCCGAACTGGGAGGGCGTCCGCTGTGTCTGTTGATGGGATCGGACGCCTTTTCGGCGCTGACCACCTGGCACCGCTGGGAGGAGTTGTTCGACCTCGCCCATATCGTGATCGCGCATCGCCCCGGCTTTTCCCTGCAGCAATTGCAGTCCTCCCTGCCGGGGCCGCTGCGCAAGGTTTACCTGCAGCGGCTGGCTTCCTCGACCGGGCTCTTGCGCCGGGACAGTGCCGGCGCCATATACGCAAGGGAAATCACTGCGCTGGATATCGCGGCGACCCAGATCCGGGGGCTCTTGGCCGGCGGTGGAAGTGCACGCTATCTGGTCCCGGACGCCGTTCTCGATTACATTGAAACCAACCGTCTTTACAAGGAACGCGATGCACGTTGAAGCCGTGAGACAAGCCGCCGTCGAGGCGCTGGAGGAAATCAAGGCCCGGGACATCACCGTCCTCGATGTCAGGAAAATGACCGCCCTGTTCGATTACATGATCGTTGCCACCGCCGAATCGGCCCGCCAGACCAAGGCGCTGGCGAAGAATGTGGAGGAAAAACTCAAGGGGATGGGGGTAAGAGTCCAGGGCCTGGAGGGCGAAAAGACCGGCGAATGGGTGCTGGTCGACCTGGGCGACATCATCGTGCATGTGATGCAGCCGGCGATTCGCACCTACTACAACCTGGAGCAGCTATGGGGCGGCCGGCCACCGTCGCCGCATCCGACCACCTGGAGGAACGCCCCCAGCGCCGAGCCGCCGGCCGCTTTGTAGCCCCCTTCCATTTGAAGCTGCATATCCTCGCCATCGGCCACAAGCCCCCCGCCTGGGTGATGGCCGGGTTCGAGGACTACGTCCGGCGCATGCCGCGCGAGGCGCGCATCGACCTCACCGAGATCAAACCCGCCCCCCGCAGCCGGCAGACCCAGTCCGCGGCATCGATTTCCCAGATCCTCGGCGTGGAAAAGTCCCGCCTGCTTGCGGCCATCCCGCCGGGCTGTGTAAGAATAGCGCTGGACGAACGCGGTAAGCAGCTCACCACAGCCGACCTGGCGCGCAGACTGGCGGCCTGGATGCAGGGAGGGCGTGACGTTACTTTCATGATCGGCAGCGCCGACGGGCTCGACGAGGAACTGAAAGCCGGCGCCGATCTGCAGCTTGCCCTTTCGGCGATGACGCTTCCGCATGCCATGGTGCGGGTGCTGCTCGCCGAGCAGCTTTACCGCGCGATGTCGACGATCCAGAACCATCCTTATCACCGGGAATGACGCCCCGCCGGGCGCGACAAAACCAAGAGCCGAATATCGTGCCGTCGCTGGAAAAACATATCTACCTCGCCTCGCGCAGCGCGCGACGCCGCGATCTGCTCAAGCAGATGGGCGTGAACTTCGAGATGCTGCTGCTGCGGGAAGGCGCGGGCCGCGACGCTGATTTCGACGAATCGCAGATCGGCAACGAATTGCCGCGCGACTATGTCGTGCGCGTCGCCCGGCTGAAGGCCGAAGCGGGCTGGTTGCGCCTGGAACAGCGGCGCCTGATGCGCCATCCGGTGCTGGCGGGCGACACCACGGTCGCCTTCAACGACGCCATCCTCGCCAAGCCGAAGGATCGCGAGGACGCGGTGGCCATGCTCAAACAGCTCTCCGGCACGACGCACCTCGTATATACCGCGGTGGCCGTCAAATTCCACGATTCGCTGCGCGAAGCGCTTTCGGTGACCGAAGTGCGCCTGCGCGAGCTTTCCGATGACGAGATCCGGCGCTACGTCTCCAGCGGCGACCCGATGGACAAGGCCGGCGCCTATGGCATCCAGGGCAAGGCCTCGATGTTCATCGAATCCATCAACGGCAGTTACAGCGGCGTGGTCGGCCTGCCGATGTTCGAAACCTCACGCATCCTGGCGCATTTCGGCTTCCAGCTGCTGTGAACGAGGAAATCCTGATCAACGTCACCCCGCAGGAAACCAGGGTCGCGGTGATGCAGCAGGGGGTCGCACAGGAATTGCACGTCGAACGCAGCGCCAGCCGCGGCATAGTCGGCAACATCTATGTCGGCGAGGTCAGCCGCGTGTTGCCGGGCATGCAATCCGCGTTCATCCAGATCGGCCTGGATCGCGCCGCCTTCCTGCATGTCGCCGACATCTGGTCCCATCGCCAGAACCACGAAGAAGCCAAACCCATCGAGCGCATCCTGCACGACGGCCAGCGGCTGCTGGTGCAGGTCATCAAGGATCCGATCGGGACAAAGGGCGCGCGGCTGTCGACGCAAATCAGCATCGCAGGACGCCTGCTGGTCTACCTGCCGCAGGAGTCCCATATCGGCATTTCGCAGCGCATCGAGGACGAAAACGAACGCGCCTTGTTGCGCGAAAGGCTGCAGCACCTGATTCCCGCCGACGAAACCGGCGGCTACATCGTGCGCACCATGGCGGAAACCGCCAGTGAAAAGGAGCTTGGCGCGGACATCGAATACCTGCGCAAGCTGTGGTCCGACATCCGGGAAAAATCGCACGCCATTGCCGCGCCCGCGCTGCTGTACCAGGACCTGGGCCTTTCGCTGCGCGTGCTGCGCGATTTCGTCAATGACGAAAGCGGCCGCATCCTGGTGGATTCGCGCGAGACCTTCCTGCGCATGCAGGCGTTTGCGAACGAATACACCCTGTCCTTCGTCGACCGCATCCATCACTACACCGGCGACCGGCCGCTGTTCGATCTTTATGGCGTTGAGGACGAGATAGAGCGCGCACTTGCACGCCGCGTACCGCTGAAATCCGGCGGTTATCTGATCATCGACCAGACCGAGGCGCTGACCACGATCGACGTGAATACCGGCGGTTTCGTCGGCGGCCGCAATTTCGACGACACCATCTTCAAGACCAATCTCGAGGCCGCGCAGGTCATCGCGCGCCAGCTGCGCCTGCGCAACCTGGGCGGCATCATCATCATCGACTTCATCGACATGGACAACGAAGTGCACCGCAACGCGGTCATCTCGGAGTTCAAGAAAGCCCTGCTGCCCGATCGCCATCTCGGGCTGGTGGAGATGACGCGCAAGCGCACCCGCGAAAGCCTCGCGCACATCCTGTGCGAGCCCTGTCCGACTTGCCAGGCGCGCGGTGAAGTGAAGACCGCGCAGACCATCTGCTACGAAATCCTGCGCGAGCTGGTACGCGAATCGCGCCAGTTCGACGCGCGCGAATTCCGCATCCTCGCCTCGCAGAAAGTCATCGACATCTTCCTCGACGAGGAAGCCCAGAGCCTGGCGATGCTCGAGGAATTCATAGCCAAACCGATTTCCCTGCAAGTCGAAACGATCTATACGCAGGAGCAGTACGACATCGTGCTGATGTAGTACGAACGGGTGCTGGGTGCTGGGTGCTGGGTGCTGGGTGCTGGGTGCTGGGTGCTGGGTGCTGGGTGCTGGGTGCTGGGTGCTGGATAAGAATGTGGTGCCCCAAGCTT
>WNFL01090669.1_pt3 | contig 15887 bp, 19 predicted proteins | sample 5400361 | NCBI WGS metagenome assembly WNFL01 (sample SAMN13153351, study PRJNA577476) | soil metagenome | isolation source: 40 cm soil on Douglas fir-dominated hillslope | place: USA:California | collected 2013-09-17
GCCTCGGTCCTGCTCGGCGCGTTCGCCGCGATCTACATGTGGTTCCCGAAGCTGTTCGGAAAGATGATGGACGAGCGGCTCGGGAAGATGCACTTCTGGCTCACGATCATCCCGATCAACGTCATCTTCTGCGGGATGCTGATCGTCGGCTACGGCGGGATGCAGCGGCGCCTCTACAACTACCACGACTACGCGTTCCTCCAGCACCTCCACCCGGTGAACGTCTGGATCACGCGCGCCGCGCTCTTCCTCGGCGCCTCGCAGTTCCTCTTCGTCTACAACCTGCTGTCGAGCCTCGTCGCGGGGAAGAAGGCCTCGGAGAACCCGTGGGAGGTCGGCACGCTCGAGTGGACGATCGCCTCCCCCCCGCCGCACCACAACTTCGACGAGATCCCGGTGGTCCTCCACGGGCCCCACGAGTACTCGAACCCGCTCGTCCCGGGCAAGGACTGGCTCGCGCAGGACGAGCCGCTCGACAGACCGGTCGAAGCGGCGCTCGGGGCCGTCGGCTCCTGATGGAGGCTCTGACGTTCGACGCCCGGCGGCCCGGCAACGTGGTACCGCTCCCATCCGCGCGGGAGGCGGTGGAGTCGCGCAAGACGCACTTCGTCGGCATGGTGATGGCGCTCGCGTCGTGGTCGATGCTCTTCGCGAGCCTCTTCTTCGCGTACGCGGTGCTCCGGATGGCCGCGAGCGTCTGGCCGCCCGAGGGCACGGCCCCTCTGCCGCGGCTCCTCCCGGCGATCAACACGGCGGTGCTCCTGCTCTCCAGCGTGGTCCTCTGGCGCGGCGCCGACCCGCGCCGCGAGCGCCCCGGCGCGCTGCGTCGCGCGCTCGGCCTCACGATCGGTCTCGGCTCGCTGTTCCTCGCGCTCCAGCTCGCGGTCTGGGTGCCGCTCTGGAGGCACGGCTTCCGGATCGACTCCGGGATCTACGCCTCGATCTTCTACGGCCTGACCGCGTTCCACGCGCTCCACGTCCTCGCGGGCCTCGTGGCGCTCGTCTGGCTGCTGCGCGGCGCGCGGGAAGGGCGTTACGTCTCCGGGCGCCAGAACCCGGTGCGCCTCACGGCGATGTTCTGGCATTTCGTCGATGTCGTCTGGCTCCTGATGTTCGTCGTCGTCTATGTACTGTGACGGAGTGAGAGGAATATGGTGAGAAGAGCCGCGGCTCTCGCCGCGTTCGCGTTCCTCCTCGCGGGGTGCGCGGGCCCGGTGAAGAGATTCAAGAAGCCGATGACGCTCGGGGGCAAGAAGGTCTCGGCGCGCGCGCTCGACAACGGCGGGGGCGTGGCCGGGGACGGCAAGGGGCCCGCCTCGGTCGGCCTCCGCCCGCCGCCGCGCGACTTCCGGCTCGGCAAGTTCAAGTTCGCGGCGGTGTCGAGCGGCCAGCTCCCGAACGACGACGACCTCATGCGCATCGCGAAGGGGGGCCTCCACGGCACCGCGATGCTGCCCTGGTCGGACGTGCCCGACAAGGACCTCTTCGACATCCTCCAGTACATCAAGACGCTTTCGCCACGCTGGCTCGACGGCAAGCCGGGCGAGCCGATCGTGCCGACCGCGGACCCTTGGGGACCCGAGCGAAAGGCCGAGGCCGTCACGAAGGGAATGAAGCTTTACCACGGCTTCGCGCAGTGCCTCCTCTGCCACCCCGCCTACGCGCCGGCCGACGTGGTGAACGCGGCGAGCCTCGAGCTCAGCAAGCGCGAGGCGCAGCTCCGTCCCGATCCGTTCGCCTCGCAGCTCAAGGAGAGCGACTACGGCGTCAAGATCATGCCGCCCGACTTCGTGCGCGACCCGGTCCGCTCCGGCGAGACGCTCCCCGACCTCTACCGCACGATCGCGTCCGGCATCGGTGGCACCGCGATGCCCGCGTGGAAGGGCGCGCTCCCCGAGGAGGACCTCTGGGCGATCGCGTACTACGTCCGCTCGCTCATCGAGATCCGCGGGACGCCCGAGGCCGTCGCGCTGAAGGACCGGCTGCTCGCTTCCTCGCACGTGGCTCCGTCGGCGCCCGCATCTCCCGCCGCCCCGGCGTCGGCTCCCCCCGTCGCGCAGCTCGGCGCCTCCCACGCCGCGACAGTCGTCAACTGATGAGCGCCGCGAACCCGGCCCTCGCCTCGACGACGCTCCCCTCTCGGAGCGAGCCGCGCCTTCAGCGCTTCGCCGCGCGCCTCGTCGGGAGCCGCCTCTTCTGGGCGCTCTTCGTCGGACTCGGCTTCACGCTGCCGCTCGTCCGCTCCGTGCTCCGCCAGCTCCCGCCGCCACCGCCCATCCTCGGGACACTGCCGGCGTTCGCCCTCGTCGACGAGACGGGGCGGCCGTTCACGAACCAGAACCTCGCGCGGCGTCTCGTCATCGCGGAGTTCGCCTCGCCCGCGGGTGTGCGGGACGGCTCGCCGCTCGCGCGCCTCCAGACGCGCGTCCGAAACACCGGCAACGCGGTCCACCTCGTGACGTTCGTGCGCGGCGAAGGCGACCCGGCGTCCCTCGAGGCGCTCGCGCGCGGCGCGCACGCGGGGGCGTGGCGCTGGACCTTCGCGACGGGAGCAGTGGACGAGCTCGAGGCGGCGACGGCGAGGAACCTCCATGCGCCGGGTTCGCTCGAGGGGAAGCTCCTCCTCATCGACGGCAGCGGCCGGGTCCGCCGCGTCGCCTCGCCGTCGAAGACCGAGCTCGATCTGATGATGCGGGACATCGGCCTTCTGGCGAACATTCCCGACAGGCCGACTTCGGAGAAGACTTCAAGATGAGCAGCATGCGCGCCGTCACCCCCGGTGCCGCCGAGAGCGCGGCCGTCCACGCGGAGCCGACGTTCGGCCGCGCCACGACCGGCAAGGTCGGGATGTGGATCTTCCTCATCACCGACGCGATGACGTTCGGCGGCCTCCTGATCGCCTACGGCATCCTGCGCGCCGGCAACGTCCAGTGGCCGCTGCCATCCTCCGTCCTCGGGATCAAGTTCACGGGGCTCATGACGTTCGTCCTGATCTTGAGCTCCCTCTTCATGGTGCTCGCGCTCGACTGGGCGAAGAAGGGCAACGCGAAGCTGGCGGCGCGCTGGCTCGTTTTCACCGCGTGCGGCGGGCTCTTCTTCCTCTGCGGACAGGTCTACGAGTACTCGCACCTGATCCGCGAAGGATTCACGCTCCCGGCCGGGAACTTCCCCGCGACGTTCTTCGTCGTCACCAGCTTCCACGGCGCGCACGTCTTCACGGGCGTCTGCTATCTCCTCGTCACGGCGTTCGGCGTCTGGCGCGGCAGGCACCTCGAGCGCGGGGCGAACTTCGTGGAGATCACCGGTCTCTTCTGGCACTTCGTCGACCTGATCTGGATTCTCGTCTTCACGTTCGTGTATCTCATCTGAGGCAAGCGATGGACGAGCACGGCACCGCCGCCCCGCACGACCACCGGCGGGATTACTTCAGGATCTTCTGGGTCCTCACCGTCCTCACCGCCGTCGAAGTCGGCATCACCTACATGAAGATGCCGAGGTCCGTCATGGCGACGCTCCTCGTCGGCCTCGCTACGACGAAGGCCGCGTACGTCGCGCTCTACTTCATGCACCTGAAGTACGAGAAGCGCTCGCTTCTCTGGCTCGCGGCGATCCCGTTCCCGCTCGCGGGCCTGTACGCCGCGTTCCTGATGCTCGACGCGAAGGGGATCCTGCGGGTCCTCACGCTGCCCTGGAAATGAGCCGCCTCGCCCCGCTCGCCTCGTCGCTCCTCCTCCTCGCCGCGCGCGCGGCCGCCTGCCCGCTCTGCGCGGACTCGGCGGCGAAGACGAGCGCGGGGACGAGCGTCTGGTGGGCGGTCGGCGCGTTCCTCCTCGTCCCGCCGATCCTCGGGGCGGTCGTGATCGGCGCGATCAGGAGAGAGATCACACCGAAGGGTCCGTAATCCTCACGCAGGCGCGCTGACGGCCGTCACGCGTGCGACGAAGAGGTCGAGGAAGCGACGCGCGTCGAGACAGAACGGCGCCAGGACAGGCGAGCCCGATGCTCCCAGCCGCACCCTGCCGCGGTCGTCGACGGTCGCGCGGAGCTCTCGCACGTCGCCGAAGAGGTCCGGTGCCACGAGCCACGCCGCCGCGACGACGTCCCACGGGTGGAATCCCCCCGGCGCCTCGCCCGGCTCGCGGCCTCTTCGCGCGCGATACGCCGCCTGGAAGCGTGCGAAGCGCGTGAGCCGCGGGACGAAGCGCGCGACCAGGCTGCCCGGCACGTCGAAGCGCCTCGCGTCGTCGCTCGTCACCGCGACGGACGCGCAGAGCTCCTGCGTCAGCTTCACTGTCCGGCAGCCGAGACCGAGCGCCGCGCGTGACGCGGAAGGGTGCGCGCTGAAGTTGAACTGCCGGCGTCCGTCCGTCGCCCGGCCTCCCATCAGCACGAGCTCCTTCACGTGGGCGCCGAGGCGCGGCTCCTCCGCGAGGGCAGCCGCGACGTTCGTCGGCGGGGCGAGCGCCAGGATCGTCAGCTCCCCGGAAAACCTCCGCGCCGCCTCGACGATCGCGCGGCTCGCGTCCGTCGGACGCAGGTCCCGCGAGAGCCATCCGGCGCCGCGATGGACCGGGATGTCGGCGCGCCCCGCGAGCGCGAGGAGCCGCCGCGCATCGCGATGGCAGAGCGCCGACGCGCTGTTCCCGTAGGCCGTCGTCACCGCGACGATCTCGATCTCGGGCGATCCGAGGAGAAAGAGGAGCGCGAGGTCGTCGTCGAGGTCGAGACCCCACGTGAGGAGCGCGGGATCGCAGTCGACGAGGACCGCGGATCTCACCGGCCCGGCCGCGTTTCCAGGTCCGCGAGGAGGACGGGCCCGACCGGGGGACGGCGCGCGACCTCGGGCGTCGCGACGACGCGCATCGACTCGCGGGCGAGGGCGCGGAAGGCGGGATCGCGGGTCTCGCGCGAGAGCTCCGCCGCGAAGCGTGCGAGAAGAGCGTTCTCGTCACGCGGCGGGCGCTTCGCGCGCGTCTCCGCCCCCGAGCTCGCGAACCCGGGAGCGCCTTCGCACCGGAGACGCGCCCCGATGAAGCGCGCGGCGGCTTCGGCCCGCTCGAGCCAGACGCGCTCCTTCGTCACGGCGTGAAGCGCCCGGAACGCCCGGCCCATGGCGAGCGTGTCGCCGAGATAGGGCCCGCCGTCCGGCGTCTCCGCCCGAGCCTCGCCGTGCGCGAAGCCGCCGCCGTCGAGCGCGCGATGCGCGAGGACCCATTCGGCCGCACGCCGCGCGTCGTCGAGCGCGCCGGGATCTCCGGCCTCGTGGAGCGCCACGAGCGCCTCGATCACCCAGCCGTTCTCGCGCGCGTAGACGTGCATGTCGACGCGGGGAACGCCGCGGCGGCGCCGCTCCGCGTCCGACAGAGCGAAGTAGGAAGCCGCGTGCTCGCCCGGCACGAGGTCGGCGTCCTGGCTGACGTAGTACGCGCCCTCGGGGCTCCGGAGAAACGCGCTCAGATATCGGCGGATCTCGCGGGCCGCGCGAAGGTACGCGGGATCACGCAGCACGTGCCAGCCGAACGCATAGACACGCATATTCGCGGCCTGGACGGAGACGATCTTCTCGAAGTGCGGCTCGTTCCAGACCCCGCCGGTCGAGTATTGATAGACGCCGCCCCACACGGGATCGAGGAGCGCGAGACCCGCGGTCATCGTCTGTCGAGCGCGCCTGCGGGCGGTCCGGTCGCCGGCAATCGCGCGAGCGAGCGCGTACTCGACGCTCTCCGAGTCCACGTATTTGTGCCCGAAGCCCCAGCCTCCCTGCTTCGCGTCGTACTCCTTCACGTGGAGGCGCGCGAGCTCGGCCTCGAGGCTCGCAGGGAGCTCTCCCACGGCCGCCCAGCTCGGCTCGGCCTCAGGCTTCACGGACGGCCCCGGCATCGGGCTCTCGACGAACGCCTCGAGCAGCGCGGCCATCGCCTCCGGCGGGATGTAGCCCTGCCTCTTCGCCAGCTCCGTGCCGTCGGGCGCGAAGACGATCGTCGCGGGCCAGCCCCAGTCCTCGTACCGCTTCGAGACGTCGGGCTGCGCGTCCTGATCCACCTTCAGCGCGACGTAGCGCTCCCGCAGGATCGCCGCGACGCGCGGGTCGCCGTAGGTTCTCTCGTCCATCACGTGGCACCAGTGGCACCAGACGGCCTCGAGGTCGAGGAGGACGAGGCGGTGCTCGCGGCGCGCCCTCTCGAAGGCCGTCCTCTGCGGCCTGCGTGTGCTCCGACAGCGACAGGAGGCCGAGGGCCAGGACGAGCATCTTCACGGTCACTCCTACGGCGCGACGCCCGCCGCGGATCAAAGAACGACCTCCGTCGCCAGGAGCCGCTGCGCGAAGAGCTTCCCCTGCGGGTCGCTCCGGAGCGAGAGCGTGCCTCCGCCTCCCAGCGCGCGCGTCAGGACGAAGTTGAAGGCGAGGAGGTTCGGGAGCTCGCAGCGCCGCACCTCGCCGGCGCACTCCGCCGCGAAGGCGGACCGCACGAGGTCGGGCGTCAGGACGCGCCCGAGCGCTCGGTACGCCGACTCGCTGCGCGCTGCGACGCCGATGTTCGCGTTGTCGCCCTTGTCGCCGGACCGCGCGAAGGCGAGAGACACGAGGGGCACGCGGCGGCCCGTCGCGAGAACCTCCTCCTCCGAGAGCTCGGAGACGCGCGGCGCCGGTCTCTCCGCTTCGCCGCTCCGAACGACCGACTCGTCGTACGCGATGCGCTCCCCGCCGATCGAGACCCACGGCGCCACGGACTCTCGCGCGATCCGCGCGGGCCAGAAGCCGAACGCCTCGACGACGGGAGGACGCCCGCCGCCCGGGATCGTGAGCCCCGGCGGGCCCGACAACGCGTACGACGCGAAGCGGCGCGAGAAGGCCTCCACCTTCTGGCGGTCCGCGTCGCGCACGGCGAGGCGGAGGAACGCGTGAGCACCCCCGAAGAGCTCCGTCGACGTCTCGTCGAAGCGCCCGGCGCGCTTCCAGAGGAGCTGCGCGAGCGCACGCGCCTTCTCCTCCGCGTCGGGAGGTCCGACCAGGTACGTGCCGGCCGAGCGCCAGCCGGCGGACCACGAGACCCCCGCCTTCAGCGTCACCGGCGCCGGCGTACCGCGCGCGCCTTCGACGACGACGCGATCGGCTCCGTCGTCCCGGATCGCGATCGAGGTGAAGTCCGCCGTGACGTCCGGCGTCTCGTATCTCCGCGGATCGCCGATCTCGTAGAGGAGCTGCTCGGTCACCGTCTCCCTCGAGACGCGCCCGCCGCTTCCCGGATGCTTCGTGATCGCGAAGCGCCCGTCGGCGGCGACCTCCGTGATCGGATACCCGATCTCGTCGAACGGGATGCCGCGCCAGTCGGTCAGGTTGCCGCCCGTCGCCTGCGCGCCGCACTCGAGGACGTGCCCGGCGATCGTCCCCGCCGCGAGGCGGTCCCAGTCGTCCCAGCGCCAGCCGTGCTCGTGGACGAGCGGACCGAGGACGAGCGAGGCGTCGGCGACGCGGCCGGTGACGACGATCTCGGCGCCTTTCCCGAGCGCCATCGCGATGCCGCGCGCGCCGAGGTACGCGTGCGACGTCGCGACGAACGGCGCGATCCCCGAGAACGGTTCGCCGGTGTCGGCGTGAGGCGGCGCGAGGCGCGCGGCGTCGACCTCGGCCCCGCCCACGACGGCGATCCTCGGCGAGAGCCCGCGCGTCTTCGCCGCCGCCTCGAGCGCGTCCGCGCAGGCGTCCGGGTTCACGCCGCCCGCGTTCGTCACGACGCGGACGCCGCGGCGCGCGAGCTCGGGGAGGAGCGGCGCGAGCGACCCGACGACGTCCGTGGCGTACCCTCGCGAGGGGTCCTTCGCCCGCAGCTTCTCGAGGATCACCATCGTCACCTCGGCGAGCGCGTCGATCGTCAGGTAGTCGATCGTTCCGCCCAAGAGCTGGCGCCGCGGAGCGTCGGGGTCGTCGCCCCAGTAGCCGCCCGCGTTCGCGATGCGGATCGGCCGGCTCACGGCGCGACCTCGAAGAGCTTCAGGAACGGCACCGGCGCGCCGCCCGGCCCCGGCGCCTGCTCGGGCGACTCCGCCAGCTTCCGGAACCGCGCCAGCGCCGCGCGCTCCCGCTCCGAGTCGCCCGCGAGCGGGGCGGCGTCTCGGAGATGAAGCCGCACCGCGAGGGTCCTCTCCCCATCGGGGGTCGTCTCGTACCGCGGCAGGCGGTCGAGCGAGAAGCCGTCGGCGAAGAAACGCCGCGCGTCGAGGCGCAGCACGAACGCCGCCTGCGGCACGACGTTCGGGGCGTACGCCGCGACGACGTATCGCAGCTTGAGCCTCGTCAGCTCCTCCACCGCCTTCGCCGGAGACGTCTCGAGGAAGATCGCGAGGGCGCGTTCGAAGCCGGGATGGAAGCTGCCGAAGTTGTTCAGCGCGACCGCCCGCCCCGAAATTCTGAGGATCGCGTGCCCGTAGTCCCACGGCGCGAGGACGCCCCACGCGGGCGGATCGCCCGGCTCCGGCGTCAGCTCGCGCACCATCGCGCCCGCGAGCTCGCCGGCGGAGGTCTCCGCGACGCTCTCGCCGCGCAGCGTCAGCCCGGCGTACGAGAGGGCCCGCGGCGCGGCGGCGAGAGCCCCCGCCACGAGCGCCGCCGTCACGGCCAGGCGCGCTCCCCGCGTCTTTCGCGCCTCGGTCCACGCCGAGCCCGCGGCGGCGGCCCCGAACGCGGCGGCGAGAGGAAGGAACCTCTTCTGCACGAGAGCGAGCGCGAGGAGCGCGAGGAACGGCACGAGGACGGGCAGGGCGCGCCAGGCGCGCGCCCGGAGGGCGAGCCCGGCGAGGACCAGGCCGGCGAGCGCGGCGGGCAGGATCGCGACGATCGGATCGAGCGTCGTGACTGGCCGGAACTCCTCGATCGTCGAGAGCCAGCGGTCGGTCGAGCCGACGAAGCCGAGCCCCTTCACGAATCCCGCGCGCGCCGCCGGCGGCCCGAGGACGAAGAGGGCCAGCGCGACGAGACCCGACGCCACCGCGAGCGCGGCGCGCCGCCGCGCGGCGCGTTCCCGCGCGAACGAGACGAGCGCGACGGCCGAAGAGACGAGTGCCGACGCCGCGAGGACGAGAACGTAGACGGGCCCGAGACGCCACGGATCGCCCGGGTCGGGCCTCGCGCGGAGCGACGCGAAGAGCGGCAGCGCGAGCGCCGCGAGCGCGAACCCGCCGGCGAGGACCGCCGAGATCCCCTCTCCCTCCTCCGGCGCGGCGAGCTCGCGCACGAGGAACCCTCCGGCCACGAGCGCGGCCGAGAGCGCGAGCCCGGCGAAGAAGCCGAGCGCGAGGAGGACGCCGCCGCCGAAGAGGAGGACGCCGAGGAGCGCGCGGCGGTCCGTCCGAAAACGGCGGTCGACCGCTCCCGCGAGGAGCGCCAGGAGGAGCGCCCCGAGCACCTCGGTGACGTTATGGTCGATCTCACCGAACGCCCGCGAGCCACGCGGCCGCGGCCGCGCCCCGCTCGCCGCCGGTACGCCGCGCAAGAGCGGCGACGGCGAGGACGACCGCGACGAGCTCGAGGACGGGGAACGCCGCGGCGGCGAGCATTCCACTCTCGGGCCGTGCCGCCGTCGAGCCTCCGAGCCGCGCGAGGAGGGCGAGCGCCGCGTCGTGGAGCGGGGGCCACACCGCGCGTCCACCGTCCGGAAAATTCTCGAACGTGTCGAAGACGGGCGGCAGCCATCGCCGCGAGACGATCTCGCGCACGACGCGCCGCGCGTGGAACATCGCGTCCGGGTCCTCGAGCCGGCCGCCGGGCGCGGACGCGACCGTCGCCTCGCGATGCCACGCGAGGAGCGCGATCGTCAGCGCGGCCCCGAGGAGGTGGGTTCGCCCGGCCCGGCGTGAGAGCGGCCTCGGCGCCGTCTCGGGCGCGGCATCGGCGCCCGCCCGCTCGCGGCTCCGCGTCATGGGAAGGGAGTGTCGCAGAGCCCGAGCTCGGCGATGCGCGCGAGGAGCTCGTCGACGGCGCCCTCCTCGACGAGCCCGTCGTCGAGCAGGCGGCCGGTCGCTTCGAGCGCCGAGAGCCCGGCGACTCCTGCGGACGGCAGAGCCAGATGAAGCCGCGGCGAGAGCGAGCGGGTCGAGAAGCCCGTCACTTCGGAGGCGCGGAGCCCGATCCACGGAACGGAGAGGAGAGAGAGGCGCCGCACGACTTCGGGCGAAGGCGAAACGCCGCCCTCGAGGAAGAGGACGGGATTCGCGTCCCTCTCCGCGCGGGCGAGAAGACTCGTCACGTCGGCCTCGCGTCCGTCGACGCGGACGAACGGCCGCGGCGCGACGCGCCGCCGCTGCGGCAATATCGAGAAGACCTCGCGCACCGCCTCGAGGGCCTCGGCCTCGTCGTCCGCGAGGCGGTCGGCGACGCCGGAGACACGCGTGTGCATCTCGCCGCCGCCGAGCTCCTCGGCGCTCGCCTTCTCGCCCGTCGCCGCCTTCACGAGCGGCGGACCGGCCAGCCAGATCGTCCCGCGCCCCTTCACGATCACGCTCTCCTCGCACATCGCCGGGATGTACGCGCCGCCGGCGGTGCACGGGCCGAGGACGGCCGCGACCTGCGGGATCCCCGCGGCCGACATCCGCGCCTCGTTGTAGAAGACGCGCCCCCCGTGCTCCCGGTCGGGGAAGATGTCGGCCTGGAGCGGCAGGAACGCCCCGCCCGAGTCGACCAGGTACACGCACGGCAGGCGCGCCTCCCTCGCGATCTCCTGCGCGCGGAGCTGCTTCTTGACCGTGACCGGGAAGACCGTCCCGCCCTTCACGGCCGGGTCGTTCGCGAGGACCATCGCCTCCCTCCCCGCGATCCGCCCGATCCCCGTCACGAGTCCCGCGCACGGCGCCTCGCCACCGTAGAGGCCGTGCGCCGCGAGCGGCGAGAGCTCGAGGAACGGCGCGCCGCGGTCGAGGACGCGCGCGACGCGCTCGCGGACTAGTGTGCCCGGTTCGGCCTTCGTCAGGAGCTCCGCGGCAGGCCGAGGACGTGCTCGCCGATGTACGACAGGACCATCTCGCGCGAGACGGGCGCGGTGCGGAGGAGGCGCGCCCACGGCCAGAGTGTGATGACGTCGAACTCGCGCGCGAAACCGTTCCCGCCGTGGACCTCGATCGCGAGGTCGACCGCGCGGATCGCCGCCTCCGCGGCCTCGTACTTCGCCATGTTCGCCTCGGCGCCGGCCGGCTCGCCGCGGTCGAAGAGCCACGCCGCCTTCTGCGCGAGGAGCGAGGCCGCCTCGAGCCGGCTCTTCGTCTCGGCGAGCGGATGCTGGAGGCCCTGGTGCGCGCCGATCGGCTTTCCCCAGACGCTCCGCTCGTTCGCGTAGCGAACCGCCTTCGACATCGCGTATCGGCCGATCCCGACGCCGATCGCCGCGCCCGAGATCCGCTCCGCGTTCAGGACGTCGAACATCTGCGCCGCAGCGCCCCCCTCCGGCCCGATCCGCTCGCACTCGGAGACCTGGACGCCGTCGAGGAAGAGCAGGAACTGCGACTCCGGGCCCTCGATCGCGACGTCGATCCGCCGCATCTCGATCCCCGGCGCCTTCGCCGGCACCACGAAGAGAGACATGCCGCGCCGCTTGTCCTCGACACGAGGAGGATGTAGTCGGCGGCGTCGGCGCCGCTGATGAAGGTCTTTCGTCCGTCGATCCGGTAGACGTCCCCCGTCTTCCGCGCCTGCGTCGAAATGCGGAACGAGTTCGAGCCGGCGTCCGGCTCCGTCAGCGCGAAGCAGAACTTGATCTCGCCCGACGCGAGGCGCGGGAGGTACCGCTTCTGCTGCTCCTCGGTCCCGTGCTTCACGAGGGCGAGGGTCCCCATCACGGCCGAGACGACGAGGAAGAGGAGCGGCGTGCCATTCTCCGCGATCGTCTCGAGGAGGAGCTCCATGTCGAGCATCCCGAGCCCGGCGCCGCCGTGCTCCTCCGGGACCAGGAGGCCGAGCCAGCCCGCCTCGCCGAGCGCGTGCCACAGCTCCTCGGGACTCTCCTTCCTCTCCGTCTTCGCGAGCCAGTACTCGCGCCCGTACCGCCGCCCGAGCTGGCGCACGGCGTCCCTCATCAGCCGCTGGTCCTCGGTCCACGAGAAATCCACGGGATCCGACGATACAGCGGACGGTCGAGCGATCGCTTCTACGAGGCGGCGAGAAGGGCGGACCAGTCCTGGTCCTTCGCCCACGCTTCGAACGAGTGCCAGCCGATCTCCGGATGCTCCCGGCGGAGCGGCTGGGTCATCAGTCCTTCTCCTTTCCCTTCTCGAGCGCGAGGCCTAACTTCTTGCAGAGGTGCCCGAGCTCCTCCTGCTCGGCCGCTCCGAGCGCCGAGAGCGCCCGCGTGACGTCCACGACGTGCGCCGGGAGGACGGCTTCGATCCGCCTCCTGCCCTCCGGCGTCAGCGAGACGAGGACGAAGCGCCGGTCCTCGCGCGTCCTCTCGCGCGAGACGAGCCCCGCCCTCTGAAGGTTGTCGATCACCGTCGTCATGTTCGCGTTCGAGCGGAGCACCTTCTTCGAGAGGTCGCACGCGTGCATGGGACCGAGATGGAGGAGCGCCTCGAGTACCGAGAGCTGGCCGGGAGTGATCCCGGTGACCGACAGCGCCTTCGCGAGCCGGGCGTTCAGCGTCTCCGTCGCGCGCATGAGCTTGATGAAGGCGTCGAGCGCGCGTCGCTGGCGGGGCGTTCCGGTGTAGTGGGTCGGCATCGTTTCGAGCTCGAAATATAGTCTCTAGGGGCCCCTCCACCTCATCTCCGACGCGACGAGCTTGCCGTCGAGGCGTGGCTCGAACTCCACGCCCTCGGCCACCGCGTACGCGTCGTAGCGATCGTAGAGGGGCACGATCGGCACGTCGTCCGCCGCCAGGCGCAGCGCCGCCTCGTATCGAGCCAGCCGGTCGTCGATCGTCGCGGCATGGCGACTCTCCTCGATCAGCCGATCGAGCGAGGCGTTTCCGCATCCGGGATTCGTGCTCCTCAGGTCGGAAGGGCCCGCGCGGCGGTGAAGGGAGGCCATCAGGAAGGTCCACGCATCTCCGTCGTCGAACGTCCAGTCGAGCACGAAGAAGCCGAGTCGGCGATCGCGGCGCGCCTCGAGGAGATCGACCCATCGAAGCTCCTCCACTGCGACGCGTATCCCGGCGGGGGCCAGCATCTCGGCGACGGAGGCGGCGAGGATCCGGTGAGGATCGTTGTCTGCGTGCGCGAGGCGCAGCTCGAGGCCGGCGGAATATCCGGCCTCCGCCAGGAGACGCCGCGCGCCTTCGGGATCGATCGGCGCGGCCGCCCGCTCCTCGAGGAAGCCGAAGACGCCCTTCGGCAGGAGCTGGCGCGTCGGCAGATCGCGCCCCCCGAGCCTCGCGACGATCCGGCTCCGGTCGAGGGCGAGCGAGATCGCGCGGCGGACCCTCACGTCGGCGAACGGGCTCGCCCGACCCTCTCGCCGCGGTGTGCAGTCGAACCAGAGGTAGGTGATCGAGAGGCCGCGGCGGCCGACGATCCGGTATCCCGCGAGCGCCGCCTGACGCGAGGCGGCTCCCGACGAGAGGAGCCGGTAGACGTCGACCCGATGGCCGCGGAGCGCTCCCTCGACCTCCGCGTCGGGAATGGCCAGGAACACGACCCGATCGAAGCTGGGCGGGCCGCGCCAGTGCTGCGGAAACGCTTCGAGCTCGAGCCGTCCCGGACTCCGCGCCACGACTCGATAAGGGCCGGTCCCGACCGGCTTCACGTTCGGATCGTGCACGGACGCCGGCACGACGAGGAGCTGCGTCAGACGATTCAGCATCAGCGGGTCGGGGCGCACGGTGCGGAGGCGGATCCGGTGCTCGTCGAGCACCTCGACGGCCGAGAAGCCTGCGACGAGATCCGGGGACGCTCCTCCGCCGAGACGCTGGAGCGAGAACTTCACGTCGGCGCTCGTCAGCGCTCGGCCGTCATGGAAACGGACTCCCGGGCGCAGCTCGAATTCCCATGTGCGGTCGTCGGGAGTCGTCCAGCTCACCGCGAGCTCCGGGACGACGCTGAGCTCCCGATCGAAGCCCACGAGCCCGTCGTAGACGTTCGCGAGGACCGCCCGCGACCTGGAGTCCGCGGCCGCGTCTGGGTCGAGCGAGTAGAGGTCCTCCGCCTGAGCCAAGCGCACCGTCGTCACCCGCCGTCTCGCGCGACACTCCGAGAGGGCGGCGGCGAGCAGCAAGAAGACGGCGAGAAGCGCGGAACGGCGCAGCCGCTCGAGAATCATGGGGGTCGCCGCCCCCAGTCTATTTCTATTCCAGTCAGCGCGCCCCGATCTCGACCTCGACACGCTGCCCGAGCTTCAGCGCCGTTCGCTCGTCGAACGCGATCTTCACGAGAAGGACGCGCGTGTCGGACGGCTTGCCCGGGTCCTCGGGCTTCACGCGGCGCGGGCCGACCGAGTCGGGGATCTCCTCGACTCTCGCCTTCCACGCCTCGCGCCAGCCCTCGGCGCGCACGGTCACCGGAGCGCCGAGCGCGACCCGGCCGGCGTCGAACTCGTCGACCTCGGCCTCGATGCGCGTCCTCTGAAGGTTCGCGATGGTGACGAGGCGGGCGCCGCGGTCGACGGTCTCTCCCGGCTGCGCGTGGCGCGCGAGGACGACGCCGTCGATCGGCGCCAGGATGCGCGCCTTCGCGACGACTGCCGCGAGGCGCTCGGCGTCGTGGATCGCGGTCGCGCGCCGGGCGCGCGCCGCGTCGAGGTTCCGCTCCGCCTGGTCGAGCGGCTGCTTGGCCCCGACCTTCTTCTCGAAGAGACTCCGCGCGCGCTCGAGCTCCAGCTCGGCGAGGCGGATGTCGGAGTCGGCCTCCACGACGCGGGCGCGGGCCTGCGCCAGAGCGGCGCGCTGCTCGTCGGCGCCGATCTCGGCGACGAGGGCGCCCTTTCGCACGAGGGATTTCTCTCTGACCGGAAGGCTCCGGAGCGTGCCGGCGAAGTCGGTCCCGACGACGACCTCGTCGCCGGGATACGTCACGACACGCCCTTCGGCCGCGACTCGCCGGGCGGGGGACGCCGAAGACGCGGCTGGCGCGGAAGGCGCGCCCTTCGCGCCCGAGTCGCGTCGCGCGGCGTAGAGCGTGGCGGTGAGGAGAACGAGGCCCAGGGCGGGGACGAGCGGCTTTTTCATGACGTCTCTTTCTCGTTCAGGCGGCCAGGAGGCCGTCGCGGATCGTGACGACGCGGTCGGAGACCGCGCGCACTTTCGGGTCGTGCGTGACGATGACGAGCGCGGTGGACTCCCTCTTCGCGAGGTCGCGGAAGAGCGTCAGGACCTCCGTGCCGACGTGCGAGTCGAGGTTCGCGGTCGGCTCGTCCGCGAGGAGGACGGCCGGGCGGCCGGCGAGCGCGCGCGCGATCGCGACGCGCTGCTTCTGCCCGCCCGAGAGGTCGCGCGGCAGGAACTCCCGGCGGTCCGCGAGCCCCACGGCGTCGAGCACGCGCTCGGCCTCCGCCCGGGCGTCCCGTCCCTTCACGCCCTTCACGTTGAGCGCGTACTCCACGTTCTCGAGCGCCGTGAGCGCGGGGAAGAGGTTGAACTGCTGGAAGACGAAGCCGATCGACCTCTTCCGGATCGAGACGAGGCGCTCCGGCCGGCGCGGGTCGACGTCCTCTCCCTCGATCGCGACGCGTCCCGAGCTCGGCGTCAGGATGCAGCCGAGGATCGAGAGGAGCGTCGTCTTCCCGGAGCCCGACGGGCCCTCGAGGGAGACGACCTCGCCCGCCGCGACGTCGAGAGACACGCCGCGCAGCACCTCCACGGTCTGGCGGCCCTCCGCGAACGTCTTCACGACGTCGCGCGCGACGAGGACATGGCCGTTCTTCGTCATGTCGTCACCCCCGGAAGACGAGCGCCGGGTCGATCGACGCGACC
>WNFL01433007.1_pt1 | contig 15887 bp, 18 predicted proteins | sample 5400361 | NCBI WGS metagenome assembly WNFL01 (sample SAMN13153351, study PRJNA577476) | soil metagenome | isolation source: 40 cm soil on Douglas fir-dominated hillslope | place: USA:California | collected 2013-09-17
GGCATGGAACACACGGAAATTCTGCCATGTAGGCAGGTTCTGGCTGCTTGTGCTCCTCTTCTTGGTGGTCTCCATTGTGTTCTGTGTATCAGGTTGAATGTTTGTATAAGCGCAGGAAGGCGTTTCGATGGTTGGGGTCATAGTATAGATGGAGATCGAAGGTGAGAGCGAGGAGGTGGAGATACGTGGGGGTACTGAACTTGTGTCGAGGGCCTTTGACTTCTTTGGAACTGTGACGTAGAAACTTTGAAGTAACGATGCCACAAACACATGGTTTGAGACTGCAAAAACAGCTAGTAATAATATTAGAATCCTTATAACGCTGCCATAATTGTAGAGTCTCCCTGTGCGTGTTCAGGGACTCCATCGTAGTCATTGAGTGTGTACCGAGGGTGGTGGAGTCCGTATTGCGGATATGGGATGGGGAATTAGAATACGTAGGAGTGTAATCGGGATATGGGAGGCCGGGTGTTGGATACGACGAAGACCGAGCATCAGAGAGTGCACGAGCGTAGACTGGACTGCCACAACCTCTGCGAGCCGAAGGCAGCACAAGTGGCACGACATTACCGATATCTCTGTCTTTCGGTGATGCGAGAGCGTGATTCTGTGGGAGCGCATGACGCGCCCCGAGAGCGTGCGTAACGAGCTGGATTGGATTGAGTACGGGACGTTTAACTTGGTCTTCACAGTCTTTTGAAGTAGAGGAGCGTGACTCGAGTGCGGCTCGAGAGACATTACTTGACGCCATATGCACAGCGAAGGAGGCCTTCTTAGAAGTGTAAACGAATGACTTGATCGGCTGCCTTGATGTGGAAATATGGGTTCCTTCATAACTGCCATGCGTTGCTGACATATTTAGGACGAGAAAGCTCGGCAGCGCTGCACCCAAAAGGTCAATCCCGCTCGCACTCCGCAAGTTATACGCATCAACAACCTACACGTATCATCCGCCAGGACAAGGAGTTTCTAAACCACCAGCACTAGGTGTAAATGTCCGGAGGCCCGCAGGCGAGAAAGGAGGAGGCCAAGAGGCACTAGTTCCGGCTCCTGATGCACCTCCTGCCACTGACAGGCTCAGCCCTGATCCTCTGTAGAATATGAGTGATTCACCATACTTACTGTACCTCCCTCCAATTCGCGCCGAGAGGGGAAATATACTGAAATACCCCAATGGCAGAGGTAAAGCGGAGGGACGGCGCGGAGAGAACTCTCTCCACGTAGTTTGGGAAATAATTACAGTTTTTCAAGAACCCAGGAATGCGGACTGAAAGAACCGAGTCGGAAGACGACTTTGGACACCGCCTTTTTTTTCGATTTTTGACGTTGTCGTTGCCGTTCTCGCGAGTCATGTCTTTTCTACGCGTCGTTGCTAGAGCAGCTCCGGTACGGCCATTTGTGCAAGTACAAGGTCCCCGTTTTGCTCTTCAATCCCTTGCACGCGCAAGACTACCACCTCGCGCTTTCTTTGCTGCCGCGGCTAGTGGACTTCGCAAAGAGGAAATTGAAACGCGTATTTTGGATATTGTGAAGAGTTTTGAGAAAGTGGAACCTGGAAAAGTGAGTCGAAAACAGTCCAGCTTGCTAGTCCGACCGCAAAACCAGCACCGAATGTTTTAGCAAAGAGGCAACCAACCTTTGACGCTGTATTTCTCACTTTGAACAGGTACAGTCAACCTCTACCTTCCAAGAGCTCGCACTAGATAGCCTTGATACCGTCGAACTCATCGTGGCCATCGAAGAGGTGAGTGAGTGGTGACAATACTCCCTCGTACAAGAGATAATAGCGTCCATGGTACCAGGAGTTCAGCATTGAGATCCCAGACGATGATGCAGACGCGATAGATAGCGTAGGAAAGGGTATAGATTTCGTGTTCTACTGCGTTCATCCTTGGCTTACCCAACGACCGTTCGTCACCCTTGCAGCGATCACATATATCGAAAATACTCCCGAAGGTGCGTGTCTACTATGTTGTAAAAGTGGATCAAGTATTCATCAATTGCGTCCAGCATCATGAACTTGATGTGTTAACAGAGCGGTTGTTCCACGCGCTGGCAACCGTTCAGGGTCTACAATTGGACGCTCTACACGTGAGGTATTGGATATCACCGACCCATAAATTGCAAATTGCGTACTCTTCGGTACCCTGGATGAACTCGATATAGCGCCTTTCTTCTCGTCCAGTAATCCACTTCCCCATCTGTGAATGTTATCGTGCGTGCGAAGATCCCCGTTTGATCGACTTCTCGCCTCGTGCACCGGCGGGGCGTGGAGGAGCAGGTTCTCGACAACCTCTCTGCCGATCAGATCCATCGGCACGCGTTAGGTGATGGCCCTTTGAGAACAAACTAAGTCGCTGAACCCAGGAAGTTGCCGTGACTCCACCATGCCAGTCTCGACTTTGCAAATAAAACTGCGCAACCGGCGGTAGAAGTATCTTCCAGACCCCGAGCTTGTATCCAATCCCCGTTGCACTTATGGCTGACGTTGAAACCCTCATCGTCACTGCACCCCTCCTGAAGACCAAATGTACCCTTGGCGAAGGTAAGTCCAATATATCCCCCATTGTTGAGTGTCTTCAACCCCGTATTTCCAGGACCCTTGTATGATCCCGCCACCCGCACGCTCCATTTCCTCGATATAGGCCAATCTAAAGTCTTCCATTATGACACCGTCAGCACCAAACTCACATTCGACCAATTTGACGAACCAGTGACTGCACTCGCGCTCCGATCGAACGGTCAAGGTGTAAGTGCACTACTTTGGAGCACCAAGCTGCCTGTGCAGTCTGGCCTTTGGCTCGGTACATCCGCCTAAGACCCGATAAATCTGTGATGGCCACCCCGGCTGTGGCGCACTCCCTGTCTTGTGACCTGCATTGAATTCTCGTTATCTGAAGGATCACTTCTGACCAAGCAGATCGAGGGACCTGGTACTGTTAGACCAGGGCTGTGATTCAGTAATTTGACCTCTCATTCTTTCTATTCGTTCACAGCTCGCTTGTGCCGCCAAACGTGGATTTGCACTCATCAATCCTACCTCACCAGACGATGACAAGTCCACCATCACTTATCTAGCTCAACCGCTCCAGGGAGAACGACAAAAGTATACCAGATTCAATGACGGCGCGTGTGACGCAAAAGGAAGGTTTCTCGCGGGGACTTTATTGTCTCCCACGCCCGACCACGAATTTGGAGGAACATTATACCGGTACGATCCCGGGACCGGCGTTTGCGAGATCATCGATGATGATGGTTTAACTGTCAGTCTCTCTGCTTCTATCCAACTCTACCTCATTGTATCCGCAGGACTCCAATGGTCTGGGCTGGAGTGCTGATCACAAGACGATGTACGTGGCTTCGGAACCTGCCTTACCAACATCTCACGCCTCTGCCTCTCAGGTACCTCACAAGTTCACTCGTGAACAAGATCTTCGCCTACGACTACGATCTCGAAAGCGGCGCTGTCTCTAATCGACGCAATTTCATCGAAGGCACAGCTCTCAATTTGCCGGCCAACAGTTTCTGCGATGGGTTCTGTATCGACAGCGAGGGCTGTATTTGGACTGCCCGGTTCGTAACTGTCGTCACTTCCGATCTCTAATGCAGGCATGACCCTGCATGCATTCCATTTTGAACCTAGGACTGTATTGATTTCTCCGCAGATGGCGAGGCTCCAAGATCCTTCGTTTCGACCCTGCAGGTACTTCAGTGACCTTGGAGCTGTACTTCCCTACTGTTTTCTCAGTAACTGCATGTACATTCGGCGGACCGAACAACGACCAGCTATTCGTCACGACTGCACATGCACTTAGGGATGACGCGACCATTGACACGGAGATCAGCGACAAGTTTCCCGATTGCGGCAGTGTCTTCGTCATTGACTTCAGAGGCCGGTTTACTGGCGGATTTCGGCGGATGAGCTCCAACACCAGTCACTGTGACCGCCTGTTCGGGTTCCTCTGCACCTCAGGACGCCTCGTAGCGCAATGAATCCTCCAACCTCCAACCTTCATGGTATCGTAAATACTTCTCCACATTGCACGACGGGACAATGCCACAGCTGTCCCGCTCAGTATTATGGCCCCATCTTCAATATCGTAAGACTAGAAGTTGTCTAACATCATGTCACATATTTCACAATTCCCTGTTGCACGTAACCCACCCAATGTATAAACTATCAATCAAAGTCCTTGCATATATGAATAGTAACAGCGTAAAGTACAGAGGCCATGGTGAGGTGGAGGGTAAAGATGATTATAACACCACAGTCAACATCGTAACATCCAGAGTTGCCGCACCTTCACTGTCCGTAAACGTTGTAATGCTTCCCCTCGCCGCTCCCGCTTATGGTGGGTCTATGGGCGACAGGTACATCATGAGCATAATGGCTGGGTTCAAAGGACGGCGGGGGCGGCCCACTGGGTGGGGGGTAATACCCCTGCGTTGTCGCCATGGTATACCCCGGCGCTGCATCAGGATCCTTGACCGCGCCACCACCATCCTGTACATCCGTTGATACTCCTCCGTTCCCGTATCCGTACTTCTTTTCATACATCCGATCATCGTCATCGTCTTGGTACCCCCCGCCAGCAGTGGGGTTGTTGTGCTGGTTAGGATGCCATGAATCGGTTGACGGACGGACATCCCACTCATCAGCGGCTGTCGTATGGGTAGTACGACCTGCGCGCTCGTTCAGCACAATGTTCTGATCCGTGCCTGTCTGGGAATAGATGGACTGGTACTTTGTATGATCTGCTCTTTGAGTAGCGCCATAACCCCGTAAGACGAAAGTGAAGTAGGTCTAGAGCCAGCTCCATCAATTAGGAGGCTTCGGGGAAGGGAGATCGCTGACCTGGAGGACGAATAGTAAGACCCAAAGAGCGCCCATTATGCCAAGGACGGCCCAAGTAAATATGTTGCATATTTGTTGGCCCTCAGTATCCGCTTGGGTGGTAGTAGTCTGGTTGCCACTGCTGAAGAACGACGATTCGCATTCGTCCACAGCAGGCTGGTGCCGCCCCGCGGAAATACCAATAAAGGCGAGCGCAGCGGACAGACCGACGAAGAGGATGACCGAGTTGAAAGTGACATATTTCCGGAAGAGAGCCGGCTTTTCCTTGAAGATGCCAAAAAACCCAACAAGCTGGATGCCGGCGAACACATATCCCAGTGCCATCATGACAAACTTAGTAAAGCTGGGAACCGCGGCCCCAACAACTGGAATAGGCGATGTCAGAGGCTGTTCCGATAAGGAGTGCACCCGCCAAGGTACTTGGCGCTTGCCGTAAATGGGGGCAAATGAGCAAACATAGGCTCAAGGTGGGTTCTTAGACCTGTTCAAGAAGCGCAACTGCTTCGATGATGTACAACCCAGACTTTTCATTGTGGAATGAACTTGTTGAAGGAATCGGCCGCAAGCCATCGTGAGTAAAGGGGCATCATATATGTGTATGTACTGCCTTAGCGATGGCAGCTAGCTACTCTCCCGTAGGGTCTCTTGAAGAAATGTAGGATGCTGCGGACTGGAGCAGCACAGCACATTTCTGCATTTACGCTCACCGTCGTGGGTCGCGTATGACCTTTCTAGGTACTACTAGTAGATGACTTACTTGAAGGAGTGCCCACGGCGAGCGTGCCCACAAGGATGCCGAGAACCTCGAGGAACATGAGTAAGGCTGAACTGAAATATAGCACAAATGCGGAGAGCGCACAAACTGCTCAGACAAGATGATGTATGCTCCTACGTTGAGGAGTGGAATCGCTAGAATACGACAAATACGTCAGCCGCCGGTTGCTATGCCTCGCCGTGGTGAACGAAGAGGGTGTGACGAACCGCAACAACAATAGTCCCAAGCCATGTTTTTAATAAACGCCTAGAGTCAGCGAGGATTTATTTTGAGAAATGCGGCGGAAGAGGCTAAGAGCAAGTTACAAGACTTCTTTGGGGACAAACACTTCGTCACTTGGCGTCCTTCATTCCCTGCAAACGACTTTAACGATCCTCCCAACGGCGGCTATGCTCACCAGGCTATTCGTGCTCACCCTCGCTGCCAGCTCCGCCGTACTTGGCTCGCCCACTCAACTGCTTGTCGGTAGCGAGGCTGAGCTCGCCGAGAAGTGGTCCTACTCGGACTGTGGTGAGCGCATTTCATTTGACTTCATCGATGCAGAACCCGAGCTGATCCGGCGCCCGGCTCCAGGACTCCCAACTGATATCATCAAACTCCACTCTCTGGAGCTTTCTCCAGACCCTCCAAAGCCTGGCGAGAACCTGACCGTCACTGCTTCCGGTACAGTGCTTCAGACAATCGAGGTATGGATTTTTCTTCTTCACGTGAACGCTCGTTCCACTCACCCGCCGTTGTGAATTGACATCCAGAACGGCGCTTGGGCACATGTAATGGTCAAACTTGGCCTCATCAAGCTTATGGAAAAAAATTTCGACCTCTGCGAAGAAGCGTGAGTCGTTCCCCGCTCAGAGGAGCCTGCCTCTGACTGCTCTCTTCATTACCCTCTTCAAACTTCTCTACTCTACATGCAGTGAAAAAGCAGACATGGAGATCAAGTGCCCAGTCCAGCCGGGTGACTACACCATCACCCAAACTGTCGAACTTCCCAAGGAGATTCCACCGGCGAAATTTGTTGTCAACGTCAACGCGTACACGAAGGATGACGATGACATGCTCTGCTTGCAGCTCAGAGTCGACTTCACCCACTTCCCCGGCCGTAATCTCTTGAAGAAGATTGGCGTCGCCTGAGTCTCGAATGAACTTGACGAGGTTTCGTGCATTTGCAGCCCCTGGACGCATGCCTTATTCCGCCCGGCAATGATCACGATTGAGGTTTGGGTTCGTCTTTTGCAGGACCTCGTAAATATATAATACAGCTACATATCACGACTCCTATTCCTGTGAAAGGCGAATGCAAGGAGCAAGTCAAAGCCTACTCGTAATATAGGGCATTGTCATTGGTACAACAGCGATCGAGTAGGAGTAAGGCTATGAGTGTCCAACTCCGACAGGCGTTATCATAGCGTCGTATGTTAGATCTTTACTGCGGCTGTCCTCTACGGTACCCAATAAACCACAACAGCAGTGCACGACTATAGTGTTTGTTGGCAATATCTTGCACACCCCAACTATCGAGGATTGGACCCCAGAAACACCATCGCGGTCATGGAGGAGTCACTCACACCTCCTCTGTGATCCATCCGAGTTCGTGACTAGTCCATCACGTTTCTGGATTCCTTGATTTATGACCAGTGTGAAGTGGGAGCCCGGAGCGTTCCTGGTCATCCAAGCTTGCATCGCGCCGACGCTCTTTATCCCAAACCTACGCACCGGGTTCCTCGATATTAGTCATAAGGAGCGCAATCAACCCTGCGTACCTCAAAAAACCGTCTGCGCTCCTGCACCTTTATCCCTCGACAGCTGGTGAGGTTGATACTCTCGAGCTTTCTACAAGCGTCTATGATGTCTAGGACACCCTCGGCTGACAGGGAGTCTCGCGATTCAGATTCACTTCGCGCGCGTGATGATGATACGAAAGACGCACCAGTAAGCTTCGTACTTTCCAGGTCCAGCGTCGTTAAATGCACACATGCCGCAATATAGATCGACGCTTCGTCGTCAATCTTGGTATTTGTCAACACGAGTCTTTCTAGCTTTGGTCGTCCCGCCGTCTCTCTCTGGATAAGTGGAGAGAGGTAGTTCGACTTCAAACCAGGGATACCACCGAGGTTCAAGATCCTCAACTTCCATCCAACCGCGTCGACAAAGTACCGTACGCTGTACCCTAGGAGGGTGTTCCCCGCCAACGAGACAGACTCAAGTTGTTGGCACTGATCGGCCAGTATATCAGTAACTTGGTACAGTAACTCGTCAGTTATGGTCCGGCCAGTATTGCTTGCTCCACCGAAGGAATGGCCACGAACGGTTTTTGCACTTGCACCCAAGGCTCCTAAATTGAGAACCCTGAGGTGTGTTAGGTGCGAAAGAGCTTGGAGCAAAGGCTGAGATGGCATTGGGGTGGACGTTAAGGACAGCTTCTCGATTGGCGGATAAGGGAGCGATCCATGTTGGTGGAAGATTGTACGGAGTGGTATGAATGATACATCGAGTCGTCGGAGCAAAGGGAGCTTTTGAAGTAAAGGGGTTAAGGATGTAGCACTGATCTGGGTATGGCGAATTTTGAAAGATTGAAGCCGATCTAAAGGTAGAGTCGAATCATTTTCTTCGAACAGCGCTCGCGTTACGCCGTTGAGATTCAAGTCTGTAAGGGTGGAAAGACCCGCAAGTTTGAGCGTCTTGAGGTTGAGAGCTGCTTTCAGGACTGGCACAAGGCCTATGACGGGTACCACTGTCATGCTCAAGTTGAGATGTGTAAGATGTCTGGCGCGAGATCCAAGTGCTTTCGCGGAGTCGGATCCCACGAGGGAGCAGCTCCTGTACACCTACCGTGAGAAGGAGATAAGATAAAAAATGCGAAAGCGTACCGCAGGTTTAGGTGCTCAAGATTGGGAAGTGAACTCAATGCTCCAGCAAACACTTCATCCGGGATCCTCGCATGTCCGGTGACCTCCAAAAACGTCAGTTGACTACCCAATCCGCCAATATTTTGTATGGTCGATCGTTCCACTCCAATCAGCGACTCTGGAAGGTACACCGAGGACCCACATATGAAGCACTATATATGGTTACCTGAGCGACTCAGACAACGCCCCTATTGTCAATGACGCACCGCACTAATGAATGCACTGGTCAAATACTGAGGCCAGCGGTCGATGAGCATCTTCCAAACTTTCATTAACGTATGTTCTGGGAGTTCTTTAAGCCATTCTCGGGCAGCCTGTCCATCTTCTTCCGTTTTGTAAATGTTAACTAGGTTGTCTGCGAATGTTCGGGCCGCATAGGTGGCCAAGGACGGAATGGTTTCGTGTGTAACGGGGAGCATCCTAGTAGAGTAGATAGAGGATGTTACATTCGCATTTGAGGGAAATAGCGCGTCAGCGGAGAGATCGGACGCATTGCTATGACCACCAGAACCAGCTAGCCGCCGCTTCTTACGTGGTGAATTGCCCAATCCATCCTTCGCATATCGTTTGGACATTTGTTGCTTAAACACGGGACATGGGAGGTGGTAAAAGGTGGTGCGGAGTTTGCCGAGAATTCTTGGTTCCCCCCATACGAATTAATTTAAGGCAACTATACCATCTACTGTTCTATTTTGAGACAAGTCGTACACAGAGGGTGCTGATTTATGAGAGGGCAATGCAGCACCAAGCTCACTCGACCAATTTGACGAACCAGTGACTGCGCTTGCGGTCCCATCGAACGGTAAGGTATAAGTGCACCCGTGGTATACTTTTGGAGCACCAAGTTGTTTCCTTGGCTCGGTGCATCCGCCTGAGACCCCGATAAATTTGTGATGGCTACAGTAGTCCGGCTGTGGCGCACTCTCTGTCTTGTGACCTGCATTGAATTCTCGTTATCTATCTGGAGGATCACTCCTGACCAAGTAGATATGGCTTCTCCCCTGGCTTCTCCCCAAGCAACTGGACCGTCGAGACAAGATGCGAAAGAGTGGTGCAGGTCTCTACAGGCTCGATAGTCCATTGCGTTTGGGTTGCACGCCGCCCAGGAATGCTGGTCCTTATGGCATTTGGAGCCATGTCAAGTCTTATACACTGGCACCGCGAGCACAGATCCCTATCCAAAATGCCAGGCATGGTATTGGTGGAAGAATTACGAACAACTTCTGCGATATATCACTGCAGTCCATTCCGTGGAATGCATATGAGATGATACCATCAAGTATGTCCGTAGAGGGGGACAAATGTGGAATATATCCGGGAATCAGGTTCAGTACAGAGTGCTTCACTTCATTGCAAGCTATCCACCTGGTCGTATGACCCGAGTTGGCATTGCCTACCCTACCGAGGGTAGGAAATCACCCGTCCTGAAGATTAGACCCAGACTTAGAGTTTCGCGAAGCGGATTTGTACAAGCACGCTTATTCCGAAGGGTATATACCTGGGCTTGTTCGCTTGGTTGCTTGCGAATCGCGTCCATCTTTTGTGGAAGGCGAGCATGGTCCGAGACAGAAGGAAGTGGTCGTTCTTGGGAGAGCGTGGCAGAGGCACTCAGGGACACCTTCATCAAGCACAGGCACGAGGCAGAGTGCTCGGTAAAGATACATTTACTTAGATGCTGACGAGGCGTAGCATAAGGTTACGTGATATGTATATCCGACCAAACCCTAGCAATAATCTGGGCAAAGTGTGATACCCGAGATGTTGCATGTGATACTCGATCGACAGCGCACAACAAACTTCCGGGATGAAATGTGCTTCACCGATTTTCGACTGTTCAAATAATGTTCTTAACACTTACAATTTGGATGTACCTCCGGGTGCGACGACTAGACAAGGCTACGTACGGCCTTCCAAATGGGAAACACACTCAGGAGCGTCCAGGGAGTATCACGACAATCGAAGTGAACCATGGAAACCTCGCTGAGTACTTTGGAAGGTAGCACTTTCACAGGGGCGACAAATTCAGGTTGGCGCGCAAGTGCTCCATTACTCGCCGAACCTCAGCATCATAACGCCCCGAAATCGCCGCGATCGCCTTCGCCTAGAGCTTGTCCACTTCTAAAACTGACGCATCATGTGCTCCTTGACCACAAGTAAGGGCGGATGCTTCCCACCATTTCGGCCTCTGTGGGCATATGTCTACAGGATTGGCAACTTACATGGCAAGTGAATTCAAGGTGAGCCTCCAATAAGGGGATATTTACAAGTTCGTCTTGGCAGGGGTTCAAGAGCCAACAGTCTCTGTGACGGCCATGCGCTTGACAGGATGGAAATAAGGTCACTTGCTGGGTACCGTAACCGCCGACAGATCCGCTCAGCTTGCTCTCGACCACGCCCCTTTCTACCTTCCGTTACTGTCACAATTTTGCTGTGACTCTGCCATTAGGGCGTGGTGGATCTTGTCAACGACTCGTATAACATAATGGGGCTCGGGGCGTTCTCGTCGCTTTTCCATTAGATCACCGCTGATGTCTCCGTATATTTCTCTGAACCTTCCCGTTCCGTTCAGGTGTGGCGGATTGCATGACGGTTGGATAGTGATAGTAGACCCCGTTCACCCAGGGATTATGACGAGTACCCTACCCGAAAACCTTCCTCCATTGAAATGGCATTCTGCGAGAGAGGAAGATTGTCGAGCTTTTGAAGTATAGGGGTCAAGGATGTAGCGTTGATCTGGGTATGGCGAATTTTGAAAGATTGACGCCAAGCTAAAGGAAGAGTCGAATCATTTCCTTCAAACAGCGCGCGCGTTAAACCGTTGAGATGCAAGTCTGTAAGGGTAGCAAGACCCGCAAGTTTGAGCGTCTCAAGGTCGAGAGCTGCGTTCAGGACAGGCACAAGGTCCATGACGGGCACTACTGTCATACTCAAGTTGAGATATGTGAGATGTTCGGCGCGAGACGCGGTGTCGGATCCCACGAGGGAGCATCCTTTCGTGAGCCAGAAGGATCGAGTTTGAAAGTATTGAGGTATAAACAGGCAGTTGTCAGCGAACTTCAGGCAAAGATTTTGCAGGGTTGACAAGTAATAATTGAGAGAATTGGATTATGGACTAGCGATGTCCGCGTCAAGCAGCCGTACTGGGCGCGGAGTCGTGCGCCAATCGGGGGAAGGGTAACATCTAGGGCCTGAGCGGAAGTCACTCCTTGATGTCATGAGAGAGCTGGACAAATAGGCCAAAAGGTGGTTAAAAGTAGTGACTTGCAATTGCTGTACTAACAAGATAGAAGGACGTAGATTAATGAGATCTCCTCTTCTCTATGTGCTTAAGAGCGTCGCATTCTGTCCTATTGTTCTGCAGGCTGTTCTTTCATGCCTTCCCCCACAGACCACTTGCAAAACTCAAGGACTTCAATACCTCGAGAGGAGTCCTCGGCAAGCTCCATGCCTCGTACTGCGGACCACTTCTCAAGCGTCTTCCCAACCTGGCTAATGCCCTCACCGGCAGTTCCTAGATCATTCACCGAAGCGAACATCGCAAACTCTTGTTCGAATAGAGGTATGTCATTAGGATCCATAGACCCCTCTTCATCCCCGTTTTGTATCGTTTTCGTCTCAAAGCCAGTGATCTGACGCGCCAACGCGCGTTGCAACTTGGAGTATGAAGTGAGGAAATCGAGTTTTGGGGAGAGCAGTAGTGGGAGGTTTTTGGCGTTGAGAGCTGTCAAAACCATTGACGCGATTCGACCTGTCTGCGTCCTCCCTTGGTTGACGGCTGAAGACGAATGGGCGTAGGCCGCCAAACCAAGGCCGATTGTCGAGGAAGGGGGAAAGGCAGGTACAGAAATGGACGTTGCTCGTCGCAAAGTAATCTTTTCCCCGACTTTGGCAGTAGTATCTCTCATGGCAGATCCAATTGTTCCCAACCCAGTTGTAGGGTTCTGCTCCTCCATAACCAATGGCGCCTCAGTCACAGCATTCGCATTGACCTTTTGTATGAGGCTGGAGCTCATTGCCTTTGTGGGTGACGATTCTGCGTGGAATGCTACAGTCCAGGCAATGTCGCGCGCCATCTTGTCGAAAATTTCACTACGAGCGACAAAGTCCGTCTCGCAATTGACCTCAACCATGGCTGTACGAATGCACCCATTTCCATTGGAGTCCCCTATACCCTTTCCTAGAAGCGCGACTGCAATAAGTCCCTCGCCAGCGTGTCGACCCGCAAGTTTAAGCGACCTTTTGGCACCGGTTGCAGATAGGTCATCATCTATCCACTTCAAAGCCGCCTCTAGATCATTCGACGTCGCAATGAGTGCTTCTCGAGCCTTGATGATGGACGTTTCAGTTCGTTTGCGGATCTCAGCAACGAGTTTCGCAGATGGCTTGACAGACGAGATTTCCGTGGCATATCCGCATCGAAGAATGCTATAGAGGGTTCGTGGCGGTGAACGGAGTGCGAACATGGTTGAAGAAACGGAAGCGCGGGCAACAAGAAATTTTACTTGGTCCCATCAACGCAATTAATGTGGCAACGGCTCAGGCTCGGTTGAACATAATAGTTGCATAATCAAGAGGTCAACATAGAACATAAATCGATTTACCAAGCCTTTCCTTTTTCTTTCTTTTTCATGTTTTTTTTTCTTGTTTTCTTGTTTTCTTTTTTTTGGAGGTGAAACGTCAGAAGAGTCGAGGGGGATGCATAGACGATACAAAAGCGTGGTGGAGAGTGGAGAGTGGTAGTATGGATTGTGGAGAGTGATAGTATGGATTGTGGATTGGCGGAGACTTCAGGGGAGGACATGGGGCGAGTCAAATGGGGCCATAGTCGATGAAAAGCTCATGGCAATATCTTCAACGCGCTTCTTGGCTCTTCAACGCGCCTATGCGGTCTCGCCAACGGGTCGACCAGAAAAGGAAACTGTCATCTGTCAGCAACCTTGGTTTTTTCCACTTCCAGCGCCAGCCACGTACTTGGAGATCTTAAGCCGATAGTCTCCCAACAGTCATTCTCTACTCCTCACCGCCACCTACGATACAGACCTCAATAAAGGCCGCCTGGAAATGCTCCGCCAAGTAGTCGGTCGTGACAAGTCGATTAATGTCCAACGGCAAAACAAGAGTACCGGAATAGAGTGTAATGTCCATTTGCGAGGGCTCGCCCTCGACCTGGGATCGAGCCATAGCTGCCTGGAACACTGTCAGAAATGAAATGCCTCCGAAAACCACTCCGAAAACTAAAACTGACCGTCTCCAGTGCGGCTTGATACGCCTCTTCCAACAAGAAATTGAATTTGCGGTACACCCATACCTCCACGCCCCAAGGGACTGGTCCAAACTTCTCTGCTTCGTCCGGAAGTTTGACGTCGTGCATACCTTCGTCGCTCCAACCCCAACGGCGTTCGTTATGTTCGACTGGTTGCACACAACGTTCGAATGCTAGCGCGGCGCTCGCATGCTTGACGTGCTCGTAGGACACCTTCCACGATCGTTGCTCCCAGGAGACGTCTCTATCGGCCCTGTAGAGGTTCTCAAGGACTTTCTCGTCCTCGTGCATGCACCTCCATTCCACCTCTCTGCGGATAGGAACAATACAAACTTTGAAAAAACTCTCGAACCTGAGAGGGTTTTCTCGAGCGTAGCAAGCGAGTTTACGGTAGGCAGCGTTGTAGGACGCCGTGGAGGTGACCACAACAGTACTTTGGTGGGGAGAGGAATACTCGACTGCGCGATTACTGTATTTCGTCCAGCGTTCTTGAATGCGTGCCCATCTGGCTGAATTCGCCTTGCCGAAGGTTGCAAAGGGAGCAACGTCACACTCGCTGAGTGAAACGCTTCCAGATGCCTTGTACTGGAACCCGCTGTGAGTCTCACTTCGCGAGTTTGGACGACTGAACGAGTACTCACGCGAATCAGGCGCATGCCTTGCTTAAACTTCATTCGCTCAGTCTCAACCACCTCCCAAAGTACCAACCCATCCATTTTGAGTAGCCTGCATGCCGCTTCTACAAACCACACCTTCCCGACAGCCTTCAAGACCGTCAGCCATAACCTCGACAGGAGACGCACGTAGAGCACAGTGGCTCTACGTCAGGGCAAGCCTACATGGCCTCGACATACCTTTCGCAGCTTCTCTCTTTCTGAAATCTTCTTTTGAAGGAGTGCACGATATTCGCGTTTCTCTCGCTCCTCGTCGACTGGGCGGCATTGCAATGGACGCGTCTTGTGATCCTTATCACTAAATATAACCCCCTTGATACTCTTCGACGCTTTCGACGCGCTCTTCTCGTCTACTTTGGGGTGCTTATGACCAGGAGAACCCGCCCTCGTGCTCTTTGGGGTGGAAGTGCGGCCGATTTGCCATACGGGCATGAGTGCGAACTTCATTTCTGTTCTTTGGATGGTTTTGGTGTGCTTCCGTGTGGGGGGAGATCTGGTCAAGGTCAAGTTGTGAAACAGGAGTCGATTAGGGGACACTCAACGATGAGCTATCTTGCAAGATCCACCCTCACCCGCTGCGAGTATCAATTTTGGGTTGTCCCAGCACGAGGAATGGCTCTTTTGAATTCACTCTCGACCTGGAGGGGCTTCAAGGCCTTGTCTGGGGCTGCGATGGCTCTCCTCGTTTCTGCTTAGTAAACCCGTTGGTTTTGACTGCGTCCTATTCTCAATATTTTATTCGTCGGTGCTACTTTTGTTCGAGTGTTCCCTTCTTCCACTAGTTAACGTGAACTCCAAGAAAGTGAATTGATCACACATCCATTGGACGATTATGTTGAAGTAGTGACTCCGCGTGAGCTGAGGAGAATCCCTAAGGGATCTCCCCAGACTCGCGTGCAGCCGTCTTATATATACAAACCATTTGTGGCAGGTAGCTGGTCAATAGACAATCGTACCGAAATGCCAATGGCAAAGGTAATCATGCTTAAAGGGGATTTTGTAGCTCGGAGGTGTGGCCAGGGGTGGCCATTGCCATTATATTCAGGAAATATGCCACGCCACCATGTGGCATAACCACGATAGCCAACAGATGATGCTTGTCCGAGACGATAGCATGATTGACCGCTTGATTCTGGTCATCTTGGGTAAGTCGTTAAGACAGGAGAAAACACATGACGCGACGTATGAATCCCCTCAATTTCATAGTCTCGGCAAACCGGATATCTACATCTAAAGCCTGGTCTGTGCTAAAGCTTGGCCTGTGTATCTCTTCCGCACTCCTCATGTGCTTCTTTTCAGACCTGAGCAGAGGAGATGAAGAACCACTTGGAGACTAGGAGAGAAAAAGAAATAATTCTTGTCAGTTTGTACTCGACAAAATGGGGGAGGGTGAGTAGGGAATGGGTAAACGGCA
>WNFL01355107.1_pt1 | contig 15884 bp, 13 predicted proteins | sample 5400361 | NCBI WGS metagenome assembly WNFL01 (sample SAMN13153351, study PRJNA577476) | soil metagenome | isolation source: 40 cm soil on Douglas fir-dominated hillslope | place: USA:California | collected 2013-09-17
AGCGAGGCCGAGAACACGAGCGGGATCATCGCGGCCAGCACCGTCCATTGGTTCACGTTCGAGGACACCATGTTCATCAGCGCCATGCCGGCCTTGCCGCGCGAGCGCGCCCAGTAGGTGGTGCTCACGAACTCGGGGAACTCGGACAGGAACGGCGCCATCCACTGGACGAAGACGAACTGCGAGACGCCGAGCAGCGTGGCCAGCCCCACCATGCTCTCGAGGAACGGGTGCGCCACCAGGTAGAGGGTGGCCGCCCCGGCCAGGAACAGGGCGCCGATGGCGGCGATGCGCGCCGGCCGCGGCAGGGCGATCACCTTGCGCGCCACGATCGCGACCTCACCCGCCTCCTCGTGACCCTTGGGCGGGATGCGCTGCACCAGCACCAGGTAGCCGGCGTACATCGCGAGCAGCACCGCGGCGTCGACGCAGTCGATCGAGCCCTTGACGATGATCCACACGAAGTCCCACGACCTCGGCGGAATGCTCCTCGTCGAGCCGGATCTCGGGCCAGCCGCGGGTCTCGCCGCGCCGCCGCGCGGTCCAGGCCGACACCACCCAGATGGTCGGCCAGCCGAGCCCGGTGAGCAGCCGCAGCGCGCCGGTGAAATTGGCGGTCATCAGCGGGATGTCGCGATGCCACGCGATCACCGCCTCGACGGCGAACTCGGGCAGCACCTGGACCCACGCGAGCAGCGCCAGCGCCAGGCCCTGGGAGACGTAGAACTGCGCCGCCTCGGCGCCCCACGCCACCACGAAGGCGCTGGCCAGCACCGAGGGAAACGTCCACAGGGACTGGAGCGCGGCGCGCCTGGCGTCTTCGGGAGCTTCGATCACGCGGGGGAGTGGGAGGGAGGGCCGACGAGCACGGATCCTCCATCGAAGGCGCGGGGGCGCTTGTCGGAGTCCACGACGGCCGATAGTGTCCGCTCCCCATGGGAGCGTCAAGCACATCGGGCGCGCGCCTGCGGCCGCTGCTCGACTTCGTGGCGGCGATGACGCGGCGCGACGGGGCGCGCGCGAAACGGGCCCTGCTCGCGGCGCGGCGCGCGGGCACGACCCGGCGCGAGGCCGAGGAGGCGGCGCTGCTGCTGGTGCTCCACGCCGGCTATCCGGCGGCGCTCGAGGCCGCGCGCATGCTGTCCGAGGCGTGGCCGGGACGCGCGCGTCGCACCCGCGAGGGCGGGGTCTCCGACTGGCGGCGGCGCGGCGCGGCCCTGTGCCGCAGGGTCTACGGTCCGGTGTACCCGAAGCTGGTCGCCAGCGTCACCGCGCTCCACCCCGACCTCGCGACCTGGATGATCGAGCAGGGCTACGGGCGGGTGCTGTCGCGGCGGCCGCTCGACGGCGGTGGCGGTGCTCACCGCCGCCGGATGGGAGCGCCAGCTGGTGAGCCACCTGCTCGGCGCGCGGCGGCTCGGGAACTCGCGCGCGGTGATCCGCGCCACGGTGGAGCGCGCGCTGCGGGGCGCCGCGCCGCCGCTGCGCGCGGCCGCCCGACGGGCCTGGCGCACCGCGTTTCCTCCGGGTTGACCGCTGCCGCCGCACGCTCCTACGATGCACCGCGTCCTATGCTCGCGCCCCCCATTCGCGCCTCCCGCGCGTATTCCATCCGACCCCCGGCCCGTCGGGGGCGACCGCTTTGGTGACCCGCGCCCTCGCGGTCCGCGCCCGCCTCGTGCCCGGCCCGGACCCGCGGTTTCAGCGCCTCTACGATCCGATCCTCGATGCTCTCGCCCATGACGGGCCGCTGGCCCGCGAGCGTTTCGAGACCCGCTGGTCCGACACCGCCGCGCTCACCGCGCTGGCCGCCGCCAAGCGCGGCCCGCTGCCGCCGGCGCTGACCGCCGAGCTCGCCGACTACCACCGCCGCCTCGGCGCCTCGCCGGCATCGCTCGCCGCGCTCGACCGCCTCGGCCGCGGCGAGGCGGTGTGCGCGATCGCCGGCCAGCAGCCGGCGCCGCTGGGCGGGCCGCTCTACTCGCTCCACAAGGTGGCCGACGCGGCCGGCCTGGCGAAGGCGGCAGAGGAGCGCACCGGGATCCCGTGCGTGCCGATGTTCTGGATGCACGGCGAGGACTCGGACTTCGACGAGATTCGCGACGCGGTGGTGTCCGACGCCACGCTCGCGTTGCGCGAGCTGACGCTGCCGGCCTCGGCCCACGCCGAAGGCGGGTTGGTCGGCAACCTGCCGCTGGCGCCGCTGGTGGCGCTCGACGCGGAGGCGCTCGCGGCGTGGACCACGCATCCGGCGCACGCCGACGTCGAGGCCGCGCTGTCGCGCTCGACCGCGCGCGCCCGCGACCTGGGCGAAGCCCACAGCGCGCTGATGCTGGCGCTGTTCGCCGACGCCGGCCTGGTGGTCGTGGATCCGCGCCTCCCGGCGTTCCGCGCCGCGGCGCGGGAGATCGTGGACCGCTACCTGGCGAAGGCCGACGCGATGGCCGCGGCGGCCCGAGCGGCCGGCGACCGGCTCGAGCGCGTGATCGGCCGCCGTCCCCTCGACGGGCGCGCGCTCGAGTCGTTCGTGTTCGCGATCGAGGACGGGCGGCGTCACAAGATCACCCCGGTCGAGGCGCGCCAGGGCGGCGCCGCGCTCACCCTCTCGCCGAGCGTGGCGCTGCGCCCGGTGGTGCAGGACGGCGTGTTCCCCACGGTGGCGATGGCGTGCGGGCCGGGCGAGGCGGCGTACCTGGCCCAGCTGCGCGAGGTGTTCGCCGGGCTCGCGGTGCGCGCGGCCTGCCCGGTGCCCCGCTTCGGCGCGACCTGGCTGCCGCCGGCGGCGGTCTCGCTGATCGAGGAGACCGGCGCGGATCCGTGGGAGGTGATCCACGCCACCGACGCGGTGCTGCGCCACCATGCCGAGCAGCAGGTCCCGGCCGAGACGCGCGAGGCGCTGGACCGCGCCCGGGCGGCGGCGAACGAGGGGCTGGCGGGGTTCGCCGAGGTCTCGCGGCGCGTGGATCAGAGCCTGCCGCAGATGGTGGAATCGGCGCGGGGCAAGGTGGACTATCAGTTCGCGCGGCTCGAGGAGGGCCTGATCGCCAAGGTGCGGCATCGCATCGAGCGCCAGCACCCCGAGTGGCTGCGCGTGCGCTACTTCCTGCTGCCGGGCGACCGGCTGCAGGAGCGGCGCCTGGCCTCGCTCGAGGTGGTGGCGTGGCGCGGGATGGCGACCGGCGCGGAGGTCTCGGAGCTGGCCGCCGACCACGCGCGGCGTCTCGCCTCGGGCGTCCTCGAGCACCTGGTGCTGGAGCTCTGACCATGCTCGATGCCCTGTTCTTCGGCGCCCATCCCGACGACGTGGAGCTGACCTCGGCGGGGCTCGCGGCGCTGATCGCCTCGCACGGGCACCGGGTCGGGATCGTGGACCTGACCCGCGGCGAGCGCGCCAGCCGCGGCACGGTCGAGGAGCGCGGCCGCGAGGCCGCCGAGGCGGCGCGGCGCCTGGGCGTCGCCGAGCGCGAGAGCCTCGGCCTGCCCGACTGCGGGCTCGACCGCCGCGATCCGGCCCAGATGCGCGCCGTGGTCGAATGCCTGCGCCGCCACCGCCCGCGCCTGGTGGTCGCCCCCGATCGGGACGACGCCCATCCCGACCACGTCGAGGCCAGCCATCTGGTGGCCCGCGCCTGCTACCTCTCGGGGCTGGCGAAGCTCGAGGCGGCGGGCGAGCGCCACCGCCCCGTGCGCCTGATGTTCGCCCTCTACCGCAGCGGGCGCGCTCCGCAGGTGATCGTGGACGTGAGCGCGGTGTGGGAGCGCCGGGCGCACGCGCTCGCCGCCCATGCCAGCCAGCTCGATCCCGCGCGCGGCGTCTCCACCTACCTCACCGATCCGGGATTCCTGGCCGAGATCGAGGGGCGGGCGCGGCACTGGGGCGGCTTGATCGGCGTGCGGCACGGCGAGGGCTACCGGCTGCGCGGTCCGCTGGGCGTCGCCGACGCGCGCGCGCTGCTCTCCGCCGGGGCGGGATCGTGAGCCGGCACGTGACGCGCAAGAAATCGCCGGCCCGGGCGCCGGCGTCGAAGCGCCGGCGCAACGCGCCGGCGGCACGAGCCAAGCCCGCGCCCCGTTCCGCCCGAACCCAGGTCGCGTCGCGCCCGGCGGTCGTGGAGTCGCCGGCTCCGTCGCGCGCCCGCCGCGTGCGCCGGATCGGCATCACCTGCTACTCGCACTTCGGCGGATCGGGCGTGGTGGCGACCGAGCTGGGGCTGGCGCTCGCCAAGCGCGGGTTCGAGATCCACTTCATCGCGCACCGCCTGCCGTTCCGGCTGCGCACCTTCGAATCGAACGTCTACTTCCACGAGGTGTCGGCGGCGTCCTATCCGGTGTTCGAGCAGGCGCCGACCAATCTCGCGCTGGCGACCAAGATGGTCGAGGTGGTCGAGAACTACGACCTCGACGTGCTCCACGTGCACTACGCGATGCCGTTCGCGGCCAGCGCCTACCTGGCGCGCCAGCTCCTGCTGCCGCGCCAGCTCGGGGTGGTGACCACGCTCCACGGCACCGACGTCACCGTGGTGGGGGTGGAGCCCGCGTTCTTCCGCATCACCCAGTTCAGCATCCAGTCGAGCGACCGGGTGACGGCGGTGAGCCGCTTCCTGAAGCAGCGGGCCGAGGCGGCCTTCGGCATCACGCGGCCGATCGAGGTGGTCTACAACTTCGTCGACCCTCAGGTGTTCGCGCCGCGACGCCGCGCCGGCGTGCGCCTTGCCCCGCCCCAGAGCCGGATCGTGATGCACGCCTCCAACTTTCGTAAGGTCAAGAACATCCCGACCGTGATCGAAGTGTTTTCCGAAGTCCGCAAGCGGGTCCCCTCCAAGCTGGTCATGGTCGGGGATGGGCCCGAGAAGGCGGCCGCCGAGCACCAGGCGCGCGAGCTCGGCCTGCAACGCGACGTCCTGTTCCTCGGCAACCAGGACATGATGGAGGAACTGCTGCCGCTCGCCGACGTGTTCCTGCTGCCGAGCTCCTCCGAGAGCTTCGGCCTGGTGGCGCTCGAGGCGATGAGCGCCGAGGTGCCGGTGGTGGCGTCCAGCGTCGGCGGGCTGCCCGAGGTGGTGAAGCACGGCGTGACCGGCTACCTGCACGACCCGGCGAACCACTCGGGCATGGTGGAGTCGGTGCTGCGCCTGCTCACCGACGAGCCGAAGCGCCGCGAGATGGGGCGCCGCGGTCGCAAGATCGCCAAAGAGAAGTTCAGCGTGGACGAGATGGTGGATCGGTACATCGGCGTGTACGAGTCGCTGAGGTAGACCGATGCTGGGACGTCGTCGACGGCTGGTGCTGCTCGCCGAGGGACGGTTCGTCCCGACCGAAGCGAAGACCGCGATCGGCGTGCTGCGCTACCGGCCGCAGGAGGTGGTCGCGGTGCTCGACTCCGAGCAGGCCGGCCGCACCGCGGCCGAGTGCGTCGGCGTCGGCGGCGCGATCCCGGTGATCGCCCTCCTGGCCGACGGCGAGCGCCTGGGCGCCGACGGCGTGCTGATCGGCGTGGCCCCGCAGGGCGGCGAGCTGCCGCCGGAGTGGCGGCGCCTGGTCGCGGACGCCCTGGCGCGTGGCTGGGACGTACTCTCCGGTCTCCACGTCTTTCTCGGCGACGATCCCGAGCTCGCGGCCCTGGCGCAGGGCTCGGGCGCGCGCATCCTCGACGTGCGCCGTCCGCCGGCCGGACATCCAATCGCGGCCGGACGGGCGGCGTCGCTGGCCTCCAGCGTGGTGCTCACCGTGGGCTCCGACTGCAACGTCGGCAAGATGACCGCGGCGCTCGAGATCGCGCGCTCGCTCGACGGCGGCGACCCGCGGGTGGTGTTCGTCGCGACCGGGCAGACCGGGATCTTCGTCGCCGACGCCGGGGTCACGGTGGACGCGGTGCCGGCGGACTTCATCGCCGGCCACGTCGAGACCCTGGTGCTCGAGGCGGCGCGCGAGGCGGGGATCGTGATCGTCGAAGGGCAGGGCTCGCTCCACCACCCCGGCTACTCGGGCGTGACGCTGGGGCTGCTCCACGGCGCCTGCCCGTCGGCGATGGTGCTGTGCCATCAGGTGGGCCGCACGCGCATCCGGGTCGGCGGGCCGGAGGACGCCGGGTGGCCGGTGCCGCCGCTGGCGGAGATGGTCACCGCCTACGAGACCGCGGCCTCCTGGGTCGCCCCGGCGCGGGTGATCGGGGTGGCGCTCAACACGGTCGGCCTCGACGAGCGCGCGGCGCGCGCTGCCTGCGAGCAGGCGTCCCGCGAGACCGGCCTGCCGGCCACCGATCCGGTACGCTTCGGCGCCGCGCCGCTGGCGGCGGCGGTGCTGGCATTCCATGGGTCGCGCGCGGGAGCGCGCGCGGCCGGTTGACGCGGACACCGGGTACGCCCCGGCCCTAGAGGAGACGCGATGCGACTGCGACACGAGCGCATGGACCTGGTCACGACCTTCGAGTTCCGCATCGCCACCGGGGCCAGCCACGGGCACGCGAACACGCTGGTCCGCCTCGAGCACGAGGGCATCGAGGGGCTCGGGGAAGCGTCGCCGTCCCACTACTACGGTGAGGCCCGCCCGCTGATCGAGCATGCGCTCGACCTGTGGGCGCCGCGCCTGGGCGACGATCCGTTCGCGCTCGAGGCGATCCACGCCCGGCTCGACGCCGCGCTCCACGGCCAGTGGGCGGCGCGCGCGGCGATCGACATGGCGCTCCACGACTGGATCGGCAAGAAGCTCGGGCTGCCGGTGTGGAAGCTGCTGGGGCTCGATCCGTCGAAGGCGCCGATCTCGTGCGTCACCCTCGGGATGGCCTCGCGCGAGGAGATGGAGAAGAAGCTCGATCAGGTGAAATCGTTTCCACGCATCAAGGTCAAGCTGGGCGCGCCCGGCGACGTCGACAACCTGCGTGCGATCCGGCGCTCGTACTCGGGCTTGCTCCAGGTGGACGCCAACACCGCCTGGTCGCCGGCCGACGCGGTGCGGGTGCTGCGCGAGATCGAGCCGCTCGGGATCGAGCTGGTCGAGCAGCCGGTGGCGCGCGGCGATCTCGACGGCCTGCGCTGGGTGCGCGAGCGCATCGGCATCCCGGTGTACGCCGACGAGAGCTGCCACCACTTGAGCGACGTGGCCGCGGTGGCCGGCCGCGTGGACGGAATCAACCTCAAGATCATGAAGACCGGGGGGATCCGCGAGATGCTGCGCATGATCCACGCGGCGCGCGCGCACGGGCTGCGCATCCTGCTCGGCTCGATGGTGGAGTCGAGCCTCGCGCTCTCCGCCGCGGCGCAGCTCGCGCCGCTCGCCGACTACCTCGACCTCGACGGCCACTGGCTGCTGCGCGAGGATCCGTTCGACGGCGCCCCCGGGGATCTCGGCCGCATCACGCTCTCGGAGCGAGCCGGGCTCGGCGTGCGTCCCACCGCCCGGGTTCCCGCATGACGCCGAAGCTGCGCGCGTTCCTGATCGCGATCGGCGTGGCCGCGATCGCCTCCCTGGTGGTCGCCGCGCCGGGCCTGGTCACGCCGCGCTGGCCGCACTACCTGGTGTGGGTGATCCTGTGCCTGGTGGCCGAGACCATGACCACCGAGGCCCCGGACGGGCACGGCACCTGGAGCCTGTCCTCGAGCGCGGCGCTGGCGAGCGTGGTGCTGTGGGGACCGCTGCCGGCGATCTGGATCGCGGCGGTGAGCACGCTGCTGTCGGAGCTGCTGGTGCTGAAGAAGCCATGGATTCGTGCTTCGTTCAACGCCGGACAGACCACCCTCACGATCGCGGCGGCGGGCGCGGCGTACACGCTGCTCGCGCAGGCCACCCGCGCGATCGCCGGACCGCTCTCCGGACACGGCGGGTGGCTCACCGGCCTGCTGCTGGCGCCGGCGCTCGCGGCGCTCATGGTCGTCTACCACGTCGTGAACCGCGCGCTGGTCGGCATTCCGGTGGCGTGGACCACCGACCGGCCCTACTGGAAGGCGCTGCGCGAGGACTGGTTCTACGTCGAGCGCCTGCTCAACGACGCGGCCGCGTACCTGCTCGCGCCGCTCATGGTGGTGGCGTTCCACGCGATCAGCTATCTGGGCGTGGCGCTGTTCTACGCGCCGCTCTACATGGTCTACCTGTCCGACCGGCGCCAGATCGAGCTGCGCAAGGCCTACGAGGATCTGCGGGCCGCCCAGGAGCGCCTGATCGAGAGCGAGCTGGCGGTGCAGGTCGCCGAGCTGTCACGCTCCTTCGGACACGACCTCAACAACGTGATGACCCCGATCGTGTCGCGCGCCCAGATGCTGCTCCGGGACGCCCAGCAGGGGGTGTGGGACAACGTCGCCAAGTACGCCAACATCATCCTCGAGCAGACCCAGGTCGCCGGCGAGATGTCGCGCAGCCTGCGCGACGCGCGGCTCACCGAGCCCAACCTGGCCGCCGTGCAGCTGAACCAGCTGGTGCAGCAGGCGGTGGAGGCGGTGCGCAACCAGCCGCGGCTCGCGGGCGTGGAGTGGACCGTGCAGCTGGCTCCGGAGCTGCCCGAGGTGATGGCCGACGCGGTGCAGATGCACCGGGTGCTCGGCAACCTGTTCGTGAACGCCGCCGACGCGATGAACGAGGCGACCGGTCTGGCCGAGAAGCGCATCCGCGTCGAGAGCCAGCTCGACCCGGGCCGCAGGAAGGTGCGGGTCGTGGTCACCGACACCGGTCCCGGCATCCCGGCCGACGTGCTGCCGCGCGTCTTCCGCCCGCGCTTCACCACCAAGAAGACCGGCCACGGCTTCGGGCTCTCGGGCTCCAAGCAGATAGTGCTCAAGCACGGCGGCGACCTGAGCGCGGAGAGCCCGCCCGGCAGCGGCGCGGTCTTCACCCTCGAGCTGCCGCTGCCTCCGATCACCACCGATGCCGCCGCCTGACGCCACCTCGGCCACCGCCGCCGGCGAGGCGCTGGTCATCCGCGTGGACTTCGGCCAGTGCCGGCTCCGCCTCGACGACGGCAGCGAGCGCGACGCGCTGGTGCGCGGCAAGCTCATGGGCCCGCGCAAGGCGCTCGGCAACGCGGTGGTGGTGGGCGACCGCGTGAGCTGGGAGGCCGAGGACAGCCGCACGATGGTCCACGCCTCGCTACCGCGCCGCAACGCGTTCTCGCGCCGCGCCTCGGGCGAGCGGTCCGAGGAGCAGGTGGTGGCGTCGAACCTGGACCAGGTGGTGCTGGTCGCCTCGCTGCTCGATCCGGAGTTCCGCGCCGGGCTCGCGGATCGCGTGCTCGCGCAGGCCGAGCACGCCGGCATCCCCGCGCGCCTGGTGGTCAACAAGGTGGACCTCGGCGATCCCGCCGAGGCGCAGGGGATCCTCGACGACTACGCGGTCGCCGGCACTCCCGGCCACACCGTGTGCGCGAAGACCGGAGAAGGCGCCGAGGGCTTGCGCCACGCCTGCGTCGGGCGGCGCAGCCTGTTCGTCGGCCACTCCGGCGTCGGCAAGAGCACGCTGCTCAACACCCTGTTCCCGGAGCTGGAGCTCAAGTCCGGGGTGGTGAATGCCAAGACCGGGCGCGGCCGGCACACCACCACCGCCGCGTGGCTGCTCGAGCCCGAGCCGGGGCTCGAGGTCATCGACACGCCGGGCGTGCGGACGTTCGGGCTGTGGGGGATCGGCGCGCGCGATCTCGAGCAGGCCTACGTCGAGTTCCGTCGACACCTCGGCACCTGCCGGTTCCGCGACTGCCAGCACCGGGCCGAGCCGGGCTGCGCGCTGCGCGCCGCCGTGGCCGCGCACGAGGTGTCGCGCCGGCGCTACGAGTCGTTCCTCAAGCCTCGCCGCTCCTCGCGCGGGAGGACATAGCGGGGTCCACGGATGCACCCGGCCGACAACCGGCCGGCCGTGAGGTCGGAGCCGCAGCCCAGGGTGAGTGAACCCTTGCATGCCCGCGCTCCGTGATGCCGCGACATCGTCGGGCCTGGCGCCAGACACGCGTGGGTCGCTCGAACCATTTCGCGCGAATTCACTTGACGCACCTTTGCGTCGATGGATCTCCTGCTCCCGTGCAGCTCGTCCTGCGGCGTCTCGTTGTGCGGAGGATGCCCGCACGGCCTTGATCAGCCGCATTCCCGCGAGCGAACTCGTCTCGCATCACGTGGTGCGTCCTGCCGGCATCTGCGTGTGCTGAAAACAACAGTGATACAAAGAGTGAGTCGTCGACACGGCCCCCGAAGGCTCGCCCCCGGATGGGTTGGATCCGTGAACCACTCGCTCTCGCATCTCAGCGACGGAGCCCTGCTCCAGCATTTCTCGACGCTCGTTTCCCGCGAACGCTCCACCGCCGCAGAGCTGCTCGCCTACCTGGCCGAGATCGACGCCCGCAAGCTGTACCTGCCGGCCGGGTACTCCTCGATGTACCTCTACTGCGTGCACGAGATGCACCTGTCGGAGGACGCCGCCTTCAGGCGGATCACCGCCGCACGCGCAGCGCGGCAGTACCCGGCCATCTTCACCGCGGTGGCCGAGGGAAGTCTGCACCTGAGCGCGGTGAATCTGCTGGCCCCGTACCTGACCGCCGGCACGGCCGACGAGCTTTTGACGGCCGCCGCTCACAAGACCAAGGCCGAGACCGAGCGGCTATTGGCGGAGCGCTTCCCGAGGAGCGACGTGCTGACGCTGGTGCAAACATCGTCCGATCCACTCGTCCCGGGACCAGTGGAGGCCGGCACGAACGACGATCGGGTCGCCTGCCAGCCCAATGTCAGCTCTGCGTCATGCCAACTCGTCCCGGGACGAGTTGGAACGAGCGATGACAGGAGGAATGTGTCTCAGTTGTCCGCACAGAGCGTGGCGCTTCAGGTCACACTCGAGCGCAGCACCTACGACCTGCTGTGTTACGCCCAGCAGCTCCTCGGCCACCAGGTGTCCTCCGGGGACGTGCCGCAGGTGCTCGATCGCGCACTCAAGGCGCTGGTCCGTGAGCTCGAGAAGCGCAAGCTCGCGGCGACCGCGAAGCCGCGTGCCTCCCGGGCGCCGGCGGCCGGTAGTCGCCACGTCCCGGCCGCGGTGAAGCGGGCGGTCTGGGAGCGCGACGGCGGCCAGTGCACGTTCGTGAGCGACGCCGGGCAGCACTGCCAGGCTCGCGAGCGGCTCGAGTTCGATCATGTGCTGGAGGTCGCGCGCGGCGGCGAGGCGACCGTCGACGGTATTCGGCTCCGATGCCGGGCGCACAACCAGTACACCGCCGAGCGCACCTTCGGCGCCGGGTTCATGACCGAGAGGCGACGGGCGGCGAGCGAAGCGCGAGAACGGGCCCGGCAGGAGCGTGCACGAGCCGCCGAAGCTCGCCGGCGTGCAGCGGCCGAGGCTCGGCAGCGCGAAATGGAAGCACGTGCCGGGGAGAACGACGCGGACCGGAGCGTCGTCCCCTGGCTGCGGGCGCTCGGCTACAGCGCTGCCCAGGCGCGAAGCGCCTCCGAGCTGTGCGACGACATTCCGGACGCCCCGATCGAGGAACGAGTGAGGGCGGCACTGTCCCGCGACTGGAGAAAGACTCACCCGCGCATGTACCCGTCGCGGCCCGGTCATGCGGAGGCTCGCGCGTGACGCGGGGGACGCATGCGTCCGGGTGTTCCTGTGGGCCAGACGCAGCCCCTGCCAACGGGGGCGCCCGCATCCAAACCGCTTCGCCGCGTTGCGCTATGCTCCCGCCGATGATGCCCACCCGCTCTCCCTGGAACCCCGCACTGCTGGCGCTCGACTGCCCGGCCTGCGGGGCCTCGTTCGACCTCTCGATGCCGCGCAGCGTGTGCAGCTGCGGCCAGCCACTGGTGGCGCGCTACGACCTGAGCCGGATCGGTGCCGAGGTGTCGCGCGAGAGCCTGGCGCGCTTCGGCTCCGACCTCTGGCGCTACCGCGCCTTCCTGCCGTTCGCCGCCGACTTCCCGGCGGTGCGGCTGGGGGAGGGCGGCACGCCGCTGCTGCCGGCGCCGCGGCTGGCCGAGGATCACGGTGTCGCCGAGCTGTGGATCAAGGAGGAGTCTCCGAACCCCACCCAGTCGTTCAAGGCGCGCGGCCTGGCGCTGGCGGTGAACGGCGCGCTGGCGTGGGGGAAGGACGCGATCGCGCTGCCCTCGGCGGGCAACGCCGGCAGCGCCGCGGCGGCCTACGCGGCGGCGGCGGCGATCCAGTGCCGGGTGACGGTGCCCGAGGACACGCCGCCGGCGTTCGTCGCCGAGGTCGAGGGCTATGGCGCCGAGGTGAAGCTCGTGCCCGGCACCATCGCCGAGGCCGGCAAGGCGCTCGGGGAGTGGGCGCCGCCCGATCGCTGGTGGAACGTGGCGACGTTCCGCGAGCCGTTCCGGCTCGAGGGCAAGAAGACGCTCGGCTACGAGATCGCCGAGCAGAGCGGGTGGCGTCTGCCGGACGTGATCCTCTATCCGACCGGCGGAGGCACCGGTCTGGTGGGGATGTGGAAGGCGTTCGCCGAGCTGCGCGAGCTGGGCTGGATCACCGGCCCGACGCCGCGGCTGGTGTCGGTGCAGGCGCGCGGTTGCGCGCCGATCGTCCGCGCCTTCGACGCCGGCGCGGATCACGCCGAGCGCTGGGTCGACGCCGAGACCTGCGCCAGCGGCCTGCGCGTTCCCTCGCCGCTCGCCGACCGGCTGATCCTGCGTGCGATCCGCGAGACCGGCGGCACCGCGATGGCGGTGAGCGAGGAGGAGCTGCTCGACGGCATGTTGGAGCTGGCGGCCCGCGCCGGCTGTTTCGCGTGTCCGGAGGGCGGCGCTACACTGGCCGCATTGCGCCGGCTGCGCGGGAGCGGCTACAACACCGGCAGCGGCCTCAAGTACCTCGAGGCCTGGACGGCCGCGCTCGCGCGCCGTCCCTCGGCCGCCGCGGCCCGGAGCCCGGCATGAGGCGCGCCCGCCACGACTGGCGCCGACGCGTGCGCCGCACGGCCCTCGGCCTGCCGATCCTGGTGCTGCTCGGGATCGTGGTGTGCGCCGCGGCCTCGCCCGCGACGTCGTCGCGACCGCGCCACGGCGCGCAGCGCGGCGAGGGCCGCATCCTCCTGGTCCACCTCGAAGGGCCGGTCTCCCCGGTGACCGCCGAAGCGTTGGAGGCGGCGGTCGGCAATGCGGAGCGCGAGGGCTATCGCGCGCTGGTGATCCAGATCGACACGCCGGGCGGGCTCGAGTCGAGCATGCGCGAGATGGTGAAGCGGATGCTGGCCTCCGAGGTGCCGATCCTGACCTGGGTGGCGCCGGGTGGCGCGCGCGCCGCCTCGGCCGGGGTGTTCGTGACCATGGCCGGCGACGTGGCCGCGATGGCGCCCGGCACCAACATCGGGGCCGCCACGCCGATCAACCTGCAGGGCGGGATGGACTCGACCCTGGCGCGCAAGGTCACCAACGACGCCGCGGCGTTCGCGCGCACGATCGCCGCGCAGCGCGGGCGCAACGGCAAGTGGGCCGAGCAGGCGGTGCGCCAGGCGGTGGCGGTGAACGAGACCGAGGCCGAGAGCCTCGGGGTCGTGGACTTCATCGCCGCGACGCTACGCGAGCTGCTCGCCAAGGCCGACGGCCGCAGCTGGCGGCGCGGCGCGGAGTCGCACACGCTCGAGGTGCGCGGCCTGCCGGTGGACGAGATCGAGCCCGGCTTCCGCCAGCGGCTGCTGGCGGTGATCGCCGATCCCAACGTGGCCTACATCCTCATGCTGCTCGGGTTCTACGGGCTGCTGTTCGAGCTCCAGAATCCGGGCGCGGTGCTGCCGGGCGTGGTGGGCGGGATCTCGCTGATCCTGGCGTTCCTGGCGCTCTCGACCCTGCCGGTGAACTACGCCGGGATCGCGCTGATCCTGCTGGCGATCGCGTTCTTCGTCGCCGAGATCAAGGTCGCGAGCCACGGCACGCTGGCCGCGGGGGGCGTGATCTCGCTGGTGCTCGGCTCGATCATCCTGTTCCGCGGCGAGACCGCGAAGCTGTCGTGGGCGGTGATCGCCGGCGCCACCGTGACCACCACGCTGTTCTTCCTGGTGATCATCGGGGCGGGGCTGCGCGCGCAGCGCCGTCCGGTGCAGACCGGCGGGCGCGGGCTGGTGGGCCGCGGCGGCCGTGCGATCGAACGACTCGCGCCTCAGGGGCGCGTGGAGGTCAACGGCGAGCTCTGGAACGCCCGGAGCGACGCCGAAGTGGATGCGGGTTCCGCGGTGGTGGTCACCGGACTGGAGGGGCTCACGCTCCGGGTCCGGCCCGCGGTCAAGGGAGGGCGCTCATGATCGGTGTGGTCAGTTCGCTGACGTTCTTCGTCGTGCTGCTCGGCGTAATCGTGCTGGCCAACTCGATCCGGGTGGTGCGCGAGTACGACCGCCTGGTGGTGTTCCGGCTCGGACGCGTGATCGGGGAGAAGGGCCCGGGGCTGGTGTTCCTGATCCCGCTCGTCGACCGCCCGGTGAAGGTCGGGTTGCGCACGGTGACCATGGACGTGCCGCCGCAGGACATCATCACCCGCGACAACGTCACGGTGAAGGTGAACGCGGTGATCTACTTCCGCGTGGTGAACTCCCAGGAGGCGGTGATCCAGGTCGAGAACTACCTGTACGCCACCTCGCAGATCGCCCAGACCACGCTGCGCTCGATCCTCGGCCAGGCCGAGCTCGACGAGCTGCTCGCCGAGCGCGAGAAGCTGAACCAGGCGCTCCAGCAGGTGATCGACCGCCAGACCGAGCCGTGGGGCGTGAAGGTGAGCACGGTCGAGGTCAAGAACGTGGACCTGCCGAGCGAGATGCAGCGCGCGATCGCGCGCCAGGCCGAGGCCGAGCGCGAGCGCCGCGCCAAGGTGATCAACGCCGAGGGCGAGTACCAGGCCTCGACCCGTCTGGCCGAGGCCGCGGCGGTGCTGGGCCGCGAGCCGGCGGCGTTGCAGCTGCGCTACCTGCAGACGCTGGCCGAGATCGCGACCGAGAACAACTCGACCACGATCTTCCCGGTGCCGGTGGACTTCCTGCGGGCGTTCATGACCTCGATGGAGAAGAAGCCGGCGTAGCCGCGCCGCGCGTCCCGGATGGTGAGCGCGTCGCCGGCCGATCGCGCGGCAGCGACGCGCGTGCTGGTGAGCGGCGCGAGCGGGTTCCTCGGCCACGCGCTGAGGCCGGCGCTCGAGGCCGGCGGCATGCGCGTGGTGCCGCTGACGCGCTCGCGCGACGCCGGCGCGGACGCGATCGTCTGGGACCCGGCGGGCGGGCGGCTCGACTTGAGCGCCGCGCCGCCGCTGGACGCGGTGGTGCACCTCGCCGGTGCCACCGTCGCCGGGCGATGGGGTGCGGCGCAGCGTCGCGCCATCCGCGACAGCCGGGTCATCAGCACCCGTCTGCTGAGCGAGGCGCTCGCTGTCCGCGGTCGGCTGGTACGGCGATCGCGGCGACGAGCTGCTGACCGAGTCGAGCGCGCCCGGGCGCGGATTCCTCGCCGGCGTGGCCCAGGCCTGGGAGGCCGCGGCCGAGCCGGCGCGCCGCGCCGGCATCCGCGTGGTCCATCCGCGCATCGGCCTGGTGATGTCGAAACGCGGCGGCGCGCTCGCGCCGATGCTGCTGCCGTTCCGGCTCGGGCTCGGTGGCGCGCTCGGCGATGGACGCCAATGGTGGAGCTGGATCGCGCTCCCCGATGTGGTCGCCGGCGTCCTCGCGCTGATCGACGATCCGAGGTTCGAAGGCCCGGTGAACCTGGTCGCGCCGCAGCCGGTGTCCCAGGAGGAGTTCACGCAGCAGCTCAGCCGCACCCTCCATCGCCCTGCCTGGATGCGAGTTCCGGCGTTCGCCCTGAGGCTCGCGCTCGACGGCTTCGCCGACGAGGGGCTGCTCGCCAGCGCCCGCGTGGTCCCCAAGGCCCTGACCGACGCGGGCTTCCGTCACGCGCACCCGGATCTCGGCGCGTTCCTGCGGCAGGAGCTCG
>WNFL01348699.1_pt2 | contig 15873 bp, 9 predicted proteins | sample 5400361 | NCBI WGS metagenome assembly WNFL01 (sample SAMN13153351, study PRJNA577476) | soil metagenome | isolation source: 40 cm soil on Douglas fir-dominated hillslope | place: USA:California | collected 2013-09-17
GAGGGGAGCCGTTTCACGCTCTACCTGCCGCAGACGTATGCGGCGCCGAAGGGCGCCCGCCGTGCGGAGAGCGAGGAGAAGGAAATCTTGCGGGCGGCCGCGATCGTGGATCTGCCGCCGCACCACGTGCTCCACGAGACCGGCGCGCTCGACATCCCGGACGACCGGAGCTCGGTGAACGCCGGCGACTGCGTCGTCCTCATCGTGGACAACGACGAGAACTTCGCCCGCTTCCTCCTCGACATGGCGCACGAGTACGGCATGAAGGGGATCGCGACGCCCCGCGGCGCCGACGCCGTCTCGCTGGCGCGGGAGCGCGCTCCCGACGCCATGACGCTCGACATCAACCTCCCCGACATCGACGGGTGGCGCGTCCTCGAGCGCCTCAAGAGCGACCTGAAGACGCGGCACATTCCCGTTTACGTCATCACCACGGAAGAGGAGAGCTCGCGCGCGTACCAGCTCGGAGCGGTCGGCGTCCTCCACAAGCCGATCCAGAACAAGGAGACGCTCGACAGGACATTCGCGTTCCTGAAGGACGTCGTCGAGCACCCGCGCCGGCGCGTGCTCGTGGCCGGCAGGGAGGGGAAGGCGCGCGACCGGGCGCTCGAGCTCGTCAGCTTCCCCGGCGCCGAGCCTCAGCTCGCCTCGCTGGAGGAGGTGGCCGCGACGCTCGAGAAGGGCGGGTTCGGCTGTCTCGTCCTCGCGCTCGACGGTCCGGAGCTCCGCGCGAGTGCGGCGCTCGAGTCGGCGCTCGCGACCGCGGCGGCGCAGGGCCTCCCGGCGGTCCTCTACGCCTCGGCTTCGCTCGGCAAGCGCGAGGAAGCGGCGCTGGAGAGGCTCGGGGCCGCCTCCGGCGCGAAGACGGCGCGCTCGCCCGAGCGCCTCGTCGACGCCGCGGCGCTCGCGCTCCACCTCCAGGTGTCGGAGCTCTCCGCCGAGCAGCGGACGGCCGTGCAGCGGCTCCACGAGACGGACGCCGCGCTCGAGGGGAAGAAGGTGTTGATCGTCGACGACGACATCCGCAACATCTTCGCGCTCACCAGCGTCCTCGAGCGGCACCGGATGGAGGTCGTCGCGGCCGAGACGGGGCGCGAGGCGATCCGGCGGCTGGAGACGATCCCGAACGTCGACATCGTCCTGATGGACATCATGATGCCCGACATGGACGGCTACGACACGATGCGCGCGATCCGGAAGATCCCGCGCTTCAAGGCGCTCCCGATCATCGCCGTCACCGCCAAGGCGATGAAGGGGGACCGCGAGAAGACCCTCGAGGCGGGCGCGTGGGACTACCTCGCCAAGCCCGTCGACGCCGACCACATGCTCTCCGTCCTCCGCGCGTGGCTGTATCGCTGATGAGCGGGTTCTTCACCGGCGCGGGCCCGCGGGAGGCGCGCCCCCCCGACGAGCGCGCGCCGATCCTCGTCGTCGACGACAGCGCGGAGAAGCTCCTCGCGTTCGAGACGATCCTGGAGGAGCTCGGAGAGGAGGTCGTCACCACCCGCTCGGGGCGCGAGGCGCTCCGCGCTGTCCTCGAGCGCGACTTCGCCGTCGTGCTCCTCGACGTCAACATGCCGGGGCTCGACGGCTTCGACACGGCGATGCTGATCCGCCAGCGACCGCGCTCCGAGCACACGCCGATCATCTTCGTCACGGCCTACGCAGACGACACCCATACGGCGAAGGGCTACGAGCTCGGCGCGGTCGACTTCATCATCACCCCGGCTCCGCCCGAGGTCCTCCGCTCGAAGGTCACGGTCTTCGTCGACCTCTTCCGGCAGGCCCGCCAGATCAACCGCCAGGCGGCGGAGCTGAAGCGGCGCGCCGAGCAGCTCGCGAAGCTGACGCAGGCCTCGCTCGCGATCAACGCCTCTCCCTCGCTCGAGAAGATGCTCGAGGTCGTGGCCGAGACGGCGCGGCAGCTCCCGGAAGCGGCGGGACCAGATCGGTCTCAGGACGTGCGCTTCGGTGGCGGAGCCGAAGGACGGCTCCGAGGGACTCCTCGCGCGGGCCGCCGCCGCGACGGCGGCGCTCGCCGGACGCACGGCCGTCCTGAGGCTCACGGGCGAGAAGCTGGCGGGCGACGAGCGCTGGCGCGCCTTCCGACCCGCGGAGGGGAAGCCCGCGGGCCCGTTCCTGGCGCTCCCGTTCGTCGGACGCGAGGGGCGCGGCGTCGGCTTCCTCCACGTGTTCGGCGCGCCGGGCGCGCGCTTCACCGACGAGGACGAATCGCTCCTCCTCCAGCTCAGCCAGATCGCGACCGTCGCGATCGAGAACGTCCTCTTCTTCGAGGCCCGCGAGGCGAACCGGCTGAAGGACGAGTTCCTGACGACGCTCTCCCACGAGCTGCGCACGCCGCTGACGGCGATCCTCGGCTGGACGCGCATCCTCCGCTCGCCGCGCATCGAGCCGGAGCGGGTGCTCCACGGCCTCGAGGTGATCGAGCGAAACGTCAAGTCCCAGACGAAGCTGATCGAGGACCTCCTCGACGTCTCGCGCATCATGACGGGGAAGCTCGCGCTCAGCGTGCAGCCGATGCTCCTCGCGCCGACGGTCGAGACGACCGTGGAATCGCTCCGGCCCGCCGCCGACGCGAAGAAGCTCGCGTTCGGCCTGAGCGTCACGCCGGAGGCGCTCGAGCCGAACGCCGTCATGGGGGATGCGGATCGCCTCCAGCAGGTCGTCTGGAACCTCCTTTCGAACGCGATCAAGTTCACGCCGCAGGGCGGCGCGGTCGACGTGGACCTGGACCGCAAGGACGGCGTGTTCCTGCTCCGCGTCGCCGACAACGGCCGCGGCATCCACGCGAAGTTCCTGCCGTACATCTTCGAGCGCTTCCGCCAGGCGGACAGCTCCACGACGCGCCGCGAGGGCGGGCTCGGCATCGGCCTCGCGATCGTGCGGCGCATCGTCGAGCTCCACGGCGGCACGGTCGTCGCGGAGAGCCGGGGGCTCGACCACGGCTCCACGTTCACCGTGCGGCTGCCGGTCCCTCCGGTCGACACGCCGACCGCGCTGGCCTCCGACGACGAGGCGCAGCAGCTCCCCGACCTGAAGGACGTCCGCGTCCTCGTCGTCGACGACGAGTCGGATGCGCGCGAGGTGCTCTCGGAGGCGCTCTCCGGCTCGGGCGCGACCGTCATGACGGCCGGCTCGGTCGAAGAGGCGATTCGCAAGCTGGAGAGCTGGACGCCGGATGTCCTCGTGAGCGACATCGCGATGCCGAACGGCGACGGCTATCAGCTCATCAAGCACGTGCGCGAGGTCCTCCACGCCGAAAGCGTCAGCCTCCCCGCCGTCGCCCTGACTGCGTACGCGCGCGAGGAGGACCGGCGCCGCGCCTACTCCGCCGGCTTCCAGCGCCACCTCGCGAAGCCGATCGAGCCGGCGGCGCTCGTGTCGGCGATCTCGGAGCTCGTCCGGAAGCGCGCGCGCGGCCTGGAGGACACGCTCGGCGGCGCGAGGGCGGCCGCGCAAGGGGCGGAGCGTCCCGGCTGACCCTGATCCTGGGCATCGACCAGGGGACGACGGGGACTTCCGCCCTCCTCCTCGATGCGCGCGGGTCCGTCGTCGCGTTCCGGAACGTCGAGGTCGCGTGCCGGTTCCCCGAGCCGGGGCGCGTGGAGCAGGAGCCGGAGGACCTCTGGGATTCCGTCTCCAGAGCGGTGACGGCGGTTCTCGAGGGCCGGAACGCGTCGCGCGTCGCCGCGATCGGCCTGACGAACCAGCGCGAGACGTCGCTCTTCTGGGACCGTGCGACGGGAGCGCCTCTGCACCGCGCGATCGTCTGGCAGGACCGGCGGACGGCGGGCCGGTGCGCGGAGCTGCGAGCGTCGGGCCTCGAGCCTCTGGTGACCTCGAAGACGGGCCTCCTCCTCGATCCCTACTTCTCCGCGACGAAGGCCGAGTGGATGCTGATGAACGTGCCCGGTCTCGCAGCGCGCGCTGCCGCCGGTGACGCGCTCTTCGGCACCGTCGACGCGTGGCTCGCATCCCGGCTCGCGGGGGTCCACGCGACCGACGTCTCGAACGCGTCGCGCACGCTCCTCTTCGACCTGGCGCGCCTCGAGTGGGACGAGGAGCTGTGCGCGCTCTTCTCGGTGCCGCGCGCCTGCCTGCCGCGCGTCGTCGACAGCGCCGGCGTCCTCGGAGTGACGAAGGGATGCGGCTTCCTCCCCGACGGCATCCCGATCGCGGGCATCGCGGGAGACCAGCAGGCCGCGCTCTTCGGGCAGGCGTGCTTCGCGCCGGGGATGGCGAAGGGCACGTACGGCACCGGCGCATTCGTGCTCCTCCATACGGGCGGAACGCCCGTCTTCTCGCGCACGCGACTCCTCACGACGGTCGCATGGCGCATCGCGGGCGAGACGACGTACGCGCTCGAGGGGAGCGCGTTCGTCGCGGGCGCCGCCGTACAGTGGCTGAGGGACGGGCTCGGGCTCATCTCGTCGGCGAACGAGATCGAGGCGCTCGCCGCGTCGGTGCCCGACACGGGCGGCGTCGTCTTCGTCCCGGCGCTCGCCGGCCTCGGCGCGCCGCACTGGCGCCCGGAAGCGCGCGGCCTCCTCGCCGGGATCACGCGCGGCACGACGCGCGCGCACGTCGCCCGCGCCGTCCTCGAGGCGATCGCCCTCCAGAACGTCGACGTCCTCCAAGCGATGGCAGAGGACGCCGGCAACATTCCGCCGAGCGCGGGATGCTCGCGTTCGCTCGCGGGTATCGCCGAGCTCCGCGTCGACGGCGGCGCTTCCACGAACGACCTCCTGATGCAGCTCCAGGCCGACGTCCTCGGCGTCCGGTGCGTGCGGCCGAAGGTGCTCGAGACGACCGCCCTCGGCGCGGCGTATCTCGCCGGCCTCGGCGCCGGCCTCTTCGCGTCGACGGACGAGCTCGCGAAGAGATGGGAGGAGGACCGCGTCTTCGAGCCGCGCATGCCCGCAGCCGAGGCCTCGGCGCTCAGGCGGCGGTATGCGGACGCGGTGCGGAAGGCGTGAGGCCCTCCCGTCCGTAGTATCGTTCGTGGAACCCGTGAAATCCCGAACCGGCGCGGCGGCGCTCCTGCTGATGGCCTGGTGTCCCGTCGCCGCCGCCCTGGACCCCGCGAGGCCCCTCCGGGACTTCTGGCTCACCGCTTGGCAGCAGGAGCTGCCGCAGAACACGGTCCACGATGTCGTGCAGACGCGCGACGGCTACATCTGGTTCGGTACGTACGAGGGGCTCGTCCGCTTCGACGGCGTGAGGTTCGAGGTCTACGACAGGCGCAACACGAAGGAGCTCGGGAACTCCAAAGACCTCGGGAACGCGTCTGTCTTCGCGCTCCACGAAGACCGCGCCGGCTCGCTCTGGATCGGGACACCCGGTGGCGGCGCGGTTCGATATCGGGACGGCGTCTTCCGGCGATACGGCAAGAAGGACGGCCTGCCCGACACGTACGTCTTCGCCTTCTGCGAGGACCTCGCGGGCGAGCTCTGGGCCGGTACGAACGGCGGTGTCGTGCGCCTGAGAGGCGAGAGACGGTGCCCGGCGTGGACGTTCGGCGCGTCCGCGCCCACGGCATGACGGTCGATCACGACGGAGCGGTCTGGATCTCGGCGGAGACGGGACTCGTGCGCTACCGGAACGGAGCGACGACCATCTTCACGACGAGGGACGGGCTCTCCAGCGACACGCCGAGGGCTCTCTGCGTCGACGGCAAGGGAGCGCTCTGGGTCGGCACCGACGGCGGCGGCCTGAACCGATTCCAGGACGGCCGGTTCACCGCGTACACGACCCGTGACGGTCTCGCCGGCGATGTGATCCGCGCGCTCCTCGCGGATCGGGAGGGAAGCCTCTGGGTCGGCACCGAAGGCGGAGGCATGACGCGCATCCACGATGGTCGGATGAGCTCCCTGACCCGGAGCGACGGGCTGACCAGCGGACTGATCCGCTGCTTCTGGGAGGACGCGGAGGGGAGTCTCTGGATCGGCACGAACGGCGGCGGGCTGGTCTGCCTGAAGGACCAGAAGCTGACTACGTATGGAGCCCGGCACGGGCTCACGAACGAGAACGTGAGGACGGTCCTCGAGGACCGCGCCGGCGTGGTGTGGGTCGGCACCGACGGCGGCGGGCTCTACCGGATGCAGGACGGCCGCTTCGCGCCGGTCAAGTCGAGTGTCGAGACGCCGGGTGACTACGTCCGCGGACTCTCCCAGGGCCTCGACGGCTCGCTCTGGGTCGCGACGAACGGCGACGGTCTTTCGCATCTGACCGGCGGCCGATGGACGACGCTCACCACGAAGGACGGCCTCTCCGACAAGGTCCTCACGTCGGTCTTCGCGGCGCGCGACGGGACGGTCTGGATCGGGGCCGGCTTCACCGGGGTCGACAGGCTGAGGGGCGGAGTGATCGCGCGCGAGACGTCCCCGCAGGCGCTCGCGAGCCGGCCGATCGCCTCGTTCCTGGAAGACTCGAAGGGCGCGGTCTGGGTCGCCTCGAACGGCGGCGGCGTCGCAGTCTACCGAGGCGACGGCTTCACACGCTTCAGGCAGGAGGACGGCCTCGCGAGCAACCAGGTCTACTGCTTCCACGAGGACGCGGCGGGCGCGATCTGGATCGGCACGGACGCCGGGATCTCCCGGTGGAAGGACGGGCGCTTCGCGACTCTCGGTTCCGCGCAGGGCCTCTTCGACGATCTCGCGTTCAGCATCCTCGAGGACGGGCGTGAGCGATTCTGGATCAGCTCCAATCGCGGGATCTTCCGCGTCGGCCGCCGGCAGATCGAGGACGTGCTCGACGGCCGCGCCCGCGCGGTGACATGCACGGTCTACGGCGTGTCCGACGGGATGGCCGCCAGTCAATGCAACGGAAGCTCCTTCCCGTCCGCCTGGAGGACGAAGGACGGCCGGCTCTGGTTCGGAACGGTGCGCGGACTCTCCGTCATCGACCCGGAACGCATCCCGACGAACCGGAAGCCGCCTCACGTACAGCTAGAGGAGGTGATCGCCGACGGCAAGCCGCTTCCGCGCGGCGGAGCGGCCACGCTGCCGCCGGGAGTCGAGAAGCTGGAGCTCCACTACACGGCGCTCAGCTTCCTCGCGCCCGACAGAGTCCGGTTCCGCTACAAGCTCGAGGGCTACGAGAGCGCGTGGACCGAGGCAGGCACGCGCCGCACCGCGTACTACACGGGGCTCCCGCCGGGCCGCTTCCGCTTCCGCGTGAGCGCCTGCAACAACGACGGCGTCTGGAACGAGGCGGGCGCCTCGTTCTCGCTGGAGCTCCTGCCTCCCTGGTGGCGCACGTGGTGGGCCTACGTGCTCGCGGGCGCGGCGCTCGCCGGCCTCGTTCTCGGGCTCGTTCGGCTCCGCGTCCGCAGCCTCGAGCGCCGCACGGTGGAGCTCGAGCAGAGCATCCAGGAGCGGACCGTCGAGCTCGCCGCCTCGGAGAAACGCGCGCTGGAGGCGAACCGCGCGAAGAGCGTCTTCCTCGCGAACATGAGCCACGAGCTCAGGACGCCCTTGAACGGCATTCTCGGTTTCGCGCAGCTCATGGAGAGAAAGCGCGAGCGCGACCCGGAGGACCGCGAGAGCCTCGCGATCATCTCGGGGAGCGGCGAGCACCTCCTGGGCCTGATCAACGACGTCCTCTCGCTCTCGAAGATCGAGGCGGGCCGCGTCTCCCTCTCCGTCGAGGCGTTCGACCCCGGCGTGCTGCTGCGCGGGCTCGTCGACGTGCTCCGGGCGCGCGCCGCCGCCAACGACGTGACGCTCACGCTGGAGACGCACGACCTGCCGAAGACCGTGAGCGGCGACGAGGGGAAGCTGCGGCAGGTCCTGCTGAACCTTCTCGGAAACGCGGTGAAGTTCTCCGCCGAAGGGCATGTGACGCTCCGCGCGCGATGGAACGACGGCCGCGCCGTCGTCGAGGTGGAGGACACGGGTCCGGGGCTCTCCCCGGAGGAGATGCCCAGGCTCTTCCAGCCGTTCTCGCAGACCGAGGTGGGGTGGCGCTCCCAGGAGGGCACGGGGCTCGGGCTCGCGCTCTCGCGCCAGCTCGCGCGCTTGATGGGCGGCGACATCACGGTGACGAGCGTGAAGGGCGAGGGCTCGACGTTCCGGCTCGAGGTCGAGCTGCCGGAAGCAGACTCGTCCCCGCTTCGCGTCTCGGAGACGCGGCGCGTCGTGGGGCTCGCGCCCGGACGGGCGGCTCCGCGCGTGCTCGTCGTCGACGACATCCCGCAGAACCGCCTGCTGCTGTCGCGCCTGTTCGGCGCCGTCGGCTTCGAGGTCCGCGAGGCGGCGAGCGGGGAGGAGGCGGTCGCCGAGTGGCGGACGTTCGCTCCCCACGTCGTCTTCATGGACAAGCGCATGCCCGGCATGGGCGGTCTCGCCGCCACGAGGCGCATCCGCGAGGAGGAGCGCGAAGCGGGCCGCGCGAAAACCGCGATCCTCGCGGTCTCGGCCAGCGCGATGGAGCACGAGCGGGGCGAGATCCTCGCGAGCGGCTGCGACGACTTCGTCGCGAAGCCGTTTCGCGAGGCGACGCTCTTCGCGAAGGTCGCCGAATACGTGGGCGTCGAGTACGTGTACGAGAGCGACGAGCTGGGCGTCTCGGAGCCGCCCTCGGTGATCGCGCTCGACCCCACCCGAGTCGCGTCTCTTCCGAAGGAGCTTCGCGAGATGTTGCACGTCGCCTTCGACTCGGGGGATTTCGACGCCGCGGAGGAGGCGGCCGAGCGCGTGCGCGCCCTCGACGCCGAGCTCGCCGAGGCGCTCCGCTCCGCGGCCCGGGACTTCCGTGCGGAGGAGGCGCTCGCCGCTCTCGCGAGTGCCGCGCGGCGGGACGCCGTCGCGTGAACGAATCCGCGCCCATGATGGGTGACGTCTTCCTGATCGACGACAACCCTGTGAACATCCGGCGTCTCGCCGAGATCCTCAAGCCCGCAGGCGTGCAGGTGCGGGCCGCGACCTCGGGTGCGCGCGCGCTGGAGGCGATCCGCGCCCACCCGCCCGACCTCATCCTCCTCGACGTGGAGATGCCCGACAAGAACGGCTTCGAGGTGTGCGAGGGACTCGCCGCCGAACCGGCGACGAGGTCGATCCGCGTCGTCTTCATCAGCGCACACGACGACCCGATGCAGAAGACGCGCGCCTTCCGCGCCGGAGGCGTCGACTACATCGCGAAGCCGTTCTCGACCGAGGAGGTCCTCGCCCGCGTCGCGACGCAGCTCGCGCTCGTGCGGCTGACGCGGGAGAACGAGGCGCTGAAGCGTGAGCTCGCGGCTGCCCGAGGACGCCCTTGAGCCTGGAACGCAACGGCCAGATCGCCGACGCGCTGCGCCTCGTGAGGCACGACCTGCGCGGCCTCGTCGCCGGCATTCGCGCGATGGCGCGCCGGCTCCGGAGCGAGGGGAGGCTCTGGACCTCCGCGGAGGGCCCCGGCTACGTCGCCGAGATCGAGCGCGCGGCCGAGGACGCGCTCGAGACGATCGACCTCGTCGGGCGGCCGGCGGCGCCCGACGACGCCGCGGGACCGCCGCACCGCATCTCCCTCGAGCGGATCGCCGAGGCCGCCCGCCGGATCGACCCGGTCTTCAGGGATACGCCGCAGTTCCCGTGTGAGCCGCTGTCTTCCGAGCTCGGCTGCTCGCTCACGCTGAAGGTGGAGACCGCGAATCCGATCCGGTGCTTCAAGGGCCGCGGAGCCGACTACTTCGTGATGCGCCGTGCCGAAGGGGGCGTCCCTTCGCCGCTCGTCTGCGCGAGCGCCGGCAACTTCGGCCAGGCCCTGGCGTACGCGTGCCGGAAGAGATCGATCCCGCTCGTCGTCTACGCGGCCCGGAACGCGAACGCGCTGAAGCTCGAGCGCATGCGCGCGCTCGGCGCGGAGGTGCGGGCCGAAGGAGACGACTTCGACCACGCGATGGAGATCGCGCGGCGCTATTCCGACGAGTCGGGCGCCTCGCTCGTCGTGGACGGGAGAGAGCCGGAGATCACCGAGGGCGCCGGCTCCATCGGCGTCGAGCTTCTCGCCCGCGGGAACGCCTTCGATGCGGTCCTCGTCCCGCTCGGCGACGGTGCGCTCCTGAACGGGATCGGTCGTTGGGTGAAGGCCACCTCCCCCGCCACCCGCGTCGTCGGCGTCTGCGCCGCGGGCGCGCCCGCGCTGGCCGAGTCGTGGAAGCGCGGGCCGGGCGCTCCGATCGTCACGCACCCGAGCGTCGACACGATCGCCGACGGCATCGCCGTCCGCATCCCGATCCCGCAGGCGCTCGCCGACATGCACGGCCTCGTCGACGAGGTCCTCCTCGTCTCGGACGAAGACATTCTCCGCGCGATGCGTCTCGTCCACCGGCACGCCGGCCTCGTCCTCGAGCCGGCCGGCGCCGCGGCCGTGGCGACGCTCGTTTCCGACCCGGCGCGCTTCGAGGGCCGCTCGATCGCCGCGGTCCTGAGCGGCGGGAACGTGACGCCGGAGCAGGCGGCAGAGTGGTTCGCATAGGAAAATAGGTCATCGAGGCCGCCGCTCCCGTCCGCGTGTTCGTCGTGGACGATCACCCGATCGTTCGGGCCGGCGTCCGCCTCCTCGTCGCCGGCATGAGCGGCTACGAGCTGTGCGGCGAGATCGGCAAAGCCGAGGGCGCGGCCGAGGCCGCGAGCGCGGCGCGCGCCGACGCCGTCGTCCTCGACTTCTCCCTCGGCGGCCGCGACGGCGTCGAGCTCGTCGCGGCGATGCGCGCCGCCTTGCCGAACGCGAAGCTCCTCGTCTTCTCGATGCACCCAGACCAGCTCTTCGCCGAGCGCGCGCTGAAGGCCGGCGCGGACGGCTACCTGATGAAGGGAGGCGACCTGTCGCAGCTCGAGCACGCGCTCACGCGCGTCATAGCCGGAGAGGTCTACCTGAGCGAGATGGTGAGGCGCCGCCTCGAGAGCGCGCGGTGGTTCGGGACCCGAAGCGAGGGACCGCTCGGCAGTCTGAGCGACCGAGAGATGCAGGTCTTCCAGCGTCTCGGGTCGGGCCTCTCGAACCAGCAGATCGCCCAGGAGCTGGGGGTCAGCATCAAGACCGTCTCCGCGCACCGAGAGAACCTGAAGTCGAAGCTCGGCCTCGGCAGCGCCGCCGAGCTCGTGCGGCACGCGGTCGCCTACGTGCTCGGGCGGCACGGCTCCACGTGACTCTCGCCCCCGGCGCGTCCCTCGGCCCTTGCCGGATCACCACCCTCCTCGGCATGGGCGGGATGGAAGAGATCGCGAACGATCCGCACGCCCTCCATCGCTTCGAGCGCGAGGAGGCGAGCTCTCCTTGCCGGCCGAGTTCGTGGATCCCGCGGATGTTCGGATGCGAGAGCGCCGCGACCGCCCGCGCCCCCCGTAAGCATCCTTCGCGATGGGCAGGGTAACGGGAGCGAGCCCCTTCGTCGTCGATTAACATGACGACAAAGGAATGAAGATCGGGACGTTCCGAGCGCTCGCGCTGCTGCTCGCTGCGGCCGCGTCGTCTCTTCGCGCGCAGCCGGTTGCCGCGCCGCTCGAGACGGGTCTTCCGCCCCTACGCAATTTCACGCCGAAGGAGTACGGCGCGCAGGGGCAGAACTGGGACCTCGCGCAGGATGCGCGCGGGGTCGTTTACGCCGGCAACAACGAGGGCGCGCTCGAGTTCGACGGGCTGCGCTGGCGCCTCGTCCGCACCGCGAACAAGGGAACGGTCCGCTCGCTCGCGGTCGACGCCGCGGGCCGCGTCTGGGTCGGAGGCACGGGCGAGATCGGATTCCTCGAGCCGGACGCGGCGGGGCTCTCGCGCTATGTCTCGGTCCTCGACCGTGTGCCGAAGGGCGAGCGCGATTTCGAGGACGTCTGGCGCACGTTCGCGACGAAGGACGGCGTTTGGTTCTCGAGCTTCCGGAAGCTGATCCGCGTGCGTGGGAACGACGTCCGCGCCTTCAGGCCGGGGGTCGCGTTCCACCTCGCCTTCCGCGTCGGAGAGCGGATCTTCATCCGCGAGATGAAGCGCGGCCTCCTGGAGGTCGTCGACGATCGCCTCGAGCTCGTGCCGGGCGGCGGGCGCTTCGCCGAGGAGCGGATCTACGCGATGCTGCCGTGGGAGCCGGCGGGCCCGAACGCGATACTCGTTGGCACGCGAACTCAGGGCCTCTTCGTCTTCGATGGCGCGTCCTTCCGTCCGTTCCCGACGGAGGACGACGCCGCGCTGAAGCACGATCTCCTCTCGTGCGCCACGCGGACCGCGCACGGGAACCTCGCTCTCGGCACGATCGAGGGCGGCGTCCACCTCATCGACGCGCGCGGGCGCTTCCTCGGCCGGCTCGCGAGGGAGCAGGGCCTGCAGGACGCCACGGTCGACGCGCTCCTCCGCGACCGCATGGGCGGGCTCTGGCTCGGGCTCGATCACGGCATCACGCGTGTCGAGGCGGGATCCCCGCTCACGCGCTTCGACGACCGCTCGGGGCTTCCGGGGCTCGTGCTCTCGCTCCATCGGCATCTCGGCCGCCTCTACGCGGGGACGGCGTACGGGCTCTCCCGTCTCGAGCCGGGGCCGAACGCGCGTTTCGTGAAGGTGCCCGGCATCGAGCATCAGACGTGGGCCTACCTATCTCTCGGCGACGCGATGCTCGTCGCGAACAGCTCCGGCGTCTACGAGCTCCGCGGCGGCCGGGTGGAGCGGGTCGGGGCAGCGGGCACGACCGCGTTCGCTCTCCACGCCTCGCGCGCGGCACCGGGACGCGTCTTCGTCGGGCTGATCGACGGGCTCGCATCGATGCGCCGCGAGGGCGAGCGGTGGGTCGACGAGGGCCGTGTCGCCGGCGTCGGCGAGAACGTGCGGACGCTCCTCGAGTCGCCGGACGGGCGTCTCTGGGCCGGCACGTACGCGAGCGGCGTCCTCCGCGTCACCTTCCCGAAGGACGCTCTCCCGCGCGTCGAGCGCTTCGGCACGGCCGAGGGGCTGCCGAACCCGAACCACGCATACGTCGTCCCGCTCGACGGGCAGCCGGTCTTTCTCACGCACCGGGGGCTCTTCCGCTTCGACGAGGCGCACCGCCGCTTCGAGCCCGATCCACGCTTCGCGCGCCTCTTCCCCGATGGCCCGCGCTGGGTCTACACGATCGCGGACGACCGCGCCAGGCGCATCTGGATGCAGACCGCCGACGAGACGCGGGGCGTGAAGGAAGCCGGCGCCGCCGTGCGCGGCGCGGACGGCGCTTACCGCTGGGAGCCGACGCCGCTCCTGCCGATGTCGGGGATCTGGAGCGAGAGCGTCCACACGGACGAGGACCGCGTCGTCTGGCTCGGCGGAGAGGAGGGCGTGTTCCGCTACGACCCGCGCGTCGCGAAAGACTACAGTCAGCCGTTCTCGGCGCTCGTGCGGCGGGTGAGCCACCCGTCGGGCCGGACCGCGTCGGCCGTCGTCACGTACGCCGAGAACGCGCTCCGCTTCGAGTACGCGGCGCCTGCTTACGACGGTCTCGAGGCGACGCGCTTCCAGGTCTTCCTCGAGGGAAACGACGAGGGCTGGTCGCCGTGGAGCTCGGAAGGTTTCCGCGAGTACACGAACCTGAGGGAGGGCGCGTACCGCTTCCGCGTGCGCGCGCGGAACGTCTACGGCGTCGTCGGCGAGGAAGGTCGGAAGTCGTTCCGCGTGCTTCCGCCGTGGTACCGCACGATCCCGGCGTATCTCGGTTACCTGCTCCTCGCGGGAGCGCTCGGATGGGGCCTCGTGCGTTGGCGCGTCCGGCGCGTGGAGGCCGAGAAGCGGGAGCTCGAGTTCACGGTGAGGAAGCGCACCCGGGAGCTGCGCACGAAGAACGACCAGCTCGAGGAGGCGAAGGCGCGCGCCGAGGAGGCGAGCCGGGCGAAGAGCACATTCCTCGCGAACATGAGCCACGAGCTGCGCACGCCGCTCAACGCGATCCTCGGGTTCCAGCAGCTCATGGAGAGGCGGCGCGAGCGCGATACGGAGGACGCGGAGAGCCTCGCGATCATCGCGCGGAGCGGCGAGCACCTTCTCTGGCTGATCGACGACGTCCTCTCGCTCGCGAAGATCGAGGCGGGGCTCTTGGACGGTCTCGTCGACCTCCTGAGGACGCGTGCGGCGGCCGGCGTCTCACTCTCGCTCGAGGCGGGCGAGCTGCCGTCCGCCGTCCTCGGCGACGAAGGGCGCGTCCGCCAGGTGCTCCTGAACCTCCTCGGCAACGCGCTGAAGTTCACGAAAAACGGGCGCGTGGTCCTCCGCGCGCGCTGGAGCGCCGGCCGTGCCTTCTTGGAGATCGAGGACACCGGGCCCGGCATCTCGAACGAGGAGCTCGAGCGTCTCTTCCAACCGTTCACCCAGACGGAGACTGGCCGCCGCTCGCGCGAAGGCACCGGCCTCGGCCTCGCGCTCTCGCGCGAGCTCGCGCGGCTGATGGGCGGGGATATCGCGGCGACGAGCGTGCCCGGCAGCGGCTCGACCTTCCGCGTCGAGCTCGAGCTCCCGGCGGCGGAGGCGTCGATGGTCGCCGGACGGGAGAGCCGGCGGGTCGTCTCTCTCGCGCCCGGGCAGGGCGCCCAGCGCGTGCTCGTCGTCGACGACATCGCGCAGAACCGACTGCTCCTCATCCGTCTCCTCGGAGTCGTCGGCTTCGAGGTGCGCGAGGCGTGGACGGGCGAGGAGGCAGTCGCCGAATGGCGCGCCTTCGAGCCGCGGCTCGTGCTGATGGACAAGCGAATGCCCGGCATGGACGGCCTCGCGGCCGCGCGGGCGATCCGCGAGGAGGAACGCACGACCGGACGCGCGCGGACGGCGATCATCGCGATCTCGGCGAGCGCGATGGAGCACGAGCGCGGCGAGATCTTCGCGAGCGGTTGCGACGCGTTCCTCCCGAAGCCGTTCCGCGAGGCGGCGCTCTTCTCGAAGATCGGCGAGCTCCTCGGCCTGGCGTACGTCTATGAAGGCGATGGCGGGAGGATGGTCTCTCCGCGGAGGCCCGTGCCGATCGACGGCGCCCGCGTCGCGCGCCTCCCGCGAGCCCTGCGCGAGGAGCTCCTCGCCGCCTTCGAGACCGGGAACTTCGACGCCGCCGCGGAGGCCTCCGCGCGTGTTCGCGCGTTCGACGAGGAGCTCGCGGAGGCGCTCGGCGCGGCTGCGCACGATTTCCGCTCGCAGGAGGCGCTCTCCGCGCTCCAGGCCACCGCCCGCACGGGGGCGTGACGCTCGCAGAGAGCCCAGCTAGGAACCCTTCCTATTCCGTACAGGCGTTCTCCGCCGCAAATTGGCAATCGCCACAGCTTCGATTGCGGAGGAGATCATGGACAGCTCCCGTGCCCGCTCCCTCGTCCCCGTCCTGACGCTCCTGATCGCCTCGTGGGCTGCCGCGCTCCCCGCGGCCGCCGACGTGACGGTCGCTTGCCAGGACGCGGACGGCCTCAGGACCGCGATCCGGAACGCCAACACCGCCGGCACCGGCACGATCCATCTCGTGCAGGGGTGTACGTACACCTACTCGAGCGGGACCTTCGACGGCGTGAAATCGGCTCTTCCGAAGGTCACCGGCAACATCACCATCGAAGGCCACGGCGCCACGATCAAGGCGAGCGACATCTTCTTCCGGATGATGTACGTCGACCGCGGCGCGACCGTCACGCTTCACGACCTCGAGGTCGACTACTTCGTCGGATACCTCGGCTCGAACGGGTGCACCAAGTGCGACAGCTCGCCGAACGGCAGCCCCGGCGACAGCGGCGGCGCGATCGACAACCAGGGGACGCTCACGATCGAGCGCTGCACATTCCGCAGCAACAGGGCGGGCCAGGGCGGCCTGGGCGTCGACTGCGACAACGCGGCGGGCATCAGCGGCGGCCACACGGGCTACGACGGCGGCGCCGGGGGAAACGGCGGGGCCAT
>WNFL01355279.1_pt1 | contig 15873 bp, 14 predicted proteins | sample 5400361 | NCBI WGS metagenome assembly WNFL01 (sample SAMN13153351, study PRJNA577476) | soil metagenome | isolation source: 40 cm soil on Douglas fir-dominated hillslope | place: USA:California | collected 2013-09-17
GAGCTCTACGGCCACGAGAAGGGCGCCTTCACCGACGCCAAGCGCTTCAAGAAGGGGCTGTTCGAGCTCGCCGACACCGGCACGCTGTTCCTCGACGAGATCGGCGAGATGACCCCCGGGCTCCAGGCCAAGCTGCTCCATGTGCTCGAGACCCGGACCTTCCGCCGTGTCGGCGGCAGCGCCAGCATCACCGTGGACGTGCGGGTCATCGCCGCGACCCATCGCGACCTGGTGCGCGCGGTGGCGGAGGGCAAGTTCCGCGAGGACCTCTACTTCAGGCTCAACGTGGTGCCGATCGAGGTGCCCTCGCTGCGCGAGCGCACCGACGACGTGCGCCTACTCGCCGAGCACTTCATCCAGCACTTCTGCCGCGACCTGGGGCGGGCCCCGGTCCGCCTCCATCCCGACGCGCTCAAGACCATGCAGGGCTATGCCTGGCCCGGCAACGTGCGCGAGCTGCGCAACGTCATCGAGCGCGTCGTGCTGCTCGAGGCCGAGGACGAGATCCGCCCCGAGCACCTGCCCGCCGAGCTGACGCGCGGCCGCGCCGCGGCGGGCGGTGCCGCGGGTGCGGCCGGTCCGTTCCCCCCCGGGGTGGTGCGCCCGCTGGTCGAGATCGAGCAGCTGGCGATCGAGCACGCGCTCGGGGTGTGCGAGGGCAACAAGACCCGCGCCGCCCAGCTGCTCGGCATCTCGCGCCAGACCCTGCGCACCAAGCTCAAGGAATTCGCGCTCGACGACGATACCGAGGACCCGGGCGAGAACGGCTGACCCGGGCCGCGCCGCCCCCGCGCGGGCCGGGACCAGGGCCCAGCGTCCCGTGCCTGGGGCCCCGGTCAGGAAGTAAGCGCAGGCCCCGCGCGACGGCCCGGGGTTGGGCGGCCGATCTGCAAGATCGCCTCCGCGTTGTGCACGATCGGCGCGCCCGCGAGCGCGTCCCGGCGACCGCGACCGAGAGCCGGACCGAGCCCGCGCCGGCGGGCTAAGTTCCACGCCCCGAACGCGGTGGGGCGATCGCGCGAGGTGGGGCTCGAAGCCCCCCCCGGGCCCGCCGCCGTCCCGCGCGCGCCTCCCCGCGGCGCACGCCCTACGGCTGGCACGGGGGCTGCAGAGATTGGGCTTGTCCGCCACCCACGGAGAGCCCGATCCCATGCCGCACATCCTGATCGTCGAAGATGAGCCCGCGATGTCCTGGGCCCTGGCCGAGGGCCTCTCGGACGACGGGTTCACGATCGACACGTTCACCAGCGCCGAGGACGCCTGGGCCTGGCTCCAGCGCCACGCCAGCGATCTGGTGATCGCGGACCTCCACCTGCCGGGCATGAGCGGCCTCGAGCTGGCGCGCAAGCTCAAGCGCGGCCACCACGCGCAGCCGGTCATCATCGTCACCGCCTACGGCAGCCCCGACCTGCATCGCCTCCTGCGCCGCGCCGGGGTCGCCGACTGCTTCTCCAAGCCGTTCCCGATCGAGGGGCTGCGGCGCTCGGTGCGCCGTGCGCTCGAACAGGCGCCGCGCCCGGCGCGGGCCGCCCGCCCCGCGCGCCGCGAGGGAAGGAAGGCGGCGTGAAGACCGCCCGAGCGTCCCGCGTCGCGCCGCGCCCCGCGACCCGCCCCACCCGCTCCACGACCTCGTCCGTCCGGGACGGGGCCGGCGCCCGGGCCCGGGTGGCCGGCGCGCTCGCGACCTGCACGGCGCGCGAGCAGCTGGTGCTGGTGCTGATGCTGGTCGAACGCCTCACCCCGGCCGAGGCGGCATCCGCCCTCGGCCTCACCGCCCGCCAGGTCGACCGCGCCTACCACGCCGCGCTCGCCGACCTGCGGCACGCGCTGCGCCGCCCCCGCATCGGACGGCTCTCCCGCGCCATCGCACGCCGCTCGCTGGAGCTGGCGGTGCCGCTGCGAAAGGCCTCGTGATGAACCGCGTCCCCTTCACCGCCACCTCCGACCTGCGCGCTCCGATGCCCGACGGCCCTGGCGCGCGCCTCGATCGCGTCCACGCCGCCGTCGCCTCGCTCGCGGCCGAGGAGCGCCGCCTGGCGCGGCTCGGGCTCGACGACGCCGCACGGCGCTGCCGCGGACAGCGGCGCTACTGGGAGTTCCTGGCCGCGGTGTTCACGCTCGAGCCCGAGCCCGATCCCGGGAGCGCCACGGCGCTCGACTGGGACGCGCTGCTCGGTCGCGGGGACGCGGCGTGACGAAGAAGCCCGATCGCCGCCAGGGTGGCGACGAGCGCCGCCTGCGCCTCATCCCGCGCCGCCGGCTGGCCGCGCGCGCGGCCGAGGCCGCCGATCACCCGGCGCGCTGGAGCCGTCCCAGCGTGCGCACCGTCGCGATCGCGAGCGGCAAGGGCGGGGTGGGCAAGAGCAACCTGGCCGCCAACCTGGCGGTGGCGCTGGGCGAGCGCGGCGCGCGTGTGCTGCTGCTCGATGCCGATTTCGCCCAGGCCAACCTCGACCTGCTGCTCGGGGTCCACCCGCGCCACGACCTGCAGCACGTCGTGTCGGGGGAGCGGACCCTCGAGGAGATCGTGGTCCAGGGCCCGCCGGGGGTGAAGCTGGTGCCGGCCGCCTCGGGCTCGCCCGAGCTGGCGGCGCTCGACGACTACACGCGCGAGTGCCTGCTGCGCAACATCGGGCTGCTCGAGGACGAGTTCGACCTGGTGATCATCGACACCGCCTCCGGGGTGTCGCAGCACGTGACCTCGTTCTGCCGCTCGGCCGACGACGTGCTCGTGATCTGCACCCCCGAGATGCCGGCCTTCTCCGACGCCTACGGCCTCATCAAGCTGCTCCACGCCCAGGGCCTGGCGCGCTCGCCGCACCTGGTCGTCAACCAGGCCGGCAGCCAGGAGGAGGCCGAGGAGACCGCGCACCGCATCCGCCTGGTCGCGCGCCGCTTCCTGCGCCTCGAGATCGAGTGCTGGGGCGTGGTGCCCTTCGATCCGGCGATCCCGCGCGCGGTGCGCCTGCAGGAGCCGGTGGTCTCCGCGTTTCCGAATTCGCCGGCCGCCGCGGCCTTTCGCGCGCTGGCCGAGCGTCTGTGGCCGCAGCCCGACCCCGACGAGCGCGTCCACCCGCAGTCCGAACGTCTCCAAGCCTGACCGCCCGAGGAGCCCCCATGCCGCGAACCGCGATCGCCACATCCACGACCCGACGCCGCGCGTCCCGCGCCCCGGCGCGCCCGGTGCGCCCCGTCATCCGCGCGCCGCGTCCCGCCCCGGCCCGCAACGGGGCGGCCCGCGCCGTCCCCGCGCTGCGCGTCCTGCCGGCGCCGCCCCCCGTGGCGCTGCCCGCGGCCGCACGCGCGCTGCCCGCGCCCCCCGCCTGCCCGACGACCTACTCGAAGGACGACCTGCTGCGGCGCTTCGCGCCCCTGGTGCGGCACGTCGTCGAGCGGGTCGCGGCCACGCTGCCGCGCAACGTGGACCACGAGGACCTCTACTCGGCCGGCGTGCTGGGCCTGCTCGACGCCCACGCCAAGTTCGACACCCGCAAGGGGGTCAAGTTCGAGACCTACGCGGTGTGGCGCATCAAGGGCGCGGTGCTCGACCAGCTGCGCGCCCTCGACTGGGTGTCGCGCTCGATGCGGCGCAAGGCGCGCAACCTCGACGGCGTGACGCGCAAGCTCGACCAGAAGCTGGGGCGCGCGGCGTCCGAGGACGAGGTGGCCCGCGAGCTCAAGATGACGCGCGGCGATTTCTACCGGCTGCTCGACCACGTGCGCGGCGCGGTGCTGGTGTCGCTCGACGAGAGCCGGGCAGGCGAGGACCACCAGGAATCCGCCACGCTCGCCGACCATCTCGCCGATCCCCAGGCGGTGGACCTCGAGGCCCAGCTCGAGGAGCAGCAGACCCGCTTCGTGCTGCTGCGCACCCTCAACCTGCTGCCCGAACAGGAGCGCCTGGTGGTCGCGCTCTACTATTACGAGCACCTGACGCTCAAGGAGATCGGTCGCACGCTCGGCATCTCGGAGTCGCGCGTCTCGCAGGTCCACACCCGGGCGATGTCGCGGCTGCGCCTGCGGCTCCACAAGGCGCTGAACAGCGAGAGCGAGGCGGCATGAGCGCGCCCCCGAGCGGCAAGCCGCTGAACCCGCCCCCGGGCGGCAAGCCGTTGAACCCGCCCCCCGGCGCGGCGCTGCGCACCCGGCTGCTGGCCCACGCCGACCAGCTGGCGCGCGGCGGGCACGCCGTCGAGGCGCGCGCGCTGCGCGCCACGGTCGAGGCGTGGTGGACCGAGGAGCAGGCCTGGATCGCGGGCGTGGTCCAGGTGCTGCGCATCCACCACGAGATCAACAACGCCCTGGTCGGGGTGAGCGGCAACGCCCAGCTCCTGCTCATGACCCCGGCGCTCGAGTCGCTGGGCGTGCGCGAGCGCCTCGACGTCATCGTGCGCGAATCGGCCCGCATCAAGGAGGCGGCGTTGCGCCTCAACGAGCTCAAGGCCTCGATCGCCGGGCCAGGACCGTCGGCACGTGCCGCGTGAACGGGGAAGAGCCCGCGCCGCCGGCGGGGCCGCGGCCGGATCGCGCCCGGCGCCCGACGACGCCCGGCTGCGCGCCTCGGACCGCGCGCCCGGCGCGCTGGTCCCGGCGGCGCTCGAGCGTCGACGCGCCTCGCGCTCGCTGTGGCAGGCGTGCGAGACGCTGCTCTCGGCCTCGGCGGATCCGCGCCAGGTCGGCCGCGCGCTCGAGACCCTGCGCGGCGCGTTCGACTGCGACGGCGTGGCGCTCCACGTGCGTGGGGCGGGCGGGGCGCTCGAGCCCTGGTGCGCACGCGGCCGCTGGCAGACCCGGCCCGGCGACCTGCGCGACTGCGTCTCGATGCCGCTGGTGAGCGCCGGGGAGCGGCTCGGCGCGCTCGATCTGCTGGGCCGACCGGGCCAGCAGTGGACCGCCTCCCAGCTCGGCCTGATCCGCACCGCCTCCGGGTCGCTGGGGGCGGCGCTGGGCGCGCGCTTCGAGCTCGAGCGGCTGCGCCGCCTGCCGGGTCGCGACCCGGCCACCGGGCTGCCCGACGAGCGGGCGTTCAACGCCCGGCTCACCGAGGAGCTGGCGCGCGCGCGCCGCCACGGGCTGCCGATCGCGGTCGCCTACGTCGAGCTCGACCACTTCGCGGCGCTGCGCAGCCGCTACGGCCGCGAGGTCGCCGACGGCGCGCTCGCCGAGGCGTCGCTGGTGCTCAAGCTGGCGCTGCGCGACTCCGACGTGCTGGCGCGGCTCGCGGCCGGGCGCTTCGCGGCGCTGCTGCCCGAGACCCAGGGCACCCCGGCGCTGCGCTGCGCCGACCGGCTGCGGCGCCGGCTCGAGGACCATCGTTTCGCCCGCGTCGGGCGCGTGAGCGCGACCGCCGCGGTGGCGACCAGCCCGCGCGACGGCCTCGAGGCGGTCGAGCTGCTCGACGCGGTGGGCCGCGCGCTGACCGTGGCGCGCAAGTCGGGCCGGCGCCGCGTGTCGGCTCCCGCCCCCCTCCACCTCCAATGACCCGCGCCCCCGATCCGCCGACCCCCGGAGAGACCTGGCCCGCGGCCGGGTCGCCCGAGGCGCTGGCCCGCATCCTGGTCGTGGACGACGAGCCCTCGGTCGTGGACGTGTTCCGCGAGTTCCTGGCCGCCCAGGGCTACGAGCTCACCGTGGCCTCGAGCGGCGAGGAGGCGGTCAAGCTGCTCCCGGCGCTCAAGCCCGACATCATCCTCACCGACATCAACCTGCCCGGGCTCTCGGGCCTCGAGGTCATGCGCTTCGCCCGCGGCCTGGACGCGGAGGTCGCGGTCATCGTCGTGACCGGCTACGCCTCGGCCTCCTCGGCGATCGACGCGCTGCGGCAGGGCGCCTACGACTACGTCACCAAGCCCTTCGATCTCGACGACGTCCACCAGATCGTCGAGCGCGCGATCGCGAACCGGCGCCTCAAGTCGATCAACCGGCAGCTGGTCGAGGAGCTGCGGCAGAAGAACGAGATCCTCCACGACCACGAGCAGGAGCTGCGTCAGAAGGTGAAGCTCGCGACCTGGCAGATGACCACGCTGTTCGAGGTCGGCAAGGAGATCAGCGCCAACCTCGAGCTGGCGCCGCGCCTGGCGCTCATCACCACCAAGGCGGCCGAGCTGTCGGGCGGCCGCGCCGCGGTGCTCTACCTGCGGCACGAGGAAACCGAGGAATGCCGGATCGCCGCGGTCCACGGCCTCGAGCTGCCGTCCCACGCGGACGGCGCGCCCCACTACTTCAACGCCGAGCGCGCCTTCGGGCTGCCGCCCTTCGAGCAGCACCCGGTGCGGCGTACCGCCGCCGCGGGTGCCGCGCTCGAGCTGCCGGCCGTCGGACCGCTCACGTTCTCGAGCATGCTCGCGGTGCCGATGGTGGCCGAGGGCCAGTCCATCGGCATGCTGGTCGCGGTCGACAAGGAAGGCGGCTTCAGCGCCGGCGACGAGAGCTTCCTCGCGCTCTACGCCTCGCAGGCCGCGATCGCGGTGCGCAACTCGCAGCTGTTCGAGCACACCAAGACGCTCGACCGGCTCAAGTCCGAGTTCGTGGCGGTGGTGTCCCACGAGATCCGCACCCCGCTCACTTCGGTCAAGGGCGCGGTCGAGCTGCTCGCCGACCCGCGCTACTTCCCGAACAACGAGCAGCAGACCAAGCTGCTGTCCATCGCCCACGCCAACGCCGAGCGCCTGCTGGTGCTGATCAACGACATCCTCGACTTCTCGAAGCTCGAGAACGCCGCGCTGCCGATGAGCCTCGAGCGCTCGGCGATCGCGCCGGTGGTCGAGCAGGCCACCCACAACCTGCGCACCCTGATCGAGGACCGCGAGATCCGCATGGAGGTCAAGCTCGCGTCCGGGCTGCCCGACCTCTACATCGACGCCAGCCGCGTTGCCCAGGTCCTCACCAACCTGCTGTCGAACGCCATCAAGTTCTCGCCCTCGGGCGGACGGGTGATCATCGAGGTGCAGGCCGGGCAGGGCGAGGTCCGGGTGTCGGTCACCGATGACGGCGAGGGCATCGCCGCCGACGACCTGCCCAAGCTGTTCCGCAAGTTCACCCAGGTGGACTCCTCGGCGACCCGCAAGGCCGGCGGCACCGGGCTCGGCCTCGTGATCTGCAAGGGCATCGTCGAGCAGCACGGCGGCAAGATCTGGACCGCGCCGCCGCGCCGGCCGCCACGTCCGACCAGGACCCGCCGCTCGATCGCGCCGCCTGAGCGCGCGGTCGGCTCCGCGCTTCGCGGCTTGACCCCGGGGCCGTGACCCGGCTAGGGTCCGTCCACTGCCCTGCGCCGGACGGATCCGGTGCCCAGGGCCGGCCGCCACCGAGAGCCCGGTCATGGACGACACCCTCGAGCCGAATCCCCCTCGCGCCGACCACGGCCTCGGGCTGCCGTTCCTGCCCGCCGCCCTGATCCTCGCCGCCTTCGCCGGGCTCGCGGTGTGGCCGCCGGCGATCCCCGGCCTGTCCCGCGCGCCGCGCCTGGTGCTGCTCGCCGGGCTCCGTCCGGTCGCGCGAGGCGCGGCGGCCCGCGCGCCGTCCGCTCATGGCCGCGGCATCGCCCGCCGACGTCGCGGCGAGCCCGGCCTGGCTCCAGGTCATGAGCGGGCCCGACGCGGAGCATCTGACGCGCGGCGTCCTCGACGCCGCCGCCGCGCTGATCGAGGGCAGCCGGCGCCTGCTGGTCGTGGATGGCGCCCGCCGGCTGCGGCTCCACGAGTCGGCCGGCTTCGAGGCGGCGCCCGGGTTGCTCGAGTGCCTGGCCGGCGAGCGGCCGCTCGCCGCGGTGGTCCAGGGCGGCGGCCTGCTGTGGTTCATGCCGCGCGGCAACCCGATGCGCTCCGAGGTCTGGCCGCATCTTGGCCGGCTGCTGCTCGAGGCGCGGCCGCACTTTGACCGCATCCTGCTGGCGCTCGACTTCGCCGTTCCGCGCGAGGCCGGCCTCGCCCTCGCGGGCCTGCCGGCCGCGGGATGGTGGTGCGACGACGGCTTCGCCTCGATCCTCCCGGACGCCTTCGCCGAACGGGTCGGCATCTCACTTCGCAGCATCAAGTTGCCGGCGCCCGAGGATGTGACGCCTGAACGCGCGGGCCTGCACCCGGGGCTGGTGGCCGGAGCGCCCGCTCCGGCGCCCCCGCCGGCCCATCGCAGTCGGGGGCGCGGGGTGCTTCACGGCCTCAACCCGCCGCTCGTGGACTGCGACTTGCAAGTGTGGGGGCGGCTCCGGTTCCTCCGATGGATGCACGGCGTCCAGGCCGAGGGCCAACGCGAGCTCGAGGCGCGACCCTAGCGCGCCTCCGGCCCGCGTCCATCCACGACCGCTTCGCACTATTCGAGGCACGGCCGCGCGTGACGCGAGTTCCGCTGCTCCTCATCGAATCCCTCGACGCCGACGGCACGGTGGTGCCGGACGACGGGCGCCTGCGCGCCGCGGCGTTGCGCGTCGCCGGGTTCGCCCCGCACCTCATCACCCTGGCGCCCTCCACACCCGGACCGACGCTTGCGCTCCACCACGGGGCCGAGCACGCCCCGGACCGGCACACGGTGGCGTGGCGTGACGGGCAGGCGGCGGTGCGGGCGGAGCTGGCCGCGCAGCGCTTCGAGCGCGTGCTGGTGGCGGCCGCGGCTCCCGGCGCCGAGCCGGTCGCGCGCTGGCTGCCCGCCGGGCTCGAGGCCCGCTGGTGGCCGGCCGGGCTCCACGCCGGCACGCGGCGCATGCCGTGGGAGGCCGTGCGCGGCCTGCGACCGATCGGGGACCGGGGCCAGGAATCGCGCGGTGCCGCGGCCGCGGCGCACGCGGCGCTCGACTGGTGCGCCTACGACGAAGGCGCGCTCGCGCGCCGCCGGCTGCCGCTGTGGGACGGCGACTACCTGCTGGTCCCCGGCGCGCTCGATGGTGCGAGCGGGGAGCAGCTGCTCGCCGGATTCGCGGCGCTGACCTCCGACCACGTCGCGCTCGACCTGATCGTGCTCGCCGACCCGCAGCCCGCCTTCGAGCGCCGCGCCCGCGAGCGCGGGGTCGGCACCCGCGTCCACTTCGTCGGCGCCGCCACGCGTGAGGCCGAGTGGTCGTGGCTCAAGCCCGCCTCCGGCCTGCTGGTCGCGGGTCCGGGTCCGCTCGCCGCCACGGTGGTGGCGCGCGCCCTCGCCTGCGGCTGCCCGATCCTGGGCCTGGGGAGCGAGGGGGTGGGGCCGGCCCTCAACGCCTGGCTCGCCGCGCGCGGTGCCGCGACCAGCGACGAGGGTGCCCCGGCCGGAGCGTTGCGCCGCCTGCTCGACCGCGGCGCCGCGGTCGAGCGCGCGATCGAGCGCGGCCGGCGTGCGAGCGAGGCGCATCGCGTGGCGTCGCTCGCCACGCGGCTGCGCGCCGCGCTCGAGTGCCCGGCGGCGGCGGTCGCCGAGCTGCCGCCGCGCCGCGCCGCCTGAGCCCGGTCGGCGCCCCGGCTTGCGCCGCCGGCGCCGCGCCGCTACCGTCGCCCCCCGGTTTCGTCCACCACCATCGCCCGCCAGGGGAGACGACATGCGCATTCTCGTGACCGGAGGCGCGGGGTTCATCGGCTCGCAGGTCGTGGACCGCTTCGTCGCGCTCGGACACGAGGTGGCGGTGCTCGACAACCTCTCGAGCGGGCGGCGCGAGTTCGTCCCCGCGGCCGCGCGGCTGTTCGAGACCGACATCACCGACGGCGCCGCGGTCGAGCGCTGCGTGGCGGAGTGGAAGCCGGCGGTCGTGGACCACCATGCCGCCCAGATCGACGTCCGCCACTCGGTGGAGGACCCGGTGGCCGACGCCCGGACCAACATCCTCGGGGCGCTCGAGCTGCTCCAGGCCTGCCGCCGCCACGGGGTGCGCAAGTTCGTCTATGCCTCGACCGGCGGCGCGCTGTACGGCGAGGGCCGCGAGCTGCCGGCCACCGAGGCCCATCCGGTGAACCCGGAGTCGCCCTACGGGGCCAGCAAGCACGCGCTCGAGCACTACCTCCACCTGTGGAAGCTGCTCCACGGCCTCGACTACACGGTGCTCCGCTATCCCAACGTCTACGGGCCGCGCCAGAACCCCCACGGCGAGGCGGGCGTGAACGCGATCTTCATCGGCCTGATGCTGCACGGCCGCCGCCCGCGCATCTTCGGCAGCGGCGAGGCGCAGCGCGACTACCTCTACGTGGACGACGTCGTGGAGGCCAACGTGCTGGCGCTCGAGCGCGGCGGTGGCGAGATGGTCAACATCGGCACCGGGATCGGCACCTCGGTCAACCAGATCTTCCGCGAGCTCAAGAGCATCCTGGGCTTCGAGGGCGATCCGATCTACGAGCCGGCGCGCCCCGGCGAGGTGCAGAAGATCTACCTCGACGCCTCGCGCGCCCGCGAGGTGCTGGGCTGGAGCCCGCGCGTCACGTTCCGGGCCGGGCTGGAGCGCACCGTGGCGTGGAGCCGCTCGGCCGGGATCTGATCCGGCCGCGCGCGGGTCGCGCGGCGCGGCGCCCGGTTTGACACTCCGGCGACCTCGTGGCACCGTGCGCCGTCGCGTGAGCGATTGTTCAAGTGTTCATTCTTTCAGCCGACGACCCTGCCGACCCGAGGAGCCTCCCCCCGTGATCCGACGTCTGCCGCCCCGCGTCCGCGGCGCCGGACTCGCGCGGCTGGCGGCCTGCGCCGCGCTGTCGTGCCTGTCCGCCGCCGCGCACGCCGACCGCCGCTACTTCCCGCTAACGTACACGCCCTACCTCTCGGAGGCGGGGGAGAACGAGGTCGAGACCTGGCTGATCTCGCGCTCCGGCAAGCAGCAGCCGGGGCAGGGCGTGGGCCTCGAGGCGCGCGTCGAGCTCGAGCACGCGATCAGCTCGCGGCTCACCGCCGCCGCCTACCTCAACTACACGCGCGCCCCGGGCGAGGCGTTGCGTTTCGCGTCCGCCTCGCTCGAGCTGATCGGCCAGCCGATCCCCCACGGCCGCTGGCCGGTCGATCCGGCGCTCTACCTCGAGCTGACCGAATCGGGCGACGAGCTGGAGGTCGAGCCCAAGCTGCTGGCGGCGCGCCGGCTCGGCCGCTGGATCGCGGCGCTCAATCTGGGCGGCGAGCTCGAATTCCGCCACGACGACCAGGAGCGGCTCGCGAACGGCGCGGTGCTCCACAACGCCGCGGCTGCCGAGATCACCGGTGGACTGGCGGTCGAGCTGCGCCGGCGCCTCGCGCTCGGGGTCGAGGCGCGCGCGCGCAGCGAGCACCCGAACTTCGGCCGCCAGGCCGCGGCGCTGACCTCGATCGGCCCGACCCTCAACCTCGACCTCGGGCGGGTGCTGTTCACGCTCGGGGTGCTGCCGCAGATCGCCGGCACCCCGCGCACCTCGGGCCGGCGCAACCTCGAGGACTTCGAGCGCACCCAGGTGCGCGCGGTGGTCGCGATCGAGCTGTAGCGGCTCAGCGCGCGAGCCGCAGCTCGAGCGCCGCGGTCGGGGTCTCGCGCGTGACGCCCGCGGCGTGGCCGGCGTTCTCGATGCGCCGGTAGCCGCCCCAGATCGAGCAGTCCACGCCGCTCGCGGGCCACCAGCGCAGCCCCAGCTCGCCGCCGCGCGCGTGCTCGACCACGCCCTCGAACGCGAGCGGGTCGAACCGCGGCGCCCCCGGCACGTAGGGGCGGTCGAGGGTCCCCTCGCCCTGATCAGTCTGCGCGACCCGCGCCGCGAGCTGCCAATCGGCGTTCCAGTCCCGGGCGCCGCGCAGGCTCACCCGCCGCGCGTCGGGCCCGGTCGGGAATCCGATCGGTCGTCCCTGGGCCTCGTAGGCGCGGCCGAAGTACGAGGTGTAGACGTAGCGCGTGAGCCGGGTGAGCTCGCCGCCCCAGCTCACGCGCGTGCGCGCGATCGTGCCCACGCCCTCCCAGCCGAGCTGGAAGCCGTACTTGTTGGGGTTGGCCGAGGTGCGCGCGTGCAGGTCGTCGACCAGCAGCTCGCCATAGAGCCGGGTGCCGCTCAGCGGCCGCCACGCGACGTCGAGCCCCACCATGACGTTGTTGCGCAGGGTCAGCATCGAGTCGGGGTTCTCCTGGGTTTCGAGCCGCTGGACCAGGATGTAGGGGAGGGCGCCGATCAGGTAGAGCGGCTTCCACCCCGAGCCGTGGTAGCGCGCGGTCTCGGTGAGGCCGACGCGCAGCCGGCCGGCCGGCTGCCACTCGAGCCGGTGCGCCGCGAGCTGCTCGCCCGCCGCCTGGTCGAGCGTGCCCGAGAGCACCGCGACGTCGGCCCGCAGCGGCTCGATCCGCGCCCGCGCCGCGAGCGCGGTGAAGGCGGGCGAGGTCGCCGAGAGCGCGAGCGAGCCCTCCTCGCCCGGGCCCCAGGCCCAACGGCTGCGGCCCAGGCGCGCCCCCCAGCGCCCGTCCCCGGCGGTGTAGCCGACCGAGGTGTCCTCGCTGTGGACGATGAGATCGCTCCGCGACGCGATCGGGTCGGCGAAGCTGCGCGCGTCGTCCACCTGCCCGAGCAGCAGACGCGAGTCGATCACCCAGTGGTCGAAGGCCGCGGTGACGCGCGCCTGGACCCCCGAGCCCGAGACGAAGCGCGAGTCGAAGCGGTCGGTCTCGCCGCGGCCCTCGAGTCCGGCCGACAGCTCGACCGCGTCGCCCTCCGCGGCCGCGCGCCACAGGAAGGGGGTCGAGCGCAGCGACGGGTGGGCCGCGAAGCCGGGCGTCGCGTGGCGCGCCAGCGCCCGCTCGAGGCGCACGAGCGAGATCGCGCGCGCGGGGTCGGCGGGTTCGGCGGGCGGCGCGCCGCCCATCAGCTCGCGCCACTGGAGCGGCCGGGTGCCGAGGTGGGGAAGCAGGAGGCGCCCCGCTTCGGGGCCGGGATCGGTGAGGTCGAGCAGGCGCAGCTCGGCGGCGAGCGGATCGCCGACCGGCAGGGTCGCGTCGGGCGCCGCGCGCGCGGCGCGCGCGACCGCGAGCAGCAGGCCGGCGACCCACGCGCGGCGCCACTTCGGGGTCCCGACACGCACGCGCCGCATCGGCGGCATGCTAGCAGCCCCCCGGGAGGTGTGCTAGCGTCCCGCGCTCGACTTCGCTCGACGCCGGCCCCCAACCAGGAGACGCCATGCGTCCGGGCATCCCCCAGACGCTCGAACAACCCTACGATCCCGCGCGGATCGAGTCGCGCTGGGCCCGGGAGTGGGAAGCCCAGGGCGTGTTCCGCCCGCGCCCGGGCGGGAAGCCGTTCGTCATCACGATCCCGCCGCCCAACGTGACCGGCTCGCTCACCATGGGCCACCTGCTGGGCGAATCGGTCCGCGACGTCATCCTGCGCTGGCAGCGCATGGAGGGCCGCGAGGTCCTCTACCTGCCCGGCATGGACCACGCCGGCATCGCCACCCAGAACGTGGTCGAGCGCCAGCTCGAGGAGCGCGGCCAGCGCCGCGAGGACCTGGGCCGCGACGGCTTCCTGCGCGAGGTGTGGGCGTGGAAGGAGCAGTACGGCGGGCTGATCCTCAAGCAGATGCGCCGCATCGGCACCTCGGCCGACTGGTCGCGCGAGCGCTTCACGCTCGACGAGGGCTACTCGCGCGCGGTGCTGACCGTGTTCAAGACGCTCCACGAGCAGGGGCTCGTCTACCGCGGGCGCTACATCGTCAACTGGTGCCCGCGTTGCCAGACCGCGCTCTCCGACGAGGAAGTGGACAAGGTCGAGCGCGAGGGCAGCCTGTGGTACATCAAGTACCCGATCAAGGGCAGCGAGAAGTTCATCACGGTCGCGACCACGCGGCCCGAGACCATGCTGGGCGACACCGCGGTCGCGGTGCACCCCAAGGACCGGCGCTACGCCCACCTGATCGGCAAGACCGCGGTGCTGCCGCTGATGCGGCGCGAAATCCCGATCCTGGGCGACGAGGCGGTGGATCCCAAGTTCGGGACCGGGGCGGTCAAGATGACCCCGGCCCACGACCCGGCCGACTTCGTGATCGGCAAGCGCCACGACCTGCCCGAGATCATCGTCATCGACGAGCGCGGGGTCATGAACGAGAACGCCGGGGACTTCCGCGGGCTCGACCGCTTCGAGGCGCGCCAGCGGGTGGTCGAGGCGCTCACCGACGCCGGCTACATCGAGAAGATCGAGAAGCACACCTACGCGGTGGGGCACTGTTCGCGCAGCGACACCATCATCGAGCCGATGCTGTCGTGGCAGTGGTTCGTCAAGATGGCGCCGCTGGCGGCCCCCGCGATCGAGGCGGCGAAGCGCGGCCAGGTCAAGTTCTACCCGGCGCGCTGGAAGAAGGTGTACCTCAACTGGCTCGAGAACATCCGCGACTGGTGCATCTCGCGCCAGCTGTGGTGGGGCCACCGCATCCCGGTGTGGTACCGGGGCGAGGAGACGGTCGTGGCGCTCGAGCGCCCGGACGGGGAGGGCTGGCGCCAGGACGAGGACGTGCTCGACACCTGGTTCTCGTCGTGGCTGTGGCCGTTCGCGACCCTCGGCTGGCCCGAGCGCACCGCCGACCTCGAGCGCTACTACCCCAACAGCCTCATGGTGACCGGCAGCGACATCATCTTCTTCTGGGTGGCGCGCATGATCATGGCCGGGCAGCGCCTCATGGGCGAGGTGCCGTTCCCGCACGTCTACTTCACCAGCATCCTGCGCGATGCCCAGGGCCGCAAGATGTCGAAGTCGCTCGGCAACTCGCCCGACCCGCTCGAGATCATGGACCGCTACGGCGCCGACGCGGTGCGCTTCACGCTGGTCTACCTCACCCCGACCGGGCAGGATCTGGTCTTCGACGAGAAGCGCATCGAGACCGGCAAGTTCTTCGCCAACAAGATCTGGAACGCCGCCCGGCTGGTCGAGATGCGGCTCGGCGACGAGGACCTGGGCCGGATCAAGGAGGGTGGGCTCGCCCTCACCCTGGCGGATCGCTGGATGCTGTCGCGCTTCGCCAACGGGGTGAAGGACATCACCCGCTATCTCAAGACCTACCGCTTCAACGAGGCCGCCAACGCGCTCTATCACCTGGCCTGGGACGACTACTGCGACTGGTACCTCGAGATGGCCAAGCCGCGCTGGGCCCCCGAGGCCGACCCCGACGACCGGCGCGTGGCGCGCTGGGTGGCGTGGAAGGTGCTCGACGGCATCCTGCGCCTGCTCCACCCGTTCATGCCGTTCGTGACCGAGGAGATCTGGCAGGCGCTGCCGCACGACGGCGACCTGCTGGCCCAGGCGGCGTGGCCCAAGGCCAAGCGCGCCTGGTTCGACGCCGGGGCCGAGCGCGAGGTCGCGTTTCTGAAGCAGCTGGTGGTGGCGGTGCGCAACCTGCGGGCCGAGAACAACATCGCTCCCGGCCGGCGCGTGCCGATCGTGATCCGCGGCAGCGCGGTCCAGCTCGCGCTCATCGAGCAACTCCAGTCCCAGATCATGCCGCTGGCGCGCATCGAGACGCTCACGCTCGCGCGCGAGGGCACGCGGCCGCCGGTCGCGGCCTCGGCGGTGGTGGGCGGAGCCGAAGTCTTCCTGCCGCTCGAGGGGCTCGTGGACCTCGACAAGGAGCGCGAGCGGCTGGTGCGCGAGGCCGACAAGCTGCTCTCCGACCTCGAGAACACGCGCAAGAAGCTCCGCAACCAGGACTTCCTCGCCAAGGCGCGGCCCGAGGTGGTGGAGCGCGAGCGGGTGCGGCTCGCGACGCTCGAGGAGACGCTCGACAAGCTCAAGCGCGCCCAGGACTCGATGCGCACCGCGGAGCGCTGACCCGGCGGCGCGGATGGCGGAAGGCGTCGTCCAGTTCGAGGCCGAGCACGTCAGCGCCGCGCTCGAGGAGCGCGTCCACGGCGACACGGTCCGCACGCTCGCCGCGTGGCGCGAGGTGCTGGCGCGGCTCGGCCTGATCGGCCGCGATCCCGCCCGTTACGAGGGCTACGGGTAC
>WNFL01037338.1_pt1 | contig 15872 bp, 16 predicted proteins | sample 5400361 | NCBI WGS metagenome assembly WNFL01 (sample SAMN13153351, study PRJNA577476) | soil metagenome | isolation source: 40 cm soil on Douglas fir-dominated hillslope | place: USA:California | collected 2013-09-17
GGCAATCCCTCGTCTATCCAGCTCTTGGCCTGCCGGCAGGCGCTGCGCAGCACCCATTCGCCGATGCTCAAGATCAGGCCGGTCTCCTCGGCCACCGGAATGAACTCGGCCGGGGGCACGACGCCCAACTCGTCGTTGGTCCAACGCAGCAGCGCCTCCATGCCGGAAATCCCGCCCGTGCGCACGTCGAATTGCGGCTGATAGTGCAGGGTGAACTCGCCGCGCTCCAAGGCGCCGCGTAATTTCCCTTCCAGGGTGAAACGGTGCAGCGCCGCCTCGTTCATCGAGGCGTCGAAGAACGCGAACATGCCGGGGCCCTTGCGCTTCGCAAAGTACATGGCGAGGTCCGCGTTGCGCAGCAAGATGTCCACCTCCACGCCGTCCGCCGGGAACATGGAGACGCCGATGCTCGGCGTGACGACCAATGTATGCAGCGCGAGCCGCATCGGTTCCTGCAGTTCGGCGATGAGGCGGGCCGCGACGCCGGCCGCGTCGTCCGCCGAGCGCACGTTCGGTAAGATCACGATGAATTCGTCGCCGCCCAGGCGGGCGATATGACTGGATCGGGCGCTGGGCAATTCATCCACCACATCCTCGGCGCGCAGTGCGCGGCGCAGCCGCGCCGCGACCAGACACAGCAGTTCGTCGCCGACGGCATGGCCCAGCGTGTCGTTCACTCTCTTGAAATTGTCGAGATCCAGGTACAGCACGGCCAGCATCCGCTGATGCTGCTTGGCCGCCGCCAGCGCGCTGTTCAAGCGATTGCGCGACTGCTCCCTATTCGGCAGTCCGGTCAAGGCGTCGAAATACGCCAGTTTCACGATGCGGTGTTCCGAGCGCCATTTGCTGGCCAACGAAATCGTCATCTGGCGGATTTCGTGCGGATGAAAGGGTTTTTGCAAATATGAGAGCTTCTCTTCCGGCGGCACCATGGCGCCGATGTCGCGGGGATCGACGTCCGAATAGGCGGTGCAGACGACGATTTCGATGGCCGGATCGATCTCCCGTATCCTCGCCGCCGCCCAAACGCCGTCGGGACCCGGCGGCATCCGCATGTCCAGGAATGCCACTGCAAACGGATCGTCTGCGGCGAGCGCATCGCGCACTGCCGCGACGGCGGCCTCCGCCCCCTCGCAGAAGACGGGGGCGAAGGCCGTACCGCTGGACGGGAGACTCTTCGCCAACTGATCCGGCCCGTTCTTGCTGAAAAGCCGGTCGCGCAGATTGTGGAACACGGCGGTTTCGCTGTTCATGTCGGATTCGAACAATATCTGCCGATAGGCGTCGCGCACCTCGGCCTCGTCGTCGGCGATGAGCACGCGAATCGGCAATCTTTTCTTGTCGGACACGGGCAACCTCACGTACGCTGAGCATTCGAGCGTCTTTCTCGAACCGGCAACGGCAACATCAAATGCATGGACGCGCCCATCCCTAAGCCCTCGCTGGCCGCCCATATCCGTCCGCCCAGCGCGCCGATCGCGTTGGCGCACCAATGCAGGCCGATGCCGTAGTTGGTCTCGCGGGATTTGGTCGAGAATCCCTTGTCGAAAACACGCTGTAGATTGTCGGCTGCGATGCCGACGCCGTCGTCCTTGCAGTGCAGGTGCAGCTGCTCGCCGTCCGCATCGCCGACGATCTCGGCGGCAAATTGCAGCATGCCCTTGTCCCGCCCCGCATCCCGCACGGCGTCGGCGGCATTGATGATCAGATTCTGCAGGATGAGCCGCAGCACGGTGCGCGCCACCTGCACGGCTCCCACCTTGCGCAGCGATTCGCCGGCGTCGACCACCAGCCGCTGACGGCAGGCATCGGGCACGATTTCCAACGTCTGCGCAACGAGATCGGCGAGGCGCACCGTCTCGACCACGTGCGTGTTGCGCGTGGAGCGCATGAGTTCGCTCAACGCGGTTTGAATGATGGTGGACTGCCGTTGCGCCACCGCGACGTCGCTGTGCGCATCCTTGACGCATGCCGCGAGTTCCCGGCACGCCAGGCGCAGAAATTCCTCGAGATCCGCGCGCCGCGCCGTCGGCTGCCCCGCGGATGCCTCCTTTTCCTTGGCGAGTTCCGCCAGCGCAAGATCCACGTCGCCGGTGGGCGCGCCGCGCAGGCGATCGCCGAGCGTCGAGAGCCTGACGCCGAGCGGCGTCATGGCGTTGCCGAGGTTGTGCAGCACTCCCTTGGCGAGTTCGGCAAATCCTGCCTGGAACGACTGATCGACGAGTTGGCGCCGCGAGTCCGCCACGCGCTCGACCATTCGGTCGAACTCCCGTGCGAGCATCGCGATCTCATCTTGTCCCGGAAGATTCAGGCGCGCGGACAAGTCCGTGCCCTCTCCGACCGCCACGGCATGCCGCGTCACGCGAGCCAGCGGCTCGAGAACGATGCGGTTGAGCGCGACGACCAGGAGCAGCAACACGGTGACCGCTGCGCCGATCAGGTACAACGAGGCGTAGGTCACGGCCCCTTGACCGCGCGCGGTGATCCTGCGCGGGACGTCGACCCGGAAAGTCATCAGCGGTTTGCCGTAGACGTCGGGAAAGGACTTGAAGATCTGCGTCGATGCGTCGGTTTCGGCGATCTCCTCGCCTCCGGCGGACAGGTCATTCCGCAGCATCGCGAGGCTCGCCTGCGCCTGCGCGCCGATCATCTGCACCTGGGCCGGAGTCAGGAGCCTCCCGATGATCACCATTCCCATGGGCGGTCCGCCGCCGCTGCCGTCCAGCACGGGCGCCGCGGCAATCATCATCACTCCCCGGTTGGTGCGCAGCAGTCCTCTGGCCGATTTTCCTCGATCCAGGCTCCTGCGCCACGGAAAGTCCTCCGGCAGTGCCTTGCGCGCCGCCAGGTCGAGATCCAGCGGCTCTCCGGTATCCAAAGTCCGCGCGCTCGACACCACATAGCTGCCGTTCAGGTCGACGATGAACATCGCGTTCACTTTGAGCTGCTTCATCGCGGTGGCAGTGACGTTGGCGCGCGCGAATTCCAATTTTGGGGACTGCACGAATTGATACACGTCGGCCCAGTTGCCCCAGTCCGCGGCCGTCAGCTCCATGCTCTCCAGAGTCGTGTCGAGCGCGTAGCCGATGCGCTTCATCGACGTCTCCGCCTCTTCCCGCTCGAGTTGCGCAAAACTCGGCATCAGCACCTGCTTTTGCACGGCGATTTCGAGCACGATCAGCACGGCAAACAGCAGCGCCAGCAGCGCGATCATTTTGGTGCGGATATTCACGGCCCTTTCGTACCAGAAATCCCCAGCTGCGGCCGTACCGCTGTCTTATTTCACGTTGGACGGCGCGCGAGCAGGGCTCGGAATGAGACGTGGATCACGTTCGAAGCGCGGCGCCGGCGCTCAAGCCGCTTGATTGCGCCCGGACTTCTTCGCGATCTGCAGCTGGTTTTGCGACTTCTGCAGCAGGCTTGCGGGACTATCGGCAGGATCGGGTATGACGGCGCAGACACCCACGCTCACGCTGACGTAGCGCAGCACCGCGGAGCGCGGGTGATGGATTCTCAGATCCCTTACCCGCTCCGCCATGAGTTGCCCGATGCGCAGCGCCTGCTCGTTTGTGAGGCCCGGCGCAAACGCGATCAAGCTGCCGCCGTCCATGCGCGCCGTGACGTCGCTCGAGCGGCGCAGGCATCCCGACACGACGTGCGCCACGCGCCGGATGGTGGAGTCGCCGGCCGCGCGGCCAAAAGTCGCGTTGTAGAGATCCAAGGCGTCGATGTCGATCGCGAACACCGCGATGCTGCGTTTTTCCCGCTGCGCGACCGCCCAATCGCGTTTCAGCAGCTCTTCGAGATAAGCTAAGGTGAATAGTCCCGTCAAGCGGTCGTCGCGGATCGCCACCCCGGTCGGCTGATGCGCGCCGCTCAACGAATCCCGGGTAAGCTTGGGGTCGATGCGCAGACGCTCGCCCGCGTCTCGATGATGACCCACGAAGTGAGTGACGCGGCCGTGCTCGTCGAGCAGCGGCGAGACCGTCATCTCGTTCCAAAATACGCTCCCGTCCTTGCGATAGTTTCTCAGCAACACACGGCAAGACTCCCCCTTCGCGAGCGCCTCGCGCAATCGATGCCGGCCGTCCTGCTCACGATCGTCAACCTGCAGGAGGCGCAGGTTGCGGCCGATCAGCTCCGCCGCCGAGAAGCCCGTCAAGGCCTCGAATCCGGGATTGACGTAAAGCACCGGGCGCTCCGGATCTTGGGCGTCCACGAGCGCGACCCCGTCGGGCGAGGTTTCGACCAAGCGCCGATAGATTCTTGCGTCAAGGCCCGTCATTACTCTCCCTCAACACCAGCGGCGGTATGACCGACAGACTGGCGATTCTGGCCGCCGTTTCCTGCCAATGCCGATTCGCGTGCAAATCCGCCGGCGGCTCGCCGCGGGCGCGCATCCGCACCAGGCGCGCCTGCGATGCCGCAGAGCCGACATTCGCCCCAAAGCGCCCCAGCACCAATTCTACGGAATGTCGATCGTTACAAATGGGCAGGACGTCGCAACCCGCGGCTAAGCTAAGCTCGGCGCGCGCCATGACGTCGCCGAAGGCGGCGGCTCCCGCCATGGTCAGGTCGTCCGCGAACACGCAGCCGTGAAAGCCCATCTCGCCCCGCAAGACCCCGCCGATCCAGCGCTTGGACAGGCTGGCCGGCAGTGCGTCCACGGCCGGAAACACCACATGGGCGGCCATGATTCCGGGGAGATTGTTGTCGATGAGCGGGCGGTAGGGCCGGATATCCGCCTCCAAATCGGCGAATTCGCGCCGATCCACCGGCAGCGCGACATGCGAATCGGCAACCACCGCGCCATGGCCGGGAAAGTGCTTGGCTATGGCCGCCATCCCCGCCTCGCGCATCCCCGACAGGGTGGCTACCGCGAGGGCTGCCACGGTGTCCGGATCGCTGTGAAAGGCACGGTCGCCGATGATTTCGCTCACACCGTAGTCGAGGTCGATGCAGGGTGCAAAGCTGAAATCCACCCCCACCGCGCGCAATTCGCTGGCCATCAGCCAGCCGACCGAATGCGCAAGCGCCAAAGCGTCGCGCCGGTCCTCGTCAAATCGCCTACCCAGGAGACGTGCGGCCGGAAGACGCGTAAAGCCCTCGCGAAAGCGCTGCACGCGCCCCCCTTCGTGGTCCACGGCGATCAGAAGATGCGGCGTGCGCAACGCGCGAATCGCCGCCGTCAATGCGGCGACCTGCCGCGGATTGCTGTAATTGCGCGTGAATAGAATGACGCCGCCGACCAAAGGATGCGCAAGCACCCGGACATCCTCGGCGCTCAATTCCGTGCCCGCGATGTCGACCATGAGCGGTCCCAGATTCATGCGGGACCCTCGAAGACCGCGATCGATTCGACGTGCGTCGTCTGCGGAAACATATCCATGACCCCTGCGCAGGTCAGCCTGAACCCTTGGGCGTGCACCAAGGTCTCCGCATCCCGCGCTAAACTCCCCGGATGGCAGGAAATATACACGACTCGGCGCGGGCGCCAATGCGCCATTCGTGTGAGCAGTGCGGCAGCGCCCGCGCGGGGCGGATCGAGCAGCACCACGTCGTAACGCTCGTGCGCCCATGGGCCGAACTGCGCCGGCTCGAATAGATTCTCCTTGACGAATGCCGCGTTGCCGACGCCGTTGCGGGCGGCGTTGCTCTCCGCCTTGGCGACCAGCGACGCATCGCCCTCGACGCCCAGCACGCGCCGCGCTCGGCGCGCCAAGGGCAGGGTGAAATTGCCCAAGCCGCAAAACAAGTCGAGCGCCGTATCGCTCGCCGTGGGCAGCAGCAATTCCAGGGCCGCGGTCACCATCGACGCGTTGATTTCGCGGTTGATTTGAATGAAATCGACCGGCCCGAATTCGATGACCGCGCGGCCTTCATCCACCGCGTAGGTCAGGGGCGGATAGCCGTCATGCAATGCCCGCACGGTGTCGAGGCCGCCGGTTTGCAGAAAGATCTGCACCCCCTGCTGCGCGCCGAAGGCGGCGATTTTCCCGGTATCTTCCGGCCCGGGCGGCTCGAGCACGCGAAATACCAAAGCGGTCGCGGCGTCGCCGGCCGACACCTCGACCTGCGGTATTTTCTCTCTGATGGCCAACGTCTCCACCAGCGCGGCTAGATCCCTCGGCAAGGTGGCCAGGGGTGCCTGCAGAACTTCACAGCGCCGCAGGTCCGCGATGTAGGGCTTGTCGCGCTCGCGGAAGCCGGCAAGCACCCGGCCTTTCTTGTGGACGTACTTGACGCCGAGCCGGGCTCGACGGCGATAGGCCCACGCAGGACCGCGCAGCGGCGCCAACACGCGCTCCGGGCGCACTTTGCCGATCCGCTCCAAATTGTCGAGCAGCTGCCGCTGTTTCGCCGCCAACTGAGCAGGCGCCGACAGATGCTGCAGCGAACAGCCGCCGCATATCCCGAAGTGCTCGCAAGCCGGGATCACTCGCTCCGGCGAGGCGACCAGAACTTCGACCAAACCGGCTTCGTCCAATTGCCGGCGCCGTTTGAACACCCTGAAACGAACGCGTTCTCCCGGCAGCGCGCCGTCGATGAACACGGTCTTTCCGTCTACGCGCGCGACCCCGCGGCCGTCGTGGGCCAGATCCACGATGTCGGCCTCCTGTATCTCGCCCACCTTCAAGTCTCGGGCCACGCCGCCGCGAATTCTTTGAGGTGGGCCGCGCCCGATTCGCTCAGGTATTTGCGCACTCGTGCAACCTCGTGGGCGTGCTCGGCCGCGTTCAGGTGTCCGCGCAAGAGCTCGAACCGCAGATAAATCAGGAACGTGTTCAGCACGTCGGTCTCGCAATAAGCGCGAATGCGCGCGAGGCCGCCGCGCAGATACTCCGGCCACACATCGGCGCCGTGCATTCCCACCTTGCCGGGAAAGCCGAGCAGCGTTGCAATGTCGTCCAGGCTCGCGCGGCCGCGTCCCTGGAAGCCCGACAAAATATCCATCAGATCCATGTGCCGCCAATGAAACCGGCTCAAGTAATTGCTGAACCTGAAGCTGTGATCCGAATCGCCCGTTTCCCAGAAGCGGGCGGCGGTTACGCTGTGCAAGAGACTCCGGTAGTTCAGCACCGGAAGATCGAACCCGGCCCCGTTCCAGGACACGAGGTCCGGCGTGAACTTGTCCAGACCGTCGAAGAACCGCTCGATCAACACCTTTTCCGGCGAGCTCTCGTCGCCGACACTCCACACCTTCAACGTGTCTCTCGAACGCATCACCACGGAGATGGCGACGACCCGGTGTTGCTCGTGCGATAGAAATTCGCTGCCGGTTTCCTGGCGGCGCTTGGTGAACATGATCTGCGCCACCTGCTCGTCGGACAGGTCATGCAGGCCATAAAGACGCCGGCCAAGATCGGTGTCGGGTACCGTTTCGATATCGAATACCAGGGTGTTCATGCGGGCGCGCGTCTCACGATATCGAACACCAGGGTGTTCATGCGGGCGCGCGTCTCACGATATCGAATACCAGGGTGTTCATGCGGGCGCGCGCCGCATGAGCACGGCGACCGCGACGACCAGGCCCGCCTCGTCGGTCAATGTCACGTGGCCTTCGCCGATGCCGAGACCGTCCCGGACCCGCGCGCCGCGCGCCGAATAGACGACTTCCGGCTTGCCCCAGGAATTCTGCACGACCCCCACGTCGCGTATCCAAACGCCGTGCGCGAAACCGGTGCCCATTCCCTTGACAATGGCCTCCTTGGCCGCGAAGCGCATGGCGATGAAGCGCACCGGGCGGGCCGTGCGCTCGAACTGCGCGCGCTCCTCGGGCATCAATAAATGCGCCAGGAAGCGCTCGCCGTGCTTCTCATAGACGCGCTCGATGCGATCCACCTTGAGCACATCGATGCCGATCCCGTAGATCATCGCGCAGCGCGCATCAGCTCTTTCATGTCGCGCACCGCTTTGGCCAGGCCGTCGACGATAGCGCGCGCCACGATGGAATGCCCGATGTTGAGTTCGACGATCTCCGGAATGGCGGCGATCGGCTCGACGTTGTGGTAGTTGAGACCATGACCCGCGTTCACGATCAGGCCGAGGCGCGCCGCGAATTTCGCGGCCGTATACAGCCGTTCGAATTCGCGGGCGCGGGCGGCGCCCGTGGAATCGGCATAGGTGCCGGTGTGGAGTTCTATCACAGGTGCTTTTGCGCGGCCTGCCGCTTCGATTTGCTCCGGATCCGGATCGATGAACAAGGAGACTCGCACGCCCGACGCACCGAGCGCGCTCACGGCATCGCCGATCCGTGCGCTCTGCCCCACGACGTCCAATCCGCCTTCGGTGGTGATTTCCTGGCGCGACTCGGGCACCAAGCAGCAATCCTGGGGCAGCACCTTCTGGGCGATTCGGATCATCTCGTCAGTCACCGCCATTTCCAGGTTCATTCGCGTTTGCAAAGCCTCGCGCAACGCGGCGACATCCCGGTCCTGGATATGCCGGCGGTCTTCGCGCAGATGCAAGGTGATGCTGTCGGCTCCCGCCTCCTCGGCCAGGAGCGCCGCATACAAGGGGTCGGGGTAGCGGGTGCGGCGCGCCTGGCGCAAAGTCGCGACGTGATCGATGTTCACGCCGAGTGCGATGCCCGAATGCAGCGCGGCGCCGCTCACAGGCTCTCCCGATCCACCGGTTCGCGGCGGCGCAGCGCCTGCGCGACCTCACGCGATTTCAAGGAACGGCCGTCGAGACAGGAATCGATGGCCGCCCGCAACACGCGCTTGGCATCGCGGAGCGAGCGGGCATCGCCGAAGCTCTCCGCCTGCAGGTCGGCCAGGGATTGACCGTAAATCGCGCCGGGCGCCTCGGCCACGCAGGGCTGCGGCCCGCTTTGCAGGGCGAACCGGTAGTATCCGTCCCGTTCCACGGGAACGCCGTCGCCGGTTTTTGCGAGCTCGAGACCATAGCCCAGATCATTCAACAAGCGCTTCTCGAAGCGGCGCAGCGTGGGCTCCTCGATTTCCCCGTCGCACAGCGCCTGCACGCACCAGGCATAGGAGAAGAAGATCTCGGGATGCGGATCGCAGCGCTCCGTCAGCTTCAAGAGCAGCTCGTTCAAATAGAATCCGCTCATCAGCCGGCTGGGCGAGAGGCTGGTCACCGGACCATCGATTTCCGCCGACACCAGCTGACAGGCTTCCCCCTTGCCGGACCAGGATACGAGCATGCGCTGGAAGGGCCGCAGCACGCCTCTCAAGGTGGATTTGGGCCCGTTGGCGCCGCGCGCGAACAGCGTCAACCGACCATAGTCGCTGGTGAATGCCTCCACGATGCGGCTGGTGTCGCGATAGGGATATTGGTGCAGCACGTAGGCCGGTGCCAGCCACACGTGCCTCGCAGTCCTCATAATGTGTCGTACCCGAACTGGCGCAGCGCCATTTCGCTGTCGGCCCAGTTTTCCTTGACCTTGACCCACAATTCAAGATGCACGGAGCGCTGCCACAGATCGTTGAGCTCGATGCGGGCTAGCCGCCCGATCTCCTTCAGCCGCTCCCCGCCCTGACCGATCACGATGGCCTTCTGCCCGGCGCGCTCGACCCAGATGACGGCGTTGATCATGAGGCGGTTGTTCTCGTCCGCAAAGCGTTCGATCTGCACATTGATGCCATAGGGCAGTTCCTCGCGCAGCTTCAGCGTCAGCTTCTCACGCACGATCTCGGCCGCGTGGAACGGCTCGTCCCGATCGGTCACCACATCGGAGGCAAACAAGGGCGGCGATACCGGCAGCCGCGAACCGACGAGATCGACCAGGCGGTCAAGATTATCAGACTGCAGCGCCGATATCGGTACGATTCCCGATGCCGGGACGCGCTGCGTCAGGTCCTCGAGGAAGGGCAACATCTGTTCCTTGGGGAACACGCGATCGACCTTGTTGACGACCACGAACAACGGCTGCTTCAGGCCCCGCACGCGTTCCCAAACCCAGTTGTCCTCATCCGTGAAGTGCATGGCTTCGATCACGAATACGATGACGTCCGCGTCCTGCGAGGAGGAAATGGCCACGCGGTTCATGTACTGATTCATCACCCGGCGCGTCGATTCGTGAAGACCGGGCGTGTCCACCAGCACCAATTGAGCTTCCGGGCGATTGACGACGCCCAAGATGCGATGCCGGGTGGTTTGCGGCTTGGCGGTGACGATGGACACCTTACGCCCCACCAAGGCGTTGACCAGGGTCGACTTGCCGACATTCGGCCGGCCGACGATGGCGACGTGCCCGGCCCGAAATTTGAGATCGCTCATGCGGGCTTCCGAATTTGGGGCGGCAACAGCTCCAGCATTTTCGCGGCGGCCAACTGCTCGGCGCGCCGCCGGCTGCCGCCCTCGCCCACCGCGGATATGCCAAAAACGGGAACCTCGCAGCTGACGGTGAAGGATTGCAGATGAGGATCGCCCGTTGCCGCGGTCAAGGTATAGACCGGCACGGCGAGTCCGTGCGCCTGCAGGGCCTCCTGTAAGCGTGTCTTCGGGTCCTTCAGCGCATCCGCAGCCGGCAACTCCGACAGCCGCGGGCCCATGATGCGCGCCACCGCCGCCGCCGCCGCATCGAACCCCGAATCCAGAAAAATCGCTCCCAATATGGCCTCCAACGCATCCGCCAGTATCGACGCCCGGCGAAACCCGCCGCTTTTCAACTCACCCGGACCGAGACGCAAGTGCTCGCCAAGCCCGAGTTCGACCGCGATCTGCGCCAGGGTCTCCCCGCTGACCAGCGTCGCCCTTAGGCGCGACAGCGCACCCTCGTCCGCCTCCGGATGTGCATCGTAGAGCATTCGCGCCACACCGCAATTGAGAATCGAATCGCCCAGGAATTCCAGCCGCTCATTGTGATCGGCGCCGGCACTGCGGTGAGTCACCGCGGCATGACACAGCGCCGGCTGCACGAAAACGTAGCCGAACGAGCGTTCGACCCAACTCAGGAGCTCGTCGGTTCTGGGGAACGGAATCACTTCACCTTCACGGTCTTGTCGAAGTGCACCGATAGCGAGATATTGGCGATGTACGGCACGGCGTCGTCGTAGGCCACGTGCAACTGCAATCCGCCGTCGTCTCTCGTGATCTCGATGTCCTTCTGGTCGACTGTGGTAATGTCTTCGATCGCCCAGTGCCGATCCAGGGATTTACGTACGCCGTCCAGCGGAGCGTTTTCGCCCTTGAATTCCGAAGCCGCCGATTCCATCGTTCGTGCGAGCTTCATGTAGTTGAGATACACCGGAACCAGGCGAACACCCGCATAGCCGATGGCGCCGACCAACGCGAGAATGCAGAGCAATCCGATGAATGTCATGCCCCGCTCATGCCGCCGCACAGATTGTTTCATGTCCTGGCCTCCCTAAAATGGCCCCTTATTGAATCGCATTCCCCACCCGCCGCCAGAGAGGTCCGTCACGAGTATCGAGATTAAGCCAAATTCGCACCGCCTTCCCGACCAGATTCTGCTCCGGCACGAACCCCGGTGCATCGATATCGTCCAGCCACCGGCTGTCCTTGCTGTTGTTGCGATTGTCGCCCATGAAGAAATAGTGACCCGCGGGCACCACCCACTCGCCCGTTTTGACGCTGCCGTTGGCGAACATGATGAGATGGCGTTTGGCGTCCAATTGTTCGAAGGCCGTCGGCGCGCCCACATAGTTCCACAAGTCCTGCTTGGGGCCGGTGTAAACCGGCCCGCGTTCCTGGGGCATGGGTTTGCCGTTGACGTACAGCAGATTGTTCTCATCCACCCGAATGCGGTCTCCCGGAAGCCCGACCAGCCGTTTGATGTAATTGATCTTCGGATTGGGCGGCAGGCGGAATACGATCACGTCGCCCCGCCGCGGAGTGCCCGTGGGAACGAGCAGCGTATTGGTGACGGGCAGGCGCAATCCATAGGAATACTTGCTGACGAAGATGAAGTCGCCGTCGAACAAGGTGGGCATCATGGAATCCGACGGGATGCGGAACGGCTCGAACAGGAAGGACCGGATCACCAACACCAGCACGATGACCGGAAAAAATGAGCGCGCATATTCGACGGCGATGGGCTCGCGCACCCGTTCGGCCGGCGAGCCCGCCGAGGCGGCGCTCTGTTTGCGGCGGCTCGCGAAGAACGTCTGATCCAGCAGCCAAATCAACCCGGAAACGGCGCCGACCACCACCAGCATGAGGCTGAAGTCGACGGCTTCATAGCGAAACAGGCGCCACAGCATCGCCAGCGACAGGACCACCAGCGCATATCCGGCGATCTTCGGCAGCCAGGGCTCCTCCACGCTCGTGGCTCCCGGATCGCGTTTGGGCCGGAAGATCCAGCCGTCGACCAGAATCACCAGGACGCAGACGACGGCCGCGCACAGGAGAACAATGAAAAGGCTATCGCCGTCGTTCATCAAATACCCCTAATCGAATCTAATGTGATGGTCACCGGGCGCAGAACTCAACGCCCAGCTCAATTGGTCTTCTTACCAACCTGCAGGACGGCCAAAAACGCCTCCTGAGGAATTTCGACCTGCCCGACTTGCTTCATGCGCTTTTTGCCGGCTTTCTGCTTCTCGAGCAGCTTGCGCTTGCGGGTGATGTCGCCGCCGTAGCATTTGGCCAGCACATTCTTGCGCATCGCCTTGACGCTGGCGCGCGCAATGATGTGGCTGCCGATGGCCGCCTGGACAGCGATGTCGAACATCTGCCTCGGGATCAGTTCCTGCATCTTGTCGACCAATTCCCGGCCGCGGTTATACGAATTGTCGCGGTGGACGATGAGCGACAGCGCGTCGACCGGATCGCCGTTGATCAAGACGTCGAGCTTGACCAGCGGCGCCGTTTGAAAATGACTGAATTCGTAGTCGAACGAGGCATAGCCTCGGCTCGCGGATTTGAGGCGGTCGAAAAAATCGAGCACGACCTCGGCCAGGGGCAATTCATATTGCAGCGACACCTGGCTGCCGAGGAACAGCATCTTCTTCTGCACGCCGCGCTTCTCGCTGCACAAGGTGAGCACCGCGCCCACGTGATCCGGGGGCACCAGGATATTGGCGGTGATGATGGGCTCGCGCAGCTCGGAAATGCGATCCTGGGGCGGCAACTTGGTCGGATTGTCGACACTGATCACCGAGCCGTCGGTGAGCAGCACTTCGTAAATGACGGTCGGGGCGCTGGTGATCAAGTCCAGGTCGTACTCGCGCTCGAGCCGCTCCTGAACGATGTCCATGTGCAGCAACCCCAAGAAACCGCAGCGAAATCCGAAACCCAAGGCCGTGGATACTTCGGGCTCGAAATGCAGCGCCGAGTCATTGAGCTTCAATTTTTTGAGCGCTTCGCGGAATTGCTCGTAATCGTCGGAACTCACGGGGAACAATCCGGCGAAGACTCGCGGCTGCACCTGTTTGAAGCCCTCGAGCGGCGCTTTGGCGGGGTTCCCCTCCAGGGTAATGGTGTCGCCGACCGGCGCTCCGTCGATTTCCTTGATGCCGGCGATGACGAATCCGACTTCCCCCGTATTCAGGGACTCGCGGGTCACCGGCTTGGGCGCGAACCGGCCGAGCTTGTCCACCTGATGACTGCGGCCGGTGGACATGACGCGGATCTTGGCGCCTGTATGCAATGCACCATTCATCACCCGCACCAGCGAGACGACCCCCACATAGTTGTCGAACCAGGAATCGATGATCAATGCCTGTAGAGGTCCATCCGGATCACCCTTGGGGGCCGGAATGCGCTTGACCAGCTGTTCCAGCAACTCCGGGACTCCAAGGCCGGTCTTGGCGCTGACCAAGGCGGCGTCCTCGGCTGGAATGCCGATGATTTCTTCGATTTCGTGAATGACTTTGGCCGGATCGGCCGAGGGCAAATCGATCTTGTTGATGACCGGCAGTACCTCGAGCCCCTGCTCGAGAGCCGTGTAGCAATTGGCAACGCTCTGCGCCTCGACTCCCTGGGCCGCATCCACCACCAGGAGCGCACCCTCGCAGGCTGCGAGCGATCGCGAGACCTCGTAGGAGAAATCCACATGACCCGGCGTGTCGATGAAGTTCAGCTGGTACAGCTCGCCGCTGGCGGACTTGAACGCGAGCGTGACGCTCTGCGCTTTGATGGTGATGCCTCGTTCACGCTCCAGATCCATCGAGTCGAGCACTTGCGCCTGCATTTCCCGGGCTTCGAGACCGCCGCATTCCTGAATGAATCGATCAGCCAAAGTCGATTTGCCGTGATCAACATGAGCAATGATGGAAAAGTTGCGGATATTCTTCATCTACGCCTGGGCTTGGACAAACCTCCGATTATACCGGTCGGCGATGATAAGCGAGGGTCTTATGTAGTTCCTCGATGTCCAAATGCCCGTGGCACACCAATTCCCCGGCGAAAAACAGCACCGGAATCTTGTGGCCATAGCGCGCTCTCGCCGCCGGGTCGGCATCGACGTCGAGCACGTCGACCGCGAACGCGCCGGCCTCCGGCAACGCGGCGAGTTCGCCGAGCATCTCCTCGCACAGGCCGCAACCCGGGCGTGAATACAGCACAAAACGCGGCGAGCGGCTGACGGACACTTAAATCAACGATGAGGGAGTTCTGCGCCGCCCGAGGATTTGACCGAGTGAGCGATGAACTCCACGGTCTGAGCGGGCACTTCGCCCACCGCGGTGACCTGGTGGCCCTGCACGACGGTAGAGAAAGCGAACCCCGAACCCACCCGCGCAAGGCCCTGCATCGGCGGTGACCCGCGCACCGGCGCCGGGCGTATCGGTGGCCTGCGCCTCGACGAATACCGACACGGTTGCCAATCCATCCGAATACACGAGATGGCTTGCGGGGACGCTCGCCCCGCCGATCGTCTGGGCGCCGGCCACCGTCAGGCGAAATCCCGGCGGCAATTCGCTGGCGCGGTAGGCCGACAACGCCGGCGACGCACTGTCGTGCGACGGTCCCTGGCGCACCCATCGCATGCCCTCGGTGCGCACCGCCGGCACCAGGTCGCTGTCCGGTATGCTCTCCGGCATCTCCAGGCGCGCGAAGAATATCTGTTCGATCACTTGGCCGCGTGAATCGCAGAGCTGGGTCTTGAGCGGCATGGCGGTCTTTTCATCGAGCCAGAGACGATACCCGAACCGGAATTGGTCCTTGGGGTTCACCGCGATGACTCGCGCCGCCCGTCCGAGGATATGCGTAGCCGGCAATGATTCGATCTTGTAGAACTCGTTCACGTCCGCGCCGAACTGAGGCAGCGAGCCCAAAAACGGACCATGCTCGGGGCGCGGTTCGACCAGTATCGTATGCTGGTCGGGCAAGTAACACGTCAATTCATCGTTGTCCCGCACGAACTCCCGGCCGGACCCGTCCAAGGATTGCAGCCGCTCGGACACCCGCCCCGCCCGTACTCGGTGCACGATGCGCATGGTCTCGACGCGGCCCTCGCTCAGGTGAAAGAACGTACCGTCGTAGTTGCGCGTGGTCAGGGCGTGATTCATTTTCTGCAGCCAATCGCGCGGGTCGTCGGCACCTCGGGAACGCTGCGGCAGCGCAGCCAACAGGGCGCCGACCACGGCGCAGGGAATCAGCCAGTTGGCCCGCTTGCGCATCGACCGGCTCATGGGGCAACGTGCGCCGCCGCTTCATTGGCCGCCGGCTGCTGCTCCTCGGCTTCGATCAGCAAGTCCGCGATCACCCCGCGCAGATCGAGGCCGGACGAATATCGGCTGTGGGCGAACACATAGTTGGTCAGGCGCGCCGGCGGCATGGCCGCCGGCGCCGCGGGCGAGGTCGTCGGCACGGTATAGGAGATGGCCTCCCGGGGTGCCGGCACGGCACCGCCGACCGCCATCGCCGCGCTCGGGGCGGGGGCCGCGACCCGCGCCGTGAGCTGGGTGCCCGTCCGCAGAGTTGGCGCCACCGCCCGCTGC
>WNFL01353587.1_pt1 | contig 15872 bp, 16 predicted proteins | sample 5400361 | NCBI WGS metagenome assembly WNFL01 (sample SAMN13153351, study PRJNA577476) | soil metagenome | isolation source: 40 cm soil on Douglas fir-dominated hillslope | place: USA:California | collected 2013-09-17
CCGTGATTGGTTCAGTGTTCATTTGCTGCCGCTTGGACCCGGCCATCCAATTTCTTCAGCACCCAATCATCCACATCAGGGAGAAGATGGTCTTTTAGTTTAGCCCGAAAATGGAGTTGATCAGCCGCGGCCTTGGCTTTGCTCAAAGAGTCCGCTGATCCTTGCGCTCGAGCTAACTGCACCAATTCATCAGCGTAGCCGCATGAGTTAAAGCCTTCCGCAATTTTTGGCAGCAGATCCGACCAAAGCTTTTCATTGTGTTGGGCATGCAAATCGTCCAAGTGGTTTTTCGTAAACAGCCAGGCGAGCTCAGCATGCTCCCCAGCCACCGCAACGGCGGATAACGCGGTCTTCGACTCCGCTGGCGACATGGTGATAGCAAGTTGTAATGTACGTTTTGCTAGATCCGGATCGAGGGCGACTTCGAGCGCGTGATAAAAATCTTGTTTGGCTTCCAGCAGTGGAGCTTGCTGCGCAGACTGGTGCAACTCGTCGTAGATGGCCGATGAGCTATAGCGGCCGACCACCTCGGTGACGGCCCGGCGCAGATTGGGTGACAGGTCCGCCTGTCCTTTTCGGGATTCTTCAAAGCGCCGGAACGCTTCATCGATCACCCCCGGATCGCCGAACGCCCCAAGCGTCTGGATCAAATCGCTTCGGAGTAGTTTAGTACCCAATTCCTCATCCGGTTTTGCATCCCACCCGACGCGTTGGAAAAGTGGTTCGAGTAGCGCACAGACGTACCCTTGAAAAGCCGCTCTGCCTGATTGCTCTCTTTCTAGCCGATCGATCATGGTAAGGGCCTGGATCACATTGTGCCAGACGCTGTAGCTGGATTCGGATCGCAACCGGTCCAGCAGCGCCAGATAAGAAGTGACCGGTATGCGGTTTGACATCACCATCGCCCAGGTGTCGGAGACAAAGTCTACTCGCTCCTCTTCGCTCAAACGGTTCCAGTCTCGACCGAGCCGGCTCAGCAAATCGGGGTCATACCAGACCCGATAAAATCCGAAGCTATCGGCGTTGGCATTGAGCGCTCCGTCGCAACCCGGAAAATCAAAGTTCTCGGTGATTTTCTCCAACAATGCATATCTGGGCCGATGCGGATCCGCGGTGGAGAGAATACCGATTGGAATGATCCAAGGCTGACTAACGTTATCATTCGGCTCAAACGAGAAACGTGATTGTTCCAACGTGACGACCCGATTACTGTTCAGGCACTCTGCTGTAACCTTGACCAAAGGAAATCCTGGCTGCTCGATCCAGGTCGATGCCAGCTTCGCCACTGAGCGGCCACTGCTCCTTTCCAATGCGCTCCAAAGATTAATGGCATTCGCATTTGAGAATTGGTTCTCTTTTAAATACAAACGTATTCCGTCCCGAAATGCGTCGTCTCCGAGAAATCCCTCGAGCATGCGAATGAAGTACTGTCCTTTCCAAGAGGTGATATCATCACGGGCCTCCAAAGCTTCTTCTTTGCCGTTAATTGGCTGCTGGATCGGATGCGTGTTTTCCTGCGCGTCTTGGAACATTGCGCGTTCACGATCTTCGCAGGCCCGTAGCCACCCATGCCACTGTGGATACAAATGCTCCTCCGCTTTTCGCTCCATCCAAGTCGCGAAGCTTTCACTTAGCCAGAGATTATCCCACCAGGCGACGGTCACCAGGTCACCGAACCATTGGTGCGCAACTTCATGGGCTAAAACGGTGAAAGCCTGTTCCTGAGTTGCGCCCGAACTATTGGCCGGATCAAACAGTAACAGGTTCTCGTTGTAGCCGATAGCTCCCCAGTTTTCCATTGCGCCTCCAAAATTTACGGGCAGCGCAATCTGATCGAGCTTCGGTAGCGGGTAGTTCATCCCGAAATAATCGTTGTAGTACTCGAGGAGCTTCTTCGTATTCTCGAGCGCAAATTCACCAAATTCTTTTTTGCCAGGGGTGGTGAGGACACGAACTCTGATGCCTGCGACTTGATCCTCAAGCCACTCTAGTTTGCCGCAGACCAGGGTCACCAGGTAGCTGGCCATCAGCGGAGTTCGTCCGAAAGTGACTATCTTTTGGTCGTTACCGAATGCCTGTTCCGCGACCGGTATTCCTTTTCAGAGTCTTGACCGATAACTGAAATGTTGCCCGAAAAGAGGGCTCGTCCCAACAAGGAAATCCTCGGCGCGCGTCCGCTGGCTCAAATTGCGTTGCCAGCAAGGATTCTGCTTGGCCGCTAAGATCGTATGACTGTGCAAATAGGCCACGAGAACTGTTGCTGATTTTGCTCCGAAACGAGAAGGAAAGCCTATAGCTTCCGGGTTGAAGCGGCATCGAAGTCGTAAATTTGACTACTTGGGTGGCAGCATCGAACTGCGGTTTCAGCTCTTCTCGGGAAGACCCGTGCGCGACGCACGCATTCCAGATCTCTGTCTCAACTGCGTTTAAAACAATTTGGCTGGAGGGTTTGAGAACCTCAATCTCCACTCCTTCGGCGCCTTCCGTCGACATCCGTTCGAGGTCGGGTTCCAGATGAATGACGTAGTGCCGAGGAACGACAGTTTTCGGGAGTTTTCCCGGTGTATTTTCGAAGATAAACTTTTCCTGCGCGTCGGCTCCGCACGTCACCAAAATTAATAGGAGGTGCGTCAACGAAGTTCGCATGAGGAGAGGCTAAACCCGGTGGTAGGGCGCTCCACTCAGAATTGAATAGGCGCGATAAACCTGTTCAAGAGCAAGCATAAGTGCCAACTCGTGTTGTAGGGTCAACCGGCTCAATGCCCAAAGCCAGTCGGCTTGCAGCCGGATCTCTTCGGCCTGACCTTCCGCCCCTCCAACGATAAGTGAGACTCTTCGAGTTGCGCGGACTTGGTGCTCGGAAATAAACTCGGCTAGTTCCTCGCTCGAACTTTGTTCGCCTCGTTCATCCAATATCACGCGAAAACTCTTTTCGCTCGCCGCCAGGATCTGAGTTGTCAGCTGTTCCGGTTTCGCCGCAGTGAGGAACAAAGTCTCGCAGGGAGCGAAGCGTCTAATGCGCACGAGATATTCTTGAATGCCTTCTGCAGCGAACCGGAGCTTTGGCTTGCCAACCGCTATGACTTTCCAAGTCATCATTTTCGCCTGAGGCGCAAACGAGATGACAAATGACAGATGACAAATAGCAGATTACAAATCCGCGTTGCATTCCCGAGACCCTCGCCTGAATCCGCCACGCAAGCAATCTCACCCATCACATCGGCTTTGAGGTTTTTTTCACCTGCGAAATATGTCATTTGTTATCTGTTATCTGTCATTTCATTCGAGCCTAAGGCGAGAATGAACTCTCGGTACGCCCACGGAGAGATCTCGGACGGTTTTATTTCGGAACGTCCACCCCAGAACACGTTGGTGTATGTCACCGGAATTCCGCACTGGCTCAGGTGGTGGTCGATCGCTGTCTTGTGAGCCAAAAGCCGCTCTTTGTCGGTGCCATGCGCGACGGCCATGATGTTCACGTTGCCGAATTCGGGACCGCCCTCACGCCAATAGCAATGGGTGAGAACCTCGTGACGACCGACCTCAGATCCGGCTTGGATCTCCCGACCCGGAGGTACTGCCCAATGAAAAAGCGCGTTGAAACGCGTAACGCGAATACCGCCGGCAGAAGGTTTGACATGCTCTAGAAAAGTCGAGAATCGACCGATTACTTTTTTGTTGTTTAAGCCCTCCGCAATTTCAAAAAATGTCGTCAGCGGCAAGTCGCATTCGGCTGCGCGTTTGGCCCAGGGATTGGAATGGATTTCGTCGACCGCGAACTCTCGCTTTAAGGCCAGTAGGACCCGCCATTCGATTTCGCTCAGCGCGACGATCTCGGTACTTATCATCTGCGCGGGTGTTTCCGACCGCGAGCCAGGTTCCAAAACCTTTCGGCGTACATGCCCGACTCCGAGTGCAAATATGCCCTTCGCGGGCATCAATTTTACTCTTTCTGCACCAACTCTCTGACCTAAGAGCCTGGCGTGATCTGAAAGGGAGTGACCTTGCGGCACTTTGATTGTGGTCCAGAGCCGATATTCACTGCCGGAGGTATCTTGATCGGTAGAGCGAATCACCACATGGCCGGAGAAAGGATCTCGTCGGAACATGAAGTCAAACGCCTGCTCCAGCTTGTCCGAAGCGATTTTCCAGGCTACCAGGGCACCTTGAGCCAAGCTGGTCGCCAAAAGCGTCTGTCGAACCCGACGAATGGTACCGGCTTCCAGCATCGAACGTATCCTGGTGATGACCAGTTCCTCGTCCATTCCGGACATTTTCGCGATCTCTCGAAATGGTTCGCGGACAAATCCCGATATCTTATCTTCGGAATAGGCAAGGATGTGGGCGTTGATCTCGTCAGTGTATTCGGAAGCGATTTTCATCGACGCCGTGACCATAGCGGCCCTTCAGGCCGATGACAAATAGCAGATAGCGCGCGGCCCTTCAGGCCGAATGACCAATAGCAAATAGCAGATATCAAATATTCCGGTGCGACCGCTTGGGAGGATCAAGCAAGAAAATCGCTCTGGATTTGCAATCAAAGCAGACTACTCGACGTAACGGACGAGCGAGGGTCCGGCAGTCGATTTGTCATTTGCTATCTGCTATTTGCTATCCGGCCTGAAGGGCCGCGCTAAATCGCCTTTTCTCCCGTTTCGTCGGTTCGAATACGGATGGCTTCGTCGATATTATAGACAAAGACTTTGCCGTCTCCGATTTTGCCAGTCTTTGCCGCTTTCACGATCGCAACTGTCGCGTTTTCGACAATGCTATCAGCGAGGACCACCTCAATTTTGATCTTGGGGAGAAAATCAACCGTATATTCGCTACCGCGGTAGATTTCAGTATGGCCTTTTTGGCGGCCGAAGCCCTTCACCTCAGAGACTGTCATTCCTTCGATCCCTAAATCTGACAACGCTTCTTTTACCTCTTCGAGTTTAAATGGCTTAATGATCGCTTCGATTTTTTTCATTTCTGAAGTTTCGACTGTCGCAAATCTCCGAAGTCAAAAGTCGTGATCCGCTTCGCTTGACGTTCTGAAAATTGAGCCCGCAGAACAGTCAAGCATTGCGATACTCGATAAGTAGTTAGAAGTTTGCGCTAAGTTTCAGACACTGGGTAATTTACTGATTCGACAAACGACAGAGCGCCATTTAGCACGTGAGGTGAATCATAGCAACAGTCGAACAGACATCTATCGCTGGCAAGCATGGCGCGTGCCAGCCATTAAGGCCGACGACGCCGGGAGAGATGATTGGTAATAATGTCAGCGCGCAGCGAATGCCGGCGCGACGCGCAGCGCGATTCTAGCCTGAGGCTGCCAGGCCGACGAAATGTTCCCCGAGCGAACGTTCATGTTGAAAGTGAGGCGGATAAAAGGAAATTCGATCCCAAAGCTATGTGTCAGATCGACGTTACCGTCAAAGTCGGAACGCCAAATTTTGAGGCGGTCCATTCATCCGCTGAACGTCTCTTTCTTTTCGATCCTCGACCGCGCGAGACCCTGTGGTCAAATGCCCGCAAGGCAGCCTGGATAGTACAAGATCGCGCAGAATGGACAAAATTTGCCAGTCTTTTTGGTCTCTCGATCGAAGATGTTCCCGCAAATTTGACCGGTATGCAAAATGAGACTAATAACCGGCTCGCAGTGGAAAATCTCGTCGGCACGGTTAGCTTAGCGGTAGAGCGACTGGTTTACACCCAGTAGGTCGGGGGTTCGATTCCCTCACCGTGCACCAGACTTCGCCCCTCGTCGTTCGGGAGGCCAGTCATGCACGGCCTGATTTGCTCGGAGAAGGATGTGTGACCAGCCGACCTATCAGCCCAGTTGATACCCAATTAGAATATTTGATTAGTTTCTCAAGAAGAATGGGGCCAAGCTCTTGTTGGAAAGGTTCCTTATGAAATTAACATTTCTTGTGCTCGCGATGATGACTTGCGTGGGTGAGTTAAGGGCTCAAAGCCACATCACTCAGCTGCAGGGCATCATTCAATCCGGAATGCAAACTGGCGCCGCTCAATCCGGACCTGGTGTGGCTGTGGGTCCCAGCAATCACATCGCTAATCTGCAGGGCATCATTCAATCCGGAATGCAACCTGGCGGGGCTCAATCTGGAGCTGGTGTGGCTGTGGGTCCCACCAATCACACCACTCGCCTGCAGGGCATCATTCAATCCGGAATGCAACCTACGTCGGTTCAACCCGGAACTGGTCTTGGGTATGGGACTACCAGTGCCAGCTTTACCGGTAAGACGATACGGCAAGCGCAAACTGCGCTGCGACAACTCGGCTATTACCATGGCGAAGTCGACGGGCTATTCGGTCCCCTTACACAGGACGCCTTGAAGAATTATCAGCGCAGTACCAATCAGCCTGCTACTGGCCTTTTTGACCGACTGTCTTTGGGTCAGCTGGGCGTGGGAGCGCAATAGTAGCGGAATTCCTCCCCTATAGCCGCACGCTAAGTTTGCGGTGCGGCCAGAGGGATGGACCGGCAAATGACACCGGCTGATTCCACGTCTTTCATGATTTGGGCTTGTAGATCCGATAGGTTTTCGAATTTCTTTTCCGGACGGAGGTGTTTGAGGAATCGAACCTCCACATCATCGCCGTAAATCTCTCGATTGAAGTCAAATAGGTAGACTTCGAGCAAGCGCTCTCCGCCACGCTCTTGGATCGTCGGTCGGAAACCAATATTGGCGACGCCTCCATATTCGGTCCCGCGATGTAATGCCGTGACTGCATAGACACCATCCGGCGGGAATTGCTCATTATGTGCTCTCAGGTTCGCGGTCGGATATCCGAGTTTTCGACCCAGGTGATTGCCCTCCACCACCGTACCCAGAATCGTAAATGGTCTCCCTAGCAATCTTTCGGCGAGAGAGAAATCGCCTTGTTCGACGGCTTCTCGAATTCGGGTACTGCTCACAATTTTCCCGTCGACGGCCAGCGGGGCGATGTCTTGCAGTCGAAAGTGGTAAGATTCAGCGAGCGCTCGAACCAGCGACACCGTGCCGCTGCGATTCGCACCAAAACTCCAACCTTCGCCCACGCAAATCGTCTTGAGCTGATTGGAATTTTGGACCAGCTGGCGGATAAAATCCTCAGGTTTAGTTCGAGCGAACGCCAACGAAAACTCCTGAATGAGAAAAGCGTCAATGCCCAGCCGCCCAATGAACTGTTGCTTATGCTGGGTCGATGTAAGCGATCGAGGAGCATCGTTCGGACGAAGTACTCGCACCGGATGCGGGTGGAACGTCAAGACGGCTGAGCTACCTCCGGAAATCCGGGCCGCCTCTATGGCTTGCCGGATCACCGCTTGGTGTCCCAGATGAACGCCATCAAACACCCCGATTGCCAAGTGAGTTGGCCCCTCGATTTGTTGGAGCTCTTCGATCGAGTGCAGAACCTTCATTTTGGCGTCTTGGATTGATTTCGCGGCCGAGGTCCGATCAGGCTCCGCGCATTCGTGAAACATCGGGCAGCGGAATTATTTTTCGGGCGAGGATTTCAGGCGTCGAAGCGTTCAACTCTTCTACCGTCAACGAACCTTCGACGGTGAACCGGCCCGATTTGGTTCGGCGAAGCGCGGCCAGGTGCGCTCCGCAACCCAGTTCCAGCCCAATTTCGTGCGCGTAAGTACGGACGTAAAAACCCTTACTACAAATTACCCGAAAATCGATTTCAGGTAAACGAATGGCTCGCACTTCGTGCGCGTAAACGTGTACGAAGCGTGCCTCTCGATCGACGACTTTGCCTTCTCTGGCTAGCTTGTAGAGTGGGATACCATCCCGTTTGATGGCTGAGACCATGGGGGGAGTCTGGTAGAAGTCACCGTGAAATTTTTGAAACGCTCCTTCCACTCGGCAAGGATCGATGCCCTCGACCGGCCGCTCCTCAAGGACCTGCCCGTCACAGTCTTGTGAGTCGGTGATTTCTCCCAGTTTCATGGTTCCCACGTACTCCTTGTCCTCGCTCATCAGCAGATCCTGAATTTTGGTCGCCCTTCCGACTACGATTAGTAATAGCCCGGTAGCCAGAGGATCGAGTGTGCCACAGTGCCCGACTTTCTGTGCCCCTAACCGCTTCCGGACCATCGCGACGACATCATGGCTGGTGATGCCGCTGGCTTTATCGACCAAGAGCAGTCCGTCAATAGAGTCGTGCAATTTCATCGCTCACTCGGTTTGTAACCAACTTTTCGACGTATTCCAGCGATCCGCGAATTCGAGCACCGGCCGCGAGCGGGTGTCCACCACCTCCGAACTCGCCGCAGATCTTGTTGACGTCGATCTCAACGCTCTTTGAACGCATACTTACCCGCACCCGATTGTTCTCCAGTTCTTCAAAAAGGATCGCCACGATGATCGTTTCGATGCCTCGAATAACGTCGATTAACCCATCGGTGTCAGCCGGCTGAATCCCTAGCTGCTTTTTCTTTTCCATGGTTAACGCCATCGTTCCAATCCGGTCATCGGCGTAAAAATGGGCGTTCTGCAAAAGCTCGTGCAAGAGCAGCACACGTCTTTTTGGTTGGCTTTCGTACAAAAAATGGGAGATACGCGCGACATCGACGCCGTGCCGCACCAGTTCTGCCGCCACCTCAAAGGTGCGGGCCGACGTATTGCGATAACGGAAAGAACCGGTGTCAGTGGAAATCGCTACGAACAAGGCTTCGGCGATTTCGAGATTCAGTGGGTATCGCTGCTCCTGGATCAACTCGAATACAATCTGACCGGTTGCCGGCGAGGTTAGGTCCAAATAGTTGAGATCTCCGTAACTGGGGTTGCTAGCGTGATGGTCGATATTGATCCAACAGTTCGCGTGCTTGATCGCTTGTAGCGGAGTACCCAGCCGGTCGCGCGTTGCTGTGTCCAAGGCGATCACGAGATCGAAAGTTTTGGCGTCCTTGGGTGGCGCTGTCACTAACTCGGACTTGCTCAAGAAACTGAACGCTTCAGGAAGTCCATCTTCATTCCAGGCAGCAACGATCTTTCCCAGGCTGGAAAGTGATAGCGCGAGTGCGAGCTGGGAACCAATGGCATCTCCGTCCGGTCGAACGTGGCTCAGGACCGCGATGGTGCGAGCTTTGCCGACCTCCTCGGCGATTGGAGCGAATCCCTCGTTCATTGGTTCGCAGGCGGTTCATCCAAATCCTGGATGATCTTGAGGACGCGGCTCCCGCGTTCGATCGAATCGTCTAACTTGAAATACAAGTGGGGCGTGTACTTTAAAACCACTCGCTTGGAAAGCTCTCGCTGCATGATGGTGCGGTGTTCCTCCAGCTGTTCCAGCACGCGAGCCTTCTGCGCTTCCTGCCCGATTATACTAACGAAAACGTGACATTGTCGGAGATCGGGACTGATATCGACTGCAAGAATCGTAACCAGAACCTGCGCGGCGAAGTTGATCTCCCGTGAAATGATTTCGCTGAGTTCCCGTTTGAGCACTTCGTTCACTCGCTCCAATCGATGTTTCATAGAACCAGCCTGTTTATTGGATTGCCCCGCGAAAAGCGGGATCGACCTTGCCGTTCAAACCCGCTCGCGACCCAACGCGAAAGAACTTACAGCTGTTGAGCGACCTTCTCCAAGTTGTAGCACTCGATGATGTCGCCGACCTCGTACTCAGTGTAATCTCCGAGCTTAATCCCGCACTCGACGCCTGCGCGCACTTCTTTTACGTCATCCTGGAATCGTCGTAACGTGGCGATACCGCCGTCATAGATGGGTTGGCGTTTTCGAATGACGCGCGCTCGTCCGGTGCGGATAATACGGCCATCGGTAACATAGCAACCGGCAACTGTGCCCTTTGTCAGCTCAAACACTTGGCGGACCTCGGCGTGGCCGACGACCGATTCTCGCAGCTCAGGATCGAGCAGACCGACCATGGCCTCTTTCACCTGATCAATGAGTTCGTAAATGATGCTATAGAGTTTGATCTGCACACCTTCGCGCTTAGCGGCGGAGGCAGCTTGGTTTTCGGTTTTGACGTTGAATCCGATAATGACAGCGTCTGAAGCCGTCGCCAAGAGGACATCCGACTCACTGATGGGCCCGACCCCGGCGTGGATGATCTCCAGATCGATCTTCTTGCTCTCGATCTGATTGAGTGCGGCACTGATCGCCTCGGTCGATCCTTGGACATCGCACTTCAGAATAATCTGCAGCTGTTTCTTGCCATCTCCCATGCTGTCGAACAGGCTCTCCAGCGTGGCGCGCTGAGGCATGGCCAGTTTGTGGTTTCGCAATTCGAGCAAGCGCTCCTCTCCCAGAGTGCGAGCAGACCGTTCCGATTCCATAACGAGCAACTCGTCCCCGGCGTTGGGCAAACCGGTAAAGCCAAGTACCTTGATCGGAGTGGCGGGCAGCGATTTGATCTTGCCCCAATAGTTCCCGCAAATGAACGGTTGCCCTCCTTTGAGGGTGCCCATTCGTACAATCGCGGTCACCGTTGGACCGCGACCGGCCTCGAGTTGAGCTTCGATCACCGTTGCTCTGGCTGGTGCAGTCGGACTCGCCTTCAACTCCATTACTTCCGACTGCAGAAGCATCATTTCCAGCAGATGATCGATTCCGGTTCCTTTGGTAGCGGACACCGGACAGCAGATGGTTTCGCCGCCCCAATCTTCGGGCGTCAAGCCGCGTTCCTGGAGCTGGGTCTTAACCCGGTCGATGTTCGCCGACGGCAAGTCGATCTTATTTATTGCGACGATAATTGGCACCTTGGCCGCCTTCGCGTGGTTGATTGCCTCGATCGTCTGCGGCATAATGCCATCGTCTGCTGCAACTACCAGCACAACGATATCGGTTACGGTCGCGCCACGGGCGCGCATCGCGGTGAACGCTTGGTGGCCCGGAGTATCAAGGAAAGTGATCGGATGGCCGTTATGAACGACGCTATAAGCCGCTATGTGCTGAGTGATCCCGCCGGCTTCTCCGGCGGCGACGCGTGATTTCCGAATCGCGTCCATCAACGACGTCTTGCCGTGATCAACGTGACCCATAAACGTGATGATGGGTGCGCGCGGCTTTAATTCTTCCTGCGGCGGCGGTTGCGGTGGAGGAGGCTCTTCAACGACCACCTCTGTTTTGTGGACGCCGGCGCCCTTCTCGCGCTTTTCAACTTCAAATATGTAACTGTGCTTCTTACAGATGGCAAAGGCAATATCCGGCTCAATCGTGTGATTGATCGCCGCAAAAATGTTCATCTCCATCAGGTCGCTGATCACCTGAAACGGTTTCAGGCCAATCTGCTGCGCCAATTCGCGCACAATGATCGGAGGCTTCAGATGAACCACTTTGCCACCAGTGTCTGGTTCTGGAGCCGGCGTTTCTGACGGTATCGCCGGCGCTTTTGCCGCTTCGGGCTCCAGCGTCGCCGGTGGCTTACCGGGGGCAATCTCTGGAAGTCTTGGCGCCCGGATCTTGGAAATCGGAGGTAAGACCGAGCGAGTTTCCGAACTGACCGCTGTCTCGGGTTTTTTGGGCCGCTTTTCCTCGATTAACGAAACCGTTTCCGGCTTGGGCGGCGGCGTAGCAGGCGCTGACTCGGGTTTGGTTGGTGCCGGTTCTTTCGCTTTTGCTTTGCTGATCGGCGGGACCCCTTTCCTCCCTGGTTTGTCCTCGGTGGCCGGTTTTTTCGTCTTCGGAGAAATCAGATCGGTCGTCGTCTTGCGCGCAGCGCTCTTCTGGGCAGCGGGTTCAGGCTTGGCGCCCGATTTGGCGGGGGAATCTTTGCGAGTGCTTGCGCGTGTAACCATGAATGATCTGTCTCTCTAAAATTTTCATCGCTCCATCCTTCGTCAGATGGACGCCATTTTACGATCGTGCTCTTTCTTTGCCGCCTCGTGAATCTGTTGAGCTCGGCCACTATCGCCCTGCAGAATCTCAGCGATATCCTTTGGATCCGTTTCCAGGATACCATCGATACTGTTAACTCCGGCGCTAGCGAGTAATCGGGCAATTTCTTCGTCGATATTCAGAGTTTTCGCAAGGATCGAGATCGCCTGAGCGAATTTCTGCTCGAAGGCATGGGTCACTGATTCGTCCTTCGAAATATTGATTTCCCATCCCGTCAATCGAGACGTGAGCCGAGCGTTTTGCCCCCGCCGACCGATCGCCAACGAAAGCTGATCCTCTTCTACCGTCACTTGTACGGCGTGCCGGTCCTCATCGATGGTGATCGATTTGATTTTGGCCGGTTTTAACGCCTCGACCACGAATTCTCGCGGGTCGGCACTCCACCTGATGATATCGACCTTTTCCTGGTTCAGTTCACGAACGATGTTCTTGACTCGGGAACCGCGCATTCCTACGCATGCACCCACCGGGTCAACCTTTTCGTCCGCTGACCAGACAGCAATCTTCGTGCGGTACCCAGCCTCCCGTGAGATCGCTTTGATGTCTACCGTTCGGTCCGCGATCTCACTTACCTCAACCTCAAACAGACGCCGAACAAAATTGGGATGGCTTCGTGAAATAATGATCTCGGGTCCGCGATTGGAGTTTTCTACGGCGACCACGTAAGCCCTGATTCGGTCGCCGATATTATAATCTTCGGTCGCAACTCGTTCGCGCATTGGCATGATGGCCTCAAATTTGCCGAGATCAACAATGACGTCGGAACGGTCGAATCTGCGAACAGTGCCGCTGACGATTTCGCCGGCGCGATCCTTGAACTCGTCAAAGATCATCTCTTTCTCGATTTGCCGAATACGCTGCAAGATCGCTTGCCGGGCTGTCTGCGCAGCGATTCGTCCAAACCCTTCGGGGGTAACTTCGACTTCGATTACGTCCCCGACATTCGCCTCCGGCTTAACTTTTTTCGCTCGAGCTAAAAGAATCTCATCATGCACATTCTGGATATGTTCGACGACGATGAGGTTCGCCAACGCCGTGATCTCGCCGGTTCGCGGATCAATCGTCACCCGAAGGTCACGCGCCGGGCCGACGCTTTTCTTAGCGGCAGTCAACAAAGCGGTCGACAGCGCATCAAGCAAAACCTCGCGCTTGATGCCTTTCTCGCGCTCCATATAGTCCAGCACCGCTATTAGATCACTGTTCATAAAACAAGAATTGACCGATCGGCACGGAACGCCGTGGTTCGCACGACGATCCGACCATTTCGGTCGAGTCGAACAATCTAAGCTGAATAAGACGAGCGTCAAGCCAACCTCCGCCTCTGCCCAGGTAAGCCGGTGCCGATCAACCGGCGCATTGCTGCGCTTTCGATGATTCGAACTGTCACCTTCGATGCCGCGAACACGCTGATCCGGCTAACCTCACCGGCAAGCCAGACCTACGCGGAGGTGGCAGGTCGATTTGGCGCTGTGCTTGACCCAGCCCGGCTGAACCGGGCTTTCTTGCGAGCGTGGAAAGAATTGCCACGGCTTCCGGATCAAAGCGGTCCCCGAGCCGACGACGGACGCTCTTGGTGGCGAGATTTAGTGGCAACTACCCTTAGCATCGCGGAATATCGCGTTGATCCATTCCCGGACTACTTTGAAGCCGTTTATGAAGAATTTACGCGTCCAGGTATTTGGCAATTAAAGCCTGGAGTGACCGAGGCGCTCGGTACATTTAGACGAGCAGGTTTTCGCCTTGGGGTCGTATCCAATTTCGATCGGCGACTTTATTTGATTTTCAAGACCTTGGGTATCCTTGATCAATTTGAGCACGTCATTATTTCCAGCGAGGTCGGGGCCGACAAACCCTCACCTCGAATTTTTGGAGAAGTCCTTCTGCGATTTCAGATCCACCCGAACGAGGTGCTCCATGTTGGTGACGAGGAGGAAATCGACGGGATTGGCGCTCGCTCAGCCGGGATATCGGCGTTTATCTTGGGGAAAGATGGCGATTGGAAAGAGCTTGTCCTGAAGGTGAGCTTATTGGCTGAATCAGGTTCCGATTTGGGCTAAGGTAATGTTTTGGCCCCCTTGAGGTCGATTTTATGACCGACACAGCTGTTCTCCCATTTGGAATCAGTCAGTACTCGACGTTGCCGCAATCTTTTGCGGAAGATCTTGAGCTATATCGCACGCTTGGCATTCCCTACATCGAAGTTGTTGAGGCGAAGCTCGACGCGAGCGACCCCCACCAGCAGCTAAAGGAGCTTCGGAATTCAGAGCTTAATGTCTCTAGCGTGCAGCCTCGCGTGCACTCGCTTTTCCCCGACCGGCCGCGGCCTGAACCGAAGATGCCGAAGGATAGAATCGCGCAATTGCGGAAGACGATAGAATTGTTTGGACCGCTCTTTCCCGGAACAACGTTGGTTACCATTACCGGTGCGGCGCCCAATGGCGATTTCGCTCACGCCTATCGGACCGCCGCGACCGAGTACCGAGAGCTAGCGAAAATCGCAGCGGACCACAATGTCCGGCTCGCGCTCGAACCGCTGAACCCAGTTTTGATGAACACAGATACTTTTATCTGTTCTTTGCCGCAGGGGGCGCGGATCATCGACACCGTAGACCACCCGGCATTTGGGATCTTCTTGGATCTCTGGCATTTTTGGGACGATTCCAGCGCGATCGAACAGATCACCAAGCTGCGAGACCGTATTTTCGGTGTGCACATCAGCGATTGGCGCACTCCGCGTGCCTTCGGCGATCGCTATTTGCCCGGCGACGGCGAAATTCCGCTGGTGCCGCTACTCAAAACGATTCGCGATACCGGGTATTCTGGTGCTTACACCATGGAAGTCTTTTCAGAGCTTCGCTTGGAGGGATCGCTCTGGACTAACCCCTGCCGAACCGTCCGCGCTGGCAGAGAAGCGTTTGCGAGACTTTGGGAACAGGTGTGTGCATGATTTTGCCTGAAGGGGCGTCTCCCTGCATAGCTCGCCCCAAGCGAGGGATCGCCCCAAGGTCTGTGGTAGTAAAGAGATGGTCCAAAAACTTTGGGAACAAACGTGACGTGAGATTGCGCCTGTGCTCGCCATCGTTCTGCGATCGCAGAATTTCCAACTGCTTTTGTCCTAGCGCGATATGAACTCTGGTCTGGCGGAAAAGCGCTTGCAGCGATAAATTTCGACTATACTGTTGCGTTCCCTTTTCCGGGTTGATAGCTCAATCGGTAGAGCAGCGCCCTTTTAAGGCGTTGGTTGTGGGTTCGAGTCCCACTCAACCCACTTTTTATTTTCGAGCCCTGTTTCCCCAGGGAACCAGCTAATAAAGGCGCTTGGCGAGCGGCCAAGGCTGTCTGAAAACAGGGTTAAACAGGTGTTCGCAAAGGTGGTCAAAAGAGACAAATCGGCCACGAAAACCTTGAAAAAGAGCAACATACTGGCCGGGTATGGAAGCGCACTGGTATAAGGCAAGGGAATGTTATCGGGTTTGGATATCTGCAAGATTGTCAGAGGAACGGGAAACGCTGCCGACGGTTTTTCGCAACGAAAACAGAAGCAGAAAAGTTCATCTTGCAGACCAAGCGTCAGGGTTCGGTGCAGTTGGCGGAGCTTGGGGTAGAAGAAAAACATGTGCTGGGGGTGATTCGACAAGCAGAGAAATACGAGCCCACGCTGCTGTTGGAAGCGTGGCGGCGCTTTGAAAAAGAGGGAACGGATGAAAACGGGAATCTAACAGTCCAGGAACTAGCGGAAAAATTTGTGGCCCGGCAGAAAGCGGAGGGCCGGTCAGCTCAAACGGTGATAGACGATCGGTGGCGTTTGAACACGATGACTAAAGCGATGGGTCATCTTCGGGTGGGCGCGGTGAAACGAGCAGACATCCTGCGATACATGGAAGGGATCGCTCCCGGAACGAACCGGCGAAGCCATCACAAGACGCTGAGGAAGCTGTGGCGGTGGGCCCACGATCTAGGTCATGTGGAAAATGATCCAATGGCGAAGCTGAAGCCGTTGGACACGTGGGA